>CAEZUA010000120.1_pt1 | contig 3288 bp, 3 predicted proteins | sample 7264361 | NCBI WGS metagenome assembly CAEZUA01 (sample SAMEA6813818, study PRJEB35770) | uncultured Actinomycetes bacterium | biome: Freshwater; feature: Freshwater reservoir; material: water | place: Czech Republic | collected 2016-04-20 | depth 0.5m m | reverse complement strand
CGCCGTGAAAGGGCGATGTCCTAGGCCCCTAGACGATGGGGACGTTTGAGGCTCGCAAATCGTACCTTTATTAGTGCGTGCGGCAAAACTCAATAAATTGCAAGCACTTATTACGCGAGAAAAGTGAACGAATTGAGGTTATGCCAGCGCCCACTGGATGGTGATTGAAACGCTGACATCTTGTTGACCAAGATCAATCACAGTTGCACCAGCATCACTTTTGGCCATTGCCAACATGGGTGGATATGAGTTTGGTGCAGAATTTTCAACGAGAAAATTGACTCGCGAAAGTTTTACGCCCATTAGCGATGCGTAAGAAATTGCTTTTGCTTTTGCTCGCTTTACGGCGTCTGCTCGTGCACTAGCACTAGCTTTAGTTGGGTCAACAATAAAAGGAGTAACTCCATTTATTTGTATTGCATCGCCTCCGGCACCAACAACGCTATCGACAATCGCCCCAGCATTTTTAGCGCTACGAATAGTTACAGAAAAGCTTTGACTTCCACGGTATCCAATGAGTAAAGATCCTTTATCTTGCGTGTAGTTGTATTCAGGGTAAACAGTGACACTTCGAGTAGCGATATCTTTCGTAGAAATCTTGCTAGCTATAAGGGCGGCTCGCACTGCAGCAGAGGCGGCTGAAGTTGCCTTAAGAGCTTGCGCATTTGAATCTGCTACTACTGAAACTGTTGCATCTAACCTGACCGCATCAGGTGAAACCTTTACTGTGCCATCGGCAGAAATTGTTATGTAACGATCAGGAGTGGCGGCCATTGATGCAGGTGCAACTGCCACACCGCCTACCAAAGAGAGTCCAATCGTAAGGACTGCGAATTTCTTAACAAGGTTTCTATTCATGCCTTAAGTATCTCGCATTGTCTGAGATTTCCGATATTTCCAACTTGGAATTCGATGAGAGTGGGCTCACCTGCGTACGGTAGATGTATACAAATCTTCATGGGAGGAAACCATTGTTCGTGCAGTGAACTGAGTCATTGCGCGCTGGCGACCGGCCTCACCCATGCGTTTTCTAAGGCCTGGGTCTACAACCAAAGCCGCCATAGCATCTGCTAATCGGGTCGGGTTGGTCTCGGTAAGGAATCCAGTTTCACCGTGCAACACAATGTCAGAAATTGAACCAACCTTAGTTGCAACAATTGGCAGGCCTGCAAGTGATGCTTGAATTAAAGTCAGTGGGATACCTTCGTTATCACTGGTCAAGATGGCCATATCACTTGATGCGAGAATCTCATCAATATCTTTTCGCCATCCAAGGAGCGTCACAGGTAACTTCTCTTCAACAATTCTTTCTTGACAAACTTTTGCTAATTCGCCGTCGCCAGCGATAAGAAAGTGAATATTGAGTCCTCTTGCCTTTGTAATCGAGGCAACGTCCAAGAGTCGATCTGGTCGTTTGATGTTAGTAAGACGACCGACAAAAGTGCAATACAAAGTTGAGGAATCGAGGTTGAGCTTCTTTCGCTCGTCGGCGATATTGAAAGTTGCGGGGAGCTTTAATCCGGGAAATGAAACAACAAACTTGTCTGCGCGGCCGATTCTAGCTCGGAGTAAGTCATCTCGAACTTGCGTTCCAACTGCAACTAACCGATGTGTTTTCTTAGCCAAAATACGTTCGATGATGATGACAAGATAAGTTTTTATTTTTCCAAAATACCCGTGCAGCAGGTGGCCATGAAATGTGTGAATTCTTATCGCGCCTTTGCCAGCAATGATTGATGCCAGTCTGCCCAGGACTCCAGCTTTTGCAGTGTGCGTATGAATAACATCGGGTTTTTCTCTCCGAATGAGGCGGACCAATGAAAAGAATGAGACCACGTCTTGTTTAAGGGAAAGAGATCTGCCTAACCCTTCAATTCTTGTTGCCTTTATATCTGTAGCAACAGTGTCAAGGTAATCAGCCTCTGTCTCGTCGCAATAGCCGGTAACAAGAAGTACCTCAAATTTATTGGGGTCTATTCCGCGCATTAATTCGGCAACAATAACGGCGGGCCCGCCAACATTCATACGGGCTATGATTTCCATAACCTTTATTCGTTTCGCCATGGGAGTATCTTGTCTCAAATTATTTCGCACTGCACCGCTGACTCACTAGCTAACGCAGCGCAACTTCTTAGCAACGGATCCCTAGTTGCATTCCCAACAGAGACTGTTTATGGGCTTGGCGCAGATGCAAATAATGCCGATGCTGTTGCCCGTATTTACCAAGTAAAAGGACGCCCCGCCGACCATCCGCTCATCGTGCACATTGCTGGCATGGAAGATATGGATCAATGGGCAGAAGAGATTCCAAACTACGCAATTGCACTTGCTCGAGATTTCTGGCCAGGGCCAATGACATTAGTGCTCAAGCGAAATGAGAGAGCAAAAGATTTCATCACTGGTGGCCAAGAAAGTGTTGGGCTCCGAGTTCCGGCACACGCAATCGCGCTAGGTTTATTAGCTGCATTTAAGAATTTGGGTGGCACAGGGATTGCTGCACCGAGTGCGAATCGTTTCGGGCAAGTGTCTCCAACCACAGCAAAAGCAGTAGAAGATGAAATTCATGATTACCTATTACCAACAGATCTCATTCTCGATGGCGGACAAGCGTTGGTGGGTGTTGAATCAACAATTATTGATTGCACGCAGAGCGCACCAGTGATTTTGCGCCCAGGTGCGATTACACAGCAAATGATTGAGGAAAGCACTGGCTTATTAGTTGAGCAAACTAGAGATGAAACAATTCGAGTTTCCGGCTCACTAGAAAATCATTACGCACCAAATGCTCGTGTTGTACTGGGAGCTTTGGCAGAGGCGGGGGAGGGATTTATTGCACTTGCATCAATATCAACACCAAAAGGTGCAATTCGATTAGCTTCTCCTAAAACCGTCGAGGACTATGCACGAGTTCTCTATTTAGCACTTCGCGAGGCAGACGCTCAGGGTTTGAGCAAGATTGCGGTGATTGAACCCGAGGGAGATGGGCTTGCGATTGCCATTCGTGACCGATTACTACGCGCATCTCGTGGACGGTAGGGGTCTAAAAACCCGATAGCATTTGCGCTCGCGACTTATTGTTTTTGAGTGCGCAGTGGGGCCTTTAGCTCAGTCGGTAGAGCAACGGACTTTTAATCCGTGGGTCGTCGGTTCGAGCCCGACAGGGCCCACATTTTCCAAGCTGATAATTGGGTTAACTCTTTTCAGGGATCATAAGGATTGAGCCAGAAGGGCATTCTGTAACGCAAATTCCACACCCTTTGCAATAATCCAAATTAATCTCAAAACCTT
>CAEZUA010000119.1_pt1 | contig 3428 bp, 4 predicted proteins | sample 7264361 | NCBI WGS metagenome assembly CAEZUA01 (sample SAMEA6813818, study PRJEB35770) | uncultured Actinomycetes bacterium | biome: Freshwater; feature: Freshwater reservoir; material: water | place: Czech Republic | collected 2016-04-20 | depth 0.5m m | reverse complement strand
TTTTGTAATTGCAAGAATTACGGGATGGTCTGCTCACATAATTGAGCAATTGAAAGATAACAGATTAATTAGACCGCTTTCAAAATATACTGGAGAAAAGCATAGAAAAGTAATTAGTATTAATTCCAGATAAAACAATGAATAATTTTGGACTGGTGGTAATTGGGGCTCATAATGGTTCTGGTCTTGAAAATGAAGTTTTAAAAACTTCAAAGAAAATACTTTTTGTTGAACCGGTAAAATATAATTTTTCAGAACTACAAGGCAGATATAACAATCTAAATAATATTTACTTTGATAATTCAGCTATAAGTAACAATAATGATAAGCTAAATTTTTTTTCTGTTAAAAAAGATTCAGTTGAAAAACTAGGTAAGCACTGGGCTTCTGGTATAGGCTCATTTTCTAAAAAACACATATTAGATCATAAATCTAAAAGATTTCAGATTTCCGATAATGATATTGATGTAAATGAAATAACTCCTCTTACTTTTGAACAACTAATGAAAAAGTATAATATTGAGATTATTGATAAATTGTTAATAGATATTGAGGGGTCCGAGAAAAAAATAATCGAATCTATAGATTTTGAAAAAACTTTAATAAAAGAACTTACTTTTGAATATAAGCACCTGGATGGTACTTTTGTTTTTAACGATTCTTTAAAAATAATAATTCACCGGCCCAGGAAACATTTATGTGGCCGCTGCCAAGCGCGCGTTGCGAGGAATTATTGGAATTGATTCAGAGGCAGGACCTACTGAAATTGCAATATTGGCTGACGATTCCGCTCATGCACATGAAGTCGCTGCAGATCTAATCAGTCAAGCAGAGCATGACGTTATCGCTGCAGCCGTGCTCGTGACTGATAGTCCTGACCTAGCCAATGCAGTGCGGGAGCAATTGGCAACGCGCGTTGCACTGACAAAGCACAGTGAAAGAATTTTGACGGCACTTTCTGGGATCCAGTCTGCAATTGTTTTAGTTGATTCGATTGCACAAGGTATTGACGTTGTTAATGCCTACGCTGCAGAACACCTGGAAATTCAGACTAAAGCCAGCCTTGAAGATGCAGAAAAGATTAGAAATGCCGGCGCTATTTTCGTCGGCCGTTTTTCGCCAGTTTCATTGGGGGACTATTCCGCAGGCTCTAATCACGTATTACCAACTGGCGGCTGTGCGTGCCATTCAAGTGGGCTAAGTGTTCAGACATTTTTGCGAGGAGTTCATCAGATTCAGTATGACGAGAAATCCTTCAATGATATTTCTTCTACAGTAATTACTTTGGCCAACGCCGAAGATTTGCCTGCACACGGAGAAGCGATAACTGCGCGAGGTGAAATTCTATGACCTCTCCACAATGGCCAACATGGTTGCCACTGCGTAAAGACTTGCAAACACTTACGCCTTACGGTGCTCCCCAAGTGAGAAGCATTGCTCAACTCAACACCAATGAAAATCCTTACCCGCCTTCGCAAGCGCTTGTCGACGCAATTGCAGAACGAGCTAGTGAAGTGGCAAAGAACCTTAATCGCTACCCCGATCGCGAAGCTATTAACCTAAGGGAATTACTTGCGCAATTTATAAACCAAAGAGAAGCCACCAATTTAACTGCTGACAATGTTTGGGCTGCGAATGGAAGCAACGAAGTAATTCAATCCCTATTCTTGGCATTTGGTGGCAGGACTGCACTTGGTTTTGTGCCTTCCTACTCGATGCATCCAATAATCGCGCAAAGTACTTCCACCGAGTGGGTTCAAGCCGATCGCGAAAATGATTTTACAATCGATGTGTCGAAGGCCTGTAAGCAGATTCGTTCTACGAAACCTGCGATGGTTTTTGTTACTACACCGAATAACCCCACGGGAACTTGTATCCCCATCGCCGATATCAATGCAATTGCAGACGCCGCCAAAGAGATCGGCGCCTTATTAATAGTGGACGAAGCCTATGCAGAGTTCTCGGATGAAACTTCTGCAGCAACGCTCATCAACGAGCATCCGCACATTGTCGTAGTCCGAACCATGAGCAAGGCCTTCGCATTTGCAGGGGCGCGAGTGGGATATTTACTTGCGAACTCTGTGGTTGTTGATGCAATGAAAATTGTGAGATTGCCCTATCACTTGAGTGCTATGACACAGGCAATAGCAATCGTTGCGCTAGATCACCGTGCCGAATTACTACATAGCGTTGACGAACTCATTTCCTCTCGCAATCGAGTAGCCCAAGAACTTGTTCAGATGGGTTTAACAGTGATGCCTAGTAGCGCGAATTTCTTGCTATTTGCCGTGGAATCCCCAACAAAAGTTTGGCAGTCACTCTTAGATCAAGGAGTATTGATTCGAGATGTGGGATTATCGGGTTATCTGAGAGTGACTATCGGCAATGAGGCCGAAAATTTAGAGTTCCTTTCTGCGTTAAAGAAAACACTAGGAGGCCAGGCATGAGAACAGCTCGCGTCGAACGAAAGACTAAAGAATCCCACGTCATCGTCGAACTTAATCTCGACGGAGATGGAACTATCGATGTCTCCACTGGAGTTCCCTTTTTCGATCACATGCTGGGTCAACTCGGCAAGCATTCAGGATTCAATCTCACCGTGAAAACCACAGGTGATGTTGAAGTTGATTCTCACCACAGCGTTGAAGATACGTCTCTAGCCTTTGGGCAAGCGCTAAAAGAGGCGCTCGGAGATAAAGTTGGCATTCGCAGGTTTGGCGATGCGATGGTGCCACTGGATGAAGTTCTGGTTCAAGCAGCGGTCGATTTATCTGGGCGTCCATATCTCGTACATCGACAACCAGAAATAGTTGAGTTGATTGGAACTTTTGATACGACGATGGGTAAACACATTTGGGAATCCATTGTTGCTGAAGCCCACATCGCTTTACACGTGAGAGTCCTCGAAGGTCGCAATGCGCATCACGTGCTTGAAGCACAGTTTAAAGCGGTAGCGCGCGCTCTTCGCGATGCAGTTTCGCTCGATGGCAGAGTTGCAGGAATTCCTTCAACAAAAGGCGCTCTTTGATAGCGATTCTTGATTATGGTTCTGGCAACCTGCGTTCTGCCCAAAGAGCATTTGCACATACAGGGCTTGACGTTCAAGTTACATCAGATCCTCGTACCTGCATTGAGTCGGATGGACTCGTTGTACCCGGCGTCGGTGCTTTTCAAAGTTGCATGATTGGGCTGGAAGTTGCCCATGGGGATGAAATAATTAAGGAAAGAATTTCAAAGTCTCGCCCAGTTCTTGGAATTTGTGTAGGGATGCAAATTCTTTTTTCACACGGATTAGAACCTTCGAGATCTCACACTCAGAGCGCACGCGGACTTGGATATTGGGATGCAGAAGTAAGCAAGATCGAAGCGCCAGTGTTACCTCACATGGGATGGAATAACGTTGAGGCAGATCCAAATTCCGAACTTTT
>CAEZUA010000103.1_pt1 | contig 3935 bp, 3 predicted proteins | sample 7264361 | NCBI WGS metagenome assembly CAEZUA01 (sample SAMEA6813818, study PRJEB35770) | uncultured Actinomycetes bacterium | biome: Freshwater; feature: Freshwater reservoir; material: water | place: Czech Republic | collected 2016-04-20 | depth 0.5m m | reverse complement strand
ATGTCTAGCGAGGTAATTCGCTCTCGAATGGCGTTTTCGCTATTTATCACTTCAAAAGCAATGCCATGCGTTTCGACCAGTGAGCGAAGGTTTTCGTGATTAGCAATAACCAAAGGAATCGCGATTGGAAGCTCGCCAAGCTCAAGTAAATACATTAGATCGCGCAAACAATGGCTTTCTTTCGTAACAAGGACGAGCACTTTCTTCTTTTTGTCCGCTGCGCGCAAACGCAAATCAGGCGTAAACCTTGACAATTCCTTTTCTAAAATCTGCGTTGATTCAGCTTGAGTGAGGGAGGTTTCAAATCGTGTTCTCATGACAAACATATTTGTTGCGGGATCTGTAAATTGTTGATTCTCAATGATGTTTCCCTTGCAAGCCAGAATTCCCGAGGTCATGGCGTGCACAATTCCCGGTTGATCTTTGCATTGCAGCGTGACTATCAAATCCATGGCGAAAGAGTAACGGTAATTAGTGCGTGAGAGTAAATCGGCGAAGCGACTTTGGAGCCCACCAATTGCGTTCCCCGAAGAGGCGCATCAACGCAGGGACTAAAAGTGCACGGATAAGGGTTGCATCGAGCAAGACTGCGAATGCAACTCCAAAACCAAGCAATTTAATTGATGTGACTCCACTTGAAACAAAAACTGCGAAAACTACGGCTAACAAGAGAGCCGCAGCGGTAATTATTCGAGCCGATCTTTGAAGGCCCGTGGCAACAGATTCTGTATTAGTTTTCCCAGCTACATGTTCTTCTCTAATTCGAGAGAGCAAGAATATTTCATAATCCATAGATAATCCGAAAACAACCACTGCTACTAAAATTGTTGAGCCAGTATCTATTGTTCCGGTCTGCGTGAAATCTCCAACCAACCATTTCATGTGGCCATCAATAAATATCCAGGTAAGAACTCCAAGCGTGGCCAATAACGATAACGCGTTGAGTATTACCGCTTTAATAGGCAAAATTATTGAACCTGTAAAAATGAAAATTAATATGAAAACGCTTAATGAAATCCAACCAAGTGCCCAAGGAAGGGCATGAGCAATACCATCTTGCGAGTCGGTGAAGTCAGCTGCAGGCCCACCCACCAGAGTTCCATCAGGTGTTTGGAGCGCACGGATTGCGTGAATCATTCCAGCTGCTTCCGTCGTGCGAGAAGGCATGGATTGAATTGCAGTGACTCGTAAGACATCGCCAGAATTTTGTGCTGGGTTCACGCGTAAAATTCCTGGAACGCTTTTCACTTGATCCAAATATTTTGCAATCTGTTCTGATTCATTTGCGCTATTTGGAATGATGATTTCAATTGGACTTCCCTCTTCGCCCGGGAATCGATTTGAGATTAATTGAGACGCAATTGCTGCTTTATCTGACGATGGCAAAACACGTGAATCTATTTGTGCAAAAGCGATGCCCTTTATTGGTGCTGAAAGAATTGAAATAACAATGAGGGAAATGAGAACAATTGGAACTGGCCGCCGCATAACAAAGCGCGCAGTAGTAGCCCAGCGCCCATCCTCCCTTGGAGTGATCGCGCTCTTGCGAATAACACCCTTATCTATTTTGCGACCGATCATTACGAGAATTGCCGGCAATGGTATGAGAGCCCCAGCTACAGCAAGAGTTACTACAGAGATTCCGGCGTACCCAAAAGATTTAAGAAAGGCTAATGGAAACATAATTAGCGCAAGGAGAGTCACGAATACCGTGAGACCAGAATAGAAGACTGTCTTTCCTGCAGTATTAATAGTTGTGATAACACTTGCTTCCACGCTTTTACCCGCATGTAGTTCTTCGCGGAACCTATTAACAATAAGGAGCGCGTAATCGATACCTAGCCCCAGCCCCAACCCAGTAATAAGATTGAGCGCATAAACACTGACTGAAGTAAATAAAGTGAATAGATAGATTAAGAAGAAAGCTCCCAGGATTGAACTCACTCCAACGACAAGAGGCATTGCCGAAGCGACGAGCGCACCAAAGACAAAAACCAGAAGTAGAAATACCAATGGGATTGAGATCGCTTCTGCTAAAGCCAGGTCTTTAGAAATTCTGTTATTAATTGCGTTCGTGACGACGCCACCGCCGGAGGCATACACCTTAAGTGATTGAAATTCGCCATCGTATTTTGCTTGAATTCTTTTCCCGATTTCACTCACGCTACCGAAATCAGTAGAAGTTGTATAGATAAAAAGGAATCCTGCTTTTTCATCCGCTGACATTAAGTTTGGAGCTCCTCCTGCAGACCAATAGGAAAGAGTTTGGGCAACACCCGGCTCGGCTTTGATTAAATTTTCCAAGGCTGAAGCTTCAGAAATTACTTGAGAATCATTGAGTTTTCTCCCGGCATCTACAACAAGAACCACTCCGGGATCCTTTACATGAAAGGTATCCGACAAGTAATGCGCTGCCTTGGCTGATTCACTCTTTGGGTCCGAATAGCCGCCACTTTCCAATTTTGCAAATGATAGAGAACCAATACCGCCCGCAATCAATACAACAAGAATAAATGTAAAGAGAGTGAGTTTGTGTCTGCGGACAACCAGATGGGCTAGCGAATCAAACAAACCAAACTCCTCAGTTAAATAAGTTTTCTCTCCCAGGCCATACAATTGTACCCATGAGTGAAATAACTCCGAAATCTAGCGCCGATGAGCGCGACCCTGCCCAAGATCAAGAAGATGAAAAACAAAGAGACGCACAACTCTTAGAAGATAAACCACCACATCACGATTAATCAAACCCTCTAGTTTTACTCTTTCTTGCTAGTGGCAGTGCTTGTGCTTTCAGTAGAGCTCTTTGTAGAAGAACCTTCATTCGTAGAAGTGCTTTCCTTCGTAGACGCCTTTTCCTTTACAGCAGATGAATCCTTAGCTGCTGTCGGTGAAATAGTTGCGCTCGAAGAACTTTTTGAGTCAGTCTTATAAAATCCTGAGCCTTTGAAGACTACGCCGACCGCTGAATAAACTTTGCGAATCTCACCTGCACATTCTGGGCAGATCGTTAAGGACGCTTCCTGAAAGTCCTGAAAGATCTCAAATTCATGGCTACACGCATTGCACGCGTACTGATACGTGGGCATTGCACATCCTTATCTCCTACTTTTACTGCTCAGCAACAAAAGTTTTCTCTAAAGTACAGTAGAAGTAAGTGTAAAGAAGTGAGACGATTGAGGCGAATCGAGCCGGAAATAGGGGGCGTTCAGTGCGCAAGAGTGTTATTTCGTTGGCCGTATTGATCTTGACCTTACTCAGCGTTCCAACCGCGCTTGCAAATTCGTTAGTGAGTACATCTCCTATTAGCGGTTCGACGCTAACTACATCACCTAGCGCTGTCACGATCACCACTCAAGTTGCTTTGAGTGATATGGGAAACACAGTAGTTGTAACAGACAAGAACGGTACTCGCGTCGACGATGGTTCACTCATCGTTGATGGAATGGGAGTTCTTATAGGTTTGCAATCTCTAGTCGATAGTGGACTTTATACAGTTACATATAGTTTGTTATCTGATGTAGATGCACCACTTGAAGGTACATTTACATTTAATTATTCAGCACCAAATGTCATTTCCGTCCCAACTCCTATGCCAACCACTTCAAAATCTGTAGCTCCAGAAAGTCAAGGAAGCAGTACTTCTGCCACATCAATTTTTGTAATTGTTCTACTTTTCCTAGCATTTGTTGTATTGGTTTCATTGTCGCTTTATGCTCGAAAGATTTTTAGAGGAAGATGATGCATTTTGCGGTAATACTTCCCCAGGCTGGCCCTGCAGTAAACGCATTGGCAACTATTAGTAAATTTATTGGTATTACCGCAAGCATTGCCGTGGTTGGCTCATTACTCACAACAGGTGTTTTCCTCCAAAATGAAAAGGGGAAATTAACACCCACCTCACTTCAATTCAGATCAGTAACTTTTTGGTCGGCTTT
>CAEZUA010000090.1_pt1 | contig 4908 bp, 7 predicted proteins | sample 7264361 | NCBI WGS metagenome assembly CAEZUA01 (sample SAMEA6813818, study PRJEB35770) | uncultured Actinomycetes bacterium | biome: Freshwater; feature: Freshwater reservoir; material: water | place: Czech Republic | collected 2016-04-20 | depth 0.5m m | reverse complement strand
CCAGGTATCAAAACCTGCGCAGGCCGATCCCCCGCAATAGTTATGAATTTACTTCCCTTCGAAACTTTCAAACCCTTGTTCCACATAAATGCATCAGTCGCAGCAACAGGTGGCGCTGCCTTAGGTGCACCGGATGCTGCGGGTGCTACGGATGCTGCGGGTGTCGCAACTTCAACCGCAGGAAGTGGATCACCATCAATCCACCATCGAGCAACACCATTAATAAGAATGCATGAAAGTGCTTTGCCGGTAAAAGAACTAACAGTCTTGCGTCCGACTGCATCAGTCCCGCAAGTTCTTCCCGGAGCAGCTTCACCCGGTGGGTATCCATCATCCAGTGCAGCGCTTGCAGACGATGTAAGTAATGTCGAAAGCAACGCCCCAGCCGAAAGCGCAGCAAGTGCTCTGCGCGAAGTTACATTCATACCTTTACTCAACCACACCCTTGCTCGGTGATGCTAGCAATACGATGTTATATATAGGTACCAAGATAAACCATCCGCTCTTACCAACATCATGCATTCGACGTACCGCAACAGAAATATTTGGCAGAAGTGTGATCAGTGAAAGCACGTTCTGAGCCATATCCCCTGCAGTTAAAGTAACCACTCCGGAGGCAATTGCATCGGCTAGAACAAAGTACCAGTACTGAGGTCTAGTCGATACCCCAGAGAAATCCGCAAAGCGAGTAAATGCATCTTTCACAGCATCAATAATGTTCACCTTTTTGTTATCCATGGTTCAAATATAGACCTGGGGCGGAAGTCTGCAAGGGTCCGTTAGCTCTTAATCAGCAGTAGCCGATTACCAGATCGACCAACCGCCATCGACCAAGATGTCAGTGCCTGTAATCCACTTGCCCGCGTCCGATGCAAGAAGTGCGCATGCTCCTTTGAGGTCCTCTGCCAATCCGGTGCGGTGAAATGCATTCATGTTTCGAAAGGTCTCGACTTGATCCTTATCGGTTAAATCATTGGGAATCTGCCCCGGACAGATGGAGTTCACACGCACTCCGTGTGGTGAATATTCGGCAGCAAGTGCTCTTGAAAGCATGAGCACTCCTGCTTTGGCGGCCATGTAAGGAGAACCAGATCTTTTGAAATTCTCGTTGTAGATGCGGGGATCACTTGCAAGTCGAGAGCCAATAGAGCCGAGAGTAATAATGGATCCGCTCTTTTGGGGAATCATTACCCGGCCAGCAGCTTGTGCGCACATATATGTTGAGGTGAGGTTTTTTTCTAGAGTCCAACGAAATTCATCGATCTTTCCATGGGGCGGGTGGGAGGTTGTGGCGCTACCTCCTGCATTGGCAACAAATACATCGAGCTTGCCCTCTTTCTCCATCACTTGATCGACGAGTGAATTAACACTCGCCTCATCGGTGACATCACAAGTCAGTGCGGTTACATTCAATGAACGCGCGCGAAGTGAGGCAGCTGTCTGCTCGCAAAGTTCTGCGCGACGAGAGGCTATGTAAACATGGGCTCCGAGCTCTGACAACGCCTCGGTGAAGGCGGTGCCGAGATGTGTTCCACCGCCAGTGACTATTGCAACGCGGCCTTTCATGGAGAAGAGATCTGTCATCGTTCGATTCGTCATGTTAGTCACGGTTCCTTAACTTTGGCAAATGTAGGTCGAACTGAATAGAGATGATACGGGTTGCAACGACTACTGCTCCCCCAAGAATGGCGGCAAGGTTTCCGGCAACATTGCATTGAAGGAGTGCAACAAAGGTTGCAGCACCTGCAAGAGATGAAGTCCCGATAGTTTCGCGGTGAAGTAATACCGGCTCCACTTGGCACAGAACATCGCGCAAGAGACCGCCTGTGACGGCGGTAATGAGACCAAGGAGTATTGCGGCAAACCAGGTGGTGTTCATTTCACGAGCGAGTTGAACTCCGGACATTGTTGCAACAGCTAATCCAAATGTGTCCATGATCAACAGAGTTTTGCCGATATGAGTAACGCGTCGAAATACCAAGGTCAATATCACTGCAAGAATTACGCTGGTGATAACCCATGGATCAATAATCCAAATAGGTCGTGTGCCCAGAAAGAGATTGCGAAGGGTGCCACCTGAAACCGAAGCTATTGCTGCAATGAATGCGATGCCACCGTAATCAAGACCTTTGTCGGCTGCAACGCGTGCACCTACCAGTGCAAAGACGAATGTAGAGAGCAGATCCAAGATATGGAGCAAAGTCATACTGCAAAGAGTAGGGGCTAGAAAGCTCGAATGCCTGAATTCTGATGGTTTCAAGCACGCAAGATGCTAATGTTTGTTTGTCGCACTGGTTCTTAATTGAGCTACAGAAGTAAACCCCGTAGAGAGATCTGCGGGGTTTTTCTTTTCCTACGGCCAACGCACTGAAGTGCGCCCTGTCGTTCTAGTTGTTGTTCTTTAGATCTCGGTAGAAATTCTCGTGAGGGCCAACGACCAGTAGGTTGATTTGTTTCTTAGAGACTATGCGATACGCCAGTAGCCACTCGACTTTATTGACTTTGAACTTATAGATATAGATGCCATCTAAATCGCCCACCTTTGGCTCCCCTATCTCAGGAGTTGTAGCAACCGATGCCACTGCCTTATCAAGTGCCTTTTTCTGGTTGGGATGTAATTTCTTTAGGGTTCTAGAAAAATTGGAACCAAAATTAACGACCATTATCCAGCGACATATTCCTCGGTGGCCTCTTGTGAGTCTGCCTTTAAAATTTCACGGATTAAGGAGAATGAAAGATCGGGATTCTCCTCGGCTGTGAGGGCCATACGAAAATAAAACTCAATCTGGCGAGGAACAGAGCGGTGTTCGATTGCGGCAATACGCTTTGCGTCTTCCACGAGTTCATCGGAAAGTTTTACTGTCTGTGCCATTTGCGCCTCCTTTTAGGTGTGGTGAGCATATCAGAAAAAGTGTCAAAAGGTTACTTTTTGACACCTAAAGGCTATTGGGCTTTAAGGTGTAAAAAGTGGCACCCCGAAACTTTCTGCGGGGTTTTTCTTTTTCTACGGCCAACGCACTGAAGTGCGCCCTGTCGTTCTAGTTGTTGTTTTTCAGATCGCGATAGAAATGCGAAGTGGCCCTACGCGACTAACCGTAAGGCCACTTAGTGTGCATACCGCTGGCGGGATTTGAACCCGCGACCCCGGGTTGAGTCACAACCGTGCTCTTTCCGCTGAGCTACAGCGGCTCGCATTCAGGAATCTAATTCAGTTACAGACCAATGTATTTGCTGATGTAGAAAACTGTGGAGGGCCTTCATATGTGAATTTGAGAAGCTCTGGTGATATCCTTCGAATTGTTGAGTCACAACTAAGCTCGTTAACGCGAGTTACAGTGCAAGACCCCGTAGAGCAATCTGCGGGGTTTTTCTTTTCTACACCCGAATTCTGATACCGCTCTCAGCGTTTAAGGGCGGACAACTATTTCTACTACAGACTCAGCGGTTGCACCTTCTCGCAATTCATCGCTGACATTAGTCGGGATACCGTTGATTTGAGCTGCAGATATCAGCGCCAATTGCGATGCAATATCGGTCATCCAATAGAAAGCGCTGGGGCCTGCGCGATCCAAGATGCTCGCAGCACGTGCCAATTGTGCATCGCTAAATTTCTCTCGATCATTATTGTCATCATCGATGACGGAGAGCAGATATCTTTTAATCTCAAAAGCAATCCCTGTTATATCTGTCGGGTTTTCGATGAGCTCGCGTAGTTCGGCATCTAGCCCACGTGCTTTCTTGCGTTTTTTTGTGCGATTGAAGAAGAGGAAGATAAGGCTTGCAAAGAAAAGTATTTCAAACATGTGGGGCTCCTTTTAACTTCTCCATGTAAAGAGTTCATTTTTGATCTCATTACTATTGAGTGCTTTCATAAGCTCCTGGCCTCCACCTACAGGCTACATCTAGCCACTGACATGGCTGTCAGTGGTAGGGGTTATGTTGAAAGCATGGAAACAAAGAGAGCCCCGCGTCGACAGCTACGGACATTGCTCTGTCCTTCGTGTGAAGAATCTGGTCAGCGCAATCCCCAAGGAGAAAGTACGCTTTTGCCATGAGAAAAGAGATCACGGCAGGAAGTCTTCGTAGAACTAATATTCTGGCTGGAATACTGCACTTAGTGCAAATGGTTGTTGTACTGGCCCTAAGTAATGATTTTGCATTGCCAATCACTGCAACGTATATGTCTGGGCCTCCGGGTTCTACATTTGCACCGCCGGTGGTCCTCTTTTCCACTCCGGTCGGGCTAACCGTTGCGATCTTCCTGGGTCTTTCAGCGCTAGCTCACTTCATTGTTGCTAGCCCACAATTCTTTCCACGTTATAGCGCAGGCATAGCTGCTAAGAGAAATTATTTCCGTTGGGTGGAATATGCAGTGAGCTCATCGGTCATGATTGTTTTAATTGCACAAGTCACTGGCGTGAGTGAGATTTCTGCGATTATTTCTATTTTTGGCGTGAACGCATCAATGATTTTATTTGGTTGGCTACAGGAAAAATATGAGACCCCAGGCAATGGCGGATGGGTGCCATTTATCTTTGGATGCATTACTGGGCTTGTTCCGTGGGTCGCTCTGGTGTTTTACGTTTTCTCTATCGGTGGCGTAGGAGAAACCTCTGCTCCTGCATTTGTCTACGGAATTGTCTTTACCATCTTTGTATTCTTTAACTCCTTTGCACTCGTGCAATGGTTGCAATACAAGAAGGTTGGAAAATGGAGTGATTACATTCGTGGAGAGCGCACATACATCACGCTTTCACTGATTGCTAAATCTGCTCTGGCTTGGCAGATCTTTGCCAATACGCTCATTCCTAGTTAGGTAACAGGCCTCAACGCTGATTTAATCTGGGTTTAAGGCCAATCTGAATACGTCTTTGGGCAAGTAAGTCTCGGAGTTAAGACCATCTCTTG
>CAEZUA010000081.1_pt1 | contig 5834 bp, 2 predicted proteins | sample 7264361 | NCBI WGS metagenome assembly CAEZUA01 (sample SAMEA6813818, study PRJEB35770) | uncultured Actinomycetes bacterium | biome: Freshwater; feature: Freshwater reservoir; material: water | place: Czech Republic | collected 2016-04-20 | depth 0.5m m | reverse complement strand
GCCAGATACCAGACCGGAGAAAACTCAACAGTTGATTGCCAAACCCTTGAAAACTAAACCGCGGAGGCATGTTGTGAAGGCTCTGCAAGTATGCACATCAAAGCCTCCATTGTTAAAAGTGGCGCAGAGTTAAAACTCAAATTTGTGCGGGCCTGCATGATTGCTGCAATTTTTTCTAGCGTTGCTTCAGGAGTCGTGTTTTGTGCTAATCGCAGAATCTGCTCTGCTAAATCATTATTGATAAATGTGTCTGCTATTCCGGCTTGTGCCATCATCACATCACGGTAAAGAGTTGCTAAATCCAAAAGCGAACCATCGAGAGAATCTCTCACCATGCGCGTTGCTCGGGACTTCTGCTCTTTTTCTAACTCTTTAAGCGCTTTAGATCCGCCGCTCACCATTCCGCGACCAGTTGCACCTTGTCCCCACGCTTGTGCCAATTCTTGCGATTCTTGTTCATCTTTTACTTCTGAAAAGGCATTTGCTTCGGCCGTTGCTAAATCAACAAGCACTCCAGCTGCCTTGTATGCCGAAGCAATATTGGACAACCCAAAAGGCAACTTCATAATCGAATTGCGACGAGATCGCACTGCGTCATCTGTTGCTAAGTGTCGAGCACGCCCAATATGTCCTTGGCTGGCACGCGCTGCAAAGTCAGCCATTGCTGGCGAAACGCCATCACGTTCTATCAAAACTTGTGTGACATCTTCAGTGCTTGGCGTGCGCAACTGTAAATGGCGTGCACGCGATCTAATTGTTGGTAGAACGTCATGCAAAGTTGGCGCGCATAACAACCAGACTGTGCTGGCCCCTGGTTCTTCAATTGCCTTCAATAAGGCATTGCCTGCAGATTCAGTGAGGCGATCAGCATCTTCCATCACAACAACGCGCCATGGAGCAACACTTGGCGCCCATGCAACGCGCACTAATAGTTCGCGAATTTCATCTATCTTGATGGACAAACCTTCTGTCTTAATTACTTCAACATCACCATGAATACCATCCAAAGCCGTACGGCACTCAATGCAATCACCACACCCACCTTGCGGACAAACAAGTCCTGCTGCAAATGCTAAAGCCGCACTTGATCGCCCGCTTCCGGGAGGGCCAGTAAATAACCATGCATGTGTCATCTCTTGAGTTTCGCCACCATCGCGCGCAGAGGTAATAGCATCCGTTAGCGCGCTAACAATGTGTCCTTGTCCGATAAGAAGATCAAAGACGCTCATCTTTACTTCTTAACTTTCTTACTCGCTTTTGCAATGGCGCGTAAAGGATGCGGACGTCGGCTAACTTTTTCTTTTTTAGGAACTTTGCTCAGCGCTGGTAATTCGGCAACGCGAGAGATGATTGCGCTATGAATATCTTCAACGGTCATTTGTCCGTCGACAACTAAATATCTCTCTGGGTCAAGAAGTGCTAACTGCAAATACTCTTGACGAATTCGCTCGTGGAAAGCAAGTGGTTCGGCTTCTAAGCGATCAAACTTCTTTAAGCGACCTAGACCAACCTCTGCTGGCATATCTAAAATGATTGTTAGCGTTGGGAAAAGTGACTCTGTTGCCCAGCGAGAAATACGTGCAACTTCACCTGGTTCTAATACGCGGCCGGCACCTTGATATGCAATGGATGAATCAAAGTAGCGATCGGTAATAACGATATCGCCATTGGCTAGCGCTGGTCGTATTACTGAATACACATGATGCGCGCGGTCAGCTGCATATAACAGCGCTTCAGCTCTTGGCGAAATTGCTCCGGTTTTATGAGATAACAAAATATCTCGCAAATCATTTCCGAGTGGAGTTCCACCAGGTTCGCGACTCAAGACAACTCCATGGCTTTGATCTTCCAGCCATTTCTTCAACAATTTTGTTTGTGTTGATTTGCCCGAACCTTCGCCACCTTCGAAAGCAATAAACAATCCTTTTGTTGTTGCGCCCGTAATTGAACCAAGTTCACCTTTAAGCGCACTTGCAATATCACTCCAAAATGAAACATTTGGGCGATCCTTCATCTGCTTATATGAAATCGCTCCAATGAGTGAGGCAATCAACCCGGCAATGAGGATAGTAATTGCAGCGCCGTTATAACTCACTTGAGTATTTTGAAATTTAAATGTGTGCTCTCCTACCGCTGCGGCAATAAGAGGAGAAATGGCTAACACCGCAACCAAGGTCACGCGAATTAAGGACTGCATAAATGCGAATGTGCGTCCTCGAACTTCGTCTTTAACTTCCATTCCAAGCATTGTGAAACCCGTTACCCAACAGATTCCAGAAAATGCACCAAGCAGTACAACAACAATGACTGCGATAACGAGGTTAGGGATTGAAGCCAGAAGCACTAAGAAAATTCCAGCAATTGTCAGTGATGCACCAAATAAACGGCGACGAGAGAATTGAGCAAAAACCTTTGGGCCAAATGCGATACCACTTGCAAGGCCTGTAAATACGGAACCAAAAAGCACGCCGTAAGCAGCATCTCCACCGCCAAGGTCTCCTACAAATGTGCGCGCAAGACCAATAACTGCGCCCGCTGCAATGAAAGCACCAACCATTCCAACTATGAGCCCCCGAATAATTTTTGAGGAGCTGACAAAGCGCCAACCTTCGAGCAATGATTTTGCTACGCCAACATCGCCAGCAGTTTTCGCAGCAGCGCCTTTAGGAATTTCGTGCAGTCCCCACACGGTCCATGCGCAAAATGCAAAACTTAAGGCGTTGATATAGAGAGCTAAATCCACTGAATTACTTGCAAAGAACGGAACTGTGCCAGCTAAAGAGCCAGCAATCAAAGCAAGAAGTGAGAAAAGACCAGCTGCGATTGGTGCTGTTCCATATGCCGCCAAAAGCGACACTTGATTTGCACCTTCGAGTTTTTCTTTGGGAACCAAATTTGGAACAGTTGCCTCTTTTGCTGGTGACCAAAAGAGAGTGACACACTCCACCAAAATCGTCGCTGTGTAGAGCCACACAAAATTGCCGACAATGGGAATTGAAACATAAAGCCCGCAACGAATAATGTCGCAAACAACCATGAGGGTTCGGCGATCAAAACGATCGGCAATAACTCCAGCAAGTGGACCTAAGAAAACTGATGGCAATAAACGCGCAATAAAAACACCTGCGATTGCAAAGTTAGCTTTTGCATAACTTCCACCCGAGAGTTGTTGCGCTAGAGCCGTTGTTGCGAGAAGTCCTAACCAATCTCCAAGCGATGAAAATGCCATCGCTCTCCACAAACGCGCAAAAGCAGGAATCGCCATAACGCCACGTGTTTGTTCGGGGCCAGGAGCCGCCGGAGTTGGAAGTGTGCGTGCCACGAGGTAAGGGTAGTCCCAGAACTATTCGTCAGCCGAGGCTGATTTGGCTTTAGCTTTGCCTGTTGCAGCCTTCTTCGCTTTGGCTTTTGCGCCTGCGCCGCTGACTACATTTTTCGTGAGTGTTGGCGCGCTCTTCTTGGCACGTGATGACTTCTTTGCAGGCTTTTCAGCGCTGGCCGCTGCTTTCTTGCGCGAAGATTTCTTAACGCGAGTTGCCCCGCCATTTTCAGCCTCCCACGCACGTCGGCCCGCTAATAATTCAAGAGCGCGATCTAACGTCAAACCTTCTAACGTGTCACCGCGACGAAGTGTTGCATTTGATTCTCCATCGGTGACATACATTCCAAAACGACCATCTTTAACAATGACAGGCTTTTGTGTTCCGGGATCTACGCCAAGTTCTTTTAGTGGTGGCTTTGCAACACCACGACGGCGCTCTTTAGGTTTGGAATAAATCTCAAGCGCTTCTTCCATGGAAAGTGAAAAGAGTTGATCTTCACTTGTCAGTGTTCGCGAATCAACACCGCGTTTGAGATAAGGACCATAACGACCGTTTTGCACAGTGATATCTTCACCCGTTGTTGAATCTGTACCGAGTGTGCGAGGTAAAGAAAGTAAACGCAGTGCGTCTTCCCATGTAATTGTGTCTAGCGTCATTGTGGAAAGAAGGGACGCGGTCTTTGGTTTAGGAGCATCTGCTTTTTTGCGCTTTTTCTTTTCACCTTCTGCTAAAACAACTTCTGGAAATACTTCAGTAACGTAAGGACCAAAGCGTCCTGACTTTGCAATGATTGGTAAATTAGTTGCCGGATCAATTCCTAGTTCGCGCTCACCTGATGGTGCTGCAAGTAGTTCGATGGCAACAGCGAGAGTTAACTCATCAGGTGCCATAGTTTCTGGAATGTTTGCGAGTTTGCGCTCTTCATCAGGAAGATTTTGTTGCAAGTACGCGCCATATCGACCCACTCGAATTTCAATTGTGTCGCTCAAGTTCATGGTATTTGTTGCACGAGCATCAATAACGCCTAAATCTGCGCTGAGTTCGCTCAACCCTGGTTGACCGTCGTGACCGTAGAAGAAATCACGTAACCAATCAACGCGCTGAGCTTCACCTGCCGCAATCTTGTCTAAGTCCTCTTCCATGCTTGCTGTGAACTCGTAATCCACCAATTTTGTAAAGTGAGTTTCAAGTAACCCTGTAACGGAAAATGCTAAAAATGCCGGGACAAGTGCACGACCTCGTTTGTACACATAACCACGATCTTGAATTGTTTGAATAATGGATGCAAAAGTTGATGGTCGACCAATACCAAGTTCTTCTAGCTTCTTCACCAACGTTGGCTCTGTGTAACGAGCTGGTGGCTTTGTATCGTGGCCTTCGCAACTGTATTCGCTCACCTTTATCGCTTGGCCAACAGTCATTGCAGGCAAGCGACGATCTTCTGACTCTTCATCAACTTTCTCATCGGTGACATCTTCATACGCTGCAAGGAAACCAGGGAAGGTGACAACAGAACCATTGGCGCGGAAAGTTGCCTCTTTGCCGTCGTTTGTTTTTGCATCGAAGTCAACACGCATCTGCATCTTTTTAGCATCAGCCATCTGCGATGCAACGGTGCGCTTCCAAATCAAGTCATAGAGTGCAAACTCATCACGTGAAAGTTCTGGTGCTAATTCACCAGGTGTCTTAAATACATCCCCTGCTGGCCTAATTGCTTCGTGCGCTTCTTGCGCATTTTTACTTTTGCCAACGTACGTACGTGGTGCATCTGCAACATGGTCAGCACCGTAAAGAGCTTTAGCAGAATTACGTGCAGCGTTAATTGCTTGCTCTGAAAGATTGACTGAGTCGGTACGCATATACGTGATGTAGCCGTTTTCATATAGACGCTGTGCAACGCGCATCGTAATTTGCGCACCCCAGCCTAAACGCCCACCCGCATCTTGCTGCAAAGTTGACGTAGTAAAAGGAGGCTTTGGGCGCTCAGTGCGAGGTGAATCTTCAATCGATTTAACAGTAAGTGCTGAAGACTTGAGTGAGTCAACTAAATTGCGAGCAGAACTTTCGTCCAATAATAAAATATTGGCGGCAGATTTTTCTTTCACTGCGCCATCTGCGCCAAAATCACTTGTTGCTGCGACTTTCTTGCCATCTAAACCTATGAGGCGGGCATTAAAACCAAGTTCACATTGCGCAGTGAGATCCCACCAAGAAGATGAAATAAAAGCCATACGTTCACGTTCTTTTTCTACAATCAATCGCGTTGCTACAGATTGAACACGACCTGCCGAAATACGTGGCATCACTTTCTTCCACAATACTGGTGACAATCGATACCCAAAGAGACGATCTAATACGCGACGAGTTTCTTGTGCATCGATTAAGTGATAATCCAGATCGCGAGTTTCGCTGATTGCTTTTTGAATGGCTTCTTTAGTAATTTCATTAAAGACCATGCGCTTGATAGGGATCTTTGGTTTAAGAACTTCTACTAAGTGCCAAGCAATAGCT
>CAEZUA010000080.1_pt1 | contig 5836 bp, 3 predicted proteins | sample 7264361 | NCBI WGS metagenome assembly CAEZUA01 (sample SAMEA6813818, study PRJEB35770) | uncultured Actinomycetes bacterium | biome: Freshwater; feature: Freshwater reservoir; material: water | place: Czech Republic | collected 2016-04-20 | depth 0.5m m | reverse complement strand
AGTCCAACTCGAGGGCGACGTTGAAGTTGGAGGGACAAGTGCAAAATCTGAATCCTTAATCACTTTTTCAAAACTATTCCACGTTCCAATAGTTGGAACACCAACGATTGTGAGAACCATTGTTAGAGGCGTGGAAGCGCCGTAATTACCTGATGCAGATTGTGTTGCTGTAATAGTTGAAGTTCCTGGCTTTAAAAATGTAACGACCGCGCCTTGAATTGTGGCGACAGTTGAATCCGATGATGCATAACTCCAAGCACCAGTAGAATTTGATGTAGGAGCAGTTAAAGTCAACGTTTTAGTCGATGTCGGAGTGAAAGTGGCGCTAACACTGGGGAAAGCACCAACGGTAGGAATGGCAGCTTGAACCGTGAGCGTCATCGAGGTTTTTATTGATCCAAAGTTACCCGAATGGGCCTGGGTAGCTGTAATAACTGAGGTTCCAAGACCTACAGGAGTAAGTGAGCTTCCACTTACAGTTGCCACCGCAGTGTTAGATGATGAAAAAGTCCAAGCACCAGGAGATGTAGAAGTTGGCGCGATCATTGCAACGTAGGCAACGCTATCTTTCATTAAAGTAATATTTCCAAAAGTGCCAATCACGGGAGTAATTGCAACGACAGTAAGTTTCATCGTTTTCGATGCAACCGTCCACAATGGCAAAGCAGATTGAGTTGCCGTAATTGTTACATCGCCACCATCTAGCAAAGTTACTTTGTTATCTACAATTGTAGCGATAGCAGAATTCGAAGACGCGTATCGCCAAAAGCCAGTTGAGTTTGAAGTGGGAGGAGTCAACGTAATCACTTTTTCGGTTATTTGAACTGTGCGGTCTTCGAAACCACCCAAAGTTGGTGTGCCTGCAGTTACACGCAAACTTGCCGAACGAACGCGCGAGGTATACACACCGCTTGCAGCTTGAATCGCAGTCAATCTAGTTATTCCTAAACCAACCAAAGTTAAGACGCCACCAGAAACAGTTGCAACTGTTGGGTCATCAGTTGTGTAAGTCCATGAACCAGGAGACGTCGAAGTTGGCGGGACCAAAGTTATTTTTCCATCACTTATTGGAACTGTCATTGAGGGAAAGCCACTAAATACTGGGTCGAGCGCACTTGCTACTGAAGTTGAGGAAACGATCAATATTGAAAGCAGAACCACCACAAATGTATTTCTACGAAATTTACTTTGGGTTCCAATAGGTTTTTTCAGGTATGAGTGCATGCACTTATTATCTCCAAATGTCATTATTTTTCGGGGAAACCTCGCTTGTTTACTTGGTGAAGTTGCACTGCGAAATTAGGCAACGGGGTGTTCTAGATAACGCTTTTTGGAGAGTGAGCACTCGCAATCTCTAATGAATTGATATTGCCTCGGGGCTATCGTCATACACGCATCGAATTATTGAGTGGGTGGTATTGCCCATTTGGATAATTCAACGTCATCTTTGTGACGCAAGATCGGAGAGGAGCCAAAGGATGTTTCAAGTGCGCATTCATGGCCGTGGTGGACAAGGTGTTGTTACCGCCGCCGAGCTTTTGGCGCAAGCAGCATTCGACGAAGGTCGTCATGCACAAGCGTTTCCTAGTTTTGGATCAGAACGCACTGGCGCACCTGTTGTCGCATTTTGCAGAATTGCAGATAACGCAATCCGAGTGCGCGAACCCGTAATGACACCCGATGCTCTCATTGTGCAGGACGAAACGTTACTTCGGGCAATCGATGTTTTTAACGGGCTATCCCCTAATGGATATGTATTAATTAACTCAACCAAAACTTTTACAGAACTTGGATTAGCTCAATATTCGCCTTCTGCACAACGATTTATCACTGTGCCTGCGACTCAACTCGCAATGGAACATCTTGGGCGCCCAGTACCTAATGCAGTATTACTTGGTGCATTCGCTGCACTTACAAAAATAGTTTCTCTCAAAGCTGTAACGGATGCAATCAATGAAAGATTCAACGCAAAATTGGCAGTAGGCAATTGCTCTGCTGCCAGCGCCGCCTATGAATACGTTGTTGCCCATCTTGGCGCGAATGAATCGAAGGTAGTCTCGAATGCGTAAAGACAAAGGTTTTCACAGTGTGAACGGAATCCATCATGCTTAAACAGGTTGAGGGATCTCGCGCCGTTGCAGAAGCTGTTGCTGCGTGCCGACCAGAAGTAATTTGCGCTTACCCAATATCCCCACAAACACACATCGTCGAAGGCCTAAGTCGGATGGTGAAGGCTGGCGAACTCACTGGTTGTGAATTCGTCAACGTCGAGTCTGAGTTTGCTGCAATGTCTGTTGCAATCGGTGCGAGTGCAACGGGTGCTCGCGCATATACGGCAACTGCAAGTCAAGGTCTGCTTTATATGGTTGAAGCTGTTTACAACGCATCTGGGCTTGGATTACCAATCGTCATGACTGTTGCAAATCGTGCAATCGGCGGCCCAATTAATATCTGGAACGATCACAGTGATTCAATGTCCCAACGCGATTCTGGATGGATTCAGTTGTATGCAGAAACAAATCAAGAAGCTACGGATTTACATGTTCAGGCGTTCCGAATTGCTGAAGAGTTATCACTACCTGTCATGGTTTGCATGGACGGCTTTATTCTCACGCACGCATATGAGCAAGTCGATGTTCCTGATCAAGCCAAGGTTGATGCGTTTTTACCACCTTATGTTCCGCGCCAGATATTGGATCCCAATGATCCTGTTTCAATCGGTGCAATGGTGGGGCCGGAGGCATTTACTGAAGTTCGTTATCTGGCACATGCGAAAAATCTTCACGCACTGGATGTCATACCTACGATTGCAAAAGATTTCGCCGAATCATTTGGTCGATTCACCGGGGGCTTAGTTCGTCCTTACAAGTGCGCCGGATCAGAAACAGTTGTGGTTGCACTTGGCTCAATACTTGGAACAATCAAAGATGTTGTTGATGAACAACGCGAAGCTGGAGTTTCAATTGGCGTCTTAGGAATCATCTCCTTTAGACCCTTCCCTTTTGACGTAGTTCGAACCGCTCTGCGAAATGCTAAACGCGTCATTATTATTGAAAAGGCATTCTCTGTAGGTATTGGCGGAATAGTTGCTGACAATATTCGCATGGCATTGGCTGGTATCAGCATTGATAAATACAGCGTAATCGCTGGGCTTGGAGGGCGCCCTATCACCAAGGAATCACTCCACGAACTCTTTACTAAAGCAATCAATGAAGATATTCGAGCGCTGACATTTCTAGATCTTGATCAAGAGCTAGTCGATCGCGAACTTGTGCGAGAGGCAGGTGTGCAATGAGTGTGACTGCAACAAAGTTTTATCAAGTAGGCAGTTTTGCTATCGGCAATCGTTTACTACCTGCAGATCAAGCCTCGATACAAGCAGATGCTGAACGCACTAATGCTTTAACTTCTGGCCATCGCGCATGTCAAGGATGCGGGGAAGCGCTAGGTGCGCGCTATGCACTCGATGCAGCAATGCGCGCAGCAGATGGGAAAGTAATCGCAGTAAATGCAACAGGCTGCCTTGAAGTTTTCTCAACTCCATATCCTGAAAGTTCCTGGCGCATCGCCTGGCTGCATTCACTTTTCGGAAATGCGCCAGCAGTTGCAACGGGCATCTCTGCAGCACTTCGCGCAAAAGGACGCACCGATATTCGAGTTGTCGGCCAAGGTGGAGATGGCGCAACGGTAGATATCGGATTTGGAACTCTTTCTGGAATGTTTGAGCGCAATGACGATGTCCTCTACATTTGTTATGACAACGAGGCCTATATGAACACCGGTATTCAGCGATCTGCAGCAACGCCACCAGCTGCGCGAACATCAACAACGCAGGCAGTTGGTACAGATCCCGGAAACGTATTTGGTCAAGGCAAAAACTTGCCACGTATCGCAATGGCTCATGAGATTCCATATGTTGCAACGGCCACTGTTGCAGATTTGCGTGACTTAGAAGCAAAAGTTACTCGAGCAATGCAACTGCGCGGTGCCAGGTATTTACATGTACTTGTTCCATGCCCGCTGGGTTGGGGTTCCGCCTCATGCGACACCGTGCGCATTGCACGCCTTGCTACTCAGAGCGGACTTTTCCCTGTCTTTGAAGCTGAAAAAGGTGAAGTGACTTCGTCTACAAAAATCCGAAAGCAAGTAGGTGTTGAAGAGTATTTGAAATTGCAAGCTCGCTATGCGCACTTGTTTGCTCCAACAAGGCGAGAAGATGTTATTGCACAATTACAGGCAAGTGCTGATCGCAATATTGCGCGATATGGGTTGTTAGAACCTGAATCTAATCCGGAAGTAAACTAATGGAAAAACCATTTGCAATCACCCTCGATGTTGATTCGAGTTTGGCAAACCACACGGGATCGTGGAGAGTTGAACGACCAAAATATGTGAACTTGATGCCACCGTGCAACAACGCATGTCCTGCTGGTGAGAATGTACAAAATTGGCTTTACATCGCAGAAGATGGCTCATATGAACAAGCATGGCGCGCACTTATTGTAGAAAATCCTTTCCCTGCGATCATGGGACGCGTGTGTTATCACCCATGCGAAAGTGTATGCAGTCGCGGAACATTAGATGAATCTGTTGGGATAAATTCTGTAGAACGATTTCTCGGCGACCTCGCGATTGAAAAAGGTTGGAAAATTACACAACCCGAAGAGCGATCAGGTTTTCGCGTTTTAATTATTGGCGCTGGCCCAACAGGTCTTTCTGCTGCTTACCATTTACGCAGGCTCGGCCACGATGTCACCGTGCGCGATGCAGCAATGCAAGCGGGCGGAATGATGCGTTTTGGAATTCCTAAATATCGTTTGCCTCGTGAAGTGCTGGATGCGGAGATTGCTCGCATTGTTGAAATGGGTGTTCATATTCAATTAGGTGCGCGAGTTGATAATGTGCAAGAAGCGATTGATGATGACTTTGATGCGGTTTTCCTTGCCGTTGGCGCACAAATTGGCAAGCGTGCATATATTCCTGCAGGAGCTGCTGCCCGCATCCTCGATGCCGTCAATGTTTTACACGACGTCGAAGACGGTCACGCACCATTGCTTGGACGAAAAGTTGTTGTCTACGGTGGTGGTAACACAGCAATAGATGTTGCACGAACTGCCAAACGTTTGGGGGCAGATGAGTCGATGATTGTTTACCGCAGAACGCGCGAGAAAGCACCGGCCAATGATGGTGAAATACAAGAAGCCATTGAAGAAGGCGTGATGATTAAGTGGCTTTCCACTGTCAAACATGCCGATGAGGGTGTTTTAAAAATTGAAAAGATGGCGCTAGATGCAGATGGATTTCCGCAGCCCACGGGAGAATTTGAAGATCTAGAAGCAGATTCACTCGTATTAGCACTTGGACAAGAAGTTGATTTGTCCCTGATTTCAAATTTTCCAGATCTGGAAGTTCGAGATGGAGTTGTTCAGGTTGATTCATCGATGATGACCGGCAGAGCTGGTGTATTTGCAGGTGGTGACATGGTGCCGGCAGAGCGCACAGTAACTACAGGTGTTGGGCATGGAAAAAAAGCTGCGCGAAACATTGATGCTTGGCTTCGTCATAGCGTTGTTGATAAAAGAGAAAAACCTGCAGTTGTCCAATATGAAGATCTCAATCCTTGGTATTACTCCGATGCACCCCATGCGGTTCGCCCGCGTTTAGAGGGAGCACGAAGAGCATCGAATTTTGATGAAGTGGTTAAAGGGTTAGATGAGTCGACAGCACTGTATGAAGCACGCAGGTGTATGTCGTGTGGAAATTGTTTTGAATGCGATAACTGCTTCGGTGTCTGCCCAGACAATGCAATTATCAAGTTAGGGCCTGGAAAAGGTTT
>CAEZUA010000077.1_pt1 | contig 6176 bp, 6 predicted proteins | sample 7264361 | NCBI WGS metagenome assembly CAEZUA01 (sample SAMEA6813818, study PRJEB35770) | uncultured Actinomycetes bacterium | biome: Freshwater; feature: Freshwater reservoir; material: water | place: Czech Republic | collected 2016-04-20 | depth 0.5m m | reverse complement strand
CAGCTGCTAAGAAAGCAGCTCCAAAGCGTCGCAAGAAGGCAGCTGCTAAGAAAGCAGCTCCAAAGCGTCGCAAGAAGGCAGCTGCTAAGAAAGCAGCTCCAAAGCGTCGCAAGAAGAAGGCAGCTGCCCCTGCAGCTGCTCCAAAAAAGCGTCGTCGTCGTAAGAAGGCAGTTGCTGCCAAGTAACGACATTAAAAGACCCGCTACGAAAGTAGCGGGTCTTTTTTTTGCCCAAAATTATTTGGCGAATACTTTCCTACTTACTCGTCCTTAACATCTTTACGTAATGACTGTCCAACTTTTTCAAAGATTTCAGCAAGTGCACTTTGATCACCTTTTGTAAGGTGATCAATAAATCGCTCGCGCACACTGGCAACATGATCAGGCGCGGCAGAAACAATTGCCTTCCAACCCTTAGGTGTCATGACCGCGAAAGAGCCCCGCTTATCTACAGGGCATGCTTCACGTTTCACCCATCCCGCCTTTTCCATCACCTTAATTCGGTGAGATAACCGCGACCGAGAGAGCATCGCAATATCGGCTAATTCCGCCATCCTCATTCTGCGCTCTGGGGCATCGCTGAGTTGCGCCAATATTTCATAGTCAGACATAGATAAATCGTGACCTTGTAAATCACTATCTAGGGCCTCAAGTAAACGCCGACTAGCAACAATGTATTGGCGCCAGGCTTTCATCTCGGCAGGATTAAGCCAGCGAGGGGTGTGTGATGTAGCGTTTTGTCGTGCCATTGCACCAGTGTAAAGGATAAGTTGAAGTTTCAACTACTTTAGGAGCGCCATGAAGAGCGGACTTGATTCAAGCCATAAGGACACCTCCGTCCGAGTTCAAGATGACCTTTTCCGACATATGAATGGTCAATGGCTAGACACTGCAGAAATTCCTGCCGATCGCTCTGGCGATGGCGCTTTCTATTGGCTACGTGATGAAGCAGAAAAGAAGACTCGTGAGATTATCGAAGCCACCGCCAGTTCAACTTACGCACCTGGCTCCGTTGGGCAAAAAATTGGTGACCTTTACAAGAGTTACATGAATGAAGCTCGTGCTGAAGAGCTAGGCATCTCCCCCATTGCCGATGACTTAGCGAGCGCACTAGCAATTACTACCAAGGAAGAATTCTTGGCACTCCTTGGCCGTCTGGAGTACGAAGGTTTGGGTGGACTTTTCTATGGCCTCATCACAACCGACAATATGAAATCTGATGAGAACATTTTGTATCTCGGTCAATCTGGTTTAAGTCTTCCTGACGAGTCTTACTACCGGGAAGATGAATACGCACCTATCCGCGAAGAATTTCTAGCTCATGCCACAAGAATGTTTGCTATTGCAAAAATCGAAGGCGGGGCCGACCACGCTAAACGAATTCTAGAAATCGAGACTGAGCTAGCTAGCCACCACTGGGATCAAGTCCGAGATCGCGATGCAACGCTGACATATAACAAAGCCACTTTTGCGCAGTTGCAAGAACTCTCCCCCGGCCTTGATTGGGGCACGTGGAATAGCGGTGCCAAAGTGCCAGACCATGTATTGGCTACCACCATTGTTCGCCAGCCCTCATTTTTCACTGGGCTAGGTGAGCTTCTCAATAAGTATGAGAATGAAAAGTGGCGTTCTTGGCTGACTTGGCAAGTTCTCTCAAGTGCATCCTCTTACTTGCATGCAGAATTAGTGAATGAAAACTTTGCCTTTTATGGCACCACACTTTCTGGGGTTCCTCAATTAAAGGAGCGCTGGAAGCGCGGTGTGGGTCTAGTTGAAGGCTCACTTGGCGAGGCTGTAGGACAGCTCTATGTAGAAAAGCATTTTCCGGCCGAAGCTAAATCTCGAATGCAACAGTTGGTGAAGAATCTTATTGAGGCCTACCGAGTTGATATCAAAGCCCTTGATTGGATGAGTCCTGAGACCAAAATCAGAGCCCTAGAAAAACTCGATAAGTTCACTCCGAAAATCGGCTACCCAGATAAGTGGCGCGACTATAGCGAGTTGCAGATTTCCCCCGATGATTTAATTGCCAACCTTTCTGCTATCTCAACTTTTTCTAGAAACTTTGAATTGAATAAGATCGGCAAACCTGTCGACCGCACCGAATGGTTTATGACTCCGCAAACAGTCAATGCCTATTACAACCCGGGCATGAATGAGATCGTATTTCCGGCAGCAATTTTGCAACCACCGTTCTTTGATTTAGAGGCCGACGATGCCGCTAACTACGGTGGAATTGGGGCCGTTATTGGCCATGAAATCGGCCACGGATTTGATGACCAAGGATCGAAATACGATGGCGATGGAAACCTCAATGATTGGTGGACTGACGCAGATCGTGCCGAATTTGAGAAAAGATCTGCCTCGCTCATTGCCCAATATGAAGCACTCGTGCCATCAGAAACACCGGATTCACATGTCAATGGCGCACTCACAATTGGTGAAAATATTGGCGACCTTGGCGGATTAACAATTGCTTTAAAAGCTTATGAGATCTCATTAAAGGGCTCTCAGGCCCCCGTTTTAGAGGCTCTGAGCGGTATACAACGCCTCTTTTTGGGTTGGGCGCAAGTGTGGAGGGGCAAAGTACGACCTGAAGAAACTAAACGTCGCTTAGCAATTGACCCACATTCACCGGCAGAATTTCGATGCAATCAAGTGGTCCGAAACCTCAATGAGTTCTATCAAGCCTTTGATGTCAGTGAAAAAGATGGCCTTTGGCTGGATCCAGGCAAGCGAGTGCGTATCTGGTAGGTGGGGAGAGTCCTAGTAATGAAACCTCATCTGGGCAATGAATAAAGTATCGCCTTGAACCATATAAAGAATTCTGTGGGTGTGGTCAATACGCCGAGACCATAGCCCTTCCCAGTTGTATTTAAGACGCTCGGGTTTGCCTATACCTACTTCAGGGTTTTCTAGGATTGCTTCAATTAAGGCGTTGATTCGCTCAACCTTTTTTGGATCCGTCCGTTGCCAATAAGCCAAGTCCTTAAGGGCAGTGCTAGATAATTCGAGGTTTTTAAGCTTTTGTTTTTTTGGCATTTTTTGCAACTGAAGTTAAGAAGGGGAATGCCACCCGCTTGGTTTTGCCCGATGTTATCTCCGCCAATGATTCGTCAATTACTTTACGATTTTCGGGACTAGACATGAGATATGACATCTCAATCATGGACTCGTATTCGCTCTCAGAGATTAATACGGCATTCCCATTTTTTGAAGTGATAAATACTGGCTTTGCGTCCACATTCACTTGTTCGATGAGTGGGAAAAGCTTTGCACGTGCATCAGATGCGGTGATAACCATGTTCTACTCATTTCTGCCTAATTGCGGGCTGTGATAGAACTGTACCATTTCTTGTACCATACCGAGATTCAATAACTTGGGCTCTGATATCTGTCTACCAATTCTGCAAATATCCCTCTACGCTGAGGGTATGAAGATTCTCATCATCGGTGGCGGAGGAATGGTTGGGCAGAAATTGGCCCACAAACTCGCACTTTCAGGAAAACTCGAAAACCAATCGATAAAAGAACTTATTTTGGCCGATGCGTTTGCACCACCTGCGCTCTCGACCACGGCAAACTTTGAAGTCTCATTAGTAACTGCCGACATTACAAACGCTGACATTGCCAGTTCCTTGATTACTAAGATGCCAGATGTAATTTTTCACCTAGCAGCAGTTGTATCGGGTGAGGCAGAGGCTAATTTCGAAAAAGGTTACAGCGTCAATTTAGATGGAATCAGAAACATTCTCGAAGCAATTCGACTAACGGGCAACGGCTACAAGCCACGTTTAGTTTTCACTTCATCTGTTGCTGTATATGGTGGCCCATACCCAGATGTCATCGATGATGATTTCCAATTACAACCTCGCACAAGTTATGGCATCCAAAAAGCAATGTCAGAGTTACTCCTTAACGACTACTCTCGTCGCGGATTTGTCGATGGAGTGGGCTTGCGACTTCCAACTATTTGCGTTCGTCCGGGTAAACCTAATAAGGCAGCTTCTGGGCTCTTTTCAAACATTCTTCGCGAGCCACTTGTTGGTATCGAAGCAGTACTTCCTGCTTCAAAGAGTGCAACAAATATTTTTGCGTCCCCTCGTTCGGCTGTTGGCTTTTTGCTGAACGCAGCAACACTTGATACCGCGCCCCTTGGCGATCGCAGATCGATGATGATGCCTGGAGTTTGGGGCACTGTTGGCGATGAGATTGATGCACTTCGCAGAGTGGCAGGCGACAAAATCGTTGCTCTCATCAAACATGAGCCAGATCCGGCTGTTGAGAAGATGCTCTCTAACTGGAACTTCCCTAATTTCTCAACTGATCGAGCTAAGGCACTTGGCTTTAGGTGTGAGAGCACATTAGATGAGATTATTCAGGTCCATATTGATGACGAACTAGGTGGAAAGATTCCGGGGCTAAACACATGAGTCAGATTGCAGTTATAACAGGAGCAGGTCGCGGAGTCGGTCGCATCACCGCCATCACGTTGGCTAAAAAAGGTTGGACCGTCGTTGTTGCAGGGCGAGATAAGAGCGCCATTGACGCTGTTGCAAAAGAAGCCGGTGGCGCATCCGTTGGCATTGTTTGCGATGTGAGTAACCCTGATTCAGTTAAATCCCTTTTCGATCAAGTCAAGACCACGTTCGGTCGCATTGACTTACTTTTCAATAACGCAGGAGTTGTTGCTCCTGGCATTGCACTTGAGGATTTAAAGATTGAAGATTGGCGCAAGGTTGTCGATGTCAATATCTCTGGCGTCTTTTACTGCACCCAACAAGCGTTTGCACTCATGAAAACGCAATCACCACAAGGTGGACGCATCATTAATAATGGTTCCATCTCGGCTCAAATTCCTCGATTGAATTCTTCTGCCTACACAGCTTCAAAGCATGCTGTTACTGGCTTAACAAAATCTGCAGCCCTTGATGGCCGTCCTTTTGATATCGCTGTAGGCCAAATAGATATTGGTAATGCAAATACCGATATGGCAGAGCCAATGCGCGCAGGAACCCTGCAAGCAAACGGCACCAAAGTGGTTGAGCCAACTATGGATCCACAAAATGTTGCAGATGCTGTGGCCTTTATGGCGAGCTTGCCTTTGAGTTCTAACGTGCCATTCATTACTGTGATGGCAACGAAAATGCCATTTGGCGGTCGCGGATAAGGGAGCAAGGCATGAGCAGCATTGTTAACCATTGGATAGATAACAAAGAAGTACCAAGTACTTCTGGACGCACTGCCCCTGTTTATGACCCAGCTCTAGGTGTTGAAACCAAGCGCGTAGCGCTAGCTAATAACGCTGAAATCACTGCTGTTATTGCATCTGCGAAAAAAGCATTTCCTGGGTGGGCTAACACATCCCTTGCTCGTCGCCAACAAATTGTTTTTTCATTCCGCGAATTACTTAACGCTCGTAAAGAAGAACTTGCAGCAATTATTACTAGCGAGCACGGGAAAGTTCTCTCTGATGCCCTTGGTGAAGTAACCAGAGGCCAAGAAGTCGTTGAATTCGCTGTTGGAATCCCCCATTTACTCAAAGGTTTCTACTCTGAAAATGTCTCCAATGGTATAGATGTCTATTCTACGCGTCAACCACTAGGTGTTGTTGGAATCATCTCTCCCTTTAATTTTCCTGCGATGGTTCCTATGTGGTTTTTCCCTCTTGCAATTGCTGCAGGAAACACCGTTGTTCTCAAGCCTTCCGAGAAGGATCCAACTTCTGCAATGTGGCTAGCCAAGTTGTGGAAAGAGGCAGGTTTGCCCGATGGAGTATTTAATGTTCTTCACGGAGACAAAGAAGCTGTCGATGGTCTTTTGCAATCTCCTGATATCGAAGCTATTTCATTTGTTGGCTCAACACCCATTGCTCGCTACATCTACCAAGAGTGTGCAAAGCATGGAAAGCGCGTACAAGCACTCGGTGGCGCTAAAAACCACATGTTAGTTTTGCCTGATGCAGATTTAGAACTCGTTGCAGACTCTGCCATTAACGCAGGATTTGGTTCAGCCGGAGAGCGCTGCATGGCTATTTCTGTCGTCGTGGCAGTTGAGCCAGTTGCCGATGTGTTGATTGAGAAGATTGTCTCTCGCATGAACAAACTAGTAACCGGAGATGGCCGCCGCTCATGCGACATGGGCCCACTTGTTACACGCGAGCACCGAGATAAAGTT
>CAEZUA010000073.1_pt1 | contig 6402 bp, 6 predicted proteins | sample 7264361 | NCBI WGS metagenome assembly CAEZUA01 (sample SAMEA6813818, study PRJEB35770) | uncultured Actinomycetes bacterium | biome: Freshwater; feature: Freshwater reservoir; material: water | place: Czech Republic | collected 2016-04-20 | depth 0.5m m | reverse complement strand
TTGCCCGAATATGGGAACTTTAAAAAGCGAAGCCTTGCCGATAAAGCGAGGAGCTCGTCCGTTCTTGTAAAGAAAATGAGCCAGAAAGAACACATCTGAATACGAAAGATGGTTGCTGGCAACAATTGCTGGGCCCTTGGCAGGAATGTTGTTACTACCCCGCCAATCACGTACTGAGATTGCATTAATGACTGGGATTAAAATCGAGGCACAAAACTTATATGCAGTATTTGTTCCGAGTGGATTTCCATGCGGTGGCGGGAAGGAAACTTCGTTCGCACTCACTTCTCTATCGTACTGTCTAGAAAATAAAAGTGGGCCCGTAGGATTATCCTACGAGCCCACTTTTAGTGGAAAATTACTTCTTCTTCTTCTTTGCAGCTACCTTCTTCTTTGGAGCTGCTTTCTTCTTTGCAGGAGCCTTCTTCTTTGGAGCTGCTTTCTTCTTTGCAGCTTTCTTAGGAGCAGCCTTCTTTGCAACTGGCTTTGCAACAACCTTAGGGGCTGGCTTTGGAGCTGCCTCTAGTTTGCGTGCACCAGAAATAACTTCCTTAAGTCCTTTAGCTGGCAAGAAGCGTGGCTTCTTGCTTGCTTTGATCTGGATTGTCTCGCCAGTGAAAGGGTTACGACCCTTACGAGCTTTGCGATCAACCTTCTTGAACTTACCGAAATCATTGATCATGACATCTTCGCCCTTAGCCATATTGCGAACGATAGTGTCAAAAATGATATCTACGGCATGTGTTGCTTCTTTTTTGCTGTCATTGAAGTGCGGGGCCAACGCAGCAATGAATTGGGCCTTATTCATCAAATTCCCCTTATAACTACGCGTAAAAGTTAAGCAGTTGCTTAACCTGTTATTAAATTTACGCAAGTAGAGTGCGCGAGTCCATTATCACCCTAGCGTGTCGCCCTTTTTTTATTTATTGGCATCGTGAGAAAAAGTGCTAAAACCCTTATTTCACGCTATTAATCTCTCAATTAATGGTTGAGGGTTTTCGTGTTGGGCTTAAAGGACGCTCTCGATTTTTCAAATTTATCAATGAAATCAAGGGATTTGAGCGTCAAACCGATGTCATCAAGGCCCTCCATTAAACGCCAGCGAGTGTAATCATCGATGTCAAAGGCCACAGTGACATCTCCATAACTCACATTTCGAGCGTCAAGATTGACGGTTATTGGCAAGGCTGGATTTTGCTCAATTGCATCCCACATGGCTTCAACATCTTTTTGAGGCACGATGATTGTCAAAAGGCCACCTTTTGCGGAGTTGCCTCGGAAAATATCGGCGAACCTGCTTGAAATGACGACTTTGAAACCATAATTCTGAAGCGCCCACACTGCATGTTCGCGAGAAGAACCGGTACCAAAATCAACGCCAGCAACCAAAATGGTGGCTTTCTTGAACTCATCTTTGTTAAGAACAAATTCTGGATCTTTACGCCAGGCAGCAAAGAGGCCGTCTTCAAATCCAGATCGGGTCACGCGCTTGAGATACACGGCGGGAATGATTTGATCGGTATCGACATTGCTCCGACGTAGCGGAAGTGCAGTGCCAACGTGAGTGACGAATTTTTCCATTTTTCTATCTCCTTACAGATCCGCTGGTGATGAAAGTGTTCCGCGAAGTGCGGTTGCTGCTGCGACAAGTGGGCTTACCAAGTGGGTACGACCACCTTTTCCTTGACGTCCTTCAAAGTTGCGATTACTCGTTGAAGCAGATCTCTCGCCTACCGCGAGTTGATCTGGATTCATTCCCAGACACATTGAGCAACCGGCTTGACGCCATTCAGCGCCTGCATCAATAAAGACCTTATCTAATCCTTCTGATTCGGCTTGCAAGCGAACGCGAGCAGAACCTGGCACAACGAGCATGCGCAAAGATTTAGAAATTTTCTTTCCCTTGAGAACATCTGCAGCTACTCGCAAATCTTCAATGCGACCATTTGTACAAGAGCCAAGAAATACAGTATCGATAGCTATATTTTTCAATGGAGTTCCAGCTTTGAGATCCATATAAACAAGTGCTCGCTCTGCAGCACCGCGAGCTTCAGGATCGGCGATTGCAGATGGATCAGGAACATTCGAATTTAGCGGCGCACCTTGTCCTGGGTTAGTTCCCCATGTAACAAATGGTTCCAATTCATCAGCATTGATGCTTATTTCTACGTCAAAAGTGGCGTCTTTATCTGTGAATAGCGTTCCCCAATAAGCAAGGGCCTCATCCCAATTTGATGGCGCGTGTGGCTTGCCCTTGATGTATTCGAAAGTTTTTTCATCGGGAGCGATCAAACCTGCGCGTGCGCCGGCTTCAATCGACATGTTGCAAACTGTCATGCGTGACTCCATTGAGAGCGCACGAATTGCACTGCCACGATATTCAAGAACGTAACCTTGTCCTCCGCCGGTTCCAATCTTGGCAATGATCGCCAAGATGATGTCCTTACTGGAAACGCCTGGCTTGAGAGTTCCCTCAACATTAATCGCCATTGTTTTCGGACGTACTAGCGGCAACGTTTGCGTTGCAAGCACATGCTCTACCTCGCTGGTGCCGATACCAAATGCAAGTGCCCCAAAGGCACCATGTGTAGAGGTATGAGAATCACCGCAAACAATTGTCATGCCCGGTTGTGTGAGCCCAAGTTGTGGCCCAACTACGTGAACGATTCCTTGGTCGATATCACCGAGGGAATGCAAGCGCACTCCAAATTCGGCGCAGTTTTTACGAAGAGTATCTACTTGCAATTTCGAAACAGGATCGGCAATGGGCAAATCAATATTAAGTGTTGGAGTGTTGTGGTCTTCGGTTGCGATCGTTAAGTCAGGGCGATGTACGGGACGACCAGCAAGACGTAAACCATCAAAGGCTTGCGGGCTTGTTACCTCATGAATTAAATGTAAGTCGATATAAATTAAATCTGGTTCACCTTGTGCACTTCGAACAACATGCTCTTGCCAGATCTTCTCCGCTAACGTCTTACCCATCGCCATTGCTCCTACCGGACTCGATTTGCACATCTCACTAATTGAGATGTTAGTATTACATCGTGGACAAGAAGAATAGCGGAGTTGGCGTTTTAGATAAAGCCGTCTCCATTCTCACAACCCTTGAATCAGGTCCGCATTCCTTAGCCGAATTAGTCTCTGCCACTGGTATTTCTCGCCCCACCGCACACCGCTTGGCTTTAGCCCTTGAATTTCACCGCTTAATTGCACGGGACTTGAGTGGTCGTTTTATTTTGGGGCCACGTTCGGGTGAGTTATCTGCCTCTGCTGGTGAAGATCGATTACTTGCTGCCGCTGCACCTGCACTTACTGCACTTCGCGATGCAACGGGTGAAAGTGCACAGCTTTACCGCCGTCAAGGTGATGTACGAATCTGTGTGGCTGTTGCTGAACGTTTATCAGGACTTCGAGACTCAGTACCTGTCGGCGCAGCGTTAACTATGCAAGCGGGTTCTGGCGCACAAATTCTTTTAGCGTGGGAAGACAGCGAACGCATTCATAGAGGTCTTACCAACGCACGATTTACGGCAGCGCAATTGGCGGCAGTACGACGTCGAGGTTGGGCACAAAGTGTTGGAGAGCGCGAGGCTGGAGTCGCATCTGTTTCTGCCCCAGTGCGCGGCCCAAATAATCGCGTGATTGCAGCAGTTGGAATTAGTGGACCGATGGAACGCTTAGGACGCCAACCAGGTCGATTACATGCAGCAGCAGTTGCTGCAACGGCCGCAAAACTTTCAGAATATATTGCTAACGGTTAAAAATATTTACGCAGCTTTTTGGGCAAGAGGTTTCTAAAATTCCGTCTCCATTTTCGCACCTGATCTAGTGGAGATAAACGAAGCACCTTTGCACTGGAAGGTTCATCTGGTGTTACTACATCATGAAGTGCAGGCGATGCCTGATCAAGGGAATCTGCGATGCGCTCTAAATTAGTAACCAGTGACATGCTTCGAACAATTTGATCTGGGTCATCTTGTGCCGAGCTATCAAATAATAAGTTGACTAAAGAAGCTCCTGCTTCTCGCATCTCATCCGTTTGGGATGAGTCGGATTCGTTAGGTTTATCATCAAGCAGTCCTTCAACATTTGCCGTGATAGCAAAACTTGCGGCTGAAAGTGCATCAGCTATTTTGCGCTTAGTTGATGCAGGTATTCCGCCATCAACGGCTGAATCAAATAGCGTGCGCGCGATAGTGCGCACCTGAACAACTGTGTGCTCAACGGCAACTCCGCGCGAATATAACTCTTCGGCTTCATCTCGCTCTGCTGTGGGAAACCACTTTGCAAAGGTGCGCGCCTCTAGCGCTTGTGCACGCACGCGGGGAATTTCCTCTACTAATAAACGAGCTTTCGCTAACCAGTTACCGGCTTCATCTTGCGTGTAGCCCTTTGCAACACCTTGTGCCATTTGACCGAGTAAATAAGCGGACTTGCGACCAAGAGATGCAATTTGATCAATGGTGCGACCTGCGGGCGTCTTGGGGTGAGCAAAGTATGAAAATAGGATCGCAATTCCTGCGCCAATCAATGTGGAGTACATGCGATGTTCTGCATTATTTTCGGTGATACCTGGACCAATAACAATGAGCGCTGTTACGGGAACGTTGATTGATGCAACTTCACCTAAGTGCATAGCGCGGGCAGCAACAGAGCAGAGCACAACCGTTATGCCAACTGTTACCCAACCGAATCCAAAAATGCTCACACTTGCAAGCGCTGTACCGGCACCAATTGCGGTGCCAAGAATTTGGCCAAAACCTTCTCGAGTAGATTTATGAAGTGAAATACGCACAGTCAAACTTGCAACTATTGCTGCGACTAATCCCCCATTTTTAAAAGCTAAATCTCCTACTTGCCACGCCACTGCCGCTGCTGCTGCAGTAACAAATACTTGCTGAACCCAAGCACGACGATCTGAGAATAGATGAACTAATCGACCCCACAGTGTTCGTTCATTCGTCATAGGTTCCGCTCAGAAAATTCACTGACCAGTTTAGGCATTAAGTGCTTTCTCAATTTGCCCTGCATGATCACGGGGATGATTTGAATAATCTCGAAGCCAGTCTGCAATTGTGACTTTCCCTCGTTCTGTATGCATTCCATGCCGCTCTAAATCTGTAAGTGTAAGTCGCTTAATAATGTCTAACGATGCAGTGCGGACAGAAACATAAACCGCAATGGAGTTTTCTACAGGTAACTCCGTGTAACCCAAAATGGAATTCGCGGCCCATGCATTTTCGTCATACCCTTGAATTTGAGAACCAATGGGTTCTGCAACTAGCCTGCGCAAACGTGCGTAGGACTGGGCTTCGCTATCGGCTATATGGTGAATCACTTGGCGAGGTGTCCATCCGCCTGGCTCTGATTTGCTTAAATCTTTTGCAGAAAGCCCAGAGATGAGATCTGAAAAATATTTAGTAGAGGCTTCATATTCGCGTGCGTAATCGTTGATTTCCATGTGATGAGTCTAGAAGAAATGCGAAAATAAAGATGTGTAGCCCCGAAGGGATTCGAACCCTCGTAGCTGGCTTGAGAAGCCAGAGTCCTAGGCCGCTAGACGACGGGGCCGTGCATATGTAGTTGTAGTCGCTGGGGTACCAGGACTCGAACCTAGACTTACTGAACCAGAATCAGCAGGGCTGCCAATTACCCCATACCCCAATAAGGCAGCGTAAGAATACCGTACTAACTAGAGAGCAAGAGCCGCAGAAATACGCTCTAAAGAAGCGTTTTTACCTAGTAATTCCATTGACTCAAAAAGTGGTGGTGAGATCGTGCTACCCGTTACTGCAATGCGCACAGAACCAAATGCGATGCGCGGCTTAAGTCCCATCTCTTCAATCAGTGATGAACGTAGTGCTGCTTCAATGCTGTCGTGTGTCCACACAGTCAGTGGAGTTAATTCAGTGATCGCACGCTTAAGCACATCTTTGGATGCAGCATCAGTAACTTTGGAAAGAGATTCTGCTTCAACTGCAAAGTTTTTAACGAATAAGAACTTAAGCATTGCAGGCACTTCATTAAGGCGCGTAATTCGTTCCTGAATAATGGGTAGAGCTGATTTAACTACAGCGATCTCTTCAGGTGTCCCCGAGATTACTTTTGCTTTAGTCAAAAACGGAAGTGCCCACGCTAAGAATTCATCAAGTGGCAAAGCACGGATTTTATCTCCATTGATTGCTTCAAGTTTTTTCATGTCAAAACGGGCTGGAGAACTATTAACTCGCTCGACAGTAAAAAGCTCTGTTAACTCTTTCATTGTGATGTTTTCGCGATCATCACCTGGCGACCAGCCAAGCAGGGCTAAGTAGTTGCAAATTGCTTCTGGTAAGAAACCTGCTTCGCGATACCAGGCAATTGAAACTTCGCCATTGCGCTTGGAAAGTTTTGCATTGT
>CAEZUA010000071.1_pt1 | contig 6780 bp, 7 predicted proteins | sample 7264361 | NCBI WGS metagenome assembly CAEZUA01 (sample SAMEA6813818, study PRJEB35770) | uncultured Actinomycetes bacterium | biome: Freshwater; feature: Freshwater reservoir; material: water | place: Czech Republic | collected 2016-04-20 | depth 0.5m m | reverse complement strand
GTTCAATCTTGACTGGTGGAAATGATGTTCGCGTAAGCGGCTTACTTCTTGTGGCACAACCTGATGGAAGTGCAGTTCTCGTTGGTTCCATGGTTAATGGCGCAGATACTCCTGAAGATTTACTAGCTGTGGCAGCAGGAGAAGTTGTCGGCGTACTTTCTGCGACAACTCTGCCTATGCTTCAAAACAAACCACTTTATTTTGCCGGGGATTCCGCTAATGCAAAAGTGATTTTTCCAACAATTACAGCTAAGCCAGGCGAGCGGGTTAAAGTAAAACTTTTCTTTTCTCACGCTGGTGAATTAGATCTTGATGCACTTGTGCGCGAGCAAGATGGAATCTATGCAGGGGTAACTGCTTAAGACTCCATCTTGTATCCAAGACCACGAACGGTCTGAATAAATACAGGATTTGCGGGGTCTTTTTCAATCTTTGCGCGCAATCTCTTGATATGCACATCTAAAGTTTTGGTATCTCCAACATAGTCACTGCCCCATACGCGATCAATTAATTGCATCCGAGTGAGAACACGTCCAGAATTTCGCATGAGAAATTCAAGTAACTCAAATTCCTTTAAGGGTAAATTAATGGGAAAATTATTCACTGAAATAACGTGGCGATCTATATCCAACCTTATTGGCCCCACAGTTAGGACACCCAAATCGAGATCGCTTGAGTTATCGCTCCCACGGCGCATTACTGCACGAATTCGAGCGATTAATTCTCTTGAGGAATAAGGTTTTGTAACATAATCATCGGCGCCTAATTCAAGCCCAACGACTTTGTCTATTTCCGTGTCTTTAGCTGTAAGCATGATGATGGGCACTTGAGATTTGGTGCGTATTTGGCGACACACTTCGGTGCCCGAAAGCCCTGGAAGCATAAGGTCTAGCAAGATTAGATCTGCACCATGTGCCTCAAATTGAGAAATGGCATCAGGCCCATTTTTTGCAATGTCTACTTCAAATCCTTCCTTTTTCAACAAGAAGGAAATTGCCTCAGAGAAAGATTCTTCGTCTTCAACGACAAGTATTTTTGTCATGCTTGGCTCCCTATTTCAAGTTTCTCTTCACCAATTGGTAGCTTCATTGAGAAAGTACTTCCAACACCGAGTGAACTCCATACTGAAATATCACCACCATGATTTCTGGCAACATGTTTAACAATAGACAAACCTAAGCCAGTGCCACCCGTTTCGCGGGAACGCGCTGAATCTACTCTATAAAAGCGTTCAAATATACGAGCAATATCTTGTTCAGAAATACCAATACCTTGGTCGATTACGGAGATTTCGACAATTCCTTCAGATGCCTCGGTATTAATTGTTACCTTTGTGCGATCAGGGCTGTAATTAATAGCATTTTGAATCAAATTATGAATTGCCATAACTAACTGAGTTCGATCTCCAACTACAATCGCAAAAACTCTTTGGCCACGTATAAATTCAATATCACGCATATCAGCTTCAAGCTGGCACTGATTTAGCGCTTCATCAACAATATCATCAACATCAACTGTAATCGCATCTAGCAAAGGATCGGCGTCTTGAAGTCGAGACAAGTTGATAATTTCTTGAACCAAGTCGCTCAACCGTTTAGTTTCTTTCTGCATTCTCACTGCAAACTTTCGAACCGCATCGGGTTCATCACTAGCGCCCAGGACTGCTTCACTTAATAGAGATAGCGCCCCGATTGGAGTTTTCAACTCGTGGGAAATATTTGCAACGAAATCACGTCTGACTGCATCAATTCTTTCTGCTTCGCTTTCATCGCTCAGCAATGCAAGGACCAAATCTTCTCCACCTAGTTTTGTTACTTTTACCGAAAGGCGACGCGTACCTTCCCCGATGGGACCTCGAGGAACTTCAATGAAGCCAGTTTGTGGAATCCCGGTTCGCCTTACCACTCGTATCAGTGCAAGCAGCTCTTCTCCAGCAACTCTTCCATCGCGAATAACTCCAAGAGTTAGTGCCGTTGGAGAGTAATAAAAAGGTATTTCACCAGGAGCAAGAATCACACTTGCAATATCAATGACATCAAGAAGTTCTCGCACTTCTGCGGAAACATTTTCATTAATTGACCCTGACGAGCCATCTAGGTTTCGGCGCTTCCCCAACCAACTCATGCCCTAATCGTAGGCAGTGTCACCAAGCACCTCCTGCCAATAATTGAGCCTGCCTGCCTACTTCACCGCATGTTCACCCAAAGGCAACGCCACGTTCACGCTGGGAGCAAAAAGAAGTCTGGACTAGAACTACCCTTAACCCCATGCGCGACGCCTTCCATGATGATTTAGAAGCGATCAACCAAACGTTGATCTCTATGGCAACGTTGGTAGGTACAGCCATGGACCGCGCGACAACGGCGCTACTGACCGCAGACTTAGCACTTGCAGAAGAAGTTATCGCCGAAGATGACCGCGTAGATGTGATTCAGCATGACCTCGACGCTAAAACACTTAATGTTATGGCCCGCCAGCAACCTGTCGCCAGTGATCTGCGCGCACTTGTTACTTCGCTTCGCATGAGCGCTGACTTTGAGCGTATGGGAGATTTTTGCCATCATATTGCGCGCATTGCACGAATGCGTTATCCAGCAACTGCCGTGCCTCCAGAGCTTGCGCTCACAATTCAAGAAATGGGCGATACTGCAAAAAGGATTATTGTAAAAGTAACTTCGCTTCTAGATTCGCACGACTTGACGGTGGCTCTTGAAGTAGAGCGAGACGATGACGAGATGGATAGATTACACCGTAAATTATTCGCAACTCTGCTTGATAAATCTTGGTCACATGACATTGAAACTGCAATTGATATGACACTTCTTGGTCGATATTACGAACGTTGTGCCGACCACGCAGTATCAGTTGCCCGCCGAGTGTACTTTCTTGTTACTGGGGAATACTCCAAAAAATCAAATTAGCTTTTTCCTTGATTTGCAACAGCGCTGATCGCAGCCTTTGCCGCATCTGCATCTAAATATTCTCCACCTTTAATAATCGGACGCAGTTGCGCGTCCAATTTATATAACAAAGGAATGCCTGTTGGAATATTGAGTTCCGCAATATCTGCATCCGAAATTCCATCCAAATGTTTTACAAGCGCCCTCAGTGAATTACCATGAGCGGTTACCAGGACTCTTTTCCCAGTTTTTAAATCAGGAGCAATTGACTCATTCCAATAGGGAAGTATGCGAGCAACAACATCTTTCAGGCACTCGGTGTTAGGAACTGGTGACCCAATTTCTGTATAACGTGGGTCATTTGCCTGGCTATACATATCTGAATCATCTATTGGTGGCGGCGGAACATCATAAGAACGGCGCCATAATTTGAACTGGTCTTCTCCGTATTGTGCGAGAACCTCTTTTTTATCCTTACCTTGTAAAGCACCGTAATGACGCTCATTGAGCCGCCAGGAACGCCTAACGGGAATCCACATCCGATCGCATTCATCTAGTGCAAGCTGCGAAGTGTGTATCGCTCGGCGAAGGAGCGAAGTGTGGAGTAAATCGGGAAATAAACCTCTTTCTTTAAGAAGTTGCCCACCTCGCTTCGCCTCATTTTCGCCTTTAAGTGAGAGAGCAACATCAACCCAGCCAGTGAAAAGATTCTTAGCATTCCATTCGCTTTCGCCATGGCGCAAAAGAATTAATTCAAATGTACTCATGTGCCTATCCTGCCACGACTTATACTTCTTCTACTTACCTTTGATTCCAAGGAGATTTCTGTGGCGCTAACACCTAAAGACGCTGTGCTTTTCGACCTATACACCTCTCTTGCTGAGCGACTGGCCTCTGGTGCGCGCACGGCGGTGGATCTGGTAAACGGACCTATGGAAAACAGAAAAGATTTGGCTAAACGCGTAGGCGCTATTGAGACCGAAGCAGATGAACTCCTAGGAAAGATAGTCCGACGTGTCGATGACATGTTTGTGACTCCATACGATCGTGGCGATTTACAACAACTTGCGAATTATCTAGATGATGCAATGGATGCGCTTGAAGAAGCTACCGATTTAGTAATTCTTCATGGCGTTGGCGAATTCCCACAAGGAACGAGTGATTTAGTAGATGCAGCCAGAAGGCTTGCGGAGTTAACTGCAAGCAGTATGCCTAGACTTAAAAATTTGAAAGATTTAGAACATTACTATCTTGAGGCAGATCGAATCGAAGATGAGGGAGATCGTATTCATCGCCGGATAACTTCATTGCTATTTAGCGGAAGTTTTGACGCCATGACCGTCTTGCGTCTTGAATCTGTGATTGATTTATTTGAAGATTCACTCGATGAAATGGCTAGGGTTGCCAGAACAATTAGAACTATCGCACTCAAGGAATCCTAATTCGTGTCAACTTCCTATCTTTTAGTAATACTTATTGTCACATGCGCCTTAGTCTTTGATTACACCAATGGTTTCCATGATGCTGCAAATTCAATTGCTACATCTATTGCGACTAAAGCACTAAAAGCACGCACTGCACTTGCTATTGCTGCAATCGGAAACCTTGTAGGTGCGTTCATAAGTGAAGGTGTAGCAAAAACAGTTGGTAAAGGAATTATTGATGTTGAGACGAGCAACGCTGGTCTGGTTGTAGTGATGGCTGCCCTCTTAGGAGCAATCTCTTGGAATCTGCTGACATGGTGGCTTGGGCTTCCATCCTCTTCATCCCATGCACTTATTGGAGGACTTGTTGGTTCGGCACTTGCTGCTCGAGAAGTCGTGCACTGGCAGGGAGTCATCGACAAAGTTGCGATTCCAATGGTTATCTCGCCAATAGTTGGTTTAAGCCTTGCCTTTCTCTTAACTCTTTTGTTGCAATTTATTTTTAGAAACGCCAAACGATCGCGGGTAGGAAAAGGTTTTCGTGTTGGACAAATCGTTGCAGCAGGAACAATGTCCTTAGGTCATGGGCTGCAAGACGCTCAAAAAACCATGGGTGTCATAACATTGGCACTTGTTGTTGGTGGATTGCATTCGGGAGACACAATTCCTGTATGGGTAAAAGTTTCGGCCGCAGTAGCAATTAGTTTAGGAACGTACGCTGGTGGTTGGCGAATAATGAAGACCCTTGGAAAGCGCATGATTGAGATGGATCCAATTCGGGGTGTTGCATCGCAATCGGTAGCTTCAGGCATTCTTTTTATTATGGCAATTCATTTTAAAGCACCAATTAGCACGACGCACACAATTACCTCTTCGATTATTGGTGCAGGGGCTACGCGTGGGCTTAAGTGGGTTAGATGGAAAATTGTCAAGAATATTTTAGCGGCTTGGGTATTAACACTTCCTGCTGCAGCGTTATGTGGAGCTCTCTTTCACATGTTATTTAGATTTTTAGGTATGCCTTAACAGACTCTCTAAACCAAATGTTCAAATGCTTTTAGGTTAGCTAAGGATTCTCCGCGAGATACTCGCCAAGCCCATTCGCGCCTAATTGCCGAGGTGAAGCCCAATTCTAATAGTGGATTAAATGCCGAATCTGAATACTGTAAAACCGCGCCTAATAGCCGGTCGATTTCTCGATCCGTTACAGCGTTTAGGGGCAAACGCCCGACGAGAAAGACATCACCCAAATCATTAATCGCGAAGGCAACTCCGTACATACCAGCATTTTTTCTCATGCACCACTCGTGTACTGCAGCAGCATTTTCATCGGGCTTACGAATAACAAATGCATTGATGCTCAGGGAGTGATCTCCAACTAAGAGTGCACAGTGTGTTTCTAATTTTTTATCGCCCGGCAAAGTAACTAAGAAAGTATTTGCATTTGTCCGCTCAAAATCAAGTGCGTGTGAATCTAAAAACTCTTCAATGGTGACTCGTGGGTCAATTGAAGGCATTACCTATCTCCCGTATGTTGCGCGAATTTTTGCTGATTCAGATAACACGCGATCGTAAACATCAAGAGTTCCGCGCGCAGTTGCATCCCAGCCAAAGTGGGATGCGTGTTCTATTGCCCCCATAGAAAGCAAGACTCGGCGTTGAGGCTCGGCCAATAAACGAGCTAGAACTGATGACCAGGCACGTGGATCGTGGCCATCAACTAATACGCCTGAAATTCCATCTGCAACGGCTGTTCGTAATCCTCCGACCGCTGTTGCAACAACTGGTGTTCCACACGCTTGAGACTCGAGTGCAACTAATCCAAATGATTCGCTATAACTTGGGACGCATACTAAATCTGCTGCTCGATACCAATCTGGGAGTTCGTTTCGAGACATTGGAGGCATGAAGCGAACTACATCGCTAATGCCTGACCACTTCACCATCTCTTTTAATTTCTCAACTTCTGCAGTGCCCGCACCAGAGACCCCACCAATGACAAAAACTATAAGTTTGCTTCGCAGGTGAGGCGAGTGAGAGAGCATCTCGGCCGTTGCTCGGATTAATAAATCAGGACCTTTATGTGGCTGAATCCGACCAACAAAAGTAATGACGTGAGCACCTGCAGGAATATGTAATTGTTCGCGGGCATGTGCTCTACCTTGCCCAGCGGTGAAGGTGTAAAGATCAACACCAGGCGTTACTACGTGAACTAAATCTGGGCATGCCGAATATAGAGAAACCAAACTAGCTGCTTCTGCATCTGTATTTGCAATAAGCCCTTGAGCAGACTCAACAACTTCCATTTCGCCTCGAACACGAGAGCCTGGCTCTGGTGATTCGCCTTCTGCAAGATTGAGATTCTTTACCTTCGCCATCGTGTGCATCGTATGAATAAGTGGAATTCCTAGTTTTTTACTTGCTGGAATGCCAACTTCTCCAGAAATCCAATAATG
>CAEZUA010000065.1_pt1 | contig 7231 bp, 8 predicted proteins | sample 7264361 | NCBI WGS metagenome assembly CAEZUA01 (sample SAMEA6813818, study PRJEB35770) | uncultured Actinomycetes bacterium | biome: Freshwater; feature: Freshwater reservoir; material: water | place: Czech Republic | collected 2016-04-20 | depth 0.5m m | reverse complement strand
GCTTCGCGATCCAAGTTTGTCACCTGAAGAAATATTGATGAGTGAATCTCAAGAACGTATGTGCGCAATTGTTGAGCCGTCAAAGATTGCGCGCTTTTTAGAGATATGTGAAAAGTGGGATGTCACAGTGACAGTAATCGGGAAAGTTACCAATGGTGAGCGCCTCATCATTACCTGGCATGGCGAAGTGATAGTTGATGTTCCACCGCGCACTGTTGCGCACGATGGCCCTGTTTATAACAGGCCAATGACTAAGCCCGCATATCTTGATCAACTCAATGCCAAGACTCTTGATTTACCAATGCCAAAAAATAGTTCCGAAATAAAAGCTGCGATTCTCAAGCTCATGTCGAGTGCAAATATGGCTGATAAATCATGGGTTACATCGCAATACGACAAGTACGTACAAGGAAATACGATTCAATCGCAACCCCAAGATTCAGGAATGGTCCGGATAGATGAGAACTCGAATTTAGGTGTTGCTATCTCCACTGATGCCAATGCGTCGTGGTCATATTTAAACCCTTATGAAGGTGCGAAATTAGCTCTGGCTGAAGCGGCAAGAAATATTGCAACAGCCGGGGCAAAACCTCTTGCAGTAACTAACTGTTTGAACTTTGGTTCACCTGAAGATCCTGAAGTGATGTGGCAATTTGCAGAAACAGTAAGGGGGCTTGCCGATGGCTGTTTAGAAATGGGACTCCCAGTTACTGGGGGAAATGTTTCTTTCTATAACCAAACAGGTGATGTGGCAATTTTGCCTACGCCAATTATTGGCGTCCTTGGTGTTATTCAAGATGTACGAACTCGAACTCCTATGGCATTTGACCGACCAGGGTTGGAACTTTATTTGCTTGGCGAAACTCGAGCCGACTTAGCGGGCAGTCAGTGGGCTTATCTACATGGCGAACGTGGCGGGCAAGCGCCATTAGCGAATTTGAAAAATGAAATGTCTCTCATCGATCTCTTACTTGAAGGCCAAAGTATTTTTGAAGCAGCACATGATTTGAGCCAAGGCGGATTAATTGCAACTCTTACAGAAATGGTTCTAGAACATAGCGTTGGCGCAAGCATCAACCTTGGTGGAGATTTAGCTATTGCGCTATTGAGTGAAACTCCGGGCAGAGTTGTAGTTGCAGTGCGTAAAGAAGATGCTCGCGTCCTATCTGACACTGCATTCAAACACAATATTGCAGTAACGAGAATTGGCGAAACAGGTGGTGAGAGCCTCTCGATCAACGATGTAGTTTTGGACTTAACCGAACTGCGCACAACATTTACGCAAACATTCCCAAAGCTCTTCGGATGAACCATGCCAACGATGGAGTTAGGATGAGCCAGTGACGCGTCGCCCAGATGGATTACTCACTCACGAACTCTTTGCTGGCGAAAAAGGCCCACAAGATGCATGCGGAATTTTTGGCGTATGGGCACCTGGTGAAGAAGTAGCTAAGTTAACTTTCTATGGCCTTTACGCACTCCAACATCGAGGACAAGAATCTGCCGGAATTGCTACTAGCGATGGCGAGAGAATCCTTGTTTACAAGGACATGGGCCTTGTTTCACAGGTCTTTACTGAAAGTGATTTAGCGACTCTTCCGGGAGATTTAGCAATTGGGCACTGCAGATATTCAACAACTGGATCGAGTACGTGGGCAAACGCGCAACCAACACTTCGGCCAACAAAATACGGCACGTTAGCGCTAGCCCACAATGGTAATTTAACAAACACTGGTGACCTCGCAGAGTTATTGCAAAAGCAAACAGCGATGGCTCCTTCGAAAGACTATGGGGGAACAACAGATACTGAATTAATGACGGCGCTTATCGCCGGGGCAGATGAAAAGAACTTTGAAGCAAGTGCAATGGCAATATTGCCGTTACTTGAAGGCGCATTTTCCTTAGTGTTTATGGATGAAAAGACGTTGTACGCCGCGCGCGATCGTCACGGAGTGCGTCCATTAGTTATTGGGAAACTCGAACGGGGTTGGGTTATCGCATCAGAAACTGCAGCCCTAGACATAGTCGGTGCATCATTTGTTCGAGAAGTTGAGCCAGGTGAATTCATTGCAATTAACGAAGATGGACTACGCACACAACAGTGGGCACAGCCCGAGCCAAAGGGTTGTCTCTTTGAATATGTGTATCTTGCGCGACCAGATACAACAATTGCTGGCCGTGGTATCCACGCAACTCGCGTCGCTGTTGGTGAGCGATTAGCGCACGAGCATCCAGTTGAAGCAGATCTTGTTATCCCTGTTCCAGAATCAGGAACACCCGCAGCAATTGGATATGCAAAAGGTTCTGGCATTCCCTACGGTTCTGGTTTTGTAAAAAATTCGTACGTTGGTCGTACCTTTATTCAACCAAGCCAAACAATTCGCCAATTAGGTATCCGGCTAAAACTCAATCCACTTCGAGAGATCATTGAAGGTAAGCGGATTGTTGTCGTTGATGATTCGATAGTTCGTGGAAACACGCAACGCGCAATCGTTCGCATGTTGCGCGAAGCTGGAGCCACAGAAATTCATGTGCGCATTTCAAGTCCACCAGTTAAATGGCCATGTTTCTACGGTATTGATTTCGCATCACGCGCCGAACTCATTGCAAGCGGCTTGGCAATTGAGGAAATTCGCAGGTCGATTGGCGCTGATTCATTGGGCTACGTCTCACTCGAAGGCTTGATAGAAGCCACCCATATTGCTGAAGCCAACTTATGCCAAGCATGTTTTACAGGTGCGTATCCCATTGCGATTCCTGCGGATATGTCTGAAGGCAAGATGCGTTTGGAAATCACACCAGTACACGAGAGTTTCTAATGGCCACTTATCGTGAGGCGGGCGTTGATATTGACGCAGGGGATTTAGCGGTTCAATTGATGAAAGCTTCCATTGCAAAAGCACAACGTCCCGAAGTTGTAGGTGACATCGGAGGATTTGCAGGACTTTTTGATGCGAGCGCACTCAAGAAATATTCGAAACCCTTACTTGCCACCTCTACTGATGGCGTTGGCACAAAGACCGAAATTGCGCGGGCCATGGGAATTTACGACACCATCGGCGAGGATTTAGTAGCAATGGTTGTAGATGATCTCGTCGTTTGTGGAGCTGAACCTTTATTTATGACTGATTACATTGCGGTCGGCAAAGTAATACCAGAGCGCATTGCAGATATTGTTAAAGGAATTGCATCAGGTTGTGCCAAAGCCAACACAGCATTGATTGGAGGAGAAACCGCCGAGCACCCAGGTTTGTTGGCAGATGATGAATTTGATATCGCAGGAGCAGCAACAGGGGTTGTGGATGCGCCGAATTTATTGAGCGGTGAAAAAGTCCGCGCAGGCGACGTCCTTGTAGCTATGCCATCAAGTGGATTCCATGCAAATGGTTATTCTTTGATTCGCCACATTCTCAAAGAGAAAAAATTAAATGTGAACCAAACATATTCAGAATTGGGAAAAACTTTAGGGGAAGAACTTCTTACACCTACAGAAATTTATACGCGGGATTGTTTGGCGCTTATTGCAGGGTTGGGCAATTCACTTCGCACATTTGCTCACGTAACTGGTGGTGGGTTAGCGCAAAACACTGCCCGAGTTATTCCCAGTGGACTCCACGCAATCTTTGATCGCACTACGTGGTCGTTGCCGATTGCCACAGAACTGTTGGCAAAAATTGGAGGCGTTCCACAAAGTGACTTTGAGCGAACATGGAATTGCGGGGTGGGCATGGTCGCTGTGGTTGCGCCAGAGAGCGCCGACTTGGCGGTTAAGTCATTGGCAGCTCGAGGCATGAAGGCATGGGTTTGCGGTGAAATATTCTCAGGAATTGCGCCTGTGAGCGCCACTTTGGAAGGTACCTACCTTCCGCGATAACCTACCCCCCTGATTGAACATAGGTAAGGAGGTCACGCTATGGGGCGCGGCCGGTCAAAAGCTAAGCAAACTAAAGTTGCCCGCGATTTGAAGTACTCCACGCAAGAGATGGACCTTGATCGTTTAGCAAAAGAACTTCACGGAGAACCAGAGCCAGTGCAAGATCGCGAAGACGACGATCCTTTTGCAGAGGGCAATTACATTCCTCGCGCATAAATTTCATGCGTCCAACTCCGTACGTTGCATCACTTCGAATCTTCGAACCTCTTTCCGCATTTGAACCTGCCGATCGATTGCGCTGGGCCCAACTTGATTCATCTTCGAAAAGCAGAAGTGATGAACAAAGGCGCGCACTTACTCGAGTGATTTCTCCGCAATCTCCAGCGCTCGCACTTGATGGTGCACATGTTCTAGAAGTTGATGGTGAGAAATATATTTCTCCTTGGTCAACCGCTACCCGTTGTTGGGCAGCACTTGAAGATTTTAAAAATTCGCTCCCTACTCCTGTAATTTCTTTTTTTCTTCCGACACCTCTTGAAGAAATTATTGAATCAGGTGCAGAATACGTTGATACTAAAGTTCCACACATCTTGACTCAAACATGGATTATTCCTCCACGTTGGTTTTCACTTTTTATCCCAGAGGAACGAGTTCGAGGTCGTGACGATCAAGGCGCATTCACAATCATGAGAACAACAATTGCAAACGCAAAATCGCGTTGTGAAAACACGCATTCTGCGGTTCGTACAGCATTCGGTGCAGGGCCCGTTGAAGAAGAAATTGAAGATTTAGGAGATTGGCTTTCAATGTTTCATCCGCAGTCTTATGTCGAGCTCGATTACGGCGGACTTGCGGGTTACCTTGAAAAATCATTGACTCAATTGGGAGAAGATGGCTTAGAAGGGGATACGTCAATTGAAGATGTCTTAGGTTCTATTGCAGGTTTAGCAGCAGGAGATGGAGCAATGGCCGGGCGTGGTTATGAGCGTTTGGTAACGAGATGGCGCAGGGTTGCAGCTTTCGAACAAGCGATGTAATTGCAGATCCAGTTCCCCCCTTGCAACATGGAGTAACGACAGGCGATACTTGCACCCATAACGGCACGAAACGGACATATCCACATAGTCGTCAGAACAAGCAGGAAATATTGGGGGAGCAATGGCACAAGGACATGAGTCAGAAGTCCTCCTCACCCCGGCAGAAGTTGCGGCGCTATTTCACGTTGATCCAAAAACCGTTACCCGTTGGGCCGTTGCAGGGAAATTAACTTCAATTCGCACACTCGGTGGTTCTAAACGTCCAGGCCACCGCAGATATCGAGAGTCAGAAGTTCGCGAACTCTTAAAAAATAATCAACACTTGACCGATTAAGAAAGTTTACGTAGAGAAGTTATTCATGGAATATTCAATCTTTCAATTTTTCCTACTTGGAGCTTTAACCTTTGTCGTGGTGGGAGCACTAACTCCTGTAATGCGCAAACTCGCAATTCGGATTGGCGCATTTGATAATCCAACACTCGAGCGCAAAAGTCAGAAAGAACCAGTTCCATATTTAGGTGGAGTGGCAATTGCTATCGGAATAGTTTTGGCATCTTATGGTGCTTTGCTTTATTCAGATTTCACGTGGAAGTCAGTTGGACTTGCCTCATCAGTATTATTGCCAGCAGTTGCTATTGCAATCATGGGCTTAATTGACGATCTTCGAGGGCTTCGACCATGGCCTCGATTGGCAATGCAAACAGTGACTGCCGTTGTGGTTGCAGGTATTTTAATTTCAACAGACACCATGGGCAACGCACTGGGCAATCGCTTTTTCGATAGCGCAATTACAATTTTTTGGATTGTTGGTGTGTGTAATTCCATTAACTTCTTCGATAATCTCGATGGTGGCGCAGCAGGTACCGTTGCAGTAATTACTTTCTTCCTCTTCTTTATTGCCTACGATCGCCAGCAAATATTGGTAAGCGCCCTCGCCATCGTGACAGCAGGTGCGACAGCGGGCTTTCTTATCTGGAACCGAACCCCAGCCAAGATCTATATGGGCGATGCTGGAGCTCTATTTCTAGGCATCATTGTTTCTGTACTTACGATTCGTTTAAACCCAGGCATTACTCCGGTCGGTAAATCACTTGCTGTTCCGGCGTTACTCATGGCTGTTCCTATTCTCGATACAACGATTGCTGTTTGCTCTCGCATTTACCGAGGGATTTCTCCTTTTGAGGGAGGACGCGATCACCTTTCACACCGCTTAATTCGCAAAGGTGCTTCTCGTAAACAAGCTGCTATTTTGCTTTGGTTGCTTGCTGTATTTTTTGGCGCAATAGCGTTAGCAATATATGCCTGGCCAGATTCATTTGGCACACTGCTCATCAGCGCAAGCGCAGCAATATGGCTGATTTTGTTGATTTTCTTTTTCACAATTCCTAGCCAAGATTAAGTAGTAAACTTCAGCCATGACTGAAGCCAAGAAACCTGCAGATGATGCACGCGCTAAATTTCTCGAAGCCCTTGAAAAAAAGAAAGAAAAGGGCGGTGCCGGCAATAGCGGCGGGCCCACGAGTGGCTCCAAAGTAGGTGGCGGACAAGCAGCCGGTGGCGCGCCAAAAAGATTTCAACGCAAATCTGGCGGAGCTTAGTTTTTGAAGTATGTCTGAGCAATTCCTGCTAGAAATTCGCGTCAGGCCAAATTCATCACGAAACAAAGTTGGCGGGATTGTCGGTGACCCACCACGACTTGTTGTTGCGGTGCAAGCACCAGCCGTAGATGGCAAGGCAAATGAAGCCGTAGTGAAAGAGTTAGCGAAATCTTTTAATTTAAGGCCACGAGATTTCACAATAGTTTTTGGTGAATTAGGCAGAGATAAAAGAATTCTTGTTAACGGTGACGTCACAGAGATGCAGAATAGATTCAATGAACTTATGGGAGATCCGACGCTTTTATAGTTCCCAAACGCCAGAGTTTTCATCTGGTAGAGATTTATATAAACAATCCAAGTGGCTCGGGACAGGATCGAACTGTCGACCTCACGATTTTCAGTCGCGCGCTCGTACCAACTGAGCTACCGAGCCAATATGTAGTTGTGTACTTCGTGGTAAAAAAGAAGAGAGTGTGTGGACACTCTCTTCTAGCGACCTGGACGGGACTTGAACCCGCGACCTCCGCCGTGACAGGGCGGCGCGCTAACCAACTGCGCTACCAGGCCATGAAAATATTTTTCAATATCTGTCACATAAGTGGCTCTTATGTCACCTTCAAAGCCGTACTTCTCTTGCGTGCCCCCAACGGGATTCGAACCCGTGTTACCGCCGTGAAAGGGCGATGTCCTAGGCCCCTAGACGATGGGGACGTTTGAGGCT
>CAEZUA010000051.1_pt1 | contig 8742 bp, 9 predicted proteins | sample 7264361 | NCBI WGS metagenome assembly CAEZUA01 (sample SAMEA6813818, study PRJEB35770) | uncultured Actinomycetes bacterium | biome: Freshwater; feature: Freshwater reservoir; material: water | place: Czech Republic | collected 2016-04-20 | depth 0.5m m | reverse complement strand
TTGATCCTTTTAAAGAACTCTTGGCGCATCCTGCAGTTGCTAACGCTCCCCTTATCTTGGAAACACCCGGGGATGAAACCGAACATGGCGCAGAAGTTGCGCTCCTAAAGGAGTTGCGCGGATGACAAAACGTTTACGTCTGGCACCTTTCGCTCTCCTTGCAGTTTCGATGATGTGGGGCTCGACCTTTGTTTTAATGAAGAGTGCAATCACGCGTCAAGATGTAAACAGTTTCCTTTTTTCGCGTTTTGCGTTAGCCGTCGTTGCCATGATTGTTCTTCGTCCGAGAGTACTTAAGCTCCTAACGAAAGATATGTTGGCGAAAGGATTTTTCGCAGGGTGCTTTCTCGGAGCCGGATACATTCTTCAAACTTTAGGTTTGGCTCGCACTACTGCAGCGGTCACGGGTTTCGTGACTGGTCTCTACGTAGTGGCCACTCCTTTGATTGGCGCACTCATCCTTAAACAGAAGATTTCACGCAAAACTTGGCTCTACGTTGCCATGGCAACAGTTGGCTTAGCACTGCTCTCACTTCATGGCTGGTCCATAGGCACGGGCGAGTTATTAGTTCTAGCAAGTGCTATCGCTTTTGCATCTCACATCATCGCCCTCGAACAGTGGAGTAAAGGGCGCGATACCTACGCGCTTACCATCGTTCAATTAGGAACCTGTGCACTCATGACGGGAATCGCTTCACTCAAAGAGGGCTACCAAGCTCCTCCCGATGCAGGCGTTTGGGCGGTAGTTATATTTACTGCAATCTTCGCAACAGCCATTGCGTTCATTGTTCAAACGTGGTCGCAAGCACATATGGCATCCACAAAAGTTGCCGTTATATTGACGATGGAAGTTGTTTTCGCTGCCCTCTTTGCAGTCCTTTTTGGTGGAGAAAGTCTCACGCTTCAAATATCTTTGGGTGGAATTCTTGTAGTAAGTGCAATGTATTTCATTGTCATGGACCAGGCGTGAGATAATAAAATATGCAGATTGATCTCCGTTCCGATACCGTCACATTGCCATCAGTTCCCATGAGACAAGCAATGGCCAGCGCCCCAGTTGGCGATGATGTTTACGGTGAAGATCCAACAGTGAATTCACTGGAGGAGCGAGTTGCTGAACTGTTTGGCAAAGAGGCAGGTGTCTTTGCTCCAACTGGTTCGCTTGCGAATCAATTAGCAATACGCACCCTCGTTGCACCCGGTGAAGAACTACTCGTCGAAACTAATTCCCACATTGTTCGCGCAGAGCTTGGAGCGGCGGCGGTTTTTAGTGGGATTACAACGCGTACGTGGCATGCAGAACGTGGCCTACTCAGTGCGCACGATGCTTTATCTATGGCCAAACCAAATTCAGGTTCTTATTTGGTTTCCACAACTGCCATTGCAGTTGAGAACACCCATAATTTCGGGGGCGGAACGATTCAACCAATAGAGGAAATTCGCGCACTGCACAAAGGCGCACAAGAATTGGGTTTGTACCTACATTTAGATGGAGCGCGAATTTTCAACGCACATATTGCGAGCGGGGTTGCACTCAAAGAATATGGAAAATATTTCGACACCATCAGTGTCTGTCTTTCTAAAGGCCTCGGTGCGCCCGTTGGCTCAATTGCGCTGTCAACAAAAGATCGAATTTCAAAGGCCAGAGTCTGGAGAAAACGATACGGAGCAGGCATGCGCCAAGTCGGAATTCTCGCTGCGGCGGGACACTTTGCTTTAGATAACAATCTAACCCGGTTAGTGGACGACCACAGACGCGCTAAATACTTGGCCACTCAACTCAATTCAGTTCTTGCATCACTTGTAAATCCAGATCACGTGCAAACTAACATCGTTGGACTCAACTTTGCAGACCTTCCGATTTCAGCAAGTGAATTTGCTCAGCTTGCCAAATCAGAGGGAGTTCTCGTGAGCGTCCTCGGGCCTAAATTTGGCAGACTAGTGACACATGTAGATATCGATGATGAAGCAATGGAAAAATCTGCAGAAATCCTTATTAAACTTTTACAGCGCACCCTCATGTCGAAGTAGCCACTCTTTAACCTCTAAACCGTATGCGTAGTTTCCTAGCGCGCCGCCCGTCTTCACAATTCGATGACAAGGGACAACAACTGCAATCGCATTTTTTGCGCATGCACTCCCAGCGGCCCTGACAGCATCTGCAGATCCCGCACGCTTTGCTAAATCAGCATAGGAGAGGACTTTTCCTGCCTTGATCTTGCGCATTGCTTTCCACGCTGACTGCGAAAACTTGGGACCTACTTGTCTCACGGTGATAGCGCTAATTGCCTCAATATCTCCGTCAAAGTAATCTGCAATTAAGTCTGAAATAACGGGGATGGATTTTACGCGTTTAACATCTGCCGAATTCAGATCGATTTCTTCAAAAGAGGTACGTAAGAGCACATGCTCATCTGCCACAAGATGCAATGTGCCAACCGGAGTTTTTAAAGATGTCGTAAGGAGCGCCACAAAACTAGGTTAACGGTCGCGAAGCATCTCCGCTACTAGAAAAGCCAACTCTAATGACTGCGAGTGATTCAACCGTGGATCGCAAGCGCTCTCATATTTAGTTGCTAAATCTTCATGTGAAATTTGCTCGCCACCACCAACGCATTCCGTAACATCATCCCCCGTTAGTTCGATATGAATTCCACCAGGGTGCGTACCTAGAGATTTGTGAACCTCAAAGAACCCCTTCACTTCGTCCATGACATCCTCAAAGCGACGTGTTTTATAGCCTGTTGGAGCCTCGTACGTATTTCCGTGCATAGGGTCGCATACCCACAAAACTTGAGCACCAGATTTTGTTACGCCATCAACCAATGCAGGAAGTGCTTCGCGAATTTTTGCAGCACCCATTCGAGTAATAAATGTTAGACGGCCTGGTTCGCGATCTGGATCTAACTTATCAATAAGCGCTAACGCATCAGAAACGGTGGACTTTGGTCCAAGCTTCACACCGATTGGGTTGCGAACCTTTGAGGCGAAATCAACATGAGCACCATCGAGCTGTCTTGTACGTTCGCCTATCCAAATAAAATGTGCAGAAACGTCGTACGGAAGTTGTGTACGTGAATCTATACGAGTGAGAGCCTTTTCATATTCCATAATGAGGGCTTCGTGACTTGAGAAGAATTCAACTCGTTTAAATGCTTCAGGATCAACACCTGCTGAATTCATAAATTCTAGAGCGCGACCAATTTCCTTTGCCATTTCCTCATAGCGAACACCAACAGATGAATCGCGGATGAATCCTTTGTTCCATTCATGCACTTGGCGCAGATCGGCGAAACCACCCTGCGTGAATGCACGGACAAGATTGAGGGTTGATGCCGAAGTGTTATAAACCTTGAGCAGACGCTGTGGATCTGGAGTTCTAGATCTTTCGGTGAATTCCAAACCATTGACCGCGTCACCACGGTAGGCAGGCAAGGTGATCTCTCCGCGCGTTTCAAAATCATTTGAACGAGGCTTGGCAAATTGACCTGCCATTCGGCCCACTTTAACTACTGGCAAGCTTGAGTAATATTGTAAAACCGCTGCCATCTGCAAAATTGTTTTGATGCGATTGCGAATTGAATCAGCAGTTGCGGCATCAAAAGTTTCTGCGCAATCTCCACCTTGTAACCAGAATCCTCGGCCTGACGCCGCTTGAGCAATGCGTGCTTTGAGATTGTCACACTCGCCAGCAAAAACTAACGGCGGTTGTTTTTTTAATTCAGCAACAGCGCTCTTAATCGGGGCACCGTCGGAACCACCCGGCCATTGTGGCTGTTGCGCCGCAATCAAAGTGGAATCAAAGAGCGTATCCAAGGTTGTCATAGTGTCCTAGCCTAGAGAGTTAATCGGTAACCGCGGAGGTTAATATATAAGTACCTCAGCCAAAGAAGATCTCAGCCTCCTTGTAAAGGGCGGGATCAACGGTTTTAATCTTCGAGATAGCCGATTTAAGTGGAACGGTCACGATATCGGTTGCATGTAATGCAACCATGCTCCCCCATTGCCCATCATGGACGGCAGTGATGGCATGTAGTCCAAAGCGGGTAGCCAATACACGATCAAAAGCTGTCGGTGTTCCGCCTCGTTGAATATGACCAAGAACCGAAGTCCGAGCTTCTTTGCCTGTTCGTCTTTGAATTTCTTGAGCCAGCCATTCGCCAATACCCGATAACTTCACATGACCAAAGGAATCTAAACTTTGATCTTTTGTCACAATCTCCCCATCAATGGGCATTGCTCCCTCGGCAACAACAATTATCGGCGCATAATTTGTTGTGAAGCGAGATTCAACCCACTGACATACTTTTTCAATTGAAAACTTTTGCTCGGGAATTAAAATGCATGCCGCGCCACCAGCAATGCCAGAGTGCAGAGCTATCCAACCTGCATGTCTTCCCATAACTTCAACAATAAGTGCGCGATGGTGAGATTCTGCGGTGGTGTGCAATCGATCAATTGCCTCAACAGCAATATTGACTGCGGTATCAAAGCCAAAGGTGTAATCGGTATTGCTGAGATCATTGTCAATTGTCTTTGGAACACCCACAACATGGACGCCCTCATCTGCAAGTCGCGCCGCAACTCCCAAAGTATCTTCGCCTCCGATAGCAATCAGGGCATCAATTCCAAGAGCTTTAAGGTTTTCAATAACTTTTTTTGATCCACCAGCAATTGCATACGGGTTCGTTCGCGATGATCCCAGAATAGTTCCACCTCGCGGCAAAATTCCTCGAGTTGCCTGAACGTCCAAAGTCATTATTAGATTTTCAATAGGGCCTTTCCAGCCGTCGCGAAATCCAACAAATTCGAATCCGTATTCTTTGACACCTTTGCGAACAATTGCTCGGATAACGGCATTGAGCCCTGGGCAATCTCCCCCACCTGTCAATACCCCGATACGCACCGCTTGTACTCCAATATTCAACAAAGAGAACTGCTTATGCCTCAAGAGTACTCGGCTTTAGAATTGAATCACACTGGAATTGCTTCCTAGCTCCTTTAACTGCTAAAAACACCTATGACATTAGCTCCCGAACTCCGAAAATTTCTTGACGCTGGCGCAGCACTTGGACTACCCGAAGCATGGGAAGCGCCATTAGAAGTTATTCGCGCAAATCGATATCGTTTTTTACAAATTTCCGGACCTGCGCGAGATATTCATTCGATTACCAATCGATTTATCCCAGGTCCAACTGGTGATCTTCCTATTCGTATTTATCGACCAAGTGCTGATACAAACTTGCCAGCATTGGTGTATTTCCATGGTGGCGGATGGGTACTGAATTTCGTAGATATCTACGATTCAACACTGAGTGCCTTTGCCGAAGAAATTGGTTGTGTTGTCATTGCGGTCAATTACCAAAAAGCACCGGAGCACCCTTTCCCAACACCAATGGATGATTGTTTTGCGACTTTGCAGTGGGTTGAAGCCAATGCGAAGGATTTAGGAATTGATGCCGCAAGAATTGGCATAGGAGGCGATAGTGCCGGTGCCAATTTATCATCTGGCGTTGCCCTCAGAGCGCGAGACGAAAATGGTCCATCAATTGCTTATCAACTACTTATCTATCCGTGTAATGGTTTAGATTTTGATACAAGCTCTTACAAAGAGTTTGCCACTGGTTATGGATTATCACGTCAGGGAATGCAATGGTTCTGGGGCAAATATCTCGCCAGCGAAAAGGACAAATCAAACCCTTATGCAGTTCCGATGATTGCCAAGAGTTTCAAGGATTTGCCCCCTGCAATTGTAATTACCGCAGGATTTGATCCGCTAAAAGATGATGGCATTGCCTATGAAGCACTTCTTAAGGGTGCCGGGGTTAAGACAATCTACAAGGACTACCCAACAATGATTCATGGATTCTTCAATTTAGGAACAGTAACCACTACAACTGCCGTGGCCATTACAGATTGTTCGCGCTTTATTCGTGAACTACTCAAGAACTAAATCGCCATTTCATGTCACGCAAGAATTGGATTCTCTTCTCCATCGTCGGAATCCTTTGGGGAACTCCCTACCTCCTGATACGCGTTGCCGTTCGTGATTTCAGCCCAGCAACGGTTGTTTTCATTCGGGTAACAATGGGTGCAATGATTTTGATTCCTATTGCAATTAAACAAAAAACTTTTATGTCTGCAGTTCGTGGTTTGAAATACATAATTCCCTACGCAATTGCAGAAATGCTTATCCCATTAATGTTGATTGCAAAGGCCGAAACCAGCATCTCTTCAGGTTTGACTGGAATTTTAATTGCGACAGTTCCAATTTGGGCATCAATTTTTGCATCAATGCATGGAGACAAAACTGTTTGGCATCACACTCGCCTCATCGGACTCATTGTCGGATTTGTTGGTATTTTCTTACTAGTTGGGATCGAAAGCCTGACCGGAGATAGCGCACTTTGGGCCATTGCATTCGTAATCTTTGCTTCAGCAAGCTATGCATTTGCTGTAAATATGATCACTCGCAAACTTCCTAACGTCTCGGGGATAGCGTTTAACGGAATCGCTATGGCGATAACGGGATTAATCACTGCTCCGTTTGCGCTTATGCAGTGGCCGACGCAAGCTGTCCCAACAAAGGCAATTCTCTCTGTAATAGCGTTAGGTTTTTTCTGTACAGCTCTTGCCTTCATACTTTTCTTTATCGTCATCAAGGAAATTGGACCAGCGCGCGCTTCACTCACTACATACCTCAATACGGCTGTTGCTGTATTGCTTGGAGTGTTGGTTTTGCGTGAGCCATTTACTCTCGGAATTGGCATCGGTTTGCCACTTGTACTTTACGGTTCATATCTTGCAAGTCGCAAAACGTCTAAGGTCTAGTTTTCTCCGAAACCTAAACGTTCAAGCAATTTAGGATCTCTTTGCCATTCTTTTGACACTTTAATATGTAAGCCCAGAAATACTCGTGCGCCAAGAATTCTTTCGATGTCCGCCCTTGCGCGAGTACCAATATCTTTAAGCCGCTCTCCTTGATGTCCCAACAAAATCCCTCGTTGCGAATCACGTTCGATATGTATCGTTGCATGAATATCGAAAAATGGTTTGTCACCCTCTTGCTCACGTTGCGACATCTCATCAATAGTGACCGTAATGGAATGTGGTAATTCTTGTCTGGCATCTCGCAACGCCGCTTCACGAATCAATTCGCAAATCCATTTTTCTTGACCTTGGTCACTGATCATATCTTTTGGGTAGAACTCGGGTCCCGGAGAAAGTAAGCCTCCGATGAGTTCGGTAAGTAACTCAACTTGATCATGAATCACTGCAGAGACAGGAACGATCTCGTCCCATGTGAAATCCTTTGCAAGTGCAGAAATATTCATCAACTTTTGAGCAAGTTCAGCCTTATTCATTAGATCAGTCTTAGTAACCACTGCAATTTTTTTGCTTCGTGGGTGCTTAGCAATTTCGGAAATAATGAAATCATCGCCTGTTCCAAAACTTTCATCTGCAGGCATACACATAAGAATCACATCTACCGAATCCATGCTTTCACCTACAACCGCATTTAGGCGATGTCCTAACAAAGTCTTGGGTTTATGAATTCCAGGAGTGTCTACCAAAATGGCCTGGTAATTAGGTCCATGTACGATCCCGCGAATTGCGTGACGAGTGGTGTTGGGGTGCGGAGATGTAATTGCAATCTTGCTACCTACGAGGGCATTAATTAATGTGGACTTACCCGTATTTGGTCGCCCAACAATGGCAACAAAACCAGATAGAAATTCGCTCACGTGCTAAGTCTCTCATCTAATCGCACTGACGAACTCCATCGCATCCGCAACCGATGTAACTATTTCAGCAACACGCTCACCTATGAGTCGATGGCAACCTTCACTGGTGGGAGATGTAATTGGTCCGGGAATGGCCATCACTGGGCGCAACAATTCAGATGCGTCTCGCGCCGTCCGCAATGAACCACTTCTAAATGCAGCTTCGACAACAAGTGTGGCTTTAGAAAGCGAAGCAATCAATCGATTGCGAGTGAGAAAACGTGCAGGAACGGCATGCACTCCAGGCATTACCTCACTGATGAGAGCACCTGTTTCTGCAATTTCAGCAAATAGCCTTACGTTGCCGGCAGGGTAATTAACATCTACGCCAGTTGCCAGAACTGCAATCGTGATTCCTTCTGCAATCAGTGCGCCTTTATGGGCAGAGGAATCTATTCCATATGCGCCTCCACTAATTACGGCCCATTCACGATCAACAAATCCAGCCGCAAAATCTCCTGCGATTCGAACTCCATAGTTTGTTGGATTTCGAGTTCCTACTATGGCCAATGATGAATACGAAAGAGCGCTGATATTTCCCTTAACGACAAGACCGATAGGTGGAGGTGCTAAATCATTGATTAGCAATGGCCACTTTGTTTCCTCTGGCGTAATGAAACGAGCACCTGTTCTTTGTATTAGTTCCAGTATCGCCTCTGGATGATTGTTCTTAATCGCCGCTACAGCTCTTTCGTTTTTACCATTGACGTATCCGCCTTCTCGAATTCTTTGAACAACAGCTTCTGGGCCATGTGTAACAATTTCTCGATTCCAAAACGTATTTCCACCTTCAATGGCTGAAAAGAGGAGCGCTCTTGCATGCAAAGTATTCATATGCCTACTCCTTCACGAAGGGCAAATGCTCGTTGCGTATCTTCAAGTGTTGGCTTGGGATGTTGGGATAAATCGGCGATGCTCCATGCGGTCCGCATAATTTTGTGGAGACCCCTTGCCGATA
>CAEZUA010000048.1_pt1 | contig 9250 bp, 7 predicted proteins | sample 7264361 | NCBI WGS metagenome assembly CAEZUA01 (sample SAMEA6813818, study PRJEB35770) | uncultured Actinomycetes bacterium | biome: Freshwater; feature: Freshwater reservoir; material: water | place: Czech Republic | collected 2016-04-20 | depth 0.5m m | reverse complement strand
GCCATCATCGCTAAGAATCATCCCAACAATGGATACATTGCCGTAGATGTCCACCCACCTGGAATCGGTAAGTTGTTGGCTCGCATAGTTGAAAATAATCTGACTAACTTAAAAGTAATTGAAGATGATGTGCACGTTGTGTTGCAGCATATGATTCCTGATGAATCACTTGATGGAATTCATTTGTACTTTCCAGACCCTTGGCCAAAGAAGAAACACAACAAACGCCGGATTGTTAATGAGGGTTTTCTTTCTTTAATACATCCAAAGATAAAGCATGGAGGCTTTATTCATATTGCAACTGATTGGGTGCCATATGCTGAGGGCATTCAAGAGGTTTTTGCAGCTTCTACATTATTTACTGGGGGAGTAATCGAGAAACCAGAATGGCGTCCAGTAACTCGTTTTGAAGGTCAAGGTATTGATAAAGACCATGCCGTTAACGACATGTTGTATACAAAGGTTTAAAGCGAACCCTCGTATTTAGATATCTTGTTAATTCTGCGCACGTGACGCTCATCATTTGAAAACGGCGTCTCAACAAATGCATCAATGATTGTTTTACACTCCTCAATCGTGTGCATCCGCCCGCCGATACCAACAACGTTGGCATTGTTGTGATCACGTGCCAGCTTTGCTGTTTCCACGCTCCAGGCAAGTGCTGCCCGCACGCCTTTAACCTTATTGGCAGCGATTTGCTCACCATTTCCTGAGCCACCCAAAACAATTCCAAGTGATGTTGAATCTGCAGCTGTTGCTATTGCAGCCGGGATGCAAAAATCAGGGTAATCATCAACTGCGTCATACTCATGTGGGCCGTGATCAGTAACCTCATGGCCTTTTGTTTGAAGATACTCAACAAGTGCGGCCTTTAGTTCTAGACCTGCATGATCACTACCGATATGAATGCGCATGTGAGCATCTTGCCATGGCCAAAGAAAAACCCGCCAAGTGATTGCTCACGTGGCGGGTTATCTAACCCCTAAGGAGAATAAGGAGTTACATTCTTAGTGGCGTGGACCGTGTCTTTTGTCGCCCTTTGGACCCTTTGGACCCATTCCCTTACCGCCGACAGCATTTACATGCTCTGTCACATGCGCGGTCAAGTTTGCCTTCTTTGCAGTTGCTTGAGCGGCCGTCAATGTGCCTGCTGTAACGCGAGCATCAATTTCCTTTTTCTCAAATGCAACCAAGGCTGCAATCAATGCATCCTTCTTCGCACCGGCAATTGCCCCAAGTGACTCTCCAGCTGCAAGACGTGTCTTGATCGTTGCTGCATCAATTCCGAGAGTCGAAACAACTAGTGCTTCTTCTGCCGCACGATGTGCATCCATTGCTGCTTGATCTGGACGTGTTCCATGATCGTCATCATGAGCAGGACGAGCTGCAATTAAAGCTGCAAGAACTGCATCTGCCTGAGCCTGTGTAATTGTGCCCTTAGCAACAAGTGCTGAAAGAACAGTTGTGAAATTTGCTTCTGGACCTTGTGCTGCATTTCCAGCCATTGGATTTGCAATAGCTGTCTTAACAACAGACTTAGTTGACTTTGCTGCAGTTGCAGTTGTCACTCCCACTGTTCCTAAGGAAAGCGCAAGAGCTGTTACAGCAATTGCTGCAATCTTTTTCTTTGAAGACATGTAGATGTCCCTTCGATAGTTGTGCTTGTCATTGACCCCTCGTCAACCACTACCCGTAATCAACAGGTTCATGCTGAGGAAGATAGCAATCGAACCTGAAAACAACCTTAGAGAAATGGGGTGTTTCTTATAGGGGATCCCGTGGGTTTACGCGTAAATGCCCTTGGGGTTGCCTTATTCGCCCCCTATTTTCTCAGGTTCAGACTTAATTAACTGAATAGGAAAAGGTGTTTCATGAAAGGCAGCAGATCCCTAATAGCAATAACTATCGCCACAACATTGGCGTTAATCCCCTCAGCTATTGCTGCACCAAAGACAACCTCAAAAGCGGCAGGTCGTGTCACGACAACTGTAGTGAACACAATTCTAAGTGGGACTGGAGTCCCATCAAAGACATTAGGAATCAATGGTGATTTTTATATTGACACGAAAAACTTAAATTTATATGGCCCAAAAACTAAAGGTGTGTGGAAAGTTGCAACATCTTTAAAACAAACTGATACAAAATCTGTAACTACAGTGATTGGTGAAACTGGTTCCACAGGTGAAAAAGGAGATAAGGGGGATAGGGGAGCAACAGGAAGTACTGGTGCAACTGGAAGTGCGGGAGTAGCAGGTGTTGCTGGTGCTAAAGGAAGTGACGGTGCACCAGGAGCTTCTGGTCCAGCAGGACTTGCTGGTTCCAATGGTGCACCAGGTCCTTCAGGTTCTAATGGTTCACCTGGTGCTGCTGGATCAACAGGTCCAGCTGGCGCAAGTGGTGGGCAAGGAATTCAAGGAGTGAAAGGTGATACTGGAAATGTTGGAGCGACGGGTTCGACAGGTCCTGCGGGTGTAAGTGTCGGCATGCAGTCAACTATTACTTTTGAAGGTCCGCTTGCGGGAGCTTTAGGTAGTGTCAAATCTTCTAACGCTTTTGGTAACTTTTCCGCTGGCAAAAATTATGTCTTAAGGATTCTAATTTCGACTTATGACGCTAATCAAAGCATGCAAAATTATGGCTTAGGTTTTGGGATTGCTGTCACTGCAGGAACAGCGACAATCAATACGAGTTATGTCGTTATGAATGGAACTCAATATTCTGCAGGGAATCGCATTTACATTTCAGTTGTTGCCGACGTAGTTTTGAACGGAACATCGAATCTAGATCCGTACTCATTGATTGTGACTCTAACTTCAGGGGCGAATGGGGGAGCGAGCATTGCTGCGACCGGAACTCTCACAAAAATAGAGGTCGGATCCATAGGGTAAACAATCTGGAGCGGGTGACCGGGATCGAACCGGCATGGCCAGCTTGGAAGGCTGGGGCTCTACCATTGAGCTACACCCGCGAGACTGCTACTGTGCCGAGTGGGCCTGGTAGCAAGGGCTAACGGTATCGGGTCGGTACGAGAAGGGGAATTTCTCCTCTAGACTTCCAACTTACGCCGCGGGGCGTAGCGTAGTGGCTAGCGCGCCTGCTTTGGGAGCAGGAGACCGGAGGTTCGAATCCTCTCGCCCCGACCACAAGATTTTAACTCTTCTTTATCACTGTTCAAAACCAACGATTACATAGGTAGGAGCTCAACGTGAAAAGCACTGTCGAGACGCTTTCCCCAACTCGAGTGCGATTAACGATTGACGTTGAGTTTGCAGAGATGAGTAAGCATCTCAGTGATGCATACAAGAAGATTTCAACTCAAGTAAATATTCCAGGTTTTCGTAAGGGCAAAGTTCCAGCTGCGATGATCGATCAACGCGTGGGGCGTGGCACGGTTTTAGATGAGGCTATCAATTTAGCTCTTCCAGATTTCTATGGCCAGGCTGCGCGTGAGCATCAAGTATTGGTAATTGGTCGTCCAGAAGTCGATATCAAAGAATTCGTGGATAACGAAAAATTATCATTCACAGTCGAGGTCAGTGTTCGACCAGAAGTTGCACTGCCTGATTTTTCAAAGATCACAATTAAAGTTGATGATGTTGAAGTTAAGGAAGCGGACATTGCTGAGCAAGTTGATGCACTTCGCGCTCGCTTTGGAACTCTTAACGTTGTTGAGCGAGCAATCGCAACAGGTGACTTTGCAACAGTTGATTTAGTTGCTCGTATTGACGGAGCAGAAGTAGAAGGTGGCACCGCCTCTGGTATTTCTTACGAAGTTGGCTCAAACCGCATGGTTGATGGACTAGATGAAGCACTTGCTGGATTAAAAGCAGGAGATACGAAGGTTTTCCAAACTCAACTCGTTGGAATGCAAGATGGAAAAAATGGTGATGTTGAAGTAACTGTGCAAGCAGTAAAAGAGCGCGAGCTTCCTCCACTTGATGATGCATTTGCAAAGCTTGGTAGCGAATTTGATACTTTGGAAGAGCTTCGCGCTGATATTACCGAGCGTTTAACTCGTTTGAAGAAAATGGAACAAGGTGCACAGGCTCGCGATTTACTCGTTGAGAAACTGCTTGCCGATATTGAAATCCCAGTTCCAGAAGAATTCGTAACTGCAGAAGTAGATGACCACCTTCAAGGCGAGAGCCGAATGGAAGATTCCGAGCACCGCGCAGAAGTCGAAGGACAAGTTCGCAGTTCCTTGAAATCAGATTTCCTACTTGATGCAGTTGTTAAAGCCGAAGCGGTTGAAGTTACTGAAATTGAATTAACTGAGTACCTCATTCGTACATCTTCCCGATACGGAATGGGTCCAGAGCAATTTGCTCAAGAACTCTCCAAAGCCGGCCAAATTAGTCAGTTGGTTGCTGAGGTTGCGCGTGCAAAGGCACTGGCCTCGGTATTGAGTCGCGTAAGTGTTGTCGATGCATCAGGTAAGGCCGTTGATCTTGAAGCCCTTCGGCCACAACCTGCTGTTGCCCCCGAATAATTCTGCGCTAATAGCGAACATCGCCAAAAATCGCCTGACTTTCACGCTCAATACTTCACTTCACTCAAATTTAGGGAAGCATTTGGCGAGCCAGGTTGTTAGGGTCAATACAAGAAGTTTCATCTAGGAGGATGTCAGTGGATTTAATTAGCCCAAAAGGAGCCGAGATTGTTTCTCGTGCCCAACAAACTGGTGGACTTGATGATCAGGTCTATAACCGTTTGCTCAAAGAACGCATCATCTTCCTTGGCTCAGTTGTAGAAGATTCAATGGCCAACGCAATCTGCGCACAGATTCTGTTACTCGCTGCAGAAGATCCTGATAAGGACATTTTCCTTTACATCAATTCTCCCGGCGGATCTGTTACCGCAGGTATGGCGATTTACGACACTATGCAATACGTCAATAACGATGTTGCAACTGTAGGTATGGGCCTTGCGGCATCCATGGGTCAGTTCTTGTTATGTGCAGGCGCTGCAGGAAAGCGTTATGCGACGCCACATGCACGCATCATGATGCACCAACCATCTAGCGGAATTGGTGGAACTGCCACTGATATCAAAATTCAAGCAGAGCAAATTGGCTTCACAAAGAAGAAGATGGCAGAACTTATTGCGATGCATACTGGTCAGAAACTAGAAACAATTACCGCTGACTCAGACCGCGATCGTTGGTTTACTGCCGAAGAAGCGAAAGAGTATGGATTTGTTGATCATGTTGTTCAGTCTGCAGTTCAAGTATCAGGTCGTGGAGGCACAGCATGAGAAACGAATTCGATCGCATTAATGAAGTAACTAGCCGTTACATCTTGCCTGTATTTGAAGAGCGCACCAGCTACGGCATGAAGCGCCTTGACCCGTACACGAAGTTATTTGAAGAGCGCATTATTTTCTTGGGTCAAGCAATCGATGACACTGTTGCCAACGACGTTATGGCTCAGTTGCTCACACTTGAGTCAATGGATTCTGATCGCGACATCATGATTTACATCAACTCACCCGGAGGCTCTTTCACAGCTTTAACTGCGATTTATGACACCATGCAATTCGTGCGACCTGATGTGAGCACAATTTGTTTGGGTCAAGCGGCTTCTGCGGCTGCAGTTTTGCTTGCAGGTGGCGCAAAAGGTAAGCGTTACGCCCTTGAGCATTCACGCATCTTGATTCACCAACCTTCAAGCGAGGGTGGGGGACAAGCATCCGATATCGAAATTCAGGCTCGTGAAGTTATGCGCATGCGCTCACTTCTCGAAGAATTAATCGCTCGGCATTCAACTCGGTCAACAGAACAAATTGCGCAAGACATTGAGCGCGACAAGATTCTGACTGCAGAGGAAGCCGTTGAGTACGGTCTGATCGATCAAGTTCTTGCCAGCCGAAAAGCTAAACCCGCTAAGTAATCCTCTTTGCCGGTAGCAATATTTGGCCGAAATTCTTCTAAGAGCGAACGCACTTTGCGCTTATTAGAACGCTTAGCAGAACGCTTTCAATCTACCCTTAGCCATCGCCCTATTCCCCAGGGCCAAAAGGAGTGTCATGACCCGCATCGGCGAAACTAGCGATTTGCTGAAGTGTTCCTTCTGTGGCAAGACCCAGAAGCAAGTAAAGAAACTTATTGCCGGTCCTGGCGTTTACATCTGCGATGAATGTATCGAACTCTGTAATGAAATTATTGTTGAGGAACTTGCTGAGGCAGGAACGCTCGGACTTCAGGAATTACCGAAACCTCATGAGATCTTCGATTTTCTAAATCAATATGTCATCGGACAAGATCGAGCAAAGAAGTCTCTTTCTGTCGCTGTTTACAATCATTACAAAAGAGTTCAAGGTGGAGATGGTAAGCGCGAAGACGGCGTAGAGCTTGCAAAGAGCAACATCCTACTTTTGGGACCAACTGGTTGTGGCAAGACTCTTTTAGCGCAAACTCTAGCTCGCATGCTCAATGTGCCATTTGCAATTGCAGATGCAACCGCTTTAACTGAAGCTGGTTATGTTGGCGAAGATGTTGAAAATATTCTTCTCAAACTTTTGCAAGCAGCAGAATTTGATGTCAAGAAGGCTGAAACAGGAATTATTTATATTGACGAAATTGATAAAGTGGCGCGTAAGTCTGAAAACCCATCAATCACTCGAGATGTTTCAGGTGAAGGTGTTCAGCAGGCTCTATTGAAAATTCTTGAAGGTACTGTTGCATCTGTTCCTCCTCAAGGTGGCCGTAAGCATCCACACCAAGAATTTATTCAAATCGATACAACGAACGTACTGTTCATTGTTGGTGGTGCATTTGCTGGCCTAGAGAAAATTATTGAAGGTCGTAAGGGTTCTGCGGGAGTTGGTTTTAACGCTACTTTGCAGTCCACAGAAGATCGCGAGAAGGTTGATATTTTCGCCGATGTCATGCCAGAGGATTTACTTAAATTTGGAATGATTCCAGAATTCATCGGTCGTCTTCCTATCGTGACTAGCGTTGAAAAACTTGATAAACCAGCGCTGATGGAAATCCTTACCGAGCCAAAGAATGCCCTTGTTAAGCAATACGCGAAACTTTTTGATCTCGATGATGTAGAGCTCGAATTCACTCCGGAATCTTTAGATGCCATTTCCGAACTTGCTCTCAAGCGTGGCACTGGTGCGCGAGGACTTAGGGCAATTATGGAAAGCGTCTTGTTATCTGTGATGTATGACGTCCCAAGTCGCACCGATGTCGCAAAAGTCATCGTGACTCCAGAATGCATCAATGATGGCGTTCCACCTACCTTTGTTAAGCACACGGGCGATATTCCAAAGCGTGGACTTCGCCAACAAAAAGGTCCAGAGGAGAAGAGCGCGTAATCTAGACTCAGCACCATGAGAGAACTTCCATCGGCGTTTACGCCAGCCGAAATGGAGGCACCCCTCTATGAGAAATGGATTAAAGCCGGTTATTTCACGGCCGATGCTAATTCAAATAAGCCACCTTTCACGATTGTTATTCCACCTCCGAACGTAACCGGAAGTTTGCATATTGGTCACGCGTTAGATCACACATTGCAGGACACGTTAACGCGAATGAAGCGCATGAAAGGTTTTGAAGCGCTCTGGTTGCCAGGTATGGATCACGCAGGAATTGCGACTCAAAACGTTGTCGAAAAACAATTAGCTGCACAAGGATTATCTCGACATGACTTGGGACGCGAAGAATTTGTTAAGAAAGTATGGAGCTGGAAAGAAGAATCTGGTGGAGCAATCTTGGGACAGATGCGACGCCTTGGTGATGGCGTGGACTGGACCCGTGAAAGTTTCACCATGGATGAAGGATTATCCAAAGCAGTACTAACGATTTTCAAACGTTTATATGAGGCAGAATTAATTTACAGGGCAGAGCGAATAATTAACTGGTGCCCTCGTTGTTTAACGGCGCTATCAGATATTGAAGTTGAACATAAAGATATCGATGGTGAATTTGTATCCATTCGATATGGTGATGGTGATACTCAAATAACTATTGCAACTACGCGTCCTGAAACAATGCTGGGCGACGGCGCTGTTGCTGTAAATCCAAATGACCCTAGATACAAAGACATGATAGGCAAGGAAGTCTTATTGCCACTTGTTAATCGCATGATCCCAATCATTGCTGACGAATTAGTTGATGCTGATTTCGGTACTGGTGCTGTGAAAGTTACTGCAGCACATGACCCTAACGATTTTGAAATGGCTCGTCGCCACAGTATCCCAATGGTAAAGATCATGAATGAGCATGCAGTTATGGATGGCTCTGGTACCGAATTCGATGGGATGGATAGATTTGTTGCTCGTAAAGCAGTAATCGAGAAGTTGCGCTCTATGGGCCGCGTTGTTGCAGAAAAGCGCCCGTACTCACACTCGGTCGGTCATTGCTCGCGATGCGAAACTATTGTCGAACCGCGCTTGTCTTTGCAGTGGTTCGTAAAAGTTGCACCTCTTGCAAAAGCAGCTGGTGATGCAGTTCGCGATGGTCGCGTAAAGATTGAACCTGCAGAACTTGCACCTCGTTATTTCGACTGGGTAGACAACATGCACGACTGGTGTATTTCACGGCAATTGTGGTGGGGTCATCGCATTCCTGTTTGGTATGGACCAAATGGTGAAATCGTTGTGATGGGTCCAGATGAAGTTGCACCGGCTGGATACATCCAAGACCCTGACGTCCTTGATACGTGGTTTTCATCAGCTCTATGGCCGTTTTCAACTTTAGGTTGGCCAGATCAAAGCGCTGATTTGAAGAAGTTTTATCCAACCAGCGTTCTCGTTACTGGTTATGACATTTTATTCTTCTGGGTTGCCCGCATGATGATTTTCGGTTTGTTTGCAATGGATGGCATTCCACCATTTAATGTTATTGCGCTTCACGGTTTAGTTCGTGACAAATTTGGTAAGAAAATGAGTAAGAGTCGTGGCAACACTATTGATCCACTTGAATTTATGGATCGGTATGGATCAGATGCACTTCGATTTAGTTTGGCTCGCGGTGCAAATCCGGGTACAGATCAAGCGCTAGCAGAGGAATGGGTAGCCGCTTCTCGAAACTTTGCAACAAAATTATGGAATGCCACTCGATTTGCCATGATGAACGGTGCAACGGTCGAAGGCGAACTCCCAGCATTCGAATCACTTGGAGCAATTGATCGCTGGATTTTGAGTCGTTTAAACGAAACGGTGACCGAAGTAGATGCACTGTTAGAGGCATTTGAATTCTCTAGAGCATGCGAAATGATTTATCACTTTGCTTGGGATGATTTAT
>CAEZUA010000047.1_pt1 | contig 9325 bp, 10 predicted proteins | sample 7264361 | NCBI WGS metagenome assembly CAEZUA01 (sample SAMEA6813818, study PRJEB35770) | uncultured Actinomycetes bacterium | biome: Freshwater; feature: Freshwater reservoir; material: water | place: Czech Republic | collected 2016-04-20 | depth 0.5m m | reverse complement strand
AACACTGATTCCGGTTCCAGCTCCAGCATTCAATCCTGTTAGTGGATTGATTAATACGAAGCTAACTTTTACTGTCGAACCAGCCTGGGCGGTGGTAGTTGTAAAAGTAGAAATCAAAGCAAAAATCGCAATAAATACGCATAGCTTTCTCTTCTCCATGAAAATCTACCTCTCCGTAGATACCACTTCAACGGTATGGAGTGTAGCGATTTCAAAGTTCTAGCACTATGGGTTCGAGCCCGACATGCCCCACTGTGGATCTAACTGGTAACTTTAAATACGAAATCTAAGTCAAAAGAATCGGCAGGAATATCTAACATCAAAGAAATCACATCGCGGGTCATGGGTTCAATTTCTGCTTCATTACGTGCTTGTGTAAAGACATTTTCTAGTGAAGGAACGTCAATAAACCAAAACTTTCCGTCAGGTTGCACGGTTGCTTTGTAAGTAGTTTTAATCATCGCTCCCACCACCTCTCTCCAAGAATTGATTGCAATTGTTTCATGATTGCAAGAGCAGGTAAATCCCCAAGCTCCCTGTGTCGTGGAATCGGAATACGTAAATGACCCACGGTGATAATCGAGTGGTTGCCACCTTCACTAAGAGTGATATTTGAGATTCCTTGACGGGTGCACTCCTTATGAACTCTTCTAAGTAAGTCGCGTCGCTTCACCGGGCAAGCACACACTTTGAAGTTCCCTTTCAGTCCTCTTAAAAGAGAATCTGTGTACAGACGCATCCTTGGCATAACTCTGGAAATCATCTGAATTCTGAGGCGCTTCCAGTTTAATAAAAGCCTTGTAACTCAACACCTCAACGAATATTCTTAAGCCATAGATTCAAACTTAAAAAGCTCGGCCACTGGAGAGGTGACATTTATGTCTGGATTACAAGCAGGAGCCTCATCAATCAAGATCAATCCGAAAATGGGTTTGAAAAAGGGTGGCTTTAGATTATTTGCAGAACCCATCACATCCATTGATGACGATATGGAATTGGGTGTTCTTGTACTTCAATCCAAAGGTAGTCGCATTGCAATTATTTCTTCCGATCTTGGAAATGCCACACCGAAGGAAGCTACAGAAATCCGTGAGTTAGTCGCCGGAATACTTAAAATTGAACGAGCACATGTTCTATTCAATCTCAGCCACAATCACAGCTCACCAACACTTCCAGATAACAACGGGAACGCAGTGGTAGAAGAGGATTACAAAAAGAGTCTTGAGTACTACACGATGCTCCTTGCAAACTTGACTACGTGTACTAAAGATGCGCTAGCAAATTTGCAAGACGCTCGAATGGGTTACGCATGGGGCGAGGCAGATCTCAACATCTATCGCCGTGAGTGGAACAACGGTCAAGACATTCTGGGAGAAGTACCAGACCATCCAGTTGATCAGAGTGTTGGCGTTATCCGATTTGATGATCTAACCGGTAAAGCAATAGCAACTCTCTTTAGATTCTCTTGCCATCCCGTGGTTAATGGAGCTGCATCCCCCACTCTTTCTGCTGATTTTCCTGGACCTGCTAAGAGAATTATTGAAGAGAAAGTTGGCGGCGTTGCACTCTTCTTGCAAGGTTGCGGTGGAAACGTCAATCCGCAAGTGGGTATCGGATACGAAACCGATTGCACCGAGTCTGTTTACCGCGTCGGCACAGCGCTAGGCGCTGAAGTTGTTCGCGTTGCTTTGGGTATTGAAACGCATCGCTACCAAAAAGAGCGAGTATTGCTCAACAATGTGCCAAACATTCTTTTCAAGCCTTGGACTGCCGTCACCGATCATGCAGAGATGACACTTTCTGGCCGAGAAGAAGTAGTGCCATTTAGATATTCACCACTTCCTGAAAGATCTGTTATCGAAAGTGAAGAAGTGAAATGGCGTAAGGAGATTGATGATCGCACTGCGAGAGGTGCGCTCAGTTGGGAAATTCGTGCAGCACGCACAATCCATGCCTGGACAGTTCGAGTATTGGCAACATTGGATAAGCCCAATCCAACATGTGATTTCATGGCCCACGCGCTTCGAATCGGTGACATCACACTTGTTGGTTTAGGCGTTGAAGCTTTCTACCAAACAGGTGAAGAAATTAGAAAGCGTTCTCCATGGAAAGAAACTTTTGTGCTCGGGTATACCAACGGAACCATTATGTATTTGCCTCGCGCAGAAGATTATCCTGAGGGCGGTTGGAAATGGCCAAACACATACGCACTTCCAGATCTATTACCTCAGGTGTATTGCCAGCCTGCTCTGTGGCATCCTGATTCTGAGCAAGAAGCAGTTGAAGCAGCGCTTCGTGCGCTCAATCATCTAATGGACTAAAGAACTTCTGCAGATTGCAACCAGAGAGTTCTTAATCAATTCTCCAAATTGGTTTTAGGAAGTCCATTGATCCATTGGAGATATCTCCACCAGATTCCATATGAGGAACAATCAGTTTCGCCCACTCCACATTTATTTTACTTTGTGCTTGATACTTAACCATTTCATCAAAATCTTTTACTTCAAAATATCCAACAACAAGTCGCCCATCAGGACCGCCAATAAAACCTGTGTAGTTAGACATACCGGCGGCTTTGCATTCTGCAATTACTTCTGGCCACAAATTCTCTGGTTTATGTTGATTTACATAGGCTTCTTGGCTCCCAGCTTTTACCCATTGTGTGAAAACAACTCTTTGCACCATTGGACTACTCCTTAGTGTTGGCGGTTAATAACCCAAAAATTACACGTCTTCTATCGACTCTATTGACTTCTTTGGCCAAAAAAAAGCACGATTTACGTTTCCGCGTAATCCTTTCTAATAGTAAGTAGGGGTACACCTACTTACTCATCCGACAAGTCACGCATGAAAGGCTTAAATTGGAACCGTTTCCGTAACTTTATATAACTATTAGGCACTTTCTCTTGACAAGTGTCTTACAAGTGGAGTTATCTGTGTCCAATTCAAACGAAAAGAGCGCATTGCAAATGTCACTTGATTCTCTCGTGTGTACGGACATATCAAAATGGTACGGCGAAGCTCAGGTGCTCAATAATGTTAATTTTACTCTCGCTGCAAATGAAATACATGCGATCGTTGGAGAAAATGGTGCAGGTAAGAGCACTTTAGTGAAAATCATCTCGGGTCTGGTTTCTGCGGATTTGGGAAAGATTCAAGCCAATGGCACAGATAGAACTCACGCCAGTATTCGAGAGATTCAAAATTCCGGCGTTGCATTGATTCACCAAGAACCTCGTTTGTTCCCTGATTTATCAGTATTGGAAAATGTTTGCGTTGATTATCAAGTAAAGACAACTTCTCGCGAAAGATTCAATTGGAAAAAGGCTGAAGCCGAAACTGTTGCCCTCCTTGAAGAATTAGGTTGTTCTTTCTCTCCTAATTCTCCAGTGCGTGCGCTCTCTGTTGCAGATCAGCAGATGGTTGATATGGTTTCTGCGCTTCGCAAGAAACTTAAACTCCTCATTGTTGATGAACCAACAGCTTCACTTACGCCTTCTGAAGTTGACCGCTTATTCACAACACTTCGCAAATTGAATAAGAACGGTGTCCCAATCATTTTTATCGGTCACCGCCTGGAGGAAGTGCTCGAGATTTCCGATCGAGTTACCGTTTTGAAAGATGGCGAAGTTGTTGCAACAAAGAAGACAAAAGACACTTCTGAGGACGAACTTATTCGTCTCATGGTAGGACGCAATATTGAACAGCGCACATGGAGCCATGAGAATCTAAAGACTCAAACACAGCTTGCCGTTAACGGTCTCGTGAGCCCTGGCTTTATCTCGGATGTTAGTTTCGAAGTTAAAGCCGGCGAGATATTGGGTATCGGTGGCCTAGTAGGAGCAGGACGCAGTGAACTTCTTGAAACCATATTTGGCCTGCGTCATCGTTCGGCTGGAGATGTCACCGATTCACAAGGTAAGCACATCAAGACAGCTCAGCAGGCAATCCAAGCCGGAATCGCATTAGTACCTGAAGATCGTGCGCACAATGGACTCGCGCTTAACCGATCCGTGAGTGAGAACCTCATAGTAAATAACTTAGGCCTTACATCTAAATGGGGAACGAGAAACTTCAAAAAAGAGCAGCTCCTATCTCAAGGATTGATTGAAAAATTCAGAATTAAGATCTCACAAGCAACTCAGTTTGGGCGAGAGCTCAGTGGTGGAAATCAACAGAAAGTTAGCCTCGCGAAGTGGCTCAATCAAGAAATTAAGATTTTGCTTATTGATGAACCATCCCGTGGTGTAGATGTCGGTTCGAAGGCAGAAATTCATCAACTACTCAACGAGTCCGCAAGTACTGGCATGTCAGTAGTAATGGTCAGTAGCGATATGCGCGAACTCATTGAGCTCTCTCATCGCGTTCTAGTCATGCGAAATGGTCGAATCATGGGCGAGCTTCGCGGCAAAGATATCAACGAAGAGGCAATCCTAAGACTTGCATCCGGGCTAACTGCAGGATCCACGGGAGGAAAGAAATGAAACTCGCTCTTCGCTCTAACCCAAACCATGCGATCACCAATATTTTCAAGAAGCGCGAGTTCGGCATTTTTATTTTCGTACTTGTCTTATTCCTAACCTTTGGTGCACTTCAACCTAGATTCTTCCGCTCAGATAATTTGTGGGCAATTCTTTCCTCCGTTGGAATCTTGATGATTGTTGGGGCTGGCCAAACTTTGGTCATTGTCACTCGAAACATTGATTTGAGTGTTGGTAGTACGTTGGGACTTTCGGCGATGGCTGTTGGAATGATCGCGCGAAGCCACCCAACTTTCCCAACGGTTGGCCTACTTCTTATCTCATTAGTTGTCGGTGGATTTTGTGGACTTATTAATGGTCTATTAGTGAGCTATGGAAAGATTCCGTCAATCATTGCAACTTTAGGAACGCTTGCCGTTTTTCGAGGAGCAATCTTCGTGCTTTCCAACAACGTTCAAATTGATCCAAATGACGTACCTAAGAAGATTATTGATCTTGGTGTCACTTCTCCAATTTGGGTGCCGTGGCTTTTGATATTTGCATTCTTAGCAATTAGCGGCGTTAGCCTCCTCTCGCGCAGAACACTTGCAGGAAAGCGCATCTATGCAATTGGAAGCAATCCTGAAGGAGCTATCTCTCGAGGTCTTGCATTTAATCGCATCACCATCACTGTCTTTGTAATCCTTGGAGCGTTAGCCGGTCTTGGTGGAGTCATGTACATGGCCCGCTATGCAACTATCAATCCAGCAGATGTTGGACGCGGACTCGAATTTGATGTTATTAGTGCAGTAGTCATCGGCGGAACAAACATCTTTGGTGGCTCAGGCTCGGCTCTCGGTACAGCCCTTGGTTGCCTTCTCATTGGAATTCTCTCCAATGGTCTTACTGTCGTTGGCGTTTCTCCTTTCTATAAGACATGTGCAACAGGTATTTTGATTTTGGCTGCGGTGACTCTCGACAATCTGGTTCGAAAAAAGCAGGACCAAAATTTCCTACAAGAAATCCGAAAGCAGAGGGTTTCCAAATGATGACTTCAGTTCGCAATTCGCGATTTAAAGTTCCTGGACATCTCATCGGTCCGATTGCAATTTTTGTAGTCGCAATGGCCTATGGCTCAATTGGGTCTCCATATTTTCTAGACCCAACTTCACTTATTTTCAATACTGGTCGCTATGTGGAAATTGGATTAATTGCACTGGCCTTGACCCTTGTCATTATTAATGGAGATATTGACCTCTCAGTTGCATCCAACCTCGCAGCATCTGCTGCAGTTATGGCCAAGCTGTACTCACATGGCATTCCCATCTATATATGTTGCTTAGCAGCCGTTGTTACCGGATTACTTCTTGGACTCCTTAATGGCCTTATCGTCATTAAGTTTGGGCTACCAAGTCTTGTAGTCACGCTTGCAACTCTTGCTTTGTATCGAGGACTTGCTCAAGTAATGCTCGGAGATCAAGTTGTGGCCGATTACCCAGAATCCTTTATTGGCATGGATCAAAAGATGCTCGTTAGTTTTGGGCCAGGGCTACCGATTCCATTGGCTGTCTTTGCGATCGCCTCGGTAATCTTTTATTTTGTCTTGCACCGTTCAAACTTTGGTTTGCTCAACGTTATGTCCGGCAGTAATGCATCAGCGAGTAAATTCTCGGGCATCAAGGTAGACACCGTGCGACTTACCGCTTTTGCCACAAGCGGACTCATAACAGGAATCTGTGCCGTAATGATGACTTCTCGTCTTGGAGTGACCATCTCAAACGTCGGACTAGGCGTCGAACTATTGGCAATTACTGTTGTGGTTCTAGGTGGAACAGACATCTTCGGCGGACGTGGCTCAATTTCAGGCACCGTTGTTGCCCTTTTCGCAATTATGGCAGTTCGTGAATCCTTAGTTATGCAAGACGTCAATGGGCAAGTACAAGACGCCGCTATTGGGTTACTTCTGATTTTGACTGTTCTAGTGCCAAGAATTCGCGCTGGTTATATCGAGCAACGAAATAGAAGAAAAAGATTTAATGAGTCACAGTCAAAAGCTGGTACTCATTAGAAACAACGTTGAGATTCAACGTTGTAGCAATAAAGGATGGGGCACGAAAATATGAAGATAACAAAGAAAGCGCTGGTTCCAGTGTTGGGAATGTCACTCATTCTTACTGGAATTGGTGCATCACTAGTTTCACAATCTGCAAGTGCAGCTACTAAGTACACTGTTACATATATTCCAAAGAACTTAGGAAATCCTTACTTCGATGCAATCGTTAACGGTTTCAAGAAGTCAGCTAAGAGCTTGAATATGACAGTAAAGGTAGTAGCTCCTGCAGCTGCTGGCGCAACCGATCAAATCCCTTTCATCGAAGCTGCGATCCAACAGAAGGTAACTGCAATTGCAATCTCCCCTAACGATGCAAATGCACTATGCCCAACTCTTAAGCGCGCAATGAAGGCTGGAATCATCGTCCTTACTGTTAATGGCGATACAACAGCTAACTGCCGTCAAGCATCAATCACACCAGTTGATTTTGCTAAGTTAGGTGACTATCTCGTTAACCAGACCTCCAAGGTAATTGGCGGTAAGGGCGAGTGGGCATTCCTTTCAGCAACTTCAACAGCTCCAGATCAGAACGCATGGTTGAAGAGCTCACAAGCATTCATCGATGGTGGCGGAGCCCCAGGAATGACTCTTGTTGCAACTGTTTACGGTGACGATGCTCCAGAAAAGAGCGCAACTGAGGCACAGGCACTTCTTGCGAAGTATCCAAACCTCAAGGCAATCAATGCTCCAACAACTGTTGGTATTGCTGCTGCTGCTCAGGTTCTTTCAACATCTCCACTAAAGGGCAAAGTTCAGGTAACCGGTTTGGGAACTCCTGATCAAATGCGCCAATACGTGAAGGATGGCACTGTAAAGAGCTTCTCACTATGGGATCCAGGTCTAGAAGGATCAATTGCAGCGAACCTTATTGTTGCAATGAAGACCAAGAAGGTTACTCCAAAAGCTGGCGTGAAGTTCAAAATCGCTGGTCTAGGAACAGGTAGCTGGACTATGGGTAAGGATGCAGTAATTATTGCGGGACCTCCGCAAGAATTCGATGCAACCAATATCGATAACTTCCACTTCTAATCTGAAATAAGAAGCGCACAGTGGCAACGAGAAAACTCAGTGACCAGATCGTGGAAGATTTACTTTCCGATATTGGTTCCTCAGTCCTGGCCGAAGGTTCGCCTTTGCCCTCAGAAATGTCACTGTGCGCTTCTTATAAGGTTAATCGCGGAGTCGTGCGCGAAGCCTTATCTAGTTTAAATGCAAAAGGATTTATTAAGACAGCTCAAGGTTTGAAAACAACCGTTGCACACTCATATGAATGGAATGTTCTAGACGGAGTTTGGCTAAAAGTTAACAGCGGAGTCCGTTACTACGACTCACTTCAAGAAACTCGCGAACTTCTAGAACCAGAATTAGCATACATAGCAGCCAAAAATGCAACTGAAGAAGATATTGCTGAACTTCAAAGACTGCTCACGCTTCAGCAAAATTGCTCAGGCGATGCACAAGCGCATGCCAAGCTAGATATCGAATGGCACTTAGCCCTCGCTCGGGCAACACATAATCCAGTTCTAAATCAACTCCATAACTCCATCGCGAATTTAGGTATGAAAACTCGTACCGCCGCCTCTTCCTCCCCCTCAGCGATCGAAAGCGCAATTGAATGGCACTCACAGATCGCACAAGCGGTTTCTGCCAAGAATCCAGAGCTTGCGAAAGCCGCAATGCAGATGCACCTGAGTCAAGTTCGTGTCGCAGTAGCAGAAGGAATCAAGCACACGCAAAACGTTCAATCAGTATAGATACCCGCCACTAAAAGGAGATGACATGAGAGAACATGGTTTTGTCACAAAGGATTCGGTCGTCATCGTTACCGGAGCCGGTGGTGGGATCGGATCAGCTACAGCACTCAAATTAGCTTCATTAGGTATGACAGTAGTTACTGTAGATAAGAACGAATCCCAATTAAGCGCAACAACGAAGCGAATCGCAGATGCAGGGTTCAAATCAGTTGCAATAGCCGCAGATGTGACCTCAGAAGATGACTGTAAGAAAGTTTGTAACGCTGCTTCAACTTTAGGATTGCCTCTCAAGGGTCTGGTCAATAATGCTGCAGTTGGTGCGTTCAACATGAGTGTTGAACAAACATCCCTCGATGAATGGAATCGAATCATTGCAATTAACCTCACAAGTCTTTTCTTGATGAGTAAATACGCACTACCTCATATCCGCGAAGCAGGAGGCGGTGCAATCATTAATGTTTCATCAGTTCATGCATATGCGACTTCTACTGGCGTCGCCCCGTATGCCGCAGCAAAGGGTGGCGTACTTGCACTCACCCGCACCATGGCCCTTGATCTTGCTAAAGATAAGATTCGCGTCATCTGCTTGGCACCAGGTGCGGTTAACACACCAATGCTGCAACAACATGCAGATCGTGAAGGAAAAACTCTTGCTGAGTTGGGCTTTCCAGCAGGAAGTTCGGATATCGCACGTATTGCTTACCCTGCAGAACTTGCAGACACAATCAGTTTTGCTCTCTCTAAAGAGGCGACGTTCATCACTGGCTCTGCAATCGTTGCAGATGGCGGACTCTTAGCGAAGTTTTAATAAGAATGTCTCTCCGTCAGGATGCGGTTGTATTTAGTAAGCCCGCTCATTGCGCACTGCAAGAAATAAAGCTTGCGGAGTTAAAACCTAAACAAGTTCTCATTAGAACCCATATTGCTGGGGTTAGCACTGGAACTGATCGCTGGGTCATTTCTGGACGCTTCGAGTGGGGTTCCTTTTCCTTTCCTTT
>CAEZUA010000028.1_pt1 | contig 12116 bp, 9 predicted proteins | sample 7264361 | NCBI WGS metagenome assembly CAEZUA01 (sample SAMEA6813818, study PRJEB35770) | uncultured Actinomycetes bacterium | biome: Freshwater; feature: Freshwater reservoir; material: water | place: Czech Republic | collected 2016-04-20 | depth 0.5m m | reverse complement strand
GGACATCAACTTGCGAAGGGGACCAGTTCCGAATCAGTGTGGCTGCTATTAAGCCAATTGTTCCATCGCCAATGACTAATACTTTTGCGCCGATTTTTGGATTTGATTTCAAGAAGCCAGTAGTTACCACAGCGGTAGGTTCGGCAAGAACTCCGGATTCAATTGATACGTGAGACTGCAAGACATAAACTAAATCTTCTTTGGCTATTACAGCACCAGATGCAGCGCCATCGCGCGTAAAACCATACTCATCATATATTTCACAACGATTAGTGTGTCCATCTTTACATTCTCTGCAATTGTTGCAGGGAATTATTCCTTGCACTACAGCACGATCTCCAACTTTTAGGGATCGTACTTTGCTCCCGATTTCTTCAATTTCCCCGCACCATTCATGGCCAATTGTTATTGGATAATTTACAAAAGCAGGATCAATTTTATTTTCAATAATGTCTACGTCGGTTCCGCAAAAACCAACAGCAAGGGGTCGAATTCGAACTTGATCAGCATTAATAGTTGGAATTGGGGAATCAATTAATTTAATGACCCCCTCGCCAAAAGCTTTTAAGGCTTTCATCCAAACTCCAATTCATTAATGCACCAGTTGTAAGTATTTAACGCATGTGAATCGTTGACAAGCGGTTGCTGTAGACGAATACTAGTATCGCCGAATCGAGTTCGGCATAACCGAACGGATAAAATCTTGATTGATTCACATACGAAACATGTTTTGAGAAGTAGCGAGTGGTTTGCTGGTACCGACGAAGTTGCACTGTCCCACCGTGTAGTGATGGCAGCAGTCGGACTTGAAATTGAGGCTGATAATAAGCGCCCGATTATTGGGATTGCTGATTCATCCAGCGATCTCAATCCCTGTAACTTGCCCCTTCGCGATTACATCGACGACATAAAAGCGGGAATTCTCGAAGCAGGAGGGTTACCTGTTGTATTCCCCGTAATGAGTCTTGGTGAAGACATGATGAAACCGTCAGCAATGTTGTATCGAAATTTGCTGTCGATGGAAATTGAAGAGTATCTACGTTCTTATCCCATTGATGGCGTGGTGCTATTAGCTAATTGCGATAAAAGTGTGCCTGGTGCGCTTATGGGCGCAGCCAGTGCTAACTTGCCAACAATTATGTTTACAGCAGGCGCCAGACCTGCCCCTGTTTATAAAGGTAGGAGAGTCGGCACTGGAACAGATTTGTGGCGCATGTGGGCAGATTTACGTTCTGGGAAAATTTCAGAAAAAGAATGGCGAGAATTTGAAAGCTGTTTAAATTGCGGGCTTGGATCTTGTAACACAATGGGTACTGCGTCTTCTGTTGCACTTATGGTTGAAACATTGGGTATGTCTCTCTCAGGCACGTCAACCATTCCTGCAAATAGTCCAGAGCGTAAAGTTGCAGCGCGTAATTCCGGAATTGAAATTGTGAAGATGGTTGAGAAGCAAATGTTGCCTTCTGACATTATGACTCCAAAAGCCTTTCGTAATGCGATTCGAGTTTTACATGCATGTGGTGGCTCAACGAATGCGCTCATTCACCTTCTTGGAATCTCTGGGCGCATCGGTGGCGAAATAACATTGGGCGATGTTGCAACACTTGGCGTAAACATTCCAGTACTTGCAGATGTTGAACCATCTGGTGCTGGGCTAATTCAAGATTTTCACCAAGCAGGGGGGCTGCCAGCACTCGCATACGAACTTAAAGATTTGCTAGAACTCGACACTATGTCATTGACTGGTAAAACATTGGGAGAAAATCTTGTAAAGCGAAATGAAAAGAATGGCTCAATTCGTTCCATTGATAATCCGATGTTTCCAACAGGTGCATTTTCTGTTGTGAAAGGAAATCTTGCAGTAAATGGAGCTGTGATAAAAGTTTCTGCAGCTTCACCGGAACTGCTCACCCATACAGGTCCTGCTGTTGTCTTTACGGGATATGCAGATATGCGCACGCGCATCGATGATCCAGATCTTGAGGTAACTAAAGACAGCGTGCTTGTTCTGGCAGGATGCGGCGCAGTTGGAGTGCCTGGATTACCTGAGTGGGGAATGATTCCTATTCCTCGCAAACTTGCTGAGCAAGGGGTAGTAGATATGGTGCGAGTTACCGATTCTCGAATGAGCGGAACATCTTTCGGCACCTGTTTACTCCACGTTTCTCCTGAGGCGGCTATTGGCGGAGTACTTGCGCTGGTGCAAGACGGCGACCTGATTGAACTCGACGTTCCAAACGGCGCGCTTAATCTGAAGTTATCCGATGCCGAAATTGCTCAACGCAAAGCAAACTGGAAGCCAATTCCGAGCGAGCATCTGCGCGGATGGCCGGCCTTGTATCAAGCACACGTTCTTCAGCCAGACGAAGGATGCGATTTCGATTTCCTACGCGCTCCAACTAAGGAAACGCGCAGGTTTGTGCCACCAATAGTTGGGCGTTCGTGACAACATTTACGGCATAACACCAAGCAATATTCCAATCTAGGAGGATCAATGCGAAAGAAACTTATACTCGCTAGCGCAATCGCCATTGCGCTAGTTCTGTCAGGATGCAGCAGTTCGTCAAACGATTCAGCTGCAACGTCTGATGCGCCTGTAACAATTACTCTTTGGCACAATTTGGGTGACACTCAAAATGCTGAAGCGACTAAGGCTTTGACTGATGCCTACACAGCTGCTCATCCAAATGTTACGTTTGAGTTGGTTAGCCAACCCGGCGATAATTATTTCGCGCTTTTACAAGCAGCTGCTGTTTCAAAGAACGGTCCAGATTTAGCACTGATGTGGACTGGCCTCTTCGCTCTCAAATACAAGAGTTACTTGACTAACCTTAAAGGTCTAGTCTCCGACGCTGCTCTTGCACGCGAAGGATCTCTTGAATGGACTGCAGATAACTTTGATGCTGCAAGTGGACCATATGTGATGCCACTAGATCGTCAGTTCTATATTGGTTTCTACAATAAAGATGCATTCGCTAAAGCTGGTGTGAGCGCAGTTCCAACTACTTGGAATGAACTCTATGCAGCATGTGGCAAATTGAAATCTGCTGGTTTCACTCCAATTGTCTATGGAAATGGCGGACAAAGTTTAGGTGCGCTTTATTACCCATGGTATGACGCAAGTTATATCGCTATCGGACAGTCATCTGTTTCAGGTCTTCGCGATCTTTATAGCGGAGCAAACCAGTGGAACTCTGCTGCAAACATTGATTCATATAGCAAGTATGCGGCGCTGAAAACTAAGGGTTGCACCAACTCTGATGTTCTCACAAAGACTAATAACGTCGAAGATTTCCTTGGCGGAAAAGCTGCAATGATTATCGACGGAACTTGGGACACCAAAAAGTTCACAGATGCCTTCGGTGACAAAGTTGCTGCATTTGTTCCACCATTTTCAGATTCACCAATAAAGGGTGTAGTTGAATTTGCTGGACAAGGCTTTGGATTAACCAGTTACTCGAAGAATCAAGCTGCTGCCGCAGCTTTTCTTGAGTTTATGACTACAGATGAAGCGGCTAAAGTTATTGATGGAGCTGGGTTAATTCCAAACGTCAATGGCGCAACCACTTCAAATGCCGTTAACCAACAGATGTTGGATTTTGCAGCAACTGGCGGCCTTGATCGCTATCCAATGTTGGACAACGTATTGCAAGGTGACGTTGTAGATGCTGGAAACAAAATCATTCCATCAATTCTTGGTGGCAAAACTGCCGTCAAGAGTGGTCTCGACCAGATGGCTCAGGTATGGAAAGCCTTACCTGCAGACAATCGCACGGAAACTTATAAGTAAAATCAATTAACGACTGACTAATAATGAGGTGGGGCTTAAATGAGCTCCACCTCATTATTTTTTCAAAATCCTAAATACCAATTAGGATTCAGTACGTAAACTCGATTGGTGGTGGGCAATGGCGCTAAGCGCAGTTAGTAAGCAAAGCTCTTTGCACCGCCAACGTAGAAAAACTGGATTTCTATTTTCTTTACCAGCCCTTGGCTTAGTCGGGGCATTTCTTGGAATTCCTATTTACCAAGCACTTTACTTCTCGATGACGAAATGGGATGGAATCATCGCAGAGTGGCTCGGACCAAGCACATATATCAATCAGTTTAAAAGTCCGATTTTTTGGCGAGTAATCGAAAATAATGCATTACTGCTTCTTGCTGTGCCTGTCGCAATCATTCTTCCTATGGGAATTGCGTACGTACTCAATGACAAAATTGCTGGATGGAAAATATTCCGAACAATCTATTTCCTACCGACTGCAATTTCTTGGGTAGTTATTGGCATGGTGGCGATGCGTTTTTTTGCGCAAGAGGGGCTACTTAATGATCTTCTTAAAGGAATTGGGTTGGGCTTTATCAAGACCGATTTATTGTCCTCAGAACGAGGAGCGCTGCTCGCTGTAGGCATAACATTCATTTGGTCAATGGTAGGTACTAACAGCATCATTTTTCTTACGGGTATGGCCACCCTTGATATTTCGTTATACGAAGCAGCACGTATGGATGGCGCAAGTAGTTTTAGAATTTTCCGAAGTATCACTTTGCCTCAATTGAAGCGCTTTATACAGTTCTCCTTCATTATTACAGTCATTAGTGCATTCACTGCCTTATTTACTTTGATCTTTGTTATGACTGGTGGTGGACCAGGATTTGGTACAACAACACTCGAATTCTTTGTTTACCAAAGCGCATTCTCGAGAGGAAATTTTGGAACTGGCGCAATGTTAGGTGTCATCCTATTTTTCATTATGGCAATTTTAGGTTCCGCCCAACTCTTATTAGTGAGAAATAAAGAATGAAACGTTTCAGCCTTGGGCGCGGTTTCACTTTTGTCTTGATGTTAACCCTAGCTTTCATCATGTTGTATCCATTTATCTTCATGATTAACACTTCTTTCAAGTCCAAAGCTCAATTCTTTGGCGCTCCAGGGCATTCTCTCCTCTCATGGCAGAAGGTTTTCACGGCTCTTCCTGTTGGACGTCAGTTAATAAACTCAACAATTGTTTGTGCTGGTGCGATTTTGATTATTTTGGCCGTAAGTTCTTTGGCTGGTTTTGCATTAGCAAAGCTCACATTTCGCCTCTCCCCTATTTTCTTTTTAGGAATTGTTGGTGCGATGTTAATTCCATTGCAGTCAATCATCATTCCTGCCTACATCAATGCAAGTCACCTACATCTATTAACTGGTTATTGGGGTGCAATATTGCTTTATTCAGCACTAGGTACGCCTTTTGCAACTTTCTTAATGACGTCATATTTTCGCGGATTACCTGATGACTTGATTGAAGCAGCTGTTGTTGATGGTTTGAGTTACACAGCGGTATTTCGAAAGATAGCGTTGCCTTTAGCTATTCCTGCGTTAGTCACGATTGTCGTATTGCAATTTATTCAAATTTGGGATGATCTTCTCGTTGGTCTTCTTTTCTTACAGAATCAGGATTACAGGACGATTACTGTTGGTTTAGGCGCACTGGCGGCTGGCCGTACAACCGATATTCCAGTTCTGATGGCGGGATCAATCATTAGTGCAATTCCGGCAATCATTGTGTATTTAATATTCCAAAAACAACTCGTTAATGGATTAACCGCTGGCATTGGAAAGTAATGCCCAATTTCTTTAGACTGACCTAATGTCCAAGCCAACAATGATCCTTGCCACGAGCAATGGAATTGGCATGGGCCATCTTGCAAGAGCATGTGCAATTACGGAATCGTTAAAGGGTTTTGCAGAGCCCATCATTGTTTCTATGGCGGGCGGAATTGCAGAGATTCCTGGTTTTATGGATGTTCGTTGTGAATATATTCCAGGCCGCGATCGTCAATGGATGAGCCGTGATGCTTGGGACATCTATCTCAGAGATCGCTTGGTTGCACTGATTGACGAGACAGATGCAAAAATTCTTTCCTTCGATGGCGTAGTGCCTTACCCAGGTGTCATTGCAGCAAAAATGCAACGTCCTCATGTGAAATTGGTTTGGGTTCGAAGAGGTTTATGGCAAAAAAAGCCGCAAAGATTTGTTCTAGGTCTTCAATCAAAAATGATGGACACCGTCATCGAACCCGGAGATTTTGCACGTAGTTATGACAAAGGCCCTACATCTACAAGGAGAGAGGCTCTTGCAAGTGCGCCGATTTCTATGTTCCAACACGAAAGTGCACTTGGTCGCGATGAGGCACGAAAAATTCTTGGTTTAGATCTCGCTAGACCCGCAGTTCTAGTTCAACTCGGCACAGGCGAAGGTGACGTTAATGAAAAAATGACGGCGGCACTTACTGGCTTGTTAGGGTGGAAAGATCTGCAGGTTGTACTGACGAAGAAGCCAGTAGATAGCAATGGAAAAGATTTAGCGCCCGCTGGTTTAGATATAAAAGTTGCCCGATATTTTCCTTTAGCGCGCCTGCTTAAAGCTTTCGATGCCAGTATTTGCGCTGCCGGATACAACGGTATTCATGAGCTACTAGCAGCAGGAATTCCTACCGCATTTGTCCCAAATATTCGCGGAACTGACGATCAAGAGATGCGGGCTAAATGGTGTGCAGACTTTGGTTATGCACTAATGGCTGATCAATCGAATTTAGAAGATATTGAAAAAACTGTTCGCAAGTTGCAATCAGAGGAGCTTCGACGCTCGTTCAGTGTTCAATGCGGAAATTTGCCAGAGGTTTCGGGTGGTGCTGAGGTTGCAGAAATATTCTTAAACATCGCAAAACAACAGACCCCTAAGAAGCGAGCCCAAGCATTTAATTATCTTTGGTTAAATTTAGTTTTGCACTTCAACCGTGGAAGCAGGCATTTGTTTTTCATTCTTTACCGTCAGGCAGCACGGATATATCAAATATTTAAGCCATATACACCGCCACCATTGGTTGCAAATGTTCCTCCAATTTTTAGTCAATCTCGGGATTCGTCAACGTTAAGAGATTTAATAAAAGGCCAAGCGCGTTTTGAGCACCTCATTGATCAATCTTCAGATGGGTACAAACAAAAACGTGAGCAGATTGCTAAAACTGCCTACGGGTTTTCAATTGCCCAAGAGTCTGGAAATCTCGGTTAATACTTCCGGGTTCGCCAGCGAACCTAAATTTCTTACTTCCCGACCATGAGCTAAATCCGACACAGCAATCTCCGATAATTTCCCGTTAAAAGTGCGAGGTAAATCTGAAACAAAATAGATTTGAGAAGGCACATGTCTTGGTGAGCATTTAAGACGAATTTTTGCCTTAATTGAATTCACGAGCTCCGTGTCGTTCGTTCCGTCATTATTTCTAACAGCTAATAAAACAATACGTTCATCAGCTTGCCATGGTTGCGTAAAAGCTAAGCAAGCGCTTACCCCGGGAAAGTCATCTAGGGCGCTATAAATTTCACCTGTTCCAATTCGAACACCTCCCACATTAAGCGTTGCATCCGATCGTCCATGGATAATTACTCCGCCTTCTTCTGTCCATGATGCTAGATCTCCGTGGCGCCAAATTCCTGGCCATGTGTCGAAATATGTTGCCTTAAAACGTTCTCCATTTTTATCCCCCCAAATTCCAAGTGGCACCGTGGGAAAAGGTTCTTTACAAACCAATTCACCCATGACACCGGGTGCGCAACTTTTCCCTTCATCACTCCACACATCTATATCGTTTCCGAGAATGGGTCCTTGCATCTGACCTGCATACATTGGGCGCAATGGGTTTGGACCAACAAAACAACCAACTAAATCTGTGCCTCCAGAAAATGGTGCGATCAATACGTTTCCGCCCATTTCTTTAGCAATCCATTCTGCTGTTGAAACCGAAAGGGGCGAACCTGTGACCATAATCGAACGCAAATCAGGAAAACTTCCAAGACTTGCAGGAGTGAGATTCGATTCCTTAATAACATCTAGAAGCCGTGCGGATACACCCAAATGAGTTAATTTCTCTTTTTGTGCAACGCGAAATAGAGCAAGAACATCTGGGTGCGATGGTGAGCCATCAAATAAAACAAGTGATGCCCCCGACGCTAAAACTGAAATTTCCCAATTCCACATCATCCAACCAGTAGTTGTATAAAACATGACTCGATCCCCGGGGCGAATATCGCAATGCAAGCCCTGTTCAACATGATGTTTAAGAAGTACTCCCCCTGATTTATGAATTAGACCTTTAGGAGCACCAGTTGTTCCAGAAGTGAAAAGTACATAAGCGGGAAAATCAAAGGGGCGATGTTTGAAAGCAAGTGGCTTCGTTGATTCTTCAATTTCCAACCATTTAACTGTCGAAACTTTATAGCTTTGTTTGTCATCGGTGTCACCCACAAGAATCAATAACTCTATGGATGGGAGCGCAGTAACCACCGCTTGAATTAATTCGTTCTTATCAAAATCTTTGCCCTGCCATGTATAAGAAGTTGTGGCGATGAGCACCTTCGGTTGGAGTTGGCTAAACCTAGAGATAATCGCAGCATCGCCAAACTCAGGTGAGGCGCTAGCAATAACTGCTCCTGACTCAAAGCCAGCAAGGGCAAATGTTAGAACTTCGATTCCCACTGGAAGAATTGAAACTATTCGATCTCCCTCATGAATTCCATGCTTAGTAAATAGCGCCACAAGATTGCCCACATATTGCATTAGCTCCTCGCGTGAATAGGATCGAGTGCTCTTTAGTTCTTCAATTGCTGTAACGCCAGACATTTTGGTGAGTAGATTTTTTGCCAAACTTAAGGTGGCATCTGGAAAGAATCCAGATGCGGGCAGAGTTGAGGGAACAACTGCACGTGTTCCTTTTTCACCAATGACGTGGCTGAAATCCCAAACTTGACTCCAGAATTGGTCTGGACTCTCTACGGACCAACGGTGCAAGTCGTCTAAACCATTGTGAAATTGCGCAGTTTTTTCTAGAAATGCTTTTAGTAATGGTGTTCCGGATTCAGGCGGTGACCAAATTAATGGCGCGTTGGTCATCTAGCCGTCCAGCCATTATCAATGGCAAAGGAGGATCCTGTAATTGAATTAGAGTGCGGTCCGCAAAGGTAGAGAGCCATCTCTGCAACTTCATTTGGCTCGATCAACCTTTTAATCGCCGCTGGCGCCAACATGATTTCATCTACAACTCGTTCGGCCGTGATGTTATGTATTTGTGCTTGATCTGCAATTTGTTTTTCAACTAAATTCGTTCGAACATATGCAGGCGCGATGGTATTTGCAGTCACTCCGTGTGGGCCGCCTTCCAGGCTGACCGCTTTATGTAGCCCTTCCATACCGTGTTTGGCCATTGTGTAAACAGATTTAAATGGCGATGCAATATGTCCATGAATACTCGAGATGCCAATAATTCTTCCCCATTTGTTTTTATACATATGTGGCAATGCTTTATGAATCAAATAAAAAGGCGTACGGAGCATTAGATCCAACATGAGATCCGCTTTATCCATAGGAAAATCCTCAACAGGTGACACATGTTGAATCCCGGCGTTGTTAATTAAAATGTCAACATCTAGGTCATTAGGAAAGAATTTCTCTGGCGAGGCTAGATCTGCCACTAGATATTTCACTCCGCGCTCTGCCGACAAATCCTTGAGGGATTGTTCATTCATATCTACTGCAAGGACGCTAGCCCCGGCTTGAGCAAATGCAATGGCGCACGCTCTTCCGATTCCGCTACCAGCACCTGTAATCATCACCTTTTTACCTAGGAGCGATGATTGATCTTTGTGAACCATAATGGCGAGTTTACTTACAGGTTTTCAGGAGTCAATGTTTTTAAATCAATTCCACTTGTGTTGTGAATGCGACGTTCTGCCCTGCCGAAATAAATGTAGACCTTCCACCTTCAGACGCTCCAGTAAGTGCATCATCTGGATAGCACGAAGCTGGTTCTAATCCAGTCATTTCTGCTCTTTTGAAAAACGGGAACCTTGGTGAAAATCTTTCTTGCCAATACCAAAGAAATGGAAATATTTTCTTATCCCATGTGAGAAGCGCGCCTGTCCCGCGTTCTTCGTCAACAATTTTCACCCAGCCTTCGTTTCCGCTATGTAGAAAAGCTAATCGTTCATAAGCGCTCTCGATTGGCGCGCGCAAGTCAGGTCTACCTTTTCCAGACTCACTCCATAACATTGGTTCCCCGCCGTCTTCCTCAAAACCTTTTGGAAATGCCCATGTGCTCTTTTCTGGTGCGTTAATGCGGGCATTGGCTGACCCTTGAAAAGCTACGTGTTCTACAATCACAATTTCTTGCACTATGTGTGTTGTGTTAGTGATTTGTGTGTGAGCCCGAAAAATTGCGGTTTCGGGATCTATTTCAAGGATTCTTTGCACGTGAAGAGAGTCAAAAATAGTTATTTCTAAAGTCATTTGATTATTGCTTCTTGCAACAACAACCCAAGGAAGAATCGATGACTCACCATGACAGGAATGACGCCGTCCTTCATGAACACATTCATTGCCGGCATTGGGTGTAAGAAATTGCCATCCGCCGCGATAGCGCGAAAGCCAATGTGTTTCACTTTCATTTTCAGGGTAAGCGACACTCATTGGTTCTGGCGTATCCCACTCATACCAAGCTAATACGTTCGTTGTTGGATCAAGCGAGCGGCCAATATGAGAAATAGTTCCGCCGTTAATTGGGTTAACAATCGCGGTGATGTATTGATTTTCTAAACGAAATTCCACCCTATTTACTACTTACCCCAAGAAGTATGAAGTGGTCGGCCCTCGGCATATCCAGCTGAAGATTGAATTCCAACAATCGCACGCTCGTGAAATTCGTTGAGATTAGTTGCCCCTGCGTACGTACACGATGAGCGCAATCCAGCAATGATTTCATCCAATAAATCTTCAACTCCCGGACGATCAGGATCTAAGTACATCCTCGATGTTGAGATTCCTTCTTCAAACAATGCTTTGCGCGCGCGATCGAATGAATCCTCACTTGATGTTCTGGCAGCAACGGCACGAGCCGAAGCCATTCCAAATGATTCTTTAAATAGCCGCCCAGTTGAATCGCGGTGCAAATCACTGGGTGATTCGAAAGTTCCTGCAAACCAAGAGCCGATCATTACATGAGATGCGCCCGCCGCTAAAGCAAGTGCAACATCGCGAGGATGGCGTACTCCACCATCTGCCCACACTGCTTTATTCAATTTCTTAGCTTCGGTTGCGCACTCCAGTACCGCAGAAAATTGCGGTCTTCCTACTCCGGTTTGCATGCGAGTAGTGCACATGGCTCCGGGACCTACACCCACTTTAACAATGTCGGCTCCTGCGTTGATCAAATCGTGAGTACCACTAGCTGTCACAACATTTCCGGCAACGATTGGAACGTTTGGATTTGATGCTCGGATTGCCTTTAGCGCATCAAGCATTTTTTGCTGGTGGCCGTGTGCTGTATCCACTACAAGTAAATCTGCGCCAGATTCAATGAGTGCTTGGGCTTTTCCCGCAACGTCGCCATTTATTCCAACAGCTGCGGCAATTCTGAGTTTTCCGTTCTTATCTAGTGATGGTGAGTACAAAGTTGCACGAAGAGCGCCTACGCGAGTTAAAATTCCGACCAAGTCACCGTTTTTTGAAATAACTGGAGCCAGTTTTCTGCGTTGATCACTAAGGAACTTAAATGCTTGTTTTGGATCACAATCGTCTTTAAGTGAAACTAAATCAGTTGTCATGACTCGACTAACTTGCGAAAAGCGATCTACGCCTTCACAGTCATCTTCTGTAATGATTCCAACGGGTTTTCCGTTTTCCACAACAACAATTGCGCCGTGAGCTCGCTTATTAAGCAGGCTCATCGCTTCAGCAATTGTTTGAGTTGGAGAAAGAGTTATTGGAGTGTCAAAAAAAGTGTGGCGGGCTTTAACCCAAGCAATGACATCATGAACAATTGCATGTGGGATATCTTGAGGAATAACAGAAATTCCCCCGCGACGGGCAATGGTCTCAGCCATTCGGCGACCTGAAATTGCTGTCATATTCGCTACAACGATTGGAATAGTTGTTCCTGTTGCATCGCCGGATGAAAGGTCAACTTCCATTCTGCTAGCGATCGTTGAATGACTTGGAACCATAAAGACATCGTCATAGGTCAAGTCGAAAGAAGGTTCATTTAAGAAGCGCACGAGTGGAAAGCCTAGTCAGACAGAG
>CAEZUA010000027.1_pt1 | contig 12392 bp, 13 predicted proteins | sample 7264361 | NCBI WGS metagenome assembly CAEZUA01 (sample SAMEA6813818, study PRJEB35770) | uncultured Actinomycetes bacterium | biome: Freshwater; feature: Freshwater reservoir; material: water | place: Czech Republic | collected 2016-04-20 | depth 0.5m m | reverse complement strand
CGGGAGCGAGAAGAACTTGCGCGGAACTGCGGGCCAGTGCGTTGTGTTGCAACACCGCTATGTGAAGAGCGAATTGCAGATCCAGCACGTGAAGGTGCACCTGTGCGACCACCACCAGGAATAAATTTAGTGCGCTTTTTTGGTTCAAAATTTGGACGGCCATCACCACGAGCAATTTCAGCAAGACGTGCATCGCGACGATTTGTTGGACGCGTGTCACTGTTACGTGTATCTACGCGAGTATCGGTACGACGAGCTGGTGCAAACTTTGTAGAACGTGAATCAGAGGTAGTTAAAGGGCGCGCTTCAGCCCCACGGCCATCTGCGAAACGCTTTGCACGCTCTTGTGAGCGAGCGCTGTTCTTTGCACGCTTTGCAGGAGTTTGTGCAGATTTCTTTGCGCCAGGTTTTCCAAATGCTTTACCTGAAGGTTTGCCACCGGCGCGAGTTGTTGATTTACCAATTAACTTGCCAGCTTTTGGCTTGCCCTTAACCCATGTTGATCCAGATGATGTTGCACTGGTTGATGCGCGTGAGGCACCTCTGTCAGATGTGTGAGAAGAAGTTGAATCGTCATTTCTTGAACTAGCCGAATGCGCCATTGATCGCGCAGCAGTTCCTTTGCGTGGTGGTTTACCAGATTTAACGCGAGTTGCGCGTGCAGGGGCAGAAGAGCGTGTTTGAGCAGACATGTTTTTACATACCAATCGAGACGACAAGCGCGTCTCGGTGTGACTTGGCCATAACCAGTTGGACTGGTGTCTAACTCTTGGCTCAAACGACTGGCGTTTGTGCAGTTAGCGGTACTTCTTGATTGCAACCTTGGCGCAATCGGGGCCTGTCAGGTGGTGATAAGACTCGCAAGTAAGCACAACATGCGCTGTGCTTTGGGGGAAGTGATCACTGCTTCGGTTGAAGCAACGGGGCTAATACTACCGTGGATTATTGGCCCGAATTACCAGCACCCTTTTCGCGTTCTTCAGCCTCTTTTGCCAGGGCAGATAAATCTGGACGCGGAATTTTTGGCAGATCTCCACGCATTATCCGACGCCACAAATACAAGGCAACAGCGCCGAAAAATGGCCATTCAAATGTGTAAACCCACGCACGCCAATTACCACTTTGCGCTCGCCCAAATTCAAACCATCCTGCCCACAAACAAAACGGGAGAGCAAAAACTAGCGTCACAGTTAGCCAAATCTTTTGCTTTCGCGAGACATCATTTGATGGCGCGGCAATATCGGGATTACTTTCATCTTGCACCCATTTAGGCGCTTCAAATTCATCGCTCATTTTTAGTCATTCGAATAACCGCTGTAAAGGCTTGCTTATTGCTCATTGTTGATCTCTTCATCAATTAGCACAGAAGCTCGCTCTTCACTTTTTATCCAGTGATAGACGGCAAAGGCAATCCACACTGCATCAATGATCATTCCACCAGACCACATAATCGAGCCACCGCGACGTTGATCATTGAGTGTAAACATTCCTTGATATAAAGAATTCGGCGAGACATAAATGAAGAACCCAGTCAAAGTTTCTGGCACCATCATAAGAAATAACGCGATCACTGACATTGCGGGGGACATGCGCCGTCCAACAAGGTTGCGATCAAGCAAGTTGAAATAAAAGAAATAGGCCACGACAAAATAGAGCGGAACTTCTACATAGTTATGAATCCACGGGCGTTCCATAATAAAAACATGGGGCCCAGGTAAGTGCACACCAATCATCAGCCCCGCATAAACGAACCAACTTACCCAAGGATGAGTAAAAGTTTTAAAAGCAATATTTTTTGGATGGAAATTGGCCGGGGTTCCCAAGACAAGTAGTGGGCCAGTGATCATCATCAGGGTGACGTGTTGAACCATGTGACACCAGAAAAATTCACCCGCCCTCACACCTACTGGTGTGCAAACAACTAATGCAATTGTCGAGAGCCCCGATAAGAAAAACCTGCGCTGCCGTTTGGCAACAGCGCCCGTTTTTTGCGCCATCGCGCGTAGGTAGAAAAACTCTGCAAGTAATAAAGGAATCGTGATGTAAGGCGCTAATTGCCAGGAGCTCCAAAAGCTCTCGCTTGCATGGCTCATATCCATATGTGGGTCACTCAAGTCCTAACGTGCGAGTGCCTGGATTGGCGACGGTGAAGGGATCCATATCGCCCGAGGCTAGACCCCGCCTCATGAGTTGCATAAGAGGCATGATGTGAGTGCTAGCCCTCACCAGTCCCAAATCATGGGGAACCCATAGAAGATCTGGAGGATTTGAGGGGTAAAACCCGAGAAAGACCTTTGAATTCACTTCCATACCCCGTACTCTCCTGTGATTGGGCTCACGCTTGTTCGTGATGACGCTCACCTGAGGGGGTAGGAATGAATAAGCGGTTACTAGCCGCACTCGGAACGGTCATTTTGGGCGCTGGCGTAATCGCTGGCATCGGCACATATGTTGCATCAGCCAAGAATGATTCTCGAGTGCTCGCAGCAACACCAGCGGGAACTATGGATACTCCACAGGGCAACTTGCCCCATTACACGCTAGATATTCAGGCATACCCCGACAGCATGTTTGGTGGCCACGGCGCAGATGGAGGCGCACATCCAGATTGGGTGAGCTATGGCGACATAACCAATTTTGAAGTACCTGCACACTCTGCAATAACGATTACCGTTACAAATTATGACGGCGGAGAAACCCTTAACAACGATTACTTCGGAAAGATTCGCGGAACAATCGATGGCTCTGCAACGTTAAACGGAAACAGAATTACACGCGTTGCACCTGATCATGTTGGTCACACATTTACTGTGCACGGCATTGCGGGCGAGCAAAGTGAGTTTTTCTTTAGCGTCCCTATGCAAGCAGTTGCCGAAGAAGATATGCCTGAAGAGGGTTACACCAAAACTCCTAACGTAACTGTCTTTACTGTTATCACAGGCGATGCTGGTGAATATATTTGGAATTGCGAATACCCATGTGGTGACGGAACTGTTGCCAAATTTGGAAACGCGATGTCAAGCATGGGTTACATGTCCGGTCACTTTAACGTTGTGAATGCATAAGGGGGCGGCCATGTCTGATCTACAAACTTCTCAAAAGCCACAGTGGTGGAAAAAAGCTGATGTTAAAAAAACTTTTATTCTTTGGGTAATCCTTACGCCGATTATTGGTTACGTCGGAACTGAAGTTCAGCTTCGCGCAATTGGTGCACCGGCATCCGAAACTATGGCATCAGTCAAACAATTGATGGCAGTCTTTACTTGGGCAGCCTCTCCCGTTGCAGGACTTGTTGCAGCACTTGCTCTTACTGCACTTACAGGCAAGCGCCACTACGGTGACACACCACCAGCAGAGGCCGAACACGAACTTCGCAACAGCCCACGCGTTGCATCAACGTGGATTGTCGCTTCCACGCTTTTATGTCTCTTCGCCCTGATTACCGGAATGATTGTTCTTCAAAAAGATAACGCATCAATTCTCGATGAAACTGCAATGGACGTTAATGTCACTGGCCAGCAATGGATGTGGAATTTTGATTATCCAGGAACCGGTGGCGTCCGTAGTGAAGTTCTATATCTTCCAGTCGACAAGCCAGTTGTTTTCCATATAACAAGTGTTGATGTTAAGCACTCATTTTGGATAGTCCAAATGGGCATCAAGATGGATGCAAACCCTGGCTATGTAACTGAAACTGCAGTGACACCAAACAAGATTGGCGTATTTGACGTTCGATGCGCCGAACTTTGCGGCTTGTTACATGCTTATATGCAAAACAAAGTTCACGTTGTAAGCCAAGCAGATTACGACGCGTGGCTCAAAAATAGAGCAGCACTAGAGGGAGCAGCCTGATGACAACAATGATGAATCGTCCAGCTTCAACCTCGGGTAATTCTGCAGGTAGAAAACCTCTCATTGAGCGCCTTAACATTGTTACTGCGCTTGTACTCGGAACCGTCAGTGCAATTGTTGTATGGCAGTTGGCACTTAAGTTTTTGCCAGAAACTCCAGAAACTTCATTGTTCTTTAATCGAGAAGACAAGATCTCTCTTCTTTCTTTGATCGGTTGGTTTGTTGGCTTCATGACCGGTATTGGCGCACTTAACGGCCCAATTCGCTGGGTAACAGGTAAAGATTTAAGCCATAGCGAAAACATGTTTTTAGCTGGCAAGGATCAAGGCGTTAAGCGTTATTTCCGTTACACGACAGATCACAAAGTTGTTGGCATTCAGTACTTAGTAATAACCATCATCATTTTCTTAGTTGGTGGAATTCTTGCGATGTTGATTCGTACCAACCTTGGCAAAGCTGGCGGTGGATGGATTCATCCTCAGGCATACAACGCGATTGTTGGTTGGCACGGCATCATCATGATCGTTGCGACAATCATTATGGTCACCGGACCTTTCGGTAACTTCATTATGCCCATCATGATTGGCGCTCGCGATATGGCGTTTCCTCGCCTTAACGCGCTGAGCTTCTGGCTAATTGTTGCTGCAGTTCCACCGGTATTCATCTCATTCTTTACTGGAGGAATTACTACGGGCTGGTCTGCATACAACCCACTTGCATCTCAAGCTGGCCTTGGAATGAATGGATACATTGCATTCATTTGCATCTTTGCAATTTCTACGATGGTTGCCGGTGCAAATATCACTACAACTGTTGTCAAAATGCGAGCAAAAGGAATGACCTGGAACCGCACGCCAATTTTCATTTACGGAGTGGTTGCATCAGTTGCGTTGGCCTTGCCAGCGTTCCCAGTGTTTTTCCTATCTCAAATCATGTCTGGTCTAGATCGTGCTTTCGCAACTTCCTTCTATAACAGTGCAGGCGGTGGAAGTGGTTGGCTTTACGAAAACTTATTCTGGCTCATGGGTCACCCTGAGGTTTATGTCATTCTGATTCCTGCAGTTGCAGCACTAATGGAAATGGCGCCGGTATTTACACGTCGTCCATTATTTGGTTTCAACTTGGCGGTACTAGGCATTGCAGGAATCTCCGGACTATCAATTCTTGTATGGGCACACCACATGTACATCAGTGGTTGGGCTCCGTTACTTAACGCACCGTTTATGTTAACTACTGAATTGATTTCGATTCCGACAGGAATGCTTTTCCTAGTTTTGATCGGAACGCTGTGGCGCGGTCGCCTATGGATGACTGTTCCACTGATGTCGATTTTCGCACTGTTGTGGAATTTCATGATTGGTGGAATCACAGGTATTTACCTCTCTGACGTTCCGGCCGATGCGTTCTTGCACGGATCAATGTTCGTAACTGCGCACTTCCATTACACACTCATGGGTGCCGGCCTCACAGGTGCAATCGCATCATTGATTTATTGGTTCCCAAAGATGACAGGCCGAATGCTTGATAAGAAGCTGAGTTGGATTTCATTCTGGATGGTGCAGATTGGTTTCAACGTAGCGTTCATGGGCATGTTTATGGTTGGTCTTGCTGGTCAACCACGACGTGTTGAGGCTTATGCGGATGTATTCAGTCAAGGTAACTTGATTACAACAATCGGCGCTTACGCAATCATGGCTGGCATGTTGGTATTACTTCACGGAGTTATTTCTTCTTGGCGCACTGGCCAGAAAGCTCCAATGAATCCGTGGCATGCAAAGACTCTCGAGTGGACGGTAGCAAATCCTGTTCCGCTTGAAAACTTCGATGTACTTCCAGTTGTTACTTCAGATCCATACGGTTATGGAAAGGCAAAGTCATGAGCGTCGAGACACATGCACATCACGAACATCCCGATGTAGTTGGAAGTCGCAACCGCCTTGGTTTAATTCTCATTCTTGTTGCAGATATAGCGATGGCGTTGAGCGTTCTCTTCGTTTATTTCTACCTTAAGGGCCAGAATGTAAACGACATGTGGTTGCCAGCGGCGTCAGAAGAATCACCTGCGGTCACCGCGCTTTCAAGTTCAGGAACTTGGTATGTAACCGCACTTGCAGGAATTGGCTTACTCACGCACTTCTATGCACTCAAAGGTGTACGTGCAAAGAACCAAACTCAGTTGGTACTTGGTGGCGGCTTAGCACTCGTGTTCAGCGTTGCGGCACTGGTTTACCAATTCATTCAAATTTCCGGTGCCCCATTTACAACAACTTCAGGTGCTTATGCATCCTGCTATTTCCTAATAGCAGGACTCAATACGTTGCACTTAGTTCTAACAGTCTTTATTGCACTGGGTAACTGGAACCGTTCACGACTAGGTATTTACAAGTCAGATCACTGGCACGTAGATATCGTGAACATTTGGTGGATCTGGATGACTGTTTCATCTGCGCTAGGCGCATTTGCGCTCTCGTTTGGATAACAGCACCGCACCTCATTAGTTATTCCCTCTCATTTAGTAGAGTTACTAGATGAGCAAAAAGAACAGTTCTTGGTTGCCCGCCTATATTGCTTTAGGCATCACCTGGGGCTGTTCTTTCATTTTCATAAAGCTGGGCCTTGAATTTTTAACCCCTGTTGGCGTTGGGTTTGGGCGATGCGCACTCGGCGCAATTACCTTGCTAGCGGTAGTTCGTGCGAAGAACATTGCGCTTCCGAAAGATCCCAAAACGCTCTTTCACCTTTGGGTTGTTTCCCTCGCGCTCAACGTTATTCCAGGAGTGTTGTTTGCATTTGCAGAAACTAAAGTCACATCAATACTTGCCGGCATTATCAACGCAGTAACACCTCTGATGACATTGCTTGCAATCATGTTGATCTCTCGAGATGAGAAACCAACTCGCCAACAAGTACTTGGTTTGCTATTGGGATTTGCCGGAGTCTTAACTGTTCTTGCCGCCTGGAAAGGCTTAGGTACGAATCCTTTAATCTCAGTTCTTGCTCTTGTGTTGTCAGTTGCATGTTACGGATTTTCATTTCCCTACTCAAAGAGATTTATTTTGCCCAAGAAACTTAAACCTGAAGCAATGGCAGCAACTCAAGTCACGCTAGGTGCAGCTACCTTGTTGCCGTTTTATTTAATAGATGGAATTGCCAAGGATCAGTATTTACCAGGACCAGTTTTTGCAATGTTGGCACTTGGCATATTTGGTTCTGGATTTGCTTACATCTGGAATTTCAAAATTCTTACCGCTGCAGGCAGTGCAATTGCAAGCAGCGTTACTTTTGTGACAACAATTGTTGCAATGAGCGTTGGGGTAATTTTTCTAGGCGAGCAGATTTCCTGGAACGAACCAGTGGGAGCAGCAATTGTTTTGTTAGGCGTTGCTATTGCTCAAGGGCGGATCAAACTTTTCAAAACTAGATAGGCGGTTGCTGGCCCTGAAGTTGCTGGGCTTAACAGCAATCAATCGAGCTTAAATGCACCTCTGATCGGGCCAAGCTCAATGCCGGCTTTTGTATGGTCCGTTGATTCACCACGCGCAAGCTGTGAACTATGTGCTTTATCGTGCCAACGTTGCTCTACGTGTGCATATTTCCAAATTCCAAGAGCAACAATCCACACAACAGCAAATAGCCCAACAATAATAAAGCCGGCAGAGTTGAGGTTAAAGCTATTGGTGTAGTTCCAAAATCCACCACTGAGATTTAACTGCCGCGAGAGAACTTGAAGAAGTTCAAGCCCTCCAACAAACAGTGCAACCGCTACCGAAAGTCCAGTGATGACGATGTTGTAATAGACCTTACGTACGGGCTTTGAAAATGCCCAGCCGTAGGCAAAGTTCATAAACGATCCATCGATAGTGTCTAGCAAACTCATGCCACCTGCAAAAAATAAAGGCAAAGATAAAATTGCCCACCAAGGAAGACCTGCAATAACAGATGTGCCGGCAAGTACAAGTAGGCCGATTTCAGTTGCAGTATCAAAACCCAAACCAAACAAAATACCTAGTGGATACATTTTCCAACTTGCGTCAATTCTGCGCGCAATTGGCCCGAAAAAGCGCATGAGTAGTCCGCGAGAATTAAGATGCTTTTCTAACTCTTCTTCGTTGTATGCACCTTTGCGCATATCTAGAAATACTCGAACAATTGAAATGAGAATGATTAAATTAAGAATCGCAATGAGCATGAGAAAAGTTCCGCTGATAGTGGTTCCGACTAAACTCGTGTAATGGTGCAGTGACGAATTTTCATCTTTAAGTTGCACGCCTAGTGCCTTAATTCCAAAGTTCAGCAAGATTGCAAGAACCGCGACAACTGATGAATGCCCGAGAGAGAAAAAGAACCCGACAGCTAATGGACGCTTACCTTCTGACATGAGTTTACGAGTGGTGTTATCAATTGCAGAAATATGATCGGCATCAAATGCGTGACGCATACCTAACGTGTAGGCAAGAAGCGCGGTGCCCCATCCAAAAATTGATCCATCCGAGAGGGCATATTGACCGCGTGTGGCGCCAAACATCAACAGGGCTCCCGCTACATGGAGAAAGGCGATAAATCCGAACATGGCATAAATCCTGCGCCATTCATTAGGACTCAAGCGTTGGCGCAGGGGAAGGCCAGGTGCTTTCGGGCCTTCAACGAGATTCATGGCTCTCCTAGATGCGAATCGTTTGCAAGTAGAAGCGTAAGTGCAGTCGTTCTACCTGTCCACTTGAAATTGTTCTGGTTATCTTTGAACCATGAAAGCTAGGGCGTTACAAGTAACCGGGGCTCTCTTGCTACTTACGTTCTGCACCTCTCTTGCAAGCGCTTCACCTATGAGGACGATGGGCACGGGCACATGTAATTGGGATCAGGATTCTGGATGGGTTGCTCGCGAAAATGCAAAGGCCGGCACATCGACGTGGAGCAAAGGTGTGCCGCTTCGACTCAGCGCTGACTTTAGCCGTCGAGCACAAGCGGATCGAGTTGAGGGATGGTTTGACTCAACAAGTACCACATGTGGGCAAAATGTAAATCTGCACATTCTTGGCAAGCAAACTCTCACTTACGTTGATGTTTTCAGAATGGGGTATTACCAAGGTTCTGGTGCTCGATTAATTACTTCAACCAAAACCAAGAATAAAACTTGGAATTTTCGCTCCTCAAGTCAAACACCACCAGGTCAGTATCTGATTCGTATCAGCGCACCAAAAGCGCGTGCTTCTTTTGTGCCCCTGGTAATTCATAATCCAAATTCGCAGAGTGATATTTCATTCATCTCTTCAATCCTGACTTGGCAGTCCTATAACCAATGGAGTGGCTACTCACTCTACAAAGGACCTGACGCAAAGCGAGAAACTCGTGCAGAAACTGTCTCATTTGATCGCCCGTATGACGGAGACGGGTCTGGTCAATTTCGTTACATGGAATTTCCCGCACTTAAACGTGCAGAAAAGCTTGGACTCGACATTAACTATTTAACAGATATTGACCTTGATAAAGGGATTTCATCTCTTGGCAAAACGCAATCAATTGTATTTGGAGGACATGGCGAATATTGGACAAAGGCAATGCGCGAAACGGTAGAAGCATCGCTTGCGAAAGGAATAAATCTTATTTCCCTTGGGGGAAATACTGGATACAACTTCACCGAACTTAGCAATGGTGCTCGAGCAATGGGAAAAATCACCACTTGGAGAGATACGCCAAATGACAAACCCGAATCACTTATTTGGGGATCTCAATATTTCGCACTCAATGTTCATAAAGATTTTGTTGTAACAAGAGCGGATGTATGGCCGTTTAACGTTCTTTCCCAAGGAGAGATCATTAAGGGAGTTGTAGGAAATGAAGTGGATTCTCCACTTAACGCAGTAGGTCCCGCAGTAGAAGAACTTGCTCGCTCATCAACCAATCCAAACGAGAAATCCATTGCGTCAATGGCAACGTATTACACCGTTGCATCCGGTGCTGGAATCTTGAACATGGGCACCAATGGTTGGGTCTGCGCAATTGAAAATGTATGTCCCTGGGGGCACACATTTTCACCAGCAACCAAAGCCCAGATTCAGGCGGTCACCGACGCCATTTTCGCTGGCCTAAAAAAGGGGCCGTTAGGCAACTGGCGCAAGGCAAATCCAGATATACCAAAGCGCTCTTGAAGATTTATAGATAGAGTCACGCCATAGCGGAGAGGCGTGTATGAGCGACGACGACGAAGCAGGTCAAGACGAACTCATTACAGAAGAGATGTTGTGGGATCGAATTCCACAAGTCGATGGAGCCGAACGCGCAAGCACATATTACGAATTGAGTGCGCGCATTTATGCCCGCGGACAATATGACGAAGCTCTGGCCCTTGCAGAAACTGCCTGTGATATTTACGCCGAACTTGGGGCGAGTGCACCTAGCGAAGGTTTAGCGCAGGCTTATTCTGCGATTGGTTACAACCTTAATCAATTGAAACGTATGGATGAAGCTGCAACTGCAATGAGCAAAGCGGTTGAAATCTTGCGCCAAAACAAATCACCCGTCGCACTCGAACTTGCTTGCACACTGGGCGAGTGGTGGTATTCATCCAAGAATTATCAGAAAGTTATCGACACAATGCGCGATTGTGCGCAGGAGCATTTAGTTGACGGAAATGAAATCGGTGCAGCAAACGATTTACATTTGATTGGTTGCGCATATCGAGAAGTTAAGAATTTCGAAGAAGCACTTATTAGCTTTAGAGAGGCTCGCGCTTTGTTCAAGAAAAACCATGAAGTAATTCATGTGGGCCGGTGCGATCAAAAGATTGCAGCGTGCCTCAATGAAATTGGCGATGGCGAACTAGCGCTTGCTACCGCGCAGAAAGCTCTCGATGTCTTTGAAACTGCGCATGACAATGTTCGCGAAACTTTTGCGCTCATGGAATACGGAAAAGCACAGATTCTGCTCGGTAAATTCGAAGAAGGTCTAACAACTCTCGATCAAGTTCTACAAAGTGCAACAGAAGAAGATCCAAGAGATTTTGAGTTTATTGTGGACATCGAAACCCGAATGGCAAAGGCAATGCGCACTTTGGGCAAAGTTGCCGAAGCCGACGAAATCGAACGCAGACTTGCCAGCGTTACAGAGGTTCTAAATGAGGACCCAGAAAAGTAATTCTGCTTTAACGAGGCAGGTGTTGTAAGGCCCAGTGATACATCGCTATTGCCCCTGCAGCTGAGGCGTTCATAGACCTTGTTGATCCGTACTGTTCAATTGCGTAAAGAACAGAACAAATCTCAATTGCCTCGTCCGACATCCCCGCACCTTCTTGCCCAAAGAGAAGTATGCATTCTTTAGGTAGCTCTGAACCTTCCAATTTAAGTGAACCCGGCACGTTATCTATGCCAATAATTGGAATTTTGTTTTCTTTGGCCCACTCTGCAAAATCTTTAACCGTTGGGTGATGGATAACAGAGAGATATCGATCTGTCACCATCGCGCCGCGCTTGTTCCAATCACGTTTGCCAACAATGTGTACCGCGCTTACATTAAACGCATTTGCAGTACGAACAATTGAGCCGATATTCAAATCATGCTGCCAATTTTCTATTGCTATTTGCAGCGAATGTCTTTTCGTATTGAGATCAGCGACTATTGCTTCCACAGACCAATATCGGTAGTGATCTAATACATTTCGACGGTCACCATTTTCAAGAAGTTCTGGATCGAAATTCTCGCCTAGGGGCCATGGTTTAGGGTGAGGACCGACACCTACAACAGGAAAGAATTCGCCAGGACCGATAGTTGCTGGTGGAAGCATGATGAGCACTCTAAACTGAATGCCTTGCAAAGGCTATTTATTTCGAGAGGATTATCATGACATTTCTTGGTTGGGTAAGTTCTATTTCACTAGTTGCCCATATCGCATCAATTACTGCACTTATGGCATTACTGATTCATCAACTAAGGAAATCACCTCGGATCCTTCATCCAGGGGCACTTCACAGCGCATTGACCGCGCTCCTGGCCGGTTTGATCATGGTTGGAGTTCGTTCCCCGCTTCATGATCAAGATGAAGCTAAATGGGCGCTTTTGAACAATGGCAAAGTTGGCATCAAACTTGCAGTACTGATTGTGATTCTGATTATCGGTTATCGCAATGTGAAGAAACCAGAGGTTAAGAAGAGCACTCTTCTAACAATGATTGGCTTGACGACGCTTAACATTTTGCTTGCCTTATTCTGGCAGTAATCTTTTATGAGGCGGATCGCACTCTTAGTTTCACTGGCACTACTTTTTGGTAACCAAAGCGCCAGCGCAACGTCTCTTTCGAATTCTGTAATACCGCGTGTTTTCACCTCCCTTGCTTTAGCCCCTGAAATGGCCGACCCCTCAATTATTGTCATTGATAAATCAAATGGTGAGGTGGTCTACGAATATAACTCTCAATCAATGCGTAAACCTGCATCTGTGATGAAAGTGCTTTCTGCAAGTGCAGCACTCCAATACATTGATCCCCAGAAAAGATTCACAACAACTCTTTCATTGGGAATAAATCCAGGCTCAGTTGTAATAAATGG
>CAEZUA010000025.1_pt1 | contig 12930 bp, 9 predicted proteins | sample 7264361 | NCBI WGS metagenome assembly CAEZUA01 (sample SAMEA6813818, study PRJEB35770) | uncultured Actinomycetes bacterium | biome: Freshwater; feature: Freshwater reservoir; material: water | place: Czech Republic | collected 2016-04-20 | depth 0.5m m | reverse complement strand
CAATTCTCTGGATCTACACGTTCATCCCATTTAAGGGCATTAAGAATTCTTCCTCCACTTCGCGGAACGCGAACGGTGTATCCCAACATTCCATGCACACCTGGCAGCTGCCCAGTTGTGAGAGTGGCAAGCGCGGTTGCCGTTGTTGTTGGGAAAGAACTCTGTAATGGCGAATATGAATGCATACTCGAAAGTGACGGAAGTAAATCTCTGTATTCGTTAATAACCGATGCGCCAAGACCATCAATGAGAAAAAGGCATTCGCGACCACTGGGACTCGAATCTATGTTCATTCGGTTGTCACTATCGGGCACACCAAGAGTTGAAAAGATGGATGGTGCTATATCGGCTAAATGCACAGTGTCATCCTCTCATTAAATCCAGTATCGTAACCCCGTGACTGAAACATTCTCGGCGCTGAACTATTCACAAGAAGTTCTTCATGCGCTAAAAGCTAAAACCCCCATAGTCGCCCTTGAATCTACAATTATTAGTCATGGCATGCCCCGTCCAATAAATTTGCAGGTTGCACAAGAAGTTGAAGAGATCGTCCGCAAACGCGGAGCAACTCCAGCAACCATCGCAGTCTTAGATGGGGTTGTTCATATTGGTCTCTCACCGAATCAACTTGCAGATATTGCCAATCGCGATGACATCGTCAAAGCATCCAGCCGCGATCTAGCTATTGCTGTTGCAACAAAGAAGAGCGCAGCAACCACGGTAGCGGCCACGGCACATCTTGCAGTTCTTGCAGGGATTCATGTCTTTGCAACGGGCGGACTTGGTGGCGTCCATCGTGGCGCAAACCAATCCTTCGATGAATCCGCCGACCTAACTGCTCTGTCTACATTGGATATCACCGTTGTATGCGCTGGAGTTAAATCAATACTCGATGTTGGCGCAACTCTTGAGCGATTGGAAACACTAGCAATTGGCTTGGTCGGCTACCGAACTCAATCTTTCCCTGGATTCTATTTGACAGACTCTGGGTTCACTCTTGAGCATCAAGTCAACGACGCCCGCGAAGTTGCCTCAATCATCTCTGCGCGGGGCATATTAGCGACAAACCACTCGGCACTCATTGTTGCCAACCCGGTTCTCAACCAAATGGATCGAGCCCTGCACGACAGCGTTTTAACTTCAGGTCTAGCTTTGGCATCTACTAATAACATTGTAGGCAAAGATGTAACGCCATTCCTGCTAGAACATTTTCACTCTCACAGCAATGGTGAATCACTTCGTGTAAATATAGAGATAATTAAATCTAATGCTTCTTTAGCCGCGGACATTGCTGTAGCCAGCGCTCTTTAAGAACATATGCCTAATTTATTGTGCATCGGTGACGTGATGCTCGATGTCGTTGCAGTTGTCCCTTCGGCTATCAATTATGGAAGTGATACGCCTTCGAAGATTTCAACACATGGTGGCGGAGCTGCAGGAAATGTTGCATCGTGGGCACAGGTATCAGGTGCGCAAACTCAAGTACTGGCGCGAGTTGGTAATGATTCCGCCGGTACCGCCGTCCTTTCCGAATTTGATCGACTCGGAATCACATATTCGCATTCCATTGTGCCGGGTGCGCGCACAGGAGTAGTTGTGATTCTTGTTGATCCAACAGGTGAGCGCACCATGTTTCCAGATTCTGGCGCTAACTCTGGGCTTACAGTGAATGATTTGCCATCGTTAGATGATTTCAAGGCCATTTATCTTTCTGGTTACGCACTTCAAAATGCCCAGTCTCGTCCAGGAGTCCTTGCCATGATTGAAAAAATCCGCGAAAAGAATCTCCCAATTTTTTTTGATCCAGCAACAGTAGGTGGCATGAGTCAAGTGAAGCTAGAAGAAATACTCTCATGGTTGCCACTGATGTCGACTTTACTTCTCAATGAAGAAGAAGCAATTTTCCTTACGAAAGAATCAAATATTGACGCTTGCCTTGATGCGCTATTGGAGTTCACTCCTACTGTTGTTATCAAAAAAGGCTCTATGGGATCGGTTGGAAAAACAAGAAACGGCCAACTCGTTTCAGTAGCAGCGATAAAGAGTTCGATGATTGATACAACCGGAGCAGGCGATTCTTACGCAGGCGGATTTATTGCCTCGTGGTTAGAAAATCATGATCTTCTGCACTGTATGAAATCAGGTTCTCTTGTGGCTGGCGAATGTGTGGCAATAGTTGGGGCGCGACCGCAGGTCACTACCGAGATTTAACCCTTTCACTTGGCATAATCACCGCCATGGCAACTACAAAGACTCCTGCAAAAACAGCAACTAAAGGCAAGAAGCCAATCGGACCAAAGCCAGGTGAATATCCCGGCAAGATTGTCGATATCGATGTCTCATCCGAAATGTCTGAGTCGTTCCTTGAGTATGCCTACTCTGTTATCTATTCACGTGCACTCCCCGATGCTCGTGATGGATTGAAACCAGTACACCGTCGCATTCTGCATCAGATGGCAGAGATGGGTTTGCGTCCAGAACGTGGACATGTAAAGAGTGCGCGAGTTGTTGGTGAAGTAATGGGTAAATTGCACCCACACGGTGACGGTGCGATCTATGACGCACTCGTGCGTATGGCGCAATCTTTTTCCATGCGATTACCACTCATCGATGGGCATGGAAATTTTGGTTCACTCGATGCCGGCCCTGCAGCAATGCGTTACACAGAGGCTCGGCTCGCACTACCTGCAATGGCAATGGTTGCTGAAGCAGATGAGGACACGGTTGATTTTGGTTCTAACTATGACGGTCAAATTCTTGAACCGCTTGTACTACCCGCTGCTTATCCCAATCTCTTAGTCAATGGTGGATCTGGTATCGCTGTTGGTATGGCAACCAATATGGCGCCACACAATCTGGGTGAAGTCATCGCCGCAACCAAACATCTCATTGAAAATCCATCAGCAACTCTGAAGGCTTTAATGAAATTTGTACCCGGCCCGGACTTTCCCACTGGTGGCGAGTTAGTCGGTAGCGAAGGTGTGCGCGAGGCCTATGCAACAGGTAAAGGTAGTTTCAAGGTGAGAGCAACAGTTGAAATCAGCAAAGTCTCATCACGAAAGATGGGTCTGGTTATCAAGGAATTACCTTTCACAATCGGACCCGAAAAAGTTGTCGAGCGAATTGCTGACCTTGCTAAAGCGAAAAAGATTACTGGGATTTCCGACATCATCGACCTTACAGATGGCAAAACAGGTACCAACGTTGTTATCGAGCTCAAAAATGGTTTTGAGCCAGAACAAGTACTTGAGCAACTCTTTAAACTGACCCCCCTTGAAGACGCTTTTGCAATTAATGCCGTTGCGCTCGTAAAAGGTAAGCCACAAACTTTGGGCCTTAAAGAGCTACTCCAAGTTTTCATCGGCCATCGTATTGAAGTAGTGCGCCGTAGGAGCGAATTTAGAAAAGCTAAAGCCACAGCTCGTTTGACTCTCGTCGACGGTTTGTTAAAGGCCATTATCGATATCGATAAAGTAATTAAGATTATTCGCGGAAGCGATGATGCAACCGAGGCAAAGGCTGCCCTCATTAAGGGTTTCAAACTTAACGATGAACAAGCTACCTATATTCTCGACATGCCACTTCGTCGTCTGACAAAGATGTCCAAACTGGAGCTTGAGTCTGAGCAAAAGGAACTCAAGAGCGTCATCTCCGCACTGACCACACTCCTTAAGAGTGAAGAGAACATCAAGAAACAAGTCTCCGACGAACTGACCGAAGTCAGCAAGTCATTTGCCACACCTCGAAAAACCAAGATCCTCGCCGAGTAGGCTCACCCCATGAGAAGTTCTAGTTGGTATGGTGGAGAAGATCGCGATTCATACATTCATCGTGCATGGATGCGACGTGGTAATCCCGACTCTGCATTCGATGGTCGCCCACAGATAGCGCTCGTTAATACTGCATCCGATTTAGCGCCATGTAATTCGCACTTAACTGAAGTTGCTCAAAGTGTAAAGAATGGAGTCTGGGAAGCCGGTGGTGTTCCACTTCATTTACCCATGATTTCGATAGGCGAAACACTTGTCCGCCCCACGTCGATGCTCTGGCGCAATATGGTTGCAATGGCAACTGAAGAATTGATACGAGCAAATCCAATTGACGGAGTAGTTCTCTTGGGAGGTTGCGATAAAACAATTCCGGCTTTGTTGATGGGCGCTGCATCAGTGAATTTACCTGCAGTTGTTATTTCAGGTGGACCGATGTTGACCGGAACATTTGAAGGTTCTCCCCTGGGATGCGGAACAGATGTGTGGAAAAGAAGTGAAGAGATGCGCGCAGGCCTGCTGAGCAAAGCCAAATTCTTATCATCAGAAAGTGCCATGATCCGAAGCAAGGGTCATTGCAACACTATGGGAACTGCATCCACGATGAGCTTTATGGCAGAAGCTCTCGGTATGACTGCGCCAGGTATTACTGGGATCCCTGCGCCAGATTCCAGATTATTAGCGGCCTCGCATGACACGGGCCGACTCATTGTTGACATGGTTAAGGCAGATCGCAAACCCAGTGATGTGATGACAAAAGCTTCCTTTATCAATGCAATCATCACTTTGGCTGGCATCGGTGGTTCTACCAACGCAGTTGTGCACCTTCTCGCAATTGCAGGTCGATTAGGTGTTGACCTGACATTGGACGATTTCGATAAGTATGGTGCGCACATTCCTCTCCTTGTAAATTTGCAGCCTGCGGGGACGTATTTGATGGAAGACCTTCACCGTGCTGGCGGACTCCATGCAGTGCTGCGAGAATTAAAAAACCATCTAGAACCCAGTGCAATCACTGTGACAGGTAAGCCTTTCATTCAACCTCTTGATGAAGCAGAAATTTTCGATAAAGATGTTATTCGAAGCGCTAAGGAACCACTTCAGAAAAATGCGGGTATTGCGATTTTGCGTGGCAATCTTGCACCTCATGGAGCTGTCATTAAACCTGCTGCTGCGAGTGCACACTTGCTCACGCATAAAGGACCTGCAGTAGTTTTCGATAGCGTCGAAGATTTCCATGCACGGATCAATGATCCCGACCTCGATGTAGATGAAAATTCAGTGTTGATCTTGCGTGGGTGCGGACCTAAGGGCTATCCAGGTATGCCTGAAGTTGCCAACATGATCATGCCGGAAAAAGTTTTGGCTAAAGGCGTTACTGACATGGTCCGTATTTGCGACGGGCGAATGAGCGGAACCGCTTACGGAACAGTTATTTTGCATGTTGCCCCAGAAGCAGCACATGGCGGTCCACTTGGTCTTATTCAAAATGGAGACATCATTATTCTTGATGTTCCCAATAGAAGCATCAATATTGATATTTCCGAGCAAGAGTTAGCACAGAGAAAACCATCAGCTGCTATGACCGCTGCATTTGCGAAACCTCAACGTGGTTGGGAGCGCATATATGTTGAACATGTTATGCAAGCCGATAACGGAGCTGACTTAGACTTATTGCGAGGAAGTAGCAGTTCGGAAGTAACGCGCGAGTCGCATTAAATTCCTGCTTTTAATACCTCTCGTACTGCGTTCATCGTCTTATCAATATCCGCGTTCGTGTGGGCGCTAGACAAAAACCATGTCCCTCTTGGCAAGATTCTGATTCCTTTTTCTAGCATTGCAAAAGCGAATTTGGCATATCGCTCACGATTGGCCTTCATGGCTGAGCGATATTCAGTTGGTCCTTTGAGGTCAAAGCGAACGTTAAAGACCGCAGGATAACCAACTATTTCATGCTCAATTCCAGCAGATGCAAATTCGCTTGATAACTCTTTCATTAAGCGACCACCTGACACATCAATACTCTTATACGGTGATTGGCTCTTGAGCAATTTCAACGTGGCAAGTGTTGCCGCCATAGAAACTGATTGGGTGTTATAGGTACCGCCATGCATAACTTTTCCTGTTGCAATGTGGTCCATCAACTCTTTCTTGCCCACAATTGCAGCAACCGCAAAACCGTTGGCAAGGGCTTTACCCAAAATTGTTAGATCAGGAGTAACACCCAATACTTTTTGTGCTCCCCCATCGCTGACTCGAAATCCTGTTATTACTTCGTCAAAAATTAGAACAGTTCCATACTGTGTTGCCAACTCACGTACGCGCTCAAGATAGCCAGGAAGCGGAAGCACGCCACCTGAGTTAAACATGATGGGTTCCATAATGATGCCCGCAATATCACCGTTCTTAAGTTGCTCCTCAATGACATCAGCGTTATTCCATGGAAGTACAACAATGTTTTCACTCAACTCTTGTCCTTGAGTTGATGTAAGCGGATTAGGATGAAGTGCATCGCCAGCCAGGGACATATCAGGTGCGACGCTGATCAATACATTGTCGAACCATCCGTGATAGTGACCTTCAAATTTAATCATTTTCCATCGACCCGTTGCTGCGCGAGCAAGACGAAAAGCAACTTGCACTGCTTCAGAACCAGAAGATGCAAACCGCACTCTCTCGGCACTTGGAACCATCTCGGTCAAAAGCTTCGCAGTTTCATATTCCAGTGGAGTTTGACCGGCCACCAAAAGAGAAATATCTAATTGTTTTTTTGCGCTATCAATCACTTCTTGTGGACTATGACCCAAAATCATTGGGCCCATACCCAATACATAGTCAGTGAGGTTGTTGCCATCTACATCGCGTAGCGTGCAACCGTGTGCTGATGTGAAAACTAAAGGGTGAGGTTTAAATCCAGTGCGATATCCGCTATTGATTCCACCTGCTACATATTCAGAGCCTTGTGTAACGGTGTCCTGCGAGCGCGTGAATTCCATAGGGTTAACCTTAGTCACGAGTAAGAGCTGCTACTCAATAGGTCGATCAATGTCCCTTGTCATGGGCTGGTTCACCAGTGTGGCACAAAAGGCGGTGAAGTGAACTACACATCAATCAATCATTTTCACTGCAGGTAAGGTCAAGAAATCAACATAGTCTGGATCAAGACTGACCTGCTCGAAAAGAGATGAAGCATCCTTCATGCGTTGAGGATCAAACCCGGCCCCCAGAAGGCGCGTAACTTCGGTTGCAAGCACTTCTCTGACCATTTCTGGTGAGGCGGTGCGGCCAGTATCTTTGTACGTGACTTTATTTTGTACCTGTTGCCAGATTTGTGAACGGGAGATTTCTGCAGTTGCTGCATCTTCCATTAAATTATGAATTGAAGCTGCTCCGTTTCCATCTAACCACGCAGCCAAATATTGAAGCGCGATGTCGATATTCTGACGCAGTCCTGCTTCCGTCACTTCCCCCGGAATGGTCTTCACACTCAACAAATCCTCCGCAGTGACCTGAACTTCAGGACGCTGTTTTTCTAATTGGTTTGATTTACCCACGAGGAATTTATCGAAGATTTCTGCACACACTGGCACTAAGTCAGGGTGAGCAACCCACGAACCATCAAAGCCGTCATTAGCTTCTCGTTCTTTGTCAGCGCGCACTTTTTCTAGCGCAACTCTGTTCACTTCCTGATCCTTGCGACTTGGGATGAATGCCGCCATTCCCCCCATAGCAAAGGCACCTCGCTTGTGACATGTCCGCACTAACAAGTTTGTGTAGGCACGCATCATAGGAGCAGTCATAGTGATCGAATTTCTGTCAGGCAAAATGTATTCAGAACCAGCATCTCTAAAGTATTTAATCACTGAAAACATGTAATCCCAGCGGCCGGCATTGAGTCCGCTGGCATGCTCTCTGAGCTCATACAGAATTTCTTCCATTTCAAATGCTGCGGGAATGGTTTCAATGAGAACCGTTGCGCGAATAGTCCCGATGGGCACTCCCAATTTTTCTTCAGCAAAAGTGAATACTTCATTCCAGAGGCGAGCCTCCAGATGACTCTCCATTTTCGGAAGGTAGAAATATGGTCCTGATCCCCGGGCTATCAAGGTTTTAGCGTTATTGAAAAAATGCATTCCAAAATCAAAGAGCGCAGCAACGACAGGTTTACCGTTTACAAGTAGATGTGACTCATCAAAATGCCAACCTCTTGGACGAACGATGAGTGTGGCAATTTTCCCATCTTCGCGAAGCGCATAATTTTTACCTTCTGCCGAAGTGAAAGTTAAATTCTTTTGAGCAACACCACGTAACACAACTTGGCCTTGAACAACGTTGGACCAATGAGGCGTATTTGAATCTTCAAGATCGGCAAGCCATACCTTTGCGCCAGAATTAAGTGCATTGATCGCCATCTTTGGATCAGTAGGGCCAGTAATTTCGACACGACGATCTGTGAGATCAGATGGTGCAGGTGAAACTTTCCAAACACCTTCTCTTACAGATTGTGTGGATGGTAAGAAACCTAAAGTTTTTCCGCCAGAGATTTCCACTCTGCGTGCTTTCCTTGCGGCGAGCAACTGATCTCTTGTTGCATGAAAGCGCTGATCCAACTCAGCAACAAAATTAATGGAGTCTTTTGTGAGGACAGTGTCAGAACCAGCCACCTTCGATGGGCTACAACTAATTTCCATGGCGACTCTCCGGGTTTCTCTCAAAGAAGCAATAGGCGATTAAATAGCATCTCAGTGAACCGGTCAATCCGAATTTGGGCTAGTCGCTGCCTTATTTCCGCAGACATCCAGATATAACTATGCGTCGATCCGTTCGCGATCAATCTCAGCAGTCGAAATGAATTCTTTACGGGGTGCGACGTCATTTCCCATGAGAAGTTCAAACATGGCATCTGCGGCAATTGCATCTTTTACGCTCACTCGACGCAAGGTTCGATGATCTGGATCCATCGTTGTCTCACGGAGTTGATCGGCGTCCATTTCTCCTAAACCTTTATAGCGTTGAAGAGGTTCCTTCCACTTCTTGCCGGCTTTTGTCAGGTCAGCCAAAACTTTTTTCATTTCATCATCAGAGTACGTGTAATGGAAATCGCCCTTTTTCCCACCAGATCCCATGACTTCAATGCGATGCAATGGTGGAATTGCTGCAAAGACGCGACCTGCATCAATCAAAGGACGCATATAGCGATACAGAAGTGTCAATAAGAGACAACGAATATGTGCCCCGTCAACATCAGCATCTGACATCAAAATGATTCGGCCATAACGGGCATCGTCGAGTTCAAAGGAGCGCCCAGAACCTGCGCCAATGACTTGAATGATTGAGGCGCATTCAGTGTTATCGAGCATCTGTGAAAGAGATGCTTTTTGTACGTTCAAAATCTTTCCCCGAATAGGCAAAATTGCCTGGAACTCAGAATTTCGAGCGGCCTTTGTTGTACCTAAAGCAGATTCGCCCTCAACAATGAATAATTCGGTTCGCGAGACATCTTCAGAACGGCAATCTGAAAGCTTTGTAGGCAATGATGAATTTTCAAGTGCATTTTTACGTCGTTGTAGATCTTTATGTGCGCGAGCAGAAATTCGAGTACGCGATGCAGCCGCAACTTTTTCAAGGATTAACCGACCGTTTGCTTTGTCGATTCGTTTCGTTGTTGCAAAGAATGCTTTCATCTCATCAGCTACAACAGAGGCGACAATGCGTGTAGCGGCTGCTGTGCCGAGCACTTCCTTGGTCTGACCCTCAAACTGTGGCTCTGACATTCGAACCGTTACAACTGCTGTCAGGCCCTCCATGATGTCGTCTTTAATAACATCGGCTTCTGAGTTCTTGAGAGTTTTCGTGGAGCGAAGCGCCTCATTGAATGCCTTAGTAATTGCTCGCTCAAAGCCGAGCATGTGAGAGCCACCTTTGGGAGTAGCAATAATGTTGACGAATGATCGGGCTGTGGTTTCAAAACCATTTCCCCACTTCATCGCAATATCCACGCCCATGTCACGTTCGACTTCTGTAGAAACCATATGTCCTTGATCATCAAGAACAGGCACTGTCTCTTGATAATGCCCGCTACCTGTTAAGCGAATGACATCCCCCACCGCTTCATCGGGTTGCAAGAATGTGCAGTACTCGGAGATTCCACCCTTATGAAAGAAAGTTTCTGTTGTCTTTGTTTTAGTCCGATTATCATTAACAATCAGCGTCAAACCCGGTACCAAATAAGAAGTTTGGCGCGCACGAGAGTAAATCTCTTCTAATTCAAGCTCTGCTTCCTTAAGGAATATCTGTTTATCGCTCCACCATTTAATACGAGTACCTGTTACTTTGTGTGGAACTTTTCCGACTACACGCAAACCTGACGACGGTGTAAATGGCGCTTTTGGACCTTCGCCATCGAAAATTCCTGCAGCGCCTCGTTGAAACGACATCCAATAAATCTTTCCATCGCGATCAACTTCTGCATCAAGTCGAGAAGCAAGTGCATTAACAACAGATGCACCAACGCCATGTAATCCGCCGGAGGCAGCATAGGAACCGCCACCAAATTTTCCTCCAGCATGCAATTTTGTTAAAACTACTTCAACACCCGTTAAGCCGGTTTTGGGTTCTTTATCTACAGGAATGCCTCGGCCATCATCATGTACTTCGACAGAGCCATCTGACTCCAAATTAATTTCAATCTTTTTACAGTGTCCTGCTAGAGCTTCATCCACTGAGTTATCAATGATTTCCCAGAGGCAATGCATGAGGCCGCGAGAATCGGTAGAGCCGATATACATGCCCGGGCGCTTTCGAACCGCATCCAAACCTTCGAGGACGGCAAGATCTTTGGCGGTGTAGCTCGCCTCTATTAAGTCATTATCTTTGCTAGCCACGGGCGCAAAGGTTAGCCATCTATTGCCTCCTGCCAAGTTAAGCGCGCCGTATGTATCTCAAATACTGAAATAGGGGCGCAAATCGGTTGCAAAAGTTGATTTTCATGGGGGTGACTCAACACACTCACAGAAAAAACATTTAGTTTGGCGAGCGGGGAATAACCAATACATGGTTTGATGTTCTCTATAACACAGAGCCGTTAGGCCCAATTGTGAGGAGAGCGCAATGACAGAGCAGATGATCCTGGAGACAACTCCACTCAATGCAGTAGACCGTTGCGATCGTTGTGGCGCACAAGCATATGTTCGCGCCGTATTACTTTCAGGCGGAGAACTTCTTTTCTGTGGCCATCATGCAAAGGAATATGCAGAAGGCCTTAAGCCAATTGTTGCTCACATTCAAGATGAAACAGAGAAGTTAGTAGAGGCTCCTACTCACTAACTCGCATTGGTGGCCTTAAAGTTCTGGCGCCTCAAAATCATGTGACTTATGCGCACCATCGCAAAAGGGTTTATTTGCTGAGTGGCCACAGCGGCACAGTGAAAAATCAGTTTCAGTCTTTATTACTTTTCCATCAGCATCTACGAAATCAACAGTTCCAGTTACGCGGATTGATCCGTTCGCCTTAACGCGCATGCTCACTTTTTCGCTCATGGGATTGCCTTTCGATTTAGTCGAGGTAATCGCGTAATACTTGCGAACGCGATGGGTGGCGCAATTTAGACATTGTTTTAGATTCAATTTGGCGAATACGTTCGCGAGTTACCCCGTAAACCTTGCCAATTTCATCGAGAGTCTTTGGTTGACCATCGGTGAGTCCAAAGCGCATTGCAACTACACCTGATTCGCGATCAGAAAGTGTGTCAAGAACTGAATGTAATTGCTCTTGTAAGAGAGTGAATGACACCGCATCTGCAGGAACAACAGCTTCTGAATCTTCAATCAAGTCACCAAACTCAGAATCGCCTTCTTCTCCCAATGGAGTATGCAAGGAAATCGGTTCGCGACCATATTTTTGAACTTCGACAACTTTTTCTGGTGTCATATCGAGTTCTTTTGCTAGCTCTTCAGGCGTTGGTTCGCGGCCTAAATCTTGCAACATCTGGCGCTGTACTCGAGCCAACTTATTAATAACTTCCACCATGTGCACGGGGATACGAATGGTGCGGGCCTGGTCTGCCATTGCGCGGGTGATTGCTTGGCGAATCCACCATGTTGCATATGTTGAGAACTTATAACCCTTTGTGTAGTCAAACTTTTCAACTGCGCGAATTAAACCGAGGTTACCTTCTTGAATAAGATCAAGGAACAACATTCCTCGACCTGTGTAACGCTTTGCAAGAGATACAACCAGACGTAAGTTAGCTTCCAAAAGGTGGTTTTTAGCGCGCTTTCCATCTTCGACAATCCACTCCAGCTCGCGCTTGAGTTTCTTTTCTAACTTCTTTTCGGTAAACAGTTTATTTTCGGCAAAAAGACCCACTTCAATACGAGTAGCAAGTTCTACTTCTAGCTCTGCATTAAGAAGTGGAACGCGACCGATTTGTTTGAGGTAATCCTTCACTGGGTCAGCAGTAGCGCCAGCAGTCATAACTGTTTGTGCTGGAGCATCATCTTCTTCAGAGGCTTTAAGAGTAAACGCGTTCTCTTCGTTGCCGGTGCTTTCTTCGGTTAAATTAACAACTCGAGGAGCGTTGGCTTTATCTTCACCTGGTTCATCAGTAGAAACTTCAGCAACAAGGGCTTCAAGATCTTCGAGTTCTACTTCTTCAAGTTCTACTTCTTCGCCATCAATTTTTGTAACAGTTGTTTTAGCAGTTTTGCTTTCAGCTGGTGCTGCAACTGGGGCAGGCGGTGCGATAAGGGCGTAATCGGACTTCTTGAGAATGCGATTAGGACTGCCTAGACCTTGCTTGCGCAACTTTTCGGTCAGCGTGGCAACCACGGTGACCAACTCGCGCGCTTCATCGACGAGTGGCTTATCAACTTTTTTAACAATTCTGTTGAGATTAATAACTCCACGCGATGCGAGCTCGTCAGTGAGTTCTTTATGTCGAGCAATGGCATCTTTTGCTGAAACTATTAATTTAATATCGGCAACAGTGAGATCTTTTTTCAGTTCGATCTTCTTAACAGGCGCCTTTTTTGCTGGGGCTTTCTTAGCTGGGGCTTTTTTTGCCACAACTTTCTTCGTCGCGCTCTTTTTAACAACAGCCTTTTTACTTTTCGCTGTTTTCGCCTTATTTTTGAGCGCACTAAGAGAGGCCACAAGAGTCCT
>CAEZUA010000023.1_pt1 | contig 13445 bp, 14 predicted proteins | sample 7264361 | NCBI WGS metagenome assembly CAEZUA01 (sample SAMEA6813818, study PRJEB35770) | uncultured Actinomycetes bacterium | biome: Freshwater; feature: Freshwater reservoir; material: water | place: Czech Republic | collected 2016-04-20 | depth 0.5m m | reverse complement strand
TAGCTGAAAACTTCGGTGGTGTATCTGTATTCGCCGGTGTTGGTGAGCGTACTCGTGAAGGTAACGACCTCTTTTTGGAAATGACTGAGACTGGAGTTATTAATAAGACTGCATTGGTCTTCGGCCAGATGGATGAGCCACCTGGAACACGTCTTCGTGTTGCACTCTCGGCTCTAACAATGGCTGAGTATTTCCGTGATGTGCAGAAGCAGGACGTGTTGCTCTTCATTGACAACATTTTCCGTTTCACACAGGCAGGTTCTGAAGTATCAACTCTGCTCGGTCGTATGCCATCTGCAGTGGGATATCAGCCAACGTTGGCTGATGAAATGGGCCAATTGCAAGAGCGCATTACGTCAACTCGTGGTCACTCCATTACATCGATGCAGGCAATTTATGTACCTGCAGATGACATTACTGACCCTGCTCCTCATACTACTTTCGCTCACTTGGATGCAACAACAGTTCTTTCTCGTCCAATTTCTGAGCTCGGTATTTATCCTGCAGTAGATCCACTGGATTCAACATCTCGTATTTTGGACCCACGCTACATCGGAGAGCACCACTTCCGTGTTGCTAACCGCATCAAGCAGGTTCTTCAGCGCTACAAAGATTTGCAAGACATCATTGCAATTCTTGGTATCGATGAACTTTCAGAAGAAGATCGTATTCTCGTAGGTCGCGCTCGCCGTATTCAGCGCTTCTTATCGCAAAATACTTTCGTTGCTAAGGTCTTTACAGGCCTTGAAGGTTCATTCGTTCCGCTATCTGACACGATTGAAGCATTCGAAGCACTTGCCGATGGTAAGTATGACCATGTGCCAGAACAAGCATTCTTTATGTGTGGTGGACTCGATGATGTCGAGCGTCGCGCAGCTGAATTGGCTAAGGGTTAATAGGTAAAAACAATGCCATTAAACGTCGAACTAGTATCGCCAGTAGCAAGAGTCTGGTCTGGGCAAGCACAAATGATTTCTGCCCGGACCGTTGAGGGTGATTTAGGAATTCTTTCCGGTCACGCACCGCTATTTGGCGTTCTAGTCGATGGGCAAGTCAGCATAAAGGGAACTGATGGAACGGTCACCGAATTCCAAGTAGCTGGCGGGTTTATTTCAGTTTCAAACGATCGTGTTTCAATACTTACTGAAACGGCTTCCTAAAACTTTTTAGCGCTTGATGTTGTGTTCTGTTTCAATAATTCGAACAGTCTGACTCTGGCCCCTCATAACAATTGAATGGCTTACAGCACCAAAACTTGTATGGCGAATTCCTTTAAGGAGTTCGCCATCTGTTATTCCAGTGGCAGATAGGAACACATCTTCAGAATTAACGAGATCTCGCGTAGAGAGAATCTTTGTTAGGTCATGGCCGGCATCAATTGCACCTTGTCGTTCGGCATCATCCCTTGGATGTAGCTGGCCTTGAATGATTCCACCCAGACATGTCATTGCGGCGGCTGTAATAACTCCTTCTGGAGTTCCACCAATTCCCATGAGTAAATCAACTCCGGTACCAGGACGCGCTGCATGGATCGCAGCAGCAACATCTCCATCTTGAATTAAACGAATTCTGGCGCCTGCATCGCGCAATTGTTGTAGTAATTCTTGGTGGCGTGGCCGGTTAAGTACAACAACTGTTATGTCACTAACGGAAACCTTTTTAGCTTTGGCAACTCGCTTCACATTTTCAGCAGGGGGAGCGGTGATATCAATAACGTCAGCGGCTTCTGGTCCTGTAACAATTTTATTCATATAGAAAACAGCTGATGGGTCATACATTGTTCCGCGAGGCGATAGAGCAATAACACTTATCGCCCCACCCATTCCATTTGCAGTAAGTGAAGTTCCATCAATTGGGTCGACAGCAACATCGCAACGTGGACCAATTCCATTTCCAACATTCTCGCCATTGTGAAGCATGGGAGCGTTGTCTTTTTCGCCTTCGCCAATAACAACAATTCCATTCATATCAACGGTATTGATCATCATGCGCATCGCTTCAACAGCAGCGTGATCAGCTAAATTTTTATCCCCGCGACCAACCCATGCAGATCCTGCAAGGGCGGCAGTTTCAGTTACTCGAACGAGCTCAAGGGCTAAGTTGCGTTCTGGACTTGCGTTCTCCATCATCACAGTCAGTCTCCTATTTCTCGTGTTACTTCGGCCCCGAGGTTTCGTAGTTGTTCTATAAATTGCGGATAGCCTCGATCTATATGGAAGCAATCCTCCACAAGAGTAACGCCGTCACTGACTAATCCTGCCAGAACTAACCCTGCCCCCGCTCGAATATCGGTAGCTGCAACTGGGGCTCCTGATAGTTGTTCAATTCCATGGATAGATGCGTGATGCCCATCAACGCTTATTTGTGCTCCAAGGCGCACTAGTTCATTGACAAACATGAATCGGCCTTCAAATACATTCTCAGTAACTATCGCATTTCCCTCAGCTATTGCGTTGAGTGAGATAACCATCGGCTGCAAATCAGTAGGAAAACCTGGGTATGGAAGTGTTGCAATATCGATTGCCTGAGGACGAGATTCCATTCGAACACGTATTCCATCGGCGGTAGAGGTAATTATTGCGCCTGCAGATGTTAATTTCTCAAGTGGTACTTCGAGATCACTTGCACGACCGCCATGAATGGTGATGTCACCTTTTGTCATTGCTGCAGCAAATGCCCAGGTGCCTGTAACAATTCGATCTGGAATAGTGCGGTGCGTTGTTGGATTAAGTTTCGGAACTCCAACAATTGTTAAAGTGGGCGTTCCAAGTCCTTGAATCTTTGCACCCATACTGATGAGGAATTCACCTAAGTCGACGATATCTGGTTCGCGCGCAGCGTTATCGATTGTCGTTGTTCCTTTTGCAAGGACTGCTGCGGTTAATAAATTCTCAGTTGCACCAACGCTAGGAAAATCCAAAGAAATATCAGCACCTTGAAGACCATTTGGCGCAGTTGCAATGACGTAACCATGTTCATTATGCGCGGTAGCTCCAAGTGATTCGAGCCCTTTAAAATGAAAATCTAAACCGCGAGAACCAATTGCATCTCCACCTGGAAGGGCAACTTCTGCTTCGCCCAATCGAGCAACAAGTGGCCCGAGTACATTGATAGATGCGCGCATTTTGCGAACTAGGTCGTAATCAGCGCGGTGACCAGGTACTTTCGGAACATCAATCGTTATTGATTCTTGAGTTCTTTCTACGGTGCATCCCAGGCGCGTGAGCAGTTCGGCCATAATTCCAACGTCAGCAATATCTGGAACGTTGCTTATAGTGGTCTTGCCTTCTGCCAAAAGTGTGGCTGCCATTAATTTAAGTACGGAGTTTTTGGCCCCACTGACGCGGACTTCGCCGTGGAGTCGCGCACCACCCACGATTCGGAAACGTTCGTTGGCCATAGGACTCCCTTCAGGTGGGCTCGAGTGGTCTCATCGTAACTGTCCTAATAGGCTCTACCCATGGTTCATTTAACGAGGATTTACACAAAGACCGGCGATGATGGCACGACATCCCTGGGAGACATGAGTCGTACATCGAAAAACGATCCCCGGCTCGAAGCATATGCAACTGTTGACGAAGCCAATTCATCCATTGGCGTAGTTCTTGCCCTTGGTGACCTTTCTGAGGAAATACGTGCACTTCTTGTCCGGATTCAAAATGACCTTTTCGATGTTGGCGCGGATTTATGTACACCGGTCTCTGATGCTCCTGCATTCGAACCACTACGAGTACTCGAATCTCAGATTACATATCTAGAAGAACAAATTGATAAATACAACAGCGAGCTCGCACAACTTAGATCTTTTGTACTTCCATCGGGAACGGCTTCAGCGTCTCTGCTACATGTTGCGCGAACAGTCACTCGTCGAGCAGAACGTTGCACGTGGGCGGCAATTCATGCCTTCGGTGGTGGAGTCAATCCAATAACTGCAAAATATCTCAACCGACTTTCAGACCTTCTTTTTGTATTAGCGAGAATTGCCAATAAAGAGATAGGCGATCAACTTTGGGTTCCTGGAGCGAATCGGTAGTCCTAAGTCGAAGTTTTATTGAGCGCTAACTGACGTGTAGGTATTTGTGTTGAGTTTTTCCGTCGAAGGCATGTGGTTGCAATAGATGTCGGTTACCTTTGTAAAAGTATCATCAGAAAACTTTAAAGATTCTGTACTTACAAGCCAAACTGTTGCACGCTCACGTGCTTTAGTTGAACTTAGGAGTGTACGAATACTCCCAATAACAATCGGTGTTGGATCTGTTGCAGATGTTGGCCTTGAAAGTACCGAGTCTATTTGCCACCAGCGACACCCATCAGTTGCGGCTAATGCAATGACACCGCATGCAAATTTTGTACACGTCTTATCTTTCATCTGCTCAGAAAAAAAGGTCTTTTGGCGAAGGTCTGAGAGAATTCCATTTTGTTCCTTTTGGGAAATAGAAGTTTTCCAGTACACGTCATCAACAGATTTCCAGCCCTCGAAACTCTTAGGTGGCCATGCAGGTGATTTAGACGGTGTTATCTTGACGTTTCGTTTCTTGTAAACAATTTTCTTTTTTGGCTTGATAACTGTCTTAACAGCAGGCTTTTTGGTTGGAGCTACTGAGGTCTTTGGGAGAGGCGAAGTCTTGCTCGTAGTTTTGGCAGTTGGCGTCGGAACCGTTTTAGACGTTGGCTTTGAAGTCGGACTAGAAGTAGGTTTAGAAGTTGCGCCGTACGTCGGCGGCGTTGTGCCTGCCAGAACAAGTGCAAGTGAAACGGTGAGCACTACGCGATTTATGAGCGTTCCCATTTGAATGTGCGAATAGAGAAGAAAACTCCAACAATGAGCCAGACGATCAAAATGATAAATGTCTTTCCCGTTTCCCACGAGTGCGCAACTTCGCTATTTGCAAAGCTGTCAGGTAAGAAAACAGAACGCATGCCCTGGCAGAGCCACTTAAGTGGAAATATGGAAGCCACTTGTTGCATCCACGTTGGCAGTTGTGTGAATATAAAGAAAACTCCACTAAAGAATTGCAAGATAATTACGACAGGGGAAACTACTGCCGAGGCACCTCTTCCACTTTTTGGAACAACAGAGAATGCAATTCCAAGGGCAGTAGAGCATGCAGTCCCCAGAAGAATGAGCCAAGTAAATGTGAACCACTTCGTGGCAGAAGTCGGCATGTTTAGTCCGAAGAAAATTACGCCGCCTGCCAAAAGCAAAATAACCTGAATGAGCATTCCGACAAGAACGAGAATGGCTTTGCCAATAAAGTAACTAGACACGGGCATAGGAGTTCCGCGTAAGCGTTTGAGGGATCCAAAGTCGCGCTCCATCGGAATCACAATTGCTAATTGTTGAAACCCGCTATTGACCAAACCAGATGCGATCATGCCCGCGACAAAGTATTGGCTGAATGTGACTCCAGGAGCAATCGTGTCCTTGAATACAGATCCAAAAATCGCAAGGAGGATGAGTGGAAATAGAAGAGTGAAGACAACAGATTCTCGTTGACGGATAAATTGGCGAATTTCAAGATTACCTCTGCGAAAACCTAGAGCTAATGTGGTTGGAAGCGTCTTCATTCTTTTTCACCTGTTTGTTCACCGATCATTTTTATGTAAATATCTTCAAGAGTGGGACGAACTACTGAAAGCTTTGGAATCTCTCCGATAAAATTCTGGCTTAGGCGTGCAACAACTGCAGTTGGCTCAGCGCTTAATTCTTCGCGCATTGTGCCGTTCTCTTCCCAGCTCACTGTGGCCAGCGAAGTTGCACGACCACCTAGATTGGCAGGAGTAGACGTTTCCACAATTTTGCCTCGATTAATTACGGCCACTCGATCGGCTAAGGCTTCTGCCTCATCAAGATAATGAGTAGTGAGCACAATTGTTGAACCACTATTTTGAAGCTCTCGGATTAATCCCCAAAAAGCACGTCGTGCTTCGGGATCAAAGCCGGTTGTTGGTTCATCTAGAAAGAGGAGTTCGGGGCTTCCGATAATTCCGAGTCCAACATCTAACCTCCTTCGTTGCCCTCCAGAAAGTGAGCGAATCAAGGCGTCCTTTTTTTCATTTAGACCTACAGCAATAACAACTTCATCAGGATCTCTTGGGTTTGAGTAATAACCACTGAAGTGGCGAATCGTTTCATTAACAGTTAAATCACCCGCATCTGAGGTTGACTGCAACACAATGCCAATGCGATTTCGAAATTCGCGCGCACCCTGACCTGCAATATTTGGGTCCATGCCCAAAACACTGACTTCGCCTGAATCTCTTTTACGAAATCCCTCGAGAATTTCAACGCATGTGGTTTTGCCCGCGCCATTGGGGCCCAGCAGGGCAAAGATTTCACCCTGAGTTATCGAGAGATCAACACCATCTAAGGCATTATTGGATGCATAACTCTTGCGGAGCCCACGGACTTCAATGACGCTCATAGCGCTATCTTGCCACTCAAGAAGAAAAAATGCGAGAGAATCTCACCATGAGCCCACGGCGTAACCATCCGAAACGTAAAAGCGGTGGCACTCGTCCCGCCGATGATGAGCGTGAAATTAATACTTCACATGAAGTCTTAGAAGAACATGAGGATGGAATTTATCTCGTAAGAAAAATCACAGGATCAAGTTCTAATAAACCTTATCGATGTCCAGGGTGTGATCAAATGATTCCGATGGCCACGCCGCACACAGTTGCTTGGCTTGAATATGATGTTGAAACTCGTAGACATTGGCACAATGCGTGTTGGGCAAAAAAATCAAAACGCGGCCCAAGAACTGAAAGAACTCGTAACGCTCCTAAGTATTAACCCAAACTTCTTCCACGAAGTAATTTCACTACGCGCATAATAATTTTATCTGCAAAGGCGTTTCGCTTAAAACTTGTAAATGCGATTGGGAGTTGGAAACGCGCTTTAACGACGGTACGTGCGTAAGTAAATTCCAGCAATCCTTCAGGGCCGTGAATGCGACCGTATCCGCTTTCTTTCACTCCGCCAAATGGCACCGAAGCAACAGCAGCAAAGGAAATAGTGGAGTTAATAGCAACCATTCCGCATTGCAGTTGCGAAGCAATCTTCTTTCCATTGCGCTTGGACCAAACCGATGCCCCTAATCCGTAACGAGACGCATTTGAAAGTGCAATCGCTTCTTTCATATCGCGGACTCTGTTAATAATTATTGTGGGCCCAAATGTTTCCTCTTGCATTGCTATGGAGTCTTCAGGAACGTTTACCAAAATTACTGGCTCTACGAATGGTGGCTTTACTGAATTAACTCCTCCAAGGAGTGCGCTACCTCCACGAGAAATGGCATCTGAGATATGGGACTTAATAATGTCTAGCTGTTTGGGCATTGTTGCCGGTCCATAGTTGCCATGGCCTGGAGCACCAGGTGTGATCTTCTTTCCAGCTTCAACGATTAATTCAATGAACTTATCGGCAACACTTTCTTCTACATAAACTCGTTCTGCTCCGATACATGTTTGCCCTGCATTGGACATTGCAGACCAGAGAGTAAAATCTGAAGCAGTTTCAATATCAGCATCTTTTGCAACGAGCACTGGATCTTTTCCGCCACATTCTAAAATCACCGGAGTGAGCGTTGATGCACACGTTGCTGCAACAATTTTTGCAGTTTTTGTAGACCCCGTAAATGCCAATTTATTTACTCCACTTTCGCAGAGCGCTTTGCCTGTTTCACCTAAACCTGTAACTACGTGAAAGATATCTGGATGGGGCGCAACCATTGCAAAAGTTTTGGCTATCCAAACACCAACGCTGGGTGCGAATTCACTAGGTTTGAAAACAACTGTGTTCCCTGATGCAAGTGCATAAGAAATGGATCCCATTGGCGTAAATATTGGATAATTCCATGGTCCGATTACGCCAACAACACCAACGGGAGAACGCTCAACTACGGCAGACATGTTTGCCATAAGTAAGCCTGGTTGGCGGTTTTGTGAGCGCAGGACTTCTCGCGCATTGCGCGCAGCCCATGTTAAATGGCCAATTGCCAGGGTTGCTTCGAGGGATGCGTCACTTATCGGCTTTCCCGTTTCATCTGAAATCAACTGTGCGATCTCATCAATTCGATTTATGAGCAGTGCACTCCATGCAAGTAATACTTTGCGTCGCCCCGAAAAACCAAGTTCTTGCCAAAGCTTGGATGCACCACGGGCGCTAGCTACGGCACTTTGGACCTCAGCGGATGTGTAGATCGGGTGCGTACTGAAAACTTCACCTGTTGAGGGATTATGTGAATCGAAAGTTGAGAGAGCCATTTAAAAAGTCTAGCGCTCTTATCCACGGTAGACTGGCGCAATGTCGGAATTAATTCGCTCAAATACACAATTGCCAGCGACGCGAACTTCATTTTTCGTACGTACGCAGGATGGACTTAATCTCGTTGGAGAAATTGCTTGCCCGGTCGGGGAAGAACCGGGTCAATCTCAAGGTGCAATTTTATGTTTACATCCGCTTCCAACTGCAGGCGGAATGATGGACAGCCATATATTCAAAAAAGCAGCTAACCGTTTGCCCGCCTTAACAGGTATGAGTGTTGTCCGCTTCAATACTCGAGGCACAACAAGTGAAGCCGGCACTAGTGAGGGTAATTTTGATAATGGCGTCAGTGAACGCTTTGATGTTGAAGCGATGCTTAACTATTGCTTTGATGAATTGAAGTTAAAGAAGCTCTGGGTTGTTGGTTGGTCATTTGGAACCGACCTTGCACTTCAGCACGCAAAGGATCCACGTCACCAAGGTCTAATTCTTTTGAGCCCACCGCTTCGCACCTCAACTCCCGAGCACTTGATTTGGTGGAGTTCAGATCCGCGTCCGGTATTTGCTCTAGTCCCAGAGTTTGATGATTACTTGCCCCCTGACAAAGCTCACGAGAGATTTTCGGTCATGCCGAATATCGAAATCGTTGCCGTAGAGGGCGCTAAGCATTTATGGATAGGGGAACCATCGGTTTATCGCGTCTTGAGCGAGATTGTGGGCCGTGTAGTGCCGGGAATGTTGCCTCTTCCTACGCAAATTTGATGCCCTTGGGCTTTATAACAAATAGATAAAAGGTATTGACAATCTGTTATCGGAAGAGTTTTATAAGGGCATTGCCGTCTGGAAAGGATTCCAGCGGGGCATTTACGGAGAGGTCAGCCAATCTATGTCCGAGCGCGTTAAATCTAAATCTCGTCGATTTAAATTTCCTGAAGAAGCGAGCGTTATTTTCGCACTCCTTATCCTCGTTGGCATTGTTGGCGCATTGCGTCCAACTTTCTTAAAACCACAAAACTTACTCAATCTTGCAGCAAGCTATTCGATTTCAGCGTTGCTTGCAGGATGCATTGTTTACTTACTTTCCATGGGAGAAATTGATCTTTCCTTTGGCTGGATTCTCAATCTTTCTGCAGTTGTTGCCGGACTTACAATGATTGCTGGCGTTCCTGTCTGGATTGCAATCATTCTCGGAATAGTTGCAGGTGGCATCATGGGTGCCATCAACGGAGTTCTTACAGTCGTCATGAGGCTACCTTTGATTATCGTCACTTTAGGTACCGCCTCCGTTTTCCAAGGCATATCTCTTATCTCGAATAAATCTGGCTCAGTTGTGCCAACTGATGAAAAACTTACTTCAAATATTTTCTTTAGAGCTCTCGGTGGCGAAATCGATACACCGATTCCATTTATTCTTATTTTTGTAGTTCTTGCATTTTTTGTTCTCCACTTAACGCTTCACAAAACACGTTTTGGATATCGAATTCTCGCTATCGGAAGTAATCCAGAAGCTGCACGTCTTGCAGGTATTCCAACGAAGCAAACCAAAATACTTGTATGTGCACTAATGGGAGCTGTATCAGGAATTGGCGGAGTGCTCTTTCTCGGCTTTAGAGGAGCGGTGGATCCAAGCACTGGAGCCAACTTATTGCTACCAGTTGTTGCAGCAGCAATTATCGGTGGAACACCTTTATCTGGAGGAGCAGGAACGGTTTGGGGCTCTCTAGTAGGTGCATTAATTGTGGGCGTTATTGGTGTTGGAGTTGTCTTCTTAGGTATCGATGCCGTGTGGAGCACCCTTGTAACTGGCCTTGTAATTATTTTTGCAATCGGTGTCGATCAAATTGTTCGAGTTCGAAAAAATCGAGCGAGTTAGAAAAATAGGTTTCAACCTTGCTCATAGGGGGCATTGCTTGAATAAAAAAGGGAAGGTAAAGATGACAATCAAGAGCCGTAAGGCACGTTGGAGTGCGTTGGCACTTACTACAGCGATGGTGCTTACTGCCAGTGGAGTTGCTACTCCTGCGCAAGCCGCGCAGAAGAAGCTCACCATTGGTTTCGTCGTTCACGTAATTGGTAACCCATTTATTAACCAAATCATCGATGGCGCAAAGATGGCTGCCAAAGATCTCGGTGTAACAATCAAGGTAACAGGCCCAGCTGGTGCTGAAGGCGATGCTCAACTCACTGCAGTACAGAACTTAGCTGCTAGTGGTGTTGATGGAATTGCAACTTCTGTTCCTGCAGCATCAATGGTGAAGGGTCTTAACGCAATCATTAAGGCCGGAACACCTATCGTTCAATTTAACGGACTTGGTGTTGGCGTTAACGGACCATACGTTGGTGAGAAGTCAGTTGAGTCAGGACGTCTTCTAGGAAAGATGGTTCTAGACAAGATTGGCGGAACCTCTGCAAAGGGTGACGTTATTGTCGGAAACTGCTACCCAGGATTCCCAGTTTTGGAAAACCGTTCAAAGGGTGTTCTAGAAAGCTTAGCTAAGGCTCCTGGTGTCAAGATCGTTGGACCATCTGATGTAAAGGTTGATGCTGCAGCTAACTTCGCTGCTTGGCAGGGACTTCTTGCAGCAAATCCAAACGCACTTGCAATGGTTGGTCTCTGCGCTCCAGATGTTGAGAGCATCGGAAAAGTAAACGCAGCTGTACCAGGATCAAAGACCATTGGTGGAGGCTATGACCTCACAACAGGAAACCTCGCAGCTCTAGCAAACGGAACTGCTCACATCAGCCTAGGACAGACACCATTCGTCCAGGGTTACCTACCTGTTTACATCTTGGTTGACAGCATCCGTAACAAGATCAAGATCAACAAGCCAGGCTTCATAAATGCCGGTACTGAAATTGTTACTGCAACTTCAGTTATCGAGCCATTTAAGTCAGCTGCGCTTACATTCGCAGAATTGCAGAAGATGTCAGCTTCACCAACATTGACTCGCAAGTACTACGACCCACTAGTTAAGGGATACATCAAGGATTGGCGCAAGAATCTCAAGCCAATCGCAGATGAATCTGCTTGATTAATATAAATAACTAAGTCAATAACTACGAACGGAGGTCACGGAATGAAGTCTCAATCGGTTCATAACGTGATCTCCGTTCGTGGCTTGGCTAAGCGTTACGGTGGGGTAAAAGCTCTTAACGGTTTAGATTTAGATCTAGAAGCAAACAAAGTCCACGCCATTGTTGGTGAAAACGGTGCGGGCAAATCAACTTTCATGAAGATTCTCTCGGGTGGAGTGACCCCAGATGAAGGATCTATCGAATTAATGGGTGAAAAATTCTCATCCTTTACTGTGCAATCTGCCTCAAAACTGGGCATCGGAATCATGTATCAAGAACTGCGGTTATTTCAACATCGCGACGTATTAACTAATCTCTTTCCTGACCGCGAACTGCGCGTTGGACCATTTATTGCTAAAAAGAAGATGGCTGAAATTGCAATTCCAGTACTTAAGTCCATTGGGCTTGCGGTTGATTTGAATCAAATTGTTGGTGAACTCGCATTATCAGATCAGCAGCTCATCGAACTCGCTCGAGTACTTATTGAAAAACCAAAACTACTTATTCTCGATGAACCAACTTCGGCGTTGAATGCTCGCGAAAGTAAGCGGTTACTTGATTTAGTGAGATTACTGCCTGAGCAGGGGACAACAGTTCTCTACGTTTCTCACAGATTAGATGAAGTCTTTGCCGTGGCCGAACATATAACAGTAATGCGCAATGGATCACTTGTGTTTTCAAAGCCAACCAAAGACCTTGATATACCAACAGTCATTCAAGGAATTGTTGGAGAAAAGACGGCTACGTCAATTGCCAAGAAAAAGGGCAGTGCAGACCTCTACTCCAGCGCTGAAAAAGTTTTAGAAGTTAACAATTTGAGCAATGGCGGACAAGTTGTAGATATTTCATTAAACGTAGCATCTGGCGAAATTGTTGGAGTTGCAGGACTTATTGGATCCGGAGCAGATGAACTTTTGGAAACACTCTTTGGGGCGCGTTCTAAAGTTGCAGGCTTAGTGAAACTGCAAGGAGTAGAAAAGGCGAATTTAAGTCCGCAGAATTCAGTTCGTGATGGTGTTGCCCTAATTCCCGCAGACCGTAAACGAGTTGGCTTAATGATGGAGCGTACCGTTTCAGACAATTTGTCCCATGTCTCTGTTGGTGGATTCAAACAAGGAACGCCACTGATCTCTAAGTCTGGATTAGCAACGACGGCTGTGAAATTAGTCGAGAAATTTGTCATCAAAACAGAGAACGTTCAAGTACGAGTGGGCAACCTTTCAGGTGGAAACCAGCAAAAAGTTGTTATTGGAAAGTGGCTTGAAATCGGTCCAGGGCTTGTATTGCTCGATGACCCAACTCGCGGTGTTGATATCGGGGCTAAAGTCGAGCTTTTCCGTTTGGTTCGCGAGATTGCTGCCGAAGGAAAAGGCATTTTGTTTAGATCCACTGAAATTTCTGAGTTAACAACCTTGTGCGACCGTATTGTTGTAGTGAAAGATGGCGTGAGTACACGTGAGGTGAGCGGCGTTGATGACGCCGAACTCATTAAGTTAATCAACGAATAGTTCTAACTTCATAACCCAAACCGATCGCAAGAGAAAGAGGAAACAATGGTAAGAAGAGCGTTCACTATGCGTTTGAAGCCAGGAAGCTTGGCAACATATAAGAAGCACCATGATGAAATTTGGGGCGAGATGATTGCTGAACTTGAAAAGTCAGGTATTGCTGACATGACTATTTTCGAAAACGATCCAGTGCTTGTTATGTATTCTGTTATCACCGATGTTGAAGCTTGGGACCGTTTATGGCACTCAGAGGTTCACGATCGCTGGGCAGTATTGATGGCTCCATTGATGGAGTTCAATGCGGATGGCATTGTGAATTCAACAGAACTTCGCGAAGTTTTCCACTTAGAAACAAACGCTGGTAAGTAAGAAAGATGTCGGAACAGAAACTTGCTCTCGTAACGGGCGCTAGCCGTGGAATTGGACGTCAAATCGCTTTAGGTCTGGCCGATAGTGGTCATAAAGTTATTGCCGTTTCACGTTCACCCATTGATACAAGTGATCTTTCGGCTTCTCAGAAGTCTTTGATTACGAGTATTACAGGTGATGTCAGCGATGTTTCCTTTGTTGAAAAACTCGAGAAGCAAGTTTCT
>CAEZUA010000015.1_pt1 | contig 17286 bp, 13 predicted proteins | sample 7264361 | NCBI WGS metagenome assembly CAEZUA01 (sample SAMEA6813818, study PRJEB35770) | uncultured Actinomycetes bacterium | biome: Freshwater; feature: Freshwater reservoir; material: water | place: Czech Republic | collected 2016-04-20 | depth 0.5m m | reverse complement strand
GCCAATCAGACATTGGTGTCCCCTGCCACAACGGCCCCCATGCTCACCTACCCTGAAGATGGACACCCACGTCCTAGGCTTGCCGTCATGATGAGAGTTCGGGTTGAAAGAGCACTCTCCCCAATTCTGGGAATTTTACTTTTCTTACAATCGGGAATTGTTGTCACTGGCGGAGCTGTACGTCTTACTGGTTCTGGTTTGGGCTGTCCAACATGGCCGCAATGCACAGGTTCTTCTTACACTCCGGTTCCTAATCAAGCCCAAGGTCAAGTACACGCCTGGATCGAATTCGGAAATCGACTACTAACATTTGCTCTCATCATTGCATCCCTCGCCGCTCTCTTCAGTGTGCTCTACCTCAAGAGACGAGATATCCGTGCTTTAGCAATCGGACAGTTGCTTGGAATTCTGGCGCAAATTCCACTTGGCGGAGTCACCGTACTTACACATCTCAATCCCATTCCCGTAGCCGGACATTTTCTTTTATCGATAATTTTAATTGCTGCTGGCACTTCGCTGTTTGCGCGCCGAAAAGTCGCGCAAGAGAGCGAAATCATTCCCACCTCGATGATGAATTTTCTTCTTGCTCGAGTACATCTGATTCTCACGGCGATAGTAGTAATCGTTGGAACAGTCGTAACCGGAAGCGGTCCTCATGCCGGAGACATATCCGCCCCTCGTTTCCACATCAAAATTCAAACAATTGCCTGGATACATGCCTACCTTGTGATTGCACTCATGATTTTGACAGTTGTACTTTTTCTCTCGTCAAGGAATCAACCAATACTCAATAAACGGGTATTAATATTTTTCGCCATAGCAATCGGTCAAGGTGCCATAGGATTTGTGCAGTTCTATCAAGGATTACCAGAATTGCTTGTTGGAGCGCACCTTATTGGCGTAACTCTCGTTTGGATCGGTGCTTGGCGCATACATCTTTCGACTCTACGATAAAAAGGGAATGGGTAACCGCGTGATACAAAATCCATGGAATGACCAAGACGATAAAGCGGTTGCTTACGCACGCGCGTTAGCTATGGATGCTGTTCAGAAAGTGGGCAATGGTCATCCAGGAACAGCCATGGCTCTAGCGCCAGTTGCCTATACCCTTTTCCAGCGATTTTTACGTCATGATCCTTCAGACCCTCAATGGCTAGGCAGAGATCGATTCATTCTCTCTTGCGGACATTCATCGATGACTTTGTATACTCAACTTTTTTTCAGCGGATATGGCCTTGAGTTAAAAGATTTACAAGAATTTAGAACCTGGGGCGCGCTCACACCTGGTCATCCTGAATATGGTCATACTGCCGGCGTAGAAACAACTACTGGGCCATTAGGACAAGGCATTGCTAATGGCGTGGGAATGGCAATGGCTGCACGATATGAGAGAGGTCTTCTCGATCCTGATGCAAAACAGGGTGGAAGTATTTTTGACCACAATATTTGGGTTCTCTGTTCAGATGGAGATTTGCAAGAAGGCGTAAGCGCCGAAGCAAGTTCACTTGCAGGAACGCAAGAATTGGGTAATTTGAATCTCATTTACGATGACAACCGCATCTCAATCGAAGGTGACACCCATGTTGCTTTCACAGAAGATGTTTCCGCAAGATACAAAGCCTATGGTTGGGAAGTTCTAGAAGTTCCAGCACGTAAAAATGGAGATGTTGATCGGGTTGCACTTGAAGAAGCAATGAAGAAAGCGATTGCCCAATCCACTAAACCAACACTTATTCGATTAAAAACAGTTATTGCATGGCCAGCGCCAAATGCACAAGGAACCTCTAAATCGCATGGCTCGGCCCTTGGCGCATCAGAGATTGAACAAACCAAACAGGCGCTAGGACTCAATCCTGAAGATAGCTTTGCAATGCCAGCGGACATTCTTGCCCATGTACGTGAAGTGAAAACTCGTGGCGCAGAACTTAGAAAACAGTGGGATGGGCAATTTGCATCATGGGAAAAAGCAAATCCAGATCGCGCGAAATTACTTAATCGTTTGCGCAGTAGATCCTTACCTACTAACTGGAAGAACTCTCTTCCAGTCTTCTCCGCCGAAAAAGAAGTTTCAACTCGCAAAGCATCTGGAGATGTCATTCAAGAATTAGCCAAAGTTTTGCCTGAAATGTGGGGCGGATCTGCAGATCTTGCCGAAAGTAATAACACAACAATCGAGGGTGGCGGTTCGTTCTTGCCAGCAAGTAGTTCGATGAAAAACGCCAACCCGTATGGACGAATCGTTCACTTTGGAATCCGCGAACATGCAATGGGTTCAATTCTCAACGGTATAACTCTCCATGGCCTAACCCGAACATTCGCTGGTACTTTCTTGGTTTTCAGTGATTACATGAGGCCTTCGGCCCGCCTAGCTTCTTTGATGAACTTGGGAGTTACCTTTGTTTGGAGCCACGACTCAATCGGGCTTGGAGAAGACGGTCCAACTCATCAACCCGTTGAACACATTGCTGCTCTAAGAGCTATACCTGGATTTGCAGTTATCCGCCCAGCAGATGCCAACGAAACTTCGCAAGCATGGATACGCATTCTTGAAAATGACAAGGCTTGCGCTCTCTTACTTTCTCGACAGAATTTGCCCGTTTTTGATCGTAAACTTTTTGCCGCTGCCGAAAATGTAGCAAAAGGCGCTTACACGCTCAAAGATGCAAGCAATAAGAAACCTCAAGCAATTTTGATTGCAACGGGATCGGAAGTTTACCTAGCGGTTCAAGCGCAGGAATTGCTTGAAAAACAAGGAATTCCTACTCGTGTTGTAAGTGCTCCATGTTTGGAATGGTTCGATGAACAAAATCAAGAATACAAAGATGAGGTACTACTTCCGCAAGTGCACGTTCGCGTAAGTATCGAGGCAGGAATTAAACAAGGTTGGCGCGAATACATCGGCGACAGAGGAACTTCAATTTCATTAGAACACTTCGGCGCATCAGCCTCTGCGCCCAAGCTTTTCGCAGAGTTCGGTTTCACTCCTGAAAAAATCGTAGAGAGCGTTCTGCGGAGTTTGGCATGATTTGTAAGGAAATTGCTTCCGCAGGTACCTCGATTTGGTTAGACGACCTCTCTAGGTCGAAGATCACAGGCCACGATGAACATTCATTACCATCGCGAATACTTCATGCTGATGTCGTAGGAGTAACAACTAACCCAAGTATTTTTAACTCCGCGATATCAAAAGGTGCCGAGTACGCGAGTGACATCCAGTCCTTGAACGGGTTCACCGCAGAACAAGTTGTTCAAAAGCTCACTACCGATGATGTGCGAAATGCATGCGACTTATTTGCAACTACTGCACGCAATTCCCTCGACGGACGAGTGAGTATTGAAGTAGATCCCCGCAAAGCCCATCAAACTCAAGCCACTATTGATGAGGGCGTAGCGCTATGGAATCTTGTTGACCGTTCCAATGCCATGATCAAAGTGCCGGCCACTTTGGAAGGCCTGCCTGCTGTTACCGCACTAATATCCCTAGGAATTAGCGTAAATGTGACTCTCATCTTTTCCGTCGAACGTTATGTCCAAGTTATTGAGGCATTCATGTCTGGTCTGGAAATTCGAGCAAGCAAAGGCGAGGAACTGTCCTCTGTTTCCTCCGTTGCATCATTTTTCATCAGTCGGATTGATACCGCAGTTGATGACAAACTTAAATCTCATTCATCTCCACAAGCCACCGCTCTGTTAGGTAAAGCCGCTATTGCTAACGCTTCTATTGCCTATGAGGCCTTCGAGAAAGTGCTTCAATCACCACGATGGAAACTGCTTTCCGACGAGGGTGCGCATATGCAACGTCCTCTCTGGGCTTCTACGGGAGTTAAAGACCCGGCCTACGATGACACCCGCTATGTAATCGAACTCATTGCCCCCCACACGGTTAACACCATGCCTCAAGCAACATTGGATGCGCTCCTGGATCACGGTGTCTATCGAGGCGAGAATCTCTCCTCTACTTACAGCCAATCACATGCGATCGTGAATCAACTCTTTGAAATTGGAATAGATCTCGATGAAGTAACGACCTACCTAGAGCATGATGGTGTGAAGAAATTTATTGCCTCTTGGGAAGAGTTACTGGCCAACGTTTCGCAAGTAATGAATCCATGATTCGAATTCACGGTGAAGCAGTTTCTGGGATAGATAAAGTTGATCCACTCTATCTATCACTTGTTGAAGCGAGCACACGACTTCGAAGTAAAGATGCCACATTGTGGAGTGCTAGCTCAGAATCGGAAGCATTAACCAGATTGGCGTGGATTGATTTTCCAACCGAATCCGTCAAACTTATTCCCAGCCTCGATGCGCTTTGGGCTCAATACAGTGGCTTCACCAGAATAATCCTCTGTGCAATGGGGGGCTCATCGCTAGCACCGCAAGTTATAGCCGCTGCGCACGGGAAATCAATTTTTATCCTTGACAGCACAGATCCCGATGTTGTTAATCGCGCACTTGCTGGGAACCTCGCCTCGACACTTGTGATTGTCAGTTCTAAATCTGGCTCCACAATTGAGACATTGTCACATTTGGCACTTTTTCAAAACACTTTCCAAATTCAGGGCCTGAGTCCACAAAAACATCTCCTTGTTATTACAGATGCGAATTCGCCACTAGATCTGCACGCCAAATCTCTTCAATTGCCTACCGTTTATGCCAATCCCAATGTAGGAGGACGTTTTAGTGCGCTCAGTGCTTATGGATTAGCGCCTACGGCGATATTGGGAATTGATATTTCTCTCATACTTGAACAGGCTCGTAAAGCGGAAAAGGAATTTGAAGGTTTGCACTCCCCTGCTGTCGGAGTTGCCTATCTACTTGCAAAGAGCAAAAGTCATTTCATTTCCATAACTGATGCACAATCTTCCATGCCGGGTCTATCTGACTGGATTGAACAGATGCTCGCCGAATCTTCAGGAAAAAATGGAACGGGAGTTCTGCCCGTTATAGTAGAAAGAATTGGTGCACCGCTTGCTGGAAAATCCCTCAATGTTTCTTTCGCAGGCAATTGCGATTTGGTCGTCGAGGGCGAGCTAGGAGCGCAATTTATATTTTGGGAATGGGTCACCGCACTCCTCTGCCACACACTTAACGTTGATCCATTCAACCAGCCCGACGTCGTTCGATCTAAGGAGAAAACTTCGTTTTTGCTAGAGCAATGGAATGGGAATCTTCCTCCGCTACAGTGTGATCAAAGTGAAGGTTCCGTGGAAATATTTGGTAACGCGCTGGGAATATCGGAAACGTTAACCGATTGTATTGATTCGCTCAACGATGATGGTTACCTATGCGTGATGGCATATTTAGATAGCACAGTTAACGTTGAGTTAGGTGAGCTGAGACAAATATTGGCGGAAAAATGTGCTTCCCCTGTTTCCTTTGGATGGGGTCCGCGTTCACTGCATTCGACAGGACAGTTTCATAAAGGTGGCCCAGCAAACGGGATTTTCTTGCAGATAACCGCGGAGCCTTCAGTAGATGTCGCAATTCCTGGTCAAATGTTTTCATTTCATACATTGATTATGGCGCAAGCTCTAGGTGACGCAGAGATTCTCGCTGCAAGAAATCAAAAAGTTATTCGACTCCATCTTAAAGACAGATACGCCGGAATTAGCGAAATCCTTGCATCCGCACGAGCGATTATTTAGTCGTCGTCTCCGCGTAATTTGCGAAGTGCTTCTTCAAGTAGTTTTGCGCCTTCAGCATCAGTGCGTCGCTCTTTAACGTAAGCCAAGTGAGTTTTATATGGCTCATTCTTGATAGGACTAGGTGGATTGTTCTTGTCGCGACCGGCAGGAAATCCGCAACGGGGGCAATCCCATTCATCAGGAATAACTACAGTTCCATCCTCAGCAAACGATGGTTTGGTTTCATGCTTATTTGAACACCAATAGGAAACTTGAAAGCGACCGATAGATTCGCCGCGTTCGGCTTCTCCCATTGGGCCAGCACCGACTCGACTACCCCGTATTGCGCTTCCGCCTGCCATTGGAACTCCTCACTAATAAAACGCTAATGATGAAAATCTGATTCAAAGAATTACTTAAGCACCAAACTCAGTGCGACAACGCTGGCAAACCAGAGGCCACCAACAACAATAGTGATGCGATCTAGGTTTTTCTCAACGACCGAAGATCCACCGTAATTTGAAGAAACTCCGCCACCAAAAAGATCCGAAAGTCCGCTTCCTTTACCTTTATGCAAAAGCACCAAGAGAATCATCAGCACACTCGTCACTACGAGCAGAATCGAAAGCGCTAGTTTCATGGGAACTCCTTATAGATCTTGTAGAGGGCAAGAGTACTGTAAATCAGGTTGATTGATGAAACTTGACGATTTTTGCGAGCTCTTCAGGGTCAAGACTAGCTCCCCCTATCAGGGCACCGTCAACATCGGCCTCTTTCATGATTTCGGCAATATTTGCTGACTTCACGGAACCGCCATACAGAATACGTGTATTTTGAGCAATTTCATGTGAACCAATTTCTTCCAATTCATGGCGAATTGCGTCGCACACTTCTTGTGCATCTTGTGGGGTAGCAGTTTTTCCAGTACCAATGGCCCAAATAGGTTCGTAAGCAATGACAATCTTCTTAAGTTCAGGTTTTGAAAGATTTGCCAAGCAACCCCGCAATTGACGAATAACATGTGATACATGGGTGCCCGATTCACGTATTGATAACTCTTCACCAACGCAGAGAATTGGCGTCATTTCATGAGCTAAGACAGCCTTTATTTTCTTATTGATAAGTGCATCATCTTCTTTGTGAATTGAACGTCGCTCACTATGTCCAACGACAACAAATGTGCATCCCAATTTTGCCAACATAGACGCTGAGATATCTCCCGTGAATGCACCATTTAAGTGAGGAGAAACATCCTGTGCGCCGTAGAGCATCCGTAAACGATCGCCATCGACAAGTGTTTGAATTGAACGAATATCTGTAAATGGAGGGAGAACTGCAACATCTACAGCGTCGTAATCTTTGTCGTTAATGCTGTAAACAAGTTTTTGTACCACTGCAATCGCCTCAAGGTGATTGAGATTCATTTTCCAATTTCCAGCCATGAGCGGTTTGCGCATGATTAACCTTTCCAAATATTCATCTACAGATCCAGCGCAGTGAGCCCAGGAAGTTTTTTGCCTTCGAGATATTCCAAAGAGGCACCGCCACCTGTGGAAATGTATCCGAAATCTGATTCGGAATAACCAAATGAGCGCACCGCTGCTGCGCTATCTCCCCCGCCAACTACCGAAATGCCCGAAATCGTGGTGAGGGCCTGCGCAATAACACGGGTTCCTTGCGCAAATGCCGGAAATTCAAAAACTCCCATAGGCCCGTTCCAGAAAACAGTTTTGCAAGGAGCGATTGCTGTTGCAAAATCCTGCGCCGAAACTGGTCCTATATCGAGCCCAATCATGTTTTCCGCGATCGAATCAGTGTCCACAATAGTTGCAGGAGCATCGGGAGAAAATGCTGGTGCAACCACGATATCGGTAGGTAAACGCAAATCCACACCTAATGCATGTGCCCGACTAATCAATTCTTGAACAGCGGGAATTGATTCTTTCTCCAATAAAGATTTACCAACGGATTTACCTTGAGCAGCCAAAAAGGTGAAAACCATACCCCCGCCAATTGCCAACACATTAACTTTTTCGAGGAGATTGGCAATAACTGCAATCTTGTCCGAAACTTTTGAACCGCCAAGTACCACTCCATATGGTCTTGCAGGTTCTTGGGTGAGTTTCTTTAAAACTTCAACTTCAGCCGATACTAAGAAACCTGGGGCATGCGGCAATAATTGCGGCAAATCAAAAACAGAGGCATGCTTGCGATGCACGGCTCCAAATCCATCTCCAACATAACAATCTACATTTTTGGCAATTTCTGCAGCAAAATTCCCTCGCTCACTATCTATTTTGCTCGTCTCAGCAGGATTAAATCGCAAATTTTCTAGAAGTTGAATCTGGCCTGGCCGCGCATTTTCCATAACACTTGGTGTGACTCCGCCCCTAAATACAATATCTTGATCAAGCAAGATTCGAAGGCGTTCTGCAACGGGCGCTAGGGAAAACTCTGATGCAATTTCTCCTTTTGGGCGACCCAAATGTGCACCAATAACGAGCGACGCCCCACCCTTAAGAAGAAACTTAATCGTGGGTAGTGATGCCTTTATTCGACCATCGTCAACAATGACTCCATCTTTTAATGGCACATTAAGATCGCAGCGAAGAAAAACTCGCTTGCCGAAAATCTCAAGCGAATCAAGCGTCGACATTAGAGAGAGCGACCTACAAGTTTAATTAAGTCAACCAGGCGGTTGGAATATCCCCATTCATTGTCATACCAACCAACAACCTTGGCGGTATTTCCAATGGTTTTCGTAAGTCCCGAATCGAAAATACACGATGAAGGATCGGTGACAATGTCTGATGAAACTATTGGATCTGCTGTATAAGACAGATAACCCTTCAAGTAACCCGATGAGGCTGCCTTCATTGCAGCATTTATGTCATGAGCGCTTACTTCGCCAGCGAGCTCAACGGTCAGATCGGTTACCGATCCCGTAGGAACCGGGACTCGAAGAGCATAACCATCGAGTTTTCCCTTGAGCTCTGGAAGTACCAAACTAATAGCTTTAGCGGCTCCCGTTGATGTTGGGATGATATTTGTCGCCGCTCCCCTTGCTCGACGCAAGTCCTTATGTGGAAAATCTAGGATGACTTGATCGTTGGTATAGGCGTGAATTGTGGTCATCAGACCGCGCACTATTCCGAATTCATCATTGAGCACTTTGGCCATCGGCGCTAAGCAATTAGTAGTACATGAAGCATTTGAAATGATGTGGTGGTTGGCCGGGTCATATTTTTCATGGTTGACGCCCATAACTATGGTGATGTCTTCATCCGTAGCTGGCGCAGAAATAATAACCTTCTTCGCCCCGGCGCTCATGTGTTTCTTAGCATCTGCAGCTTTTGTAAAGATGCCTGTTGATTCGATAACAATCTCTGCGCCAACGCTCCCCCAAGGAAGAGCTGCCGGATCGCGTTCTGCGAAAACTTTTATTGTTTTGCCGCCAACAGTAATGGTGTCATCAGTAAAGGAAACTTCTAATCCGAGACGACCCAAAATAGAATCATATTTAAGTAAGTGAGCAAGTGTTGCATTGTCGGTGAGATCATTGATTCCCACGATCTCAATTTCCGGCGAGGTCAGAGCTGCTCGGAAGAAGTTTCTACCAATACGTCCAAATCCATTTATGCCAATTGCAGTCACTGTGAACCTCGTTTAGGAATCTGCGTTACAGACACGATTTTGACCGTAACGTTAAGCGTCTACGAACCTTATCAGGGGAATTTCTGCTCTTGCCAGAACCAAGTCCATACATAATGAGTTAGTTAAGTAACTCCGGTGACAATCCGGCTTCAGTGTCAGGAATTCCTAAATCCCCCGCCTTTTTGTCGGCCATTGCTAACAGGCGGCGAATACGTCCTGCAATTGCATCCTTGGTCATTGGAGGAGTCGCAAGTGAACCTAATTCTTCTAAACTAGCTTGTCCATGGTTGATGCGCAGTTCACCCGCTTCTTTAAGATGATCTGGGATTGTTGGGCCAAGAATTTCCATGGCTCTTTGAACTCTCGCAGCAGCTGCAACTGCTGCGCGTGCTGATCTGCGCAGATTTGCATCATCAAAGTTCGCTAATCTATTTGCTGTCGCCCGAACCTCGCGTCGCATGCGACGTTCTTCCCAAGCTAAGACACTTTCATGTGCACCTAGTCGAGTGAGTAGTACACCGATTGCATCGCCATCTCGAATAACGACGCGATCAACTCCTCGAACTTCACGCGCTTTTGCGACGATTCCTAAGCGACGGGCTGCGCCAACCAATGCAAGCGCTGCTTCAGGACCTGGACACGTAATTTCAAGAGAGGAAGAACGGCCAGGTTCGGTGAGTGAACCATGTGCAATAAATGCACCACGCCATGCCGCTTCTGCATCACAAATAGCGGCTGAAACAACTTGTGGCGGCAGACCTCGTACTGGTCGTCCGTTTCCATCTACAAGACCAGTTTGTCGGGCAAGGGCGTCGCCCTGTTCGCTCACGCGAACCACGTAGCGAGAACCTTTGCGTAATCCGCTTGAAGACAAAACTGCTAAATCGCTTTCGTGGCCGTAGATATCCGCAATATCTTTTCGCAATCGCCTTGCGCTTTGAGCGGCATCTAGTTCTACCTCTATAACAATCTTTCCAGAGGAGATATGTAGGCCACCGGCAAAGCGAAGGAGTGCAGAAACTTCGGCTTTACGGCAACAAGGTTTCGTAACCGAGAGTCGGCTCAGTTCGTCTTTAACAGAAGATGTCATTGCCATGTGCTTATCCAATCAGGGTATTGCCGAAGATGTGGCCAAATACGGAAACTAATTTTTCTCCATCATGTTGAATGCTCCCCGGAGCCTTACTGAGATCGGCAACGATGAGTTTGCCACCCATGTCCGCAACTTTCTCCGACAGTGAGGCTCTATTTCTCACAACGCCAGTGTCAGCAATCACATAATCACAGAACATTTCTGGTGCGTAATGGTGTATTAGGTTCAAATGCTCTTCAGGATCATGTCCAGCAAATTCATCTCCACTGGAATTTGGGTGCGCATCAAGATTAAGCAGAACAATTCTTTTCGCTTTGGATTGAGTAAGCGCGTACCTTTGCTCCGAAACTAAAAGATGTGGAAGAACACTGGAAAACCACGATCCTGGGCCCATCGTGATCCATTCCGCTTCGGCGATTGCCTGGATTGCTTCGGGGCGAGCAGTTACATCGGACGGCAAAATCTTTAAGGACTCGAGCTTTCCCTTGGCGGTTGCCACTTGTTCTTGCCCACGCACAACAACTCTTCCAAGAGATGAGATGAAAGTTCCTTCGATATCTAATGGCGCAGATGCCATCGGCAAAACTCGACCAACAACTTTCAACAAGGAAGCTACTCGATCAAGTCCGGTGACAGGATCTTCATCGCGATCCCACAGCGCTGCAAGTAATAGATTGCCAACTGGATGGCCTTCGAGCCATTGTCCGGAGGTAAAACGGTATTGCATAATTTCAGCCCAACTCTTGCCCCAATCATCATCAGCACATAATGCAGCCAATGCCATTCGTAAATCACCGGGTGGAAGTATTGGTAACTCATCTCGTAAACGTCCACTTGAACCACCATTATCGGCAACTGTCACGATCGCGGTGATGTCCGAAGTTATACGGCGAAGTGCGCCAAGAGTTGCAGCTAAACCGTGCCCACCGCCGAGAGCGACAACGCGGGGTTGCACTATTCGCGTCCCATATCTCGATGCACTGCTTTTGCATCAATAGGGATAGAACCGACTGTGGCGCACAAACGTGTTGCCAGCTCTTGCGCTACAGCAACACTTCGATGTTTTCCACCGGTGCAGCCCACTGCCAAAGTAACAAACTTCTTACCTTCGCGAATATACCCAGGCACCATCTGATTAATGAGGCGAACATAGGAAGCAATAAATTCCTCGACACCTTCGCTAGTAAGAACCTTCTCGCTCACTTTGTTCGAGGTGCCGGTCAGCGGGCGCAATTCAGGGATCCAATGCGGATTTGGAATGAATCTGCAATCCAAAACTAAATCGGCGTCTACGGGTATGCCGTACTTGTACCCGAATGAAAGCACGTTGATCCTAATGCCGACGCTATGTCCTTCTGCAAAAACTTCGCCAATCCGTTTTTCCAATTGATGAACATTGAGATTGCTTGTATCAATGACAATATCGGCGCTAGATCGCAATTCTTCAAGCTTGACTCGTTCTCTTGCAATTCCATCTACGATTCTGTCAGTTCCCTGCAATGGATGTGGTCGGCGAGTTGATTCAAATCTTTGCACAAGGGCTTGATCCGTAGCATCGAGAAAGAGCAACCGATGAGTTGTTGAACCATCGCTAAGTTTGTTTAACGACGCAGTGAGGTCATCGAAGAAGCGTCCGCTTCTTACATCAACCACAACTGCCATGGACGATATGTCGGAAGCATTTGCCTGTTCAACTAATGCAGGGAGTAAAGCTGCCGGAACATTATCGACGACATACCAACCTAAATCCTCGAGCGCATGAGCCACCGTCGAACGCCCTGCCCCGGACATCCCCGTCAAGATCAACACTTCGCGATTTATCTTCATAGCCTCTTCATCCTGCTATATCTGTCAAGAACCCTTAAGAATCTCACCCGTTTGAGCATCGAAACCCTCTACAAGTTCCCGAGAGATACTTTCAACAATGAGGTCTGCTACCTTGTTTCCAATGCCAGGTATTTGTGCAATTTCTTCAGGAGTTGCTTTCCGCAGAGCTGAGACGGAACCAAAATGGTCGAGGAGGGCTTTGCGCCTCACTTCGCCCAGTTGCGAAACCCCATCCAAAAGTGATTCCAACATGGCCCTTGATCGCCTTGATCGATGAAATGTAATCGCAAAACGATGCGCTTCGTCTCGGATGCGTTGGAGGAGATACAAACCTTCACTTGAACGACCCAACATGATTGGAACCGGATTTGATGGCATCCACACTTCTTCTAAACGTTTCGCCAACCCGCATAAGGGAATATGTGAGTACCCTGTTTCTGCAAGGGCTTTAACTGCAGAATTAACTTGGGGAATTCCTCCGTCAACGATGATGAGTTGCGGTGGATAAGAAAATTTAGCCCGCTTTCCGCCACTTTGTTGCACCTCCACGGGATCCACTGATTGTTGATCCGATAATCTCTTAAGTCTGCGGGTGAGTACTTGATGCATGGCTCGAGTATCGTCCCACGCAGTGGAAGTATCAATAATGAATCTTCGGTACTCGCTCTTTTTAGGAACTCCATCTTCAAAAACAACCATTGATGCGACAACGGTGGTCCCGGAAATATTGGAAATATCAAAACATTCAATACGTAAAGGTAGTTCTGGCAGTTTCAACGCTTGCTGAATTTCCACCAAGGCCTGTCCGCTTATAGCCACATCAGCAGATCGCTTATTCACGTGTTGGATGAGCGCGTACTGGGCATTGCGTTTGACAGTTTCTATAAGTTCAACTTTTTCCCCTCGAGTCGGAACCTTGATGGAAACTTTTGATCCCTTCCGCTCGGAAAGCCACAGCTCAAGAGTTGCCATTTCCTCGGAAGGTTCATTGATAAGAATTTCGCTGGGTATCTCAGAACTTTCAACATGTCCATATATTGATGCAAAAAGTGCGGTTATCTGATCTTGTCCTTCAACAAGAAGCTTTTGATCCACTAGCCAAGATCTAGATCCCTTTATGGATCCTCCTCTAATAACAAAAACTGAGGCAGAAACAAATGCACCATCTCGATAAAGAGCAATAACGTCAGCGAAGAGAGTCTCAGGTAGAGCGCCTTCGGTAGATTCCTGAGCATGCTTAAGTCCGGCAATTTGATCGCGAATCTTGGCAGCTCTTTCATACTCTTGGGCGTTTGAGGCTAATTCCATCTCTTGCTCCAGCGTCGGAATTATCTCTGCTTGCCCTGCATCCATGAAAGAAACAATGCGATCCGCAATTCCTCTATGTTCTTGTTCCGAGATCCACCCCACACACGGGGCCGCGCATTTGCCAATATCACCTAGCAGGCATTGGCGTTTAGAGCGCTGGGCTTTTTCAAAATTTGCATCTGTGCAAGAACGCACTCGAAATACCTTCAGTACCACTTCAAAAGTATTTCGCAGAGCCCATGCTTGAGTGAACGGTCCAAAGTATTTTACGCCGCTCTTCTTTTGTTTACGGGTAATAAGCAGTCTAGGAAATGCATCGTCCATGGTTAAAGCCAAGTATGGGTACGACTTATCGTCCCGAAATTGCACGTTGTAATCGGGGCTATATTGTTTAATCCAGGAAAACTCTAGTTGCAAAGCTTCTATTTCGGTATCAACGATAGTCCAGTCCACACGAACTGCCTCATGGACCATACGATTTGTTCGTTCGGGCAGATTGTTTTGAAAATAATTATTTAGGCGCGATTTAAGACTAAGTGCTTTACCAACATAAATTACTTTATCGGCAGAGTTGAAAAACCTATAAACGCCCGGTAGCGGTGGAACATCCCGTGGCCGATAGGAACTGGGTTCTGACATTATTTCGAGCTCGCAGTCTTCTTTCGATTCGTAGCGAGCATCGAGGCTAGATAGAAACCGGTATAGCTGTCTTTGTTCTTTGCAACATCTTCTGGGGTCCCTTGTGCAACAACTGTTCCGCCACGGAATCCGCCTTCTGGGCCCATATCAATAACCCAATCTGCGGATTTAATAACATCTAAATTGTGTTCAATTACTACGACGGTGTTACCTGTATCAACCAATCTATTAAGCACGCCTAGTAGCTTGCTGACATCTTCAAAATGTAATCCAGTTGTGGGCTCGTCTAAAACATAAATAGTTCGCCCAGTTGATCTGCGCTGTAGTTCGGTTGCAAGTTTTACTCTCTGTGCTTCACCGCCCGAAAGTGTTGGTGCAGATTGCCCGAGTCGAACATATCCCAAACCAACTTCGCACAAGGTTGTAAGAAAGCGTGCGATTGTTGGGACGGCCTCAAAGAAGTCCCGTGCTTGCTCAATAGGCATATCCAAAACTTCGGAGATGGTTTTGCCCTTGTAATGGACCTCTAGAGTTTCTCTGTTATATCTGGCCCCATGGCAAACCTCACATGGCACATAAACATCTGGCAAAAAGTTCATCTCGATAGTTATGGTGCCATCCCCCGCGCAATTTTCACACCGTCCGCCCTTAACATTAAAAGAGAATCGGCCTTGCAAATAGCCTCGTACCTTCGCTTCGGAAGTTTCAGCAAAAAGTGCTCGTATCTTGTCAAACACTCCCGTATATGTAGCAGGGTTAGAGCGAGGAGTTCTGCCAATTGGTGATTGATCCACATGAACAACTTTGTCGAGAAGATCAATGCCAGAAACACTTCGATGCCGACCAGGGACCATGCGCGCTCCATTGAGCTTATTTGCCAGCGTGACATAAACAATGTCATTTACAAGTGTGGATTTCCCTGAACCACTAACTCCTGTTACGGCGACAAAGGCGCTTAGTGGGATAGCAACTTCAATATCCTTTAGATTATTTTCCTTCGCTCCCTTGACAACCAATTGGCGCTTGGGATCAATAGCTCGCCTCTTCGCGGGAATAGGTATTGATTTTCTTCCTGATAGATACGCCCCCGTTATGGATTCTTTCGAATCTATTAGAGATTGATAATCACCAGAAACAACAACTTTGCCTCCATGCTCACCTGCGCCTGGACCAATGTCCACAATCCAATCGGCAGCACGAATCGTTTCTTCGTCATGCTCAACGACAATGAGTGTGTTTCCTAAATCTCGCAACCTCGTTAACGTTTCAATGAGTCGATGATTGTCACGTTGATGCAATCCGATGCTGGGCTCATCGAGGACATAAAGAACCCCAACAAGACCTGATCCTATTTGGGTAGCAAGTCGTATTCGTTGGGCTTCTCCACCGGATAAAGTTGCAGCAGGTCTTTCTAGGGATAGGTAATCAAGACCAACATCGAGAAGAAACCCCAACCGGGCATGCACTTCCTTTAAAACTCTCTCGGCGATCTGAGCCTCTCTAGCATTGAGTGCCACTCCAGAAAGAAATGTTGCGCAATCGGCGATAGAGAGTTCGCAAATCTCAGCGATGTTCTTATCCCCCAAAGTCACAGCCAACACCTCAGGTTTTAAACGCGAACCTTTGCAGGTAGGACATGGAATTTGTCGCATATAACCTTCATATTTTTCACGACTGTAATCGCTATCCGTTTCGCCATGTCTGCGGTGTATGAAAGGTATAACTCCCTCAAAACCAGTGGAGTAATTGCGTACACGTCCGTACCGATTTTTATATTTGACATGGACTTCATAGTCAGAGCCATGCAAGATTGCTTCTTTGGCTTTGAGGGAAAGCTTCTTCCACGGCGTATCAAGTGAAAATGAGATTTCGCCAGACAGCGCTTGCAGTAAACGCAAGAAATATTCTGATGTTTGTCCAGATGACCAAGGAGCAATCGCACCATCATTCACCGAAATAGAGTCATCGGGGATAATGAGTTCTTCGTCGACCTCAAGTTTTGTTCCGATACCTGAGCATTCTGGACATGCACCAAAAGGCGAGTTGAAAGAGAATGATCGTGGCTCGAGTTCTTCGAATGACAGCTCGCAGTCATGGCAAGCCAAGTGTTCACTATACGTGCGCTCCTTTGTTGAATCTTTAGAATCAACAAAATCCAGAATTACGATGCCTTGAGCTAAGCGCAAGGCAGTCTCAATTGAATCGGTTAGACGTGTTTTGGATTCAGCTTTAGCGTTAAGCCGATCTACAACAACTTCAATCGTATGTTTCTCTTGCTTCTTCAATTTTGGTGCTTCAGCTAGCGCAACTACATCACCGTCAATACGAGCACGGGAGTAACCCTGACTAATTAGCTCCTGGAAAAGATCAACGAATTCTCCTTTTCGCGCACGCACGACAGGGGCCAGAACCTGAAACTTTGTGGCAGCAGGCATAGATAAAATTTGATCAACAATTTGTTGAGGCGTTTGACGGCTCACGCTCTTTTTGCACTTGGGACAATGAGGTCTGCCTGCACGAGCAAAGAGCAGTCTCAAATAATCATAAACTTCAGTAATTGTTCCAACCGTTGATCGCGGATTTCTATTAGTAGATTTTTGGTCAATTGAAACAGCGGGTGAAAGTCCCTCAATGAAATCAACATCGGGTTTGTCCATCTGCCCGAGAAATTGGCGAGCGTATGCAGAGAGAGATTCAACATACCGACGCTGGCCTTCTGCAAATATTGTGTCAAAAGCTAGGCTTGATTTTCCTGAGCCAGACAATCCTGTAAATACAACAAGTGAATTACGTGGCAATTCAATGGAGACATTCTTGAGGTTGTGTTCTCTGGCCCCACGAACAACAAGTTGATCTGCCATAGAACTAAAGCCCTCCAACTTCCATAGCGCGTAACTCTTTCTTCAAATCCCTAATTTCATCTCTGAATCGCGCAGCTAATTCGAACTGTAGATCTTGGGCTGCTTGGCGCATCTGAGCAGTGAGAGACTCTATCAACGCTAACAACTCTTGTCTTGGCAGAGTTGCAGCCTCTGACGCCGATATCGCTAGGCCCGAAACTTTGGCTTTGTTCACTCCCGCTGAAGTGAGAAGCTCTTGCGTATCCTCACTCTCTCGGTTAATTAAATCAGTGATATC
>CAEZUA010000013.1_pt1 | contig 19640 bp, 20 predicted proteins | sample 7264361 | NCBI WGS metagenome assembly CAEZUA01 (sample SAMEA6813818, study PRJEB35770) | uncultured Actinomycetes bacterium | biome: Freshwater; feature: Freshwater reservoir; material: water | place: Czech Republic | collected 2016-04-20 | depth 0.5m m | reverse complement strand
TCTGGACCTGTATCGCCAGGGAGCTTTGCGTTTTGATCAAGTGGTCGCTCTGGGAGAGCTTCAGATACGTTGGACTGGGTCGGTTTCCGGTGAAATCTCAGCCGGTGATGAATTTGATATTCCCGTGGTATTAGAGCAGGACGAAACAGAGGAGCCTACAAATGTCTAACCCTGAACTTCAACGTTCGATAGAGGCCATCTTGATGGTTGTTGATGAACCAGTCACGGAGATGACCCTTGCCCATGTTTTAGGAAAGCCTGTCGAAGAGATCACGCAAGCGTTATCAGACCTGTGTGAAAGTTACGGCGATCGTGGTTTCGAGCTCAAGGCGATCATGGGCGGATGGCGTTTTTACAGCCGACCAGAGTATTCCAGCGCTGTGGAAAGTTTTGTTCTTGATGGTCAACAATCGCGATTAACCCAGGCGGCCCTGGAAACTCTTGCAGTCATAGCTTATCGTCAACCAGTTTCACGAGCTCGGGTATCGGCTATTCGCGGGGTGAATGTAGAAGCGGTAATGAAAACTCTTGTCACGCGTGGACTCGTGGAAGAAGCCGGCCTGGAACATGAAACCGGGGCTATTTTGTATGCCACAACGAGCTTTTTCTTAGAGCGTTTGAGCCTTAATACCTTGTCAGATCTTCCAGCTTTAGCGCCGTATCTGCCTGATTTAGACCGTTTGGATGAAGTTCTGGACTCTTTGACCGATTAACTAGTTCGGGCTTTGAGCGTTAGACTCTGGCCATAAGCAGTTTTTCCCCTGGTTGGAATGGAAATTGTCATGGCCTCAATTCGGCTCAATAAACTCATCGCAGATGCTGGGATCACCAGCCGTCGTGGCGCTGATGAACTCATTGGTGATGGGCGAGTGAGCGTCGATGGAATTATCGTACGAGAGATGGGCAGCAAGATTGATCCTGCCATCAATCAAGTGATGGTTGATGGTGAGACAATTACTGCTAGTTTGACTAAGACTTATCTTGCACTTCATAAGCCAAGAGGCGTTGTGTCTACCATGTATGACCCAGAAGGACGCCCTTCATTATCTGACTTTATTTCCCTTCGCAAAGAGCGCCTTTTCCATGTCGGGCGTTTAGATAAGGAGAGCGAGGGCCTTATTTTGCTAACAAATGATGGGGAAATGACTTTTCGGGCAACCCACCCTTCTTACGGGTTAGAGAAAACCTATCTCATCGAATTTGTAGGAGCGCTCCCAAGGGGAGTGGAATCAACCCTTATGAAAGGGGTCGAGCTAGAGGATGGGTTAGGACGAGTTTTAGATTTCAAATCCTTGTCGCCAACATGGATCGAAGTAACGATTCACGAGGGCCGCTACCACATCATCCGTCGCCTCATGGAAGCAGTGGGGGTAGAGGTTGTTCGTCTGGTCAGAACTCGATTTGGCCCCATTGTCCTTGGTGATATTTTAGAAGGCCGGTGGCGAGACCTCAATGAGGTAGAACTAATTAATCTACGTAAGGTTTTAAGTCTTTAACACTAAATCGATTTTTGCCGTAGCACTGTATTATCGATAAATTGCTATATCTCTAGTGGGGTGCATGATAAATATAGATTTGTCGATATTATTACCCAGCAAGTACGCCTATCTGTCACCCATAATATCTATTTATCGATATTATGAATCATTCGGCTGATCTACGCTCAAAGCGCAAGTATGGGCATATGTGTAAATACATATAACGCTATATCGGTAAAAGTATTTACGTCTAAGACATGAAAGTCTTCGACCTCTTCGCAACCAGGGGGAGTACCCTTATCCCATGAGCACAAGGGCGATTAGAGGCGCTATTCAAGTTGATGCCAATTCGGCCGAGGCAATCGCTTCTGGCGTTATGGAGTTATTGCCGGCCATGTTGAAAGCGAATGCACTTACAACTCTCCACGTTATATCTGTCATCCTCACAGCCACTCCCGATTTGACCGCAGATTTTCCGGCAGCTGCTGCAAGGGAGATCGGATTTGGAGCAGTTCCGTTGCTCTGTGCATCTGAAATCGACGTACCAGGCGCCCTCCCTCGGGTGATTCGCGTGATGTTGCACTGTGAAAGCGATCGATTGGCGAGCGAAATTACGCACGTATATCTCAGAGGCGCGACTGCTTTGCGTAAAGATCTCGCTCAATGAAGAAGGTCCGCATCGTTGGATCAGGACTCGTCGGAACCTCCATTGGTTTAGCCCTTGCTGGGCATAATCACGGCGTTGAAATGGCGGATATTGACGCTCCACGTGCTGCGTTAGCTCAAAAATTGGTGGGAATAGCACCACCTGGCAAAGCTGAACTCACAATTTTTGCAATTCCGACCTCCTCTCTCGAGCAGGTCATTGATAATGAATTTCAACTAAACCCAAAGTCGACGTTTATAGATATAGCAAGCACTAAGACTAAATCCAACCTTTTAGTTGCAACAGTGGCTGGCCTATCGCAACGTTTTTGCGGTACTCACCCGATGGCTGGCAGGGAAATTGGTGGTCCTGAATCCGCGCGAGCCGATCTTTTTCAAGGCCGTCCTTGGATTTACACACCCACCCCAGCAACTGCCGAAGATGTCATAGAGGAGGTGCTCTGGCTTATCGCAACTGTGGGTGGTCAAGCTTTTCTCATGGATGCTCAAGCCCATGATCAGGCCGTAGCCCTTGTCTCCCATCTTCCCCAAATTGGAGCCTCGCTGGTCGCGCACCTGCTTCAAGGCGCCAAGCCCGAATTTCTGGCGCTTGCAGGTCAAGGATTACGTGACACCACCCGGATTGCTGGATCAGATGCCCTTATGTGGAGTGAAATAATTTCTGATAACAAAACTTATATCCTCCCGCTTTTGTTGGAACTCAACGATCACATCACTGAATTAATTGCCACGATTGATGAAAAGCAGGAAGTGCAAAAATTCATCGAAGGCGGAAATAAGGGGCGCCAAGCAATACCCGGAAAGCATGGGGGAGTTGTTCGTAGTTACCATTTTCTGCCCATTGTTATCGAAGATAAGCCCGGCCAACTTGCAGCTCTTTTCCACGAATGCGCCGAAGCCAAGGTCAATATTGAAGATTTATCAATAGAACATTCACCCGGTCAATTTACTGGGCTTATAACACTCGCACTTTCACACAATGATGCATCAATCCTTGCTTCACATTTATCTTCCAGAGGGTGGAGTGTTCATGAGGTGCGTAAGTAATCAACGCATAGACGGGTAGACTTTGTTCTATGGGTATCGTTGTAGCAATCGACGGACCAAGCGGTGCAGGTAAATCGAGTACATCAAAAGCACTTGCACTACGCGCTAATTGGAATTATCTAGACACCGGCGCTTTGTATAGAGGCGTTGCTTGGCTAGCAATTAAGAAGAAGGCGACAACCCCTGAACAAATTCTTAGCGCGCTTGCTGACTCACCTTTAAAGTTCACTGGCGATCCTGCCAATCCACAATTGTTTGCCGGCGATGTAGACATTACGGCGTACATTCGCAGCGCCGAAGTAACAGACCGAGTGAGCAATATTAGTGCCATGCCACAAGTACGAGATGTTCTACTTATTCTGCAAAGGAAAATTATCGCACAAGCCCAACGCGGGATCGTTGTAGAAGGACGCGATATCGGAACCGTAGTTGCACCAGATGCCGCATTGAAAGTTTTTCTCACTGCAGATTTAGAAGCGCGCGCTCTCCGTCGTGATGCTGAATTAGTTCTAAACGAGAACCCTTCTGAGGTGGAAAAAGTTTCACAATCACTTGCGCAACGCGACCATACTGATTCCACCAGAACAACCTCACCTTTAGCCATGGCAACTGATGCCATTGAAATTGATTCAACATCATTAAATCTAGAAGAAACAGCAGAGAGAATTTGGGAATTATTGCGCGAACGTCGTCTTTTGGGACTTCCCATTGTTGCAATGTTGGGCCGGCCGAATGTTGGTAAATCAACGTTAATCAATCGTTTCCTAGGGCGCCGTGAAGCAATAGTCGAAGATACACCTGGGGTTACTCGTGATCGCGTGACATATGAATGCACGTGGAACGGCCGAGATTTTATGGTGATGGATACGGGAGGTTGGGAATCTAAACCTGACGGAATTTCTATCGGAGTAAGTTTAAGCGCCGAGCTCGCGATGCAAGAGGCGGACGTTTTATTATTCGTTGTAGATTCACAAGTTGGCGCCTTAGATGAAGATGATGTTTTAGTGCAAGAGCTACGTAAAATGAAGAAACCAATCATCTTGATTGCAAATAAGGTGGATGGACCTACTGATGAAACAGAAGCACACGCTCTCTGGAATCTTGGATTAGGGGAGCCGCATTTCGTATCGGCACTTCACGGTCGTGGCAGTGGTGATTTACTTGATCTGATCACCAACGTTTTACCTGAAGTGGGTGGAGCGCAAGTACAAGATGGTTATCGACGTGTAGCGTTGATAGGTCGTCCAAATGTTGGCAAATCAAGTTTATTGAACATTCTTGCGGGGCAGAATCGATCGTTGGTCGATGATGTTCCGGGCACAACACGCGATCCTGTTGATGAACTTATTGAAATTGGTGGGTCGATCTGGAGATTTGTCGACACAGCTGGAATACGTCGGCGTGCGAATCAACAAAGTGGCACGGATTATTATGCAACGTTGCGAACACAGATAGCGCTCGAACGTTGTGAAGTGGCAGTTGTAGTTCTAGATGCATCCGTTCCGATTTCAGAACAAGATTTACGCATCATTACGATGGTTGAAGATGCTGGCAAAGCAATGGTTATCGTGATGAATAAGTGGGATCTCATGGATGAAGACCGAGCAAATTACTTAGATCGAGAAATTGAACGTCATCTTGATCAAGTGGAGTGGGCACAGAGAGTGAACTTGGCGGCGAAAACTGGCTGGCACCGAGATCGCCTTGCACCAGCTTTGCGAACCGCGCTGGGCAGTTGGGAACGTAGAGTTCCGACAAGCCGACTTAATTCTTTCCTGGGAACTCTCATTGCCGCTACGCCTCCGCCGGTGAGAGGTGGCAAGCAACCCAAAATTATGTACGCGACCCAAGCTGGTATTTCTCCACCGAGGTTCGTAATATTCACGACTGGCTTTTTAGAAGCCTCTTACCGCCGGTTTATAGAACGACGCTTGCGTGAAGAGTTTGGTTTTCCCGGTACTCCCGTCCAAGTGGCGGTTCGAGTTCGAGAGCGCGAATAGCTTTGTCTCGGGTATTGACGGTTCCCAATGGCCTGACATTTTTAAGGGCTTTGGGAATACCGATTTTTCTCTATGTGAGCCTGCATTGGCATGCTGATGCATGGGCAGTTTTTGTGTTGGCTCTCGGTGGTGCAAGTGATTACTTTGACGGCAAAATCGCCAGAGCCTGGAATCAAACGTCCAGATTTGGCGAAATCGCAGATCCATCCATAGATCGTGCTTACATTGTGGCTGTATTGATTGCTTTGTATCTACGAGATGCGCTATCAATCTGGTTTGTTCTTCTACTTATCGGTCGAGACATTGTGTTGGCTCTGGTTAGTATCGATCTTAAGAGACGAAAGCTTCCACTTTTGACTGTTACATATGAAGGCAAGGCTGCAACCTTCAATCTTCTTTACGCTTTTCCATTTTTATTGTTAGCTACTCATCATTCGACTCTGGGTTCTATGAGTTTTGTGATTGGCTGGAGCTTCGCGTTGTGGGGAGTGGGTCTCTACCTAGTTACGGGGATTCAATATTGCGCTATAGCGTGGAAACAAGGGAGAGTGGCCAAGTAGGGCTATCTTTGCCTGGTTGGAAACTGGCAGGATGGATACATGCTGTGAACCACGTGGGCTGGAAATGAAGAATTGGAGCGATTACTGTGTCGAATATTCCTGAGTTGTTGCGTTACACGAAGGAACACGAATGGGTTGAAGCGATTTCGTCCACGAACAGAGTTCGGATGGGCATTACAGATTTCGCGCAAAGTGCACTAGGAGACATCGTGTACGTACAACTACCAAATATTGGAGACAAAGTTTCTGCAGGGCAAGTTTGCGGAGAAGTTGAATCAACCAAGAGCGTTTCCGAAATTTATTCGCCAGTAACAGGAGCAGTTCTTGCCGTAAATACAGCGCTGACCGCAGCTCCGGAAAAGGTGAATTCCGATCCTTACGGTGAAGGTTGGTTGGTTGAAATTGAGCTAACAGGTGACCAAATTGGCCTACTTTCAGCACAGGAATACGCACAAATCACCGCTTGACCTTGTCTCGTTAAATCTCTAGTGTCACCCTTAACCTGATGTTGAGGAGGGAGATTTCGTGGCTACTGCACAACCAGAACGAGACCTCACCTCCACACTCCACCTAGGTCTTCGCCAGGTAGTTGAGAATTCCCCGCAACTGCGTTTGTCGAAAAACCTAGAACTCCTCTCTGATGATGATAAGAAAACGTTGGATGCTCTTGCTCCGAAAACCGCAATGCTCATTGTGCATCGCGGTTCTGGCAAAGGTTCGCGCTTCTTAATCGCCAACGGAGGATCGATTGGTCGTTCAAACGACAGTGATGTTTTCCTTGACGATGTCACCGTATCTCGCCAGCATGCAAGAATCTCTTTGGTTGAAGGTGTTTATTTTTTAGATGATGCTGGAAGTTTGAATGGTACATATGTCAATAATCTTTCTGTAACACATTCTCCTTTAACAACAGGAGACGAAATTCAAATTGGTAAATTCCACATGCTCTATTTTGGGGGAAAATGATGGCTGTTCCGGCGCGCGCGTATTTGAGTATTGGCGAAGTGTTAAGCAAATTGCGATCAGATTTCCCCGACATAACTATTTCTAAGATTCGCTTCCTTGAATCTGAAGGATTGATTGAACCTCAACGCACACCCTCGGGATATCGCAAATTCACAAACACGGATTTAGAAAGATTACGTTACGTCCTATTAGCGCAAAGGGATCAATATTTACCTTTGCGCGTCATCAAGGAAAACCTGGATGCACTCGATAGAGGGCTCCAACCAGCCCAAAGTGCCAGTACTGCGCCAACACCTCGCCTAGCAACTATTGATGGAGAGTTAGCTCCCTCTAGTTTTGGTCAAAGCAGTGAGATGCGTTTATCTCGTGAAGAGTTGCTGGCCTCTAGCGGAGTAACTGATTCTCAATTAGTAGAACTTGAGTCTTATGGGTTAATCGCACCCCGTGGCAAGCACTATGACGGCGATGCATTAGCGATCGCTAAGGCTGTTGCTGAGATGGCAGGATTCGGAATCGAACCTAGACACCTACGTTCTTTTAAATCGGCAGCAGATCGCGAAATTGGATTGATTGAACAAGTGATAACACCTTTAGTAAGACAGAAAAGCACAGAAGCTAAAGCTCGCGCCGAAGAAGTTCAACGCGAAATTGCCTCACTATCAATTCGGTTGCATGCATCTCTCGTTCGCGGGGGATTGCATCGTCTTCGTTAAAACATGATCGCCCTTGAAGTGGTCGGGGTTCGCGTTGAGATGCCGTCGAATCAACCCATCGTTTTATTGAAGCACATTGATGGCACGCAATTTCTACCAATTTGGGTAGGGGCGGTTGAAGCGACAGCTATTGCATTTGCTCAGCAAGGAGTTGAACCTCCGAGGCCGCTTACTCATGATTTGATGAAGGATCTCCTTGATGGCCTAGGTGGAATTTTGAGCGCTGTTCATATAACAAAGGTGGAAGAAGGCATCTTCCACGCCAACTTGATCATCCATAATGAGGAGGGCCGAAAAATTGAAATCTCAGCCCGGCCTTCGGATGCGATTGCCTTAGCCCTGCGCACAGATACAGCTATTTGGACGACGCAAGAATTGATGGACGAAGCCGGGATAGATATACCCGAACCGGGCCCTACGGTTGCAAATGAAGAGGTTGAGAAGTTCAAGGAATTTTTGGATCAGATTAACCCAGAAGATTTTCTCAGCTAAGGTCCTTTCTCGCGTTCGGGAGCTATAGACGCGGACACACGGGAGGAGTTACCTTCATCCAATGTTGATTCATCGGGTGGCGATGATTTTGCGTATTGGCGCAACAATCTGCTTTCTTAGCGCTGTTGCCATCCTGGTTAAACCAGATTCGGTGGCAACATTTATTGGTGTGGATGAGCTCACTCTTTCTAAGCAGTTCATCTGGTTATTGCGGTGCCTTGCTCTCGCTCTCCTTGTGATCGCAGTTCTAGCGCCTCTCATCGCCTCTTTTGGAGGGGAGCGAGGTTTGCGTCAGTGCGCTTCTGCGATGGCCGGTATTTCTTTTCTGGGCATCGTTTTACTGGTTGTGAGCCCGACTGCATGGGTTGTTGGCAAGCTCTCGGTCTGTGCTGGACTCCTCGTATTCTGCGTTCTCTACCTCTATGCGCTCCGAGGTAGGCGCAGAAACCGTTAACCTCTACTTGAGGTTTGGAGTCGTGTCGGTCATTGCCGGAGGCAGATACTGCTTCTATCCTTATCGCATTCCCCGTTAGAAATGAGTTCCCCGCATGGACGATCTAAGCCCAACCGACGAAATCGGTTACCGTGGCGCAACGGCATGTTCTGCAGCTGGCATTTCATATCGTCAATTAGATTACTGGGCACGAACAGGATTAGTTGAACCTAGCGTTCGCGTAGCTATGGGTTCTGGTTCATCAAGACTCTACGGGTTTCGCGACATCTTGGTTTTAAAAATTGTGAAGAGACTTTTGGATGCGGGAGTGTCATTGCAGAATATTCGTACCGCAGTCAATCACCTTCGTGAACGTGGAGTCAAGGAATTGGAAGCTATCACCTTGATGAGCGATGGAGCTTCGATTTACGAATGCATCAGTCCAGATCAAATTATTGATTTACTTGCGGGCGGCCAAGGAGTTTTCGGAATTGCCGTTGGCAAAGTGTGGAGCGAAGTTGAAGGCTCCTTAGCCACCTTGCAGGGCGAGGTAAACGGTAAAACTGTTGTCGGCCATGACAATGTTGACAGTGATGAACTCGCAGAACGTAGGAAGCGCAAAGGGGCTTAATCCCCAATATCCTGCTTCCCTGAGCAGATTCATCTTTGAGTCGAGGGGAGCAGGGCCAGATGACATTACATTACGACGCTTTTGAGCGTCGCCACATCGGCCCTAATCAAGAACAAGAATTAGAAATGCTGACGGCTTTGGGGTATTCCTCAATGCAAACTTTTATCGCGGATGTTGTTCCAGCGTCGATTTCCATGACGGAAAAGCTGCAAAAACTGTTACCCGCGCCCGCAACTGAACCAGAAGTTATCTCGGAATTGCGGTTGCTTGCAAACAAGAATAGTAACTTCACCTCAGTTATCGGCTGTGGCTACTACGGAACAATTACGCCACCGGTCATCCTTCGCAATGTTTTGGAAAATCCTGCCTGGTACACGGCGTACACGCCATATCAGCCTGAGATTTCACAGGGACGTTTAGAGGCTTTGTTTGCATTCCAAACCTTGATTTGCGATTTAACCGCGCTACCTATCGCAAACGCATCGATGCTGGATGAAGCAACAGCCGCTGCAGAAGCAATGACGTTGGCTCGTCGAGTATGTAAAGGCACCGATAGCGCAAAATTTTTGATTGATAAGCATGTGCATCCCCAGACTATTGCCGTTGTCCAAACTCGTGCAAAACCCTTGGGGATCACGGTAGAACTTTTCGACGCAATGAATGATGCCCTCCCGCCAGATGGGGATATTTTCGGTGTTTTAGTGCAGTACCCACGTACTGATGGGGTAGTGGACAATTATCAGCAACTGGCTAATCGGGTGCACGAGCGCGATGGTTTGCTTATCGCTGCAAGTGATTTATTGTCTTTAACCATTCTCAAACCACCAGGGGAGTGGGGTGCCGATATCGCAGTGGGGTCTGCGCAACGTTTTGGAGTTCCCATGGGGTTTGGTGGACCACACGCGGGTTTTCTCTCCGTCAGAGTGGGATTAGAGAGATCTATGCCAGGCCGTTTGATTGGTCAAAGTGTGGATGATGCAGGAAATGCTGGTTTTCGTTTAGCGTTGCAAACTCGAGAGCAACATATCAGGCGCGATAAGGCAACGAGCAATATCTGCACAGCACAAGTATTGCTTGCAGTGATGAGCGCCTTTTATTCGATGTGGCATGGACCAGAAGGATTAGCAATTATTGCTACGCGAGTTAATAATCAAACTAAAGCTCTAGCCCAAGCGCTAGTCGCAAATGGATATAGCTTACTTTCGGATTCATTTTTTGACACTTTAGTAATCAACGTCTCCGATGCCGAGAAGATTCATAGTGCAGCTCGCGACAAATCCATAAACCTTAGAGTTATTGATGCTCAGCGAGTGGGCCTTTCACTCGATGAAACTACAGATGGTGTGGTTCTCAGTAATCTTGCCTCGGTATTCGGACTAAGTGATGTGGTTGCGCAAGATTCCCTTTCTAGTTCAATACCAGGAGAGTTGATCCGCACTACTGCATTTCTCACTCATCCGATATTTAGTAGAAATCGTTCTGAAACAACCATGATGCGCTATTTGCGGACTTTATCTGACCGCGATTTGGCGTTAGACCGCACCATGATCCCACTTGGTTCTTGCACGATGAAACTTAATGCAGTTACTGAAATGGAAGCAATTACGTGGCCAGAATTTGCGAATCAGCATCCATTTGCGCCACTAAATCAAAGTGCTGGATCTCGCCAATTGATAGCTGAACTGAGTGATTGGTTGATCTCTATAACTGGTTATGACGCTGTTTCTTTGCAGCCCAATGCTGGCAGCCAAGGTGAATTTGCTGGCTTATTGGCGATTCGCAACTACCACGATTCTCGAGGCGATAGTGCTCGTAAAATTTGCTTGATCCCTTCGAGTGCACATGGCACCAATGCAGCAAGTGCGGTTATGGCCGGAATGCAAGTAGTAGTTGTTGAGTGTGATTCCGAAGGCAATGTCAGTGTGGAAGATTTGCGAGCCAAAATCGCGCATCACGGAGTGAATATCGCTGCGCTTATGGTGACATATCCGTCTACCCACGGAGTGTTCGAAACTGAGATACGAAATATTTGTGGACTCATTCATGATGTGGGTGGCCAAGTGTATGTCGATGGTGCAAACCTCAACGCTTTAGTGGGATTGGCGCAACCGGGAAAATTTGGCGCGGATGTTTCGCATCTGAATTTGCACAAAACATTTTGCATTCCGCACGGAGGGGGAGGACCGGGAGTTGGACCTGTTATCTGCAAAGATCATTTAGCTCCCTTCTTACCCAATCATCCGATGGATGCGACTGCTGGTCCTGCAACAGGACCTGGACCAATTAGTGCGGCTCCATTTGGTTCAGCGTCAATTTTGCCGATTTCATGGGCATATATTCGGTTGATGGGGGGAGATGGATTAACACATGCAACGCAAGTTGCAATTTTGTCTGCTAATTATTTAGCCCACCGCTTGAAACCATATTTTCCAGTGCTCTATACAGGGGCTAATAGTTTGGTTGCGCATGAATGCATTATTGATTTTAGAGATATCACAAAAGAAACCGGTGTCACTGTTGATGACATCGCAAAACGATTAATGGATTATGGATTTCATGCACCTACGATGAGTTTTCCGGTACCAGGAACGCTGATGATTGAACCAACCGAAAGTGAAGATAGCGCTGAATTGGAAAGGTTCGTACAAGCGATGATCGCTATACATAGAGAAATTGAAGAGATAAGAACTGGAGTAAGAAAAGTTGAAGAATCAGCTTTGAGAAGGTCGCCACATACAGCAATGAGTGTGTGTTCTGATTCTTGGGATAGAACATATTCCAGAGCTCAAGCTGCTTTTCCTATGGGTATACCTGAAGGGGAAATTATGGGTAGATCAGGAAAATATTGGCCAACCGTGGGTCGTATTGATGGAGCTTTCGGGGATCGCAATCTCGTGTGCGCTTGTCCGCCTATCTCTGATTATGAGTAGCCAGCCTAGAGTCAGGGAAGTGCTAGGCGTGTCCGTGAATGGTTTACTTTACATAATGTAACTTATCGGCGTTATTACCGAACCTACGCATGAAGCCCCAGACGTTTACCCGCCACAGCGCCTCCACAACAATAGATCTGCTCATCTTCGATACTCCCGCAATTCTTTCGACAAAAGTAATCGGTGATTCGATAAGAATATTTTCGTGGGCAACGCAAGCTCGAGCCATTTCGATTTGAAAACAATAACCTTCAGATTGAATCAATGAAATGTTTAGATCTTCTAAAAGAGAAATGGGATAAACGCGAAATCCACCTGTAAGGTCTCGTAAATTGATTTTGAGAGCGAATTTCGCATATCGAGTGCCAGCTTTGGAAAGAAATTGGCGACTTTTGGGCCAATTGATGATCGCTCCACCAGGCATCCATCGAGTACCGAAAACAACAGAATTAACCGTTTCTGCCTTGGATAACATGAGAGACAAGTCAATTGCACGATGAGAACCGTCACCGTCCATGGTGACGACATGGCTGAATCGTTTCTTGCTCAAGGCCCAAAGGAAGCCAGCGCGATAGGCGCCGCCTAAACCAGTTTTACTTTTACGCGAGAGAAGATGAATCCTTGGTAACCCTCGGGAACTAACGATATCGGCGGTTCCGTCTGGTGAGCCGTCATCAACTACCAAGATTTCGACGTTTTCGCGAAGTGATAAGAGGCTGTCAATAACGGCCATGATTGATTCCGCTTCATTGTAGGTAGGGATTATCACGAGTGCGTTCATGAACGTTTCAATCTCACGCGTGACACTATAAACCATGCAAGGGTAGGAATAAAGATAAGGATCCACTCCCCTCGCCACCCCATTTTGTCGCTAAAGGTTGATCCGTTGGAAAGCTCCACGGATTTTTGTATGGATGCTGCGCTATCCAATTTTGTTTCCTGCGTGATTGCACCGTTTATGTCTATGAAAGCACTCACACCGGAGGTTGAAATACTAATAATATTTCGGTGATGTTCGATAGCGCGAATTCGGGAAATCGCCAGCTCTTGTTTGCTTTGTGCGCTTTTACCAAAGGTAGCGCTATTGGTTTGCACAGCAAAAATATTGCTATTTTGCGCTACTTTGCGAAGGAGCGAATCATCGAGTAGTTCATAACATATAACAGGGCCGATACTTGCTAAGCCAACATGGTGGGAAATGTTTTGGGTGCCGGGAATGAAATCAACGACGTCATTAGCCAATGGAGAAATTTTGTTTGCAATAGAACGCATCGGTATATATTCCCCGAAAGGGGTTAAATGAATTTTTGTATATATGGTGGCAGGCCCGGTCGTTGGATTCCACAGTACCGAAACGTTTGCATAACCTGTAGGTACAGTTCGCACGGCCCCAAAGATGATTGGCGTGTTGGATCGATTCGCCAATTCATCCAATGCAGATTTGACGTCTTGATTTGTAAAGGGATCCACATCTACCGAGTTCTCAGGCCAAAGAAGGAGATCTGGGTGCTCTTTGGTGGATGCAAGAGTCTTATACGTTTCCGATAAGTGGTTTTGAAAAACCTGTTTAGCGCGTGAATTGAAATCCAAACCTAGTTCGGGTACTCCCCCTTGAATCGCTAGTATCGATATTTTCCCGGGAGATTGAATGTGATCTGGACTTGCGACGGTGAGTCCCGTCAAAGTAAGGACAGATATTCCCAATGTAAGAAGTAGTGCCTTGGCTGTATTTTTGGAAAGAATCGCAAAAAGAATAATTCCAACCAACACTGTCGTGAAGGTTAGGGCAGGTGCGCCCCCAATACTTGCCAATGATTTGTAAGGTGCATCCGCCTGGGTAAATCCGATTCGAGTCCAGCCGAATCCTCCGAAAGGATAACGCGCCATTAAAGATTCAAGTGCAACCCATAGGGATGCTAAGGCCGGATATCGCCATCCGCGCAACGGGAAAACCAATGCGATTGGGAGGAGAAACAAGGATTCCAAAAAGCTCAAGATCAGCCATGGCAATGCCCCGACATATGTAGATGTCCAATGCAAAATTATCGCATTTGAAATGAACGCGAAGAGATAAACCAATGCAAGCCTTTGCTTCAGATGCACTCTTTGTAATGAATATATGAGCAGTCCTACTGCCAGTGGTGCTGCGAACCATAACGATAGAGGTGCAAAAGCAAAACTCATCAATATTGCAAAAAGTATCGTAAATAAAATTACCATTGCAGGGCGGCAATCAGCCTATCGATGCTTGCACCCAATCCGTACTTTTCTTTAAGTTCATAAATAGGATTGATGTCAGGGGGTCTAGCTGGCAAATGCAAACTAACTTGCGGCAAGGCTAGATCGCGAACACATCGAACAAGAGTGGGTGCTATCGAAAGATAATCGCTACCTTCAATAATCTTCTTTCTCAAATTTGCAGACAGCGCAGGATGTGAATCATGAGCACCTTGTAAAGCACTTTCTGGAGTGTCAAAATTGTTGGCAATGAGAGCCGCACCTTTCTCCCCTATTCCTCGAACGCCAGGTAGGCCGTCGGAAGGGTCTCCTCTAAACATCGCAAAAAGATCGTAGCGATCACCTGGAATTTGATATCGATCTGCAATCCATTTTTTGTTGACTAAGTCGTGTTGCGAAAGCCCTTTGGCGAGGTAAACCACTTTCACATCCCTGGAATCGTCGACCATTTGAAATAGATCCCTATCCCCTGTAACGATTCTAATTGGCCCCCTTTCCTGCACTGCAAACGAAGCCATCACATCATCGGCTTCGTAGTCATCTACCCCAATCACAGTTATACCGAAGGCATCAATTACTTCAAGGAGAATTGGAATTTGTGGAGCCAATGTGTCTGGCTCTTCCTCTTCGCCTTCAGCATCGATTCGATTCGCTTTATATTCTGGAAAGAGCGCGACTCTCCATGTGGGTCGCCAATCACCTTCGATGCAGGCAACCAAACGATCAGGCTTATATTGAGCAATCAGTTTGGCGCTCATGTCGAGAAAACCGCGAACTGCATTAATGGGTGTGCCGTCGGGCGTTACCAACGTATCTGGCATTCCATAATATGCGCGATACCAAAGTGATGCGCTATCTAGCAACATCAAAGTCATAGGGCACCATTCATGTAAGCCACAACTCCCCGGTCTAATGATTTCATACCAGCTCTACATCTATCGCGGAGATTATCGCTAGCAGTAGCAATTTGGTTGAGAAGATCTATAAGTTGTTTTGTTGATCTCACAAAATCTCCAACTGAAAGATCGCTCCCCTTCAGCACGCTATTGAGACTATGCCCATTTGCCCATCTAAAGGAAATCCAGCAGAAACCAAAATCAGGTTCTTTCTGTGTTGCTACGTCGAATTTTGTTTCTAATGCTTCTAATTTCGTCCAAAGTTGGACTATCTCTCCTAAAGCCTGTTGCACATTTCCGCTAGGTATTCTCGGCGCCAATGTTTCTGAACTTCGTGCTTGAAAGACCATGCTCGAAACAACGCTGAGTAATTCACTGGCGGAGAGAGTATCCAAGATCCCAGTACGTATCGATTCAGTCAGCAATAGATCTGCCTCCGCATAAATTTTGGCAAGAATTTCACCTTGTGGGAGTGTTTTCTCGCCTTGTATATAACCCAATTCGTTGAGAACATCACAAACACGGTCGAATGTTCGAGCGATGACATGAGTTCGATTTTCAACCCTTGTTAGGAGTCCTGCATTTTCGCGTCGTAATCGATCGGCCTTTTCAGCAACTCGGGCGTGGGTTTCTCTATCGCTACATGAGTGACAAGGATGTGAGCGCAGTTGCTTACGAAAATCTATTAGGTCATTCTCGAGATGCGCTCGTTGTTTTGGATCAAATCCCTTTTTAGCTTGACGATGCGATAGCAGCACTTCGGTTGCTTTGATTTCCCTCCTGATTGTTGCATATTCAAGAAAATTTCCCATGTGACAATTGATTTGTTCTTCGTAATCAACAATGGCTAGAGCGTTCTTCTTAATCTGTCTATTGAGGCCTACCACTGCTTTATCGGCTTGGAATTGTGCGAAAGATGATTCAAGAGAACCACGCGCTCTCTCGCGACCGAAACGATTGATAAGATTTATCGACATGTTGTATGTAGGGGTAAAAGATGATTTCAACGGATAGGTTCGCGTACTCGCCAGGCCAGCAGCGGTTGCTGAATCAACAGTAGGAGACCATTGCACGACTGCATTGCCTTCAATGTCGATGCCACGTCGTCCAGCTCGTCCTGTTAGTTGTGTGTACTCCCCCGGAGTCACTGGCACGTGAGCTTCACCGTTCCATTTAATCAATTTTTCAAGAACTACGGTTTTTGCAGGCATGTTGATTCCAAGTGCGAGGGTCTCTGTCGCAAATACCGCCTTCACTAAACCTTTTTGAAATAGATCTTCAATCGTGGCTTTGAAGCTCGGTAGTAGTCCTGCATGATGCGCCGCAATGCCCCGTTCTAGTGCCCCTAGCCATTCGTTAAAACCGAGAACTTCTAGATCTTCCTCATCCAATTCCTTTGTATATTCCAGGGCCGTAGCTCGGATTTCTTTTCGTTCTTCCGTGGAGGTGAGTCGTACCCCTGCCGCTAAACATTGTCTAACCGCAGAATCGCACCCTACTCGAGAGAAAATAAAGGTAATTGCCGGCAACAAATTTTCACGATGAAGAAGTTCAATAATCTCCGCTCTATCAAGTCTTTGCGATTCGTTACCCCAATTGCTTCGATGGTGTCTTGGTGTTTTCACGCGTCTGAGCGCTTCACGTTCACGCCTGAGAATCTCAGGATTTACTTTTCCTTCATCGACAAAAAGATCGATGAGAGCCCTATCAATAAGCACATGCTGGTAGAGAGGAATAGGTCGAATTTCCGTAACTATGACATCTGTATCGCCTCGAATGGTTTGTAACCAATCGCCAAACTCTTCTGCGTTGGATACCGTAGCTGAAAGGGAGATCACTTGAACGCTTTCCATCAAGTGAATGAGAACTTCTTCCCAAACCGCGCCACGGAATTTGTCTGCCAGGTAATGAACCTCATCCATCACGACAAATCCCAACTTGGAGAGAGTATGCGAACCCGCATATAACATGTTTCGCAAAACTTCGGTAGTCATTACGAGGATATCGGCCTCTGAATTGATACTGGTATCACCGGTAAGCAATCCAACTTTTTCTTCTCCAAATTTTTCAACGAATTCTGCATATTTCTGATTGGACAAAGCCTTAATTGGAGTCGTGTAAAAACATTTACGGCCTTGTTCGATTGCGAGAAAAGCTGCAAATTCACCCACTACTGTTTTACCGGCCCCAGTGGGCGCTGCTACCAGTACTCCGCGACCAGATTCAACACTGTGACAAGCTTGCGTTTGAAAATCATCGAACGCGAAAGGAAATGACTGCGCAAAGAGAGCTGTTAATGGATTCGACGATCTTTTTTTCGATCGAGCAAAACGCTCGGCCGGACTCATTAATGAATCCACGTAAGACCCGCCCCAGATACGTTTTCAGCCATTATAGGAAGCGCGCCAATTCGTTCGCCGTCTGCGTAAGCAACTGCATCGGCGTCAATCTTCACGCTTCGACTTCTAAATATTTCCACCGCTGGATGCTGAATATGTAAACCTTTGTACACTTTAGGGAAAACCTTAAGAAATTCGATGGTTGATATTGGTTTGAGTATCATGACATCGAAAAGCCCATCATGCAGATTAGCATCGGGGCAAACCTGCATTCCTCCACCGTAAGATTGCCCATTACCAATTGCGATAAGCATCGCTTGAGTGTCAATAACCCTGTTTTCCAAAATGATGGAGTAATGACGCGGTTGGAATTTTACAATTTCTTGCAACATTGCGACGTTATATTTCGCAGGCCCTCGAGGCCATCGCATGTGATTTGCTCGTTCATTCACAATCGAATCAAAACCCGTAGACAAAATAGCGCCAAACCACTCACTATCTACGAGACCAAGATCTATTGGGGCAGGTCTCGTGGATAGAGCGCGCATTACTAACGTTTCTTCACTATCACTTTGCTGCACAGACCAACCAAGCGTTCTTGCAAAATCATTGCCCGTACCAGCAGGAATTACGAGAAAAGGAATAGAGGTAGATGCAACGTGTTGTAGAACCAGATGTGCTAAACCATCTCCCCCGACACTTATGACGCCGGAGGCAGTGGGAAATCGTGATAGAAATTGCGATAAGCGCTCTGAAGTTGCTGTCGCATTGGTTCCGGAAACGATCTCGAATGCAACATTTTCTCTATTGAGTATGGCGCAAACACGTGCCCCAGACTCTGAGCCTTTTCCTCTACCCGCAACAGGATTGATAACAACTGCCCACATTATGTTTCCATTGCGAACGAACTTTTTTTGAAACGTCGTCGATCCACAAATAGCGCAATTGCTCCGGCTAAAAAATAGAAAGCGCACAATGGCACTGCCAGTAGCGCCATTGTGAGTGGATCACCCGTTGGAGAAAATGCTGCAGTGAAGAACACGATAGCAAACACCCATAGTCTCCAAGGTTTCAATATCGCTTTACCTGAAACTAGGCCGATTAAGTTAAGCGATATGAGAAAAACAGGAAGCTCAAACGCTAAACCGAAGAGCAAGATAACTCGAAGGACAAAATCAAGATAATCATCAAATTTCACCAAATTCGACAAAGAATTAGGAGTAAAACCAAAAAGCACCTTCACCGCAATCGGCAGAATTGTGTATCCCAAATAGGCGCCACCGGCGAAAAAGGGCGTAGCGGCGAAAAGAAAAAGGGCGGAGTTTCTCTTCTCTTTGCGGTGCAAACCCGGAGAAATAAAAGACCAGATCTGGAATAACCAAAAAGGCGCGCAGACAATTACTCCAACAAGTAAGGCAACCTTAATCTGCAAATTCAATGGTCCAAGAACGCCATTGATGTATAGCGATCCACAATGAGTTAACCCCTGCTGTTGCGCTTGCGAAAGATCGCAGACAGGCTTGGCCAGAGTATTGATTATGGGGTTGTAGAAAATCCAACCGCCGACGGACACAACGAGTATTGCAATCGCGGAAATGACAACTCTTCGTCTAAATTCTCGAAGGTGTTCAAGTAGCGGCATTCGACCGCCGATGGAGGTCGACATCAAGAATTACTTCTCCGCGCCGCCTTCTGATTTAGGCTTCTTATCCTCATCGCCAACTTCCTTAATCTCACTCTTGAATATCTTCAAGGAACGCGCGATAGATCTAGCCGAATCCGGTAGGCGCTTAGCGCCAAAAAGCAGTATTAAGGCAACAAGAAGGAGAAGAATATGACTAGGTTCTTTCAAAAACATGTCTGTAGCCTTTCATATGCAAGAGATAAATCCAGTGATATCTATTCGCTAACGCTACCTTAGAATTGCAAAACTGCCGATTAGGCTCCTAATAACAGGTTCCGGTAGCCGTTTAGAGCGAGCTCGGCCCGCATCTTCACTCGGTGGCGAATGTCAGCAGGCTTGGTCAGGATGCAAGATCCGCCCAACGTCAAAATCTCTCGAATCAACCAATCTTCACTGAACCCGAAAACAGCTATTGCTTTAACATTTGATGTTTTTAAGGTTTCAAGATCGATATTCAAACGCTCACACACATCACGTTCACGTTCCAGTATCGCGATCTCAAATGGCAATTTAACGTTTGGCTGAGCAACGTTGGATTCTAACCAACGACCAGGCGAACTTGCGGAG
>CAEZUA010000012.1_pt1 | contig 22200 bp, 26 predicted proteins | sample 7264361 | NCBI WGS metagenome assembly CAEZUA01 (sample SAMEA6813818, study PRJEB35770) | uncultured Actinomycetes bacterium | biome: Freshwater; feature: Freshwater reservoir; material: water | place: Czech Republic | collected 2016-04-20 | depth 0.5m m | reverse complement strand
CCTTGCCTCATGAACTTCGCAAAGATCTAAAAGCTGCAGGAATGGAAACATCTACGCATTCTTAACGGCTAGTCCACTCAGAAAGTTTTCTACTCTGCGCCGGGCCCAATTACGAACGTGGGACAGGGCCATTACCCACTGAGAAATCTTATGCACACCAGGTGCCCGTACATATCTCAACCCATGAGCATTCCCCAACAATCCTCCCGTAGTACGTAACTTCACGTGACTATGTCCTTAAGGAGCTTGTTATGAAAATCAAGGCATTGACTTCATTCGGCGGAAGAAATGAGAAGCAATTTTCGCAAGATAAAGAAATTGAACTCAGCACAACAAATAGCTTCATAGAGAAACTCACTTCAGCCTATGTACGTAGCGTTCTATTCTTTTCACAAAAAATTAAAGGTTTTTGGAATCTGAGTAATAGATTTATCGAACCTCAAAATCTTCGCGATGAGCGGGGAGATGTGCCGGGATGGGTGCTCGTGGTCCTCATGACAACCGGGCTCGTTACCGCTATTTGGACAATTGCTGCGCCTCGCTTAAGCACCATCCTTCGCAACTCTCTTGATTCTATGAACGGTATTAGGTAGTTGGCTGGAAGCGCACATGAGCCGATCGCCTCACGATGAAGAAGGTAATAGCAAGACTTCGCCAAGAAGAAGGAAGCGTCGAAAGCACTCTCGTAATTATTCCTCTATTGGTGCTTTTCCTGATTGCGATTGAATTGATTATTACAATCAACTATAGAAATCTCGATTTGTCGTATCTGCAATCCTCTACCAGCTCTACTGCACTTGATAATTCTTTTTCCGCAGATGATGAGGTTGTAAGTTTCCAAGATCGAAGTTCTGGTCAGACATTAAACCTGCTTATTTCACATCAAAAACGCGCAATTCCACAGTTGATCCCGCAAATTCCCCTCCTATTAAACGTGAAAACACATCGTACGGATGTGGAGGCAATCGCCGTACTGGAGTCAGCTCCGTGATGAATCAAACCTCTCTTGCACCAGGGACGATGATGAGACGTAAGCGATTTCATAAATGTGTAGAGGCGCTCAAAAGTCAGTCAGGTAGTGCATCGGTGGAATTTATCGTTTTGGCCGTTCCGCTATTTCTTCCCATTTATCTTTACTTGACCACATTTTCGCACGTGAGTAGCGCAGAGTTGAATGCGAGATCTCTAGTCAGAGAAGTAGTTCGTGCCTATGTAACAAGTCAGAATTTGGATTCTGCACAAAGCAGAGCGGAGTTCGTTTTGAACTATGGTGCTCAAAGATTGGGATTTTCTAGTGATGAGATCTCCACGATGAAGCTCAATATTTCTTGTTCAGTACGGAACTGTTTGGAGCCTGGAGAGCGGGTTGAAGCTCAATTAGAACTTCGGTTAGCAGATGCTCATCGGACGGTGAACGTTAGTGCGCAACAGTATGTGTCCCCATGGCAGTGATACGTAAGAAGTTTTCAAAGCACCTTTCCACAATAAAAGAAAATGAAGGCTCTGTCGCTGTTTTGACTCTAGGGCTATTTCTTATGACATTGGCCTTTGCAACTTTGATGACAGATATAGCGAGCATTGCAATAGCTAAACGTTCGTTAATTCATGCCAGTGAGGCAGCGGTAGTACGGGCAGTCCAAAGTCTTGATGAAAGCATTTATTACAATGGTAAAAACGCAATCGCGATCCCCATTAATTGTTCGATGGCGCGAATGAAGGTGATCCAAGAGTTGGGGCTCTGGATGCAAGGTGGAGGGCAGATGTTAAGACCGGAGTTGGTGGAAATCGCTTTAGTTGATTTTTATTGTTTAGATAATGTAATAAGAATCAGCACCACCGCCAAAGCCAAACTTCCATTCCGTTTACCAAATTCCACATTGGTCAATGTTGACATTCATGCCAGCGTTGGGGCTCAAAGCAACAGGCAGAATTAATCTTCAATGAGATTTCTGGGTACTCTTGCCCTATGGTTGCGCGCGAATACGATGTTGAAATTGGTGTCATCGACGCGACCCTTGTTTCTATTGAGAAAGTCCTAGACCTTCCAAAGCTACGCAAGAATGCAATTGCATTTGAAGAAGCCGCCGGAGTTCCAAATCTCTGGGACGATCCTGAAAATGCGCAGAAAGTAACAAGTAAACTCTCAAGAGTTCAGAGTGAAATTAAGCGCTTAGTTGATCTTCGCCAGCGGGTTGAAGATTTGCCAATCTTGATTGAATTAGCCCAGAACGAATCCGATGAAGGTGCACTCGCCGATGCAGAACGCGAACTCGATTCTGTTAAGAAAGCGGTGGGCGAACTTGAGGTACAAACATTACTTAACGGTGAATACGATGATCGTGATGCCCTCATCACGATTCGGTCTGAAGCAGGTGGCGTAGAGGCAGCAGACTGGGCAGAGATGCTTATGCGCATGTATCTGCGATATTGCGAGCGACACAATTTTCTGGTTTCGGTGTTAGAAACTTCCTATGCAGAGGAAGCCGGAATCAAATCAACAACTTTCCGAATTACAGCTCCCTATGCATATGGAACGCTTTCAGTAGAGCAAGGAACTCACCGATTAGTTCGCATATCTCCCTTTGATAGCCAGAGTCGTCGCCACACATCGTTTGCAGGAGTGGAAGTTGTTCCTGTTGTCGATCAAAGCGATCACATTGATATTGATGAAAAAGACATTCGCGTTGATGTTTATCGCTCCTCAGGTCCTGGTGGTCAAGGAGTTAACACAACAGATTCTGCTGTAAGAATTACACATATGGCCACAGGCATTGTTGTTTCCTGCCAAAACGAACGTTCGCAAATTCAAAATAAAGCAACAGCAATGGCAGTACTGCAGTCGAAATTATTAGAACGTCGTCGACAAGAAGAGCAAGCGAAAATCAATGCACTTAAAGGCGACAACAGTGGATCCTGGGGTAACCAAATGCGTTCATATGTTTTACATCCTTACCAAATGGTGAAAGATTTGCGCACCGATTTTGAAACGGGAAATACCGGCGCAGTTCTTAACGGTGAAATTGATGACTTCATTGAGGCTGGAATCCGCTGGAGACGTAGTACTGCGCCTGTTTCTGAGTAATTAGTGAGATATCCCAAGAAGAAATTGGGCGAAAAGGGCGATTAATTACCCTCCTTATCGAGGCACTTCCATAAACTAGGCACGTAGATGTCTAATGTACAACATTCCCCTATCTCGTAAGGACTGGCTTGTGGCAGAGCCAGCGAGATCAAAGAAGTTGGAGTCTTTGTGATTCGGTTTGAGAACGTCAGCAAGATCTATCCAGGCCAAGACAAGGCTGCATTGGATAGCGTGAGCCTTGAAGTTCTGAAAGGTGAATTTGTATTTCTTGTCGGCCTTTCCGGTTCTGGCAAGTCAACATTCTTGCGTTTGGTTTTACGTGAAGATCGTCCAACATCGGGCACAATCCATGTTGCCGGAAAAGATTTGAATACTTTGGCTAATCACAAGATTCCAGAGTTAAGACGTCAAGTCGGAACAGTTTTCCAAGACTTTAGATTGTTACCGAATAAAACTGTATTTGAAAATGTCGCCTTCACACTGCACGTACTTGGATATTCAAAAAAGGAAATAAGCCGAGAAGTGCCAGAAGTCCTTGAATTAGTTGGATTAGAAGATAAGTCAGATCGCAGGCCCAGTGAAGTTTCCGGCGGAGAGCAGCAACGCATAGCCATTGCTCGCGCTTACGTTAGCCGTCCGGCAATATTGATTGCCGATGAGCCAACAGGAAATTTAGATCCTGCTACAAGCGTTGGCATCATGAAATTACTCGATCGCATTAATCGTGAAGGAACAACAGTGGTCATGGCAACTCATGATTCTGGCATTGTTGATCAAATGCGCAAACGTGTTATTGAGCTCGATGGCGGCAATGTTATTCGCGATCAAGTTCGTGGTGTTTACGGATATACAGGTTAAGGGGAGAACATGCGCGCAAGATTCTTACTAAGCGAAGTCCAAATTGGGCTTCGTCGCAATCTCACCATGACATTTGCTGTAGTTGTAACTGTGGCAATCTCATTGTCTTTATTGGGTATTGGGCTGTTATCCAATTCGCAAGTAAGTGCAATGAAAGATTATTGGTATGACAAAATTGAAGTTTCTGTTTATCTCTGTGGCTCACTTTCTGAGTCGCCCTCATGTGCTGGTGGAGTCATTACTTCAGATCAACGTCTTCAAATAAAAGCAGATCTTGAAGCGTTGCCAGTCGTTCAGAGCGTCTATTACGAATCGCAATCCGAGGCTTTTACTCGCTTCGAAGAAAGATTTAAAAACTCTGCAATTGCCCAAAATGTCACTGCAGATCAATTGCCAGAGAGCTTCCGCGTTAAGTTAAAAGATCCCACTCAATTCCCCGTAATTGTCAGTGCATTTTCAGGACGACCCGGTGTTGATGTTGTTCAAGATCAACGCAGTATTTTAGAGAAGTTCTTTAACCTTCTAGGTGTCTTACGTAACGGAGCACTCCTAGTTGGAATCGCATCGGTACTGACCGCCGCACTACTCATTAGCAACACTCTTCGAATCGCAGCCTTTAATCGCCGGCGCGAAACCGGAGTAATGAAATTAGTAGGAGCAACCTCGCTTTCAATTCAACTCCCATTCTTATTAGAAGGTGTTATCTCAGCAATCTTGGGTTGGGGAATCGCTACTGGATTACTTGCCGGACTTAAGAGCGTTATTGATTCCAAAGTTGCGCCACTGCTGACCTTCACAAAGTTCTTCGGTTGGGGCGAAGTATGGGTGGCATCTGGCTACCTTCTTGCAACGGGATTGTTCGTCTCCATAGTTGCCTCAGTCCTTACACTTCGCCGCTACCTCAAGGTCTAAACTCCACGATATGTGGAGTTCAATGAGCGTTGGTGCCCAATGGTGAAAGAGGTCGGGCGCAAACTCATTGCACAGAATAAGAAGGCTCGTCACGATTATTCAATTGAAGATGTATTTGAATGTGGGCTCGTTCTCACTGGAACTGAAGTTAAATCTCTTCGTCAAGGCCGTGCCTCACTTATTGATGGCTTTGCAATGGTGAGAGACGGCGAACTTTGGCTCAGCGGTGTGCATATCCCTGAATACACAGAAGGCACGTGGACTAATCACGTTCCTCGTCGGGATCGTAAATTACTGGTGCATAAAGTTGAACTTCATAAACTTATAAGTAAAACGAAAGAGGGCGGACTTACTCTTGTGCCACTTTCCCTTTATTTTAAGGATGGAAAAGCGAAGATCGAATTAGCTGTAGCAAAGGGAAAGAAATCGCACGATAAGCGTGCAGCACTACTTGAGCGTCAAGCGGGCCGTGAAGTTGAGCGTGAAATTTCTAGGCGTCAATCGGGTAAATCCGAAGGAAGATAGTTTTACTGCTGAGTTGCGCCAGCGCCGAAAAAGTTATCTCTCGCTAAATCTGAGTTGCGAACTCTCTTTTGTATCAACTTTGAGCGTAAATTAATCGGGTTACCTAATGTCGTCTCCATCTTCTACACTTAGCCAACAATTACATAGTGGAAATGTCTAGAGAATATTTACGAATGAGATTTCGAATATATCCTCTAGAGAATACGCTTTTAATTCTTAAGTTTAGTTTTCGACAAATGTCGAAATTTTCTACTCTTGGGGGTGAACGGTCTCGACTTTGGATGTTGGGGCAGGGGAAGCGGGCCGAGGAAGCCAGGATGATCTCGTTAACCAATAACCTGTGCAAAAAAATAAGCGCCAGTACAACTGCCGCTGATTACGCCCTAGCTGCATAAGCTAGCCTCGTGATCCGTTAGCCCGGGTGAGCCTTCGATCCGGAATCTAGCGCCGTAAGAGGGCTTTTCATGGTGTTGGCGTTGCGAACGACACCAGAGAACAGTTTCGCAAATGAGTTTGTCGAATACTTGTGTGCAAGAGATTCGGAACTGAGAAAACGCTAGCCACACTACGCCCGTAGAAGCCCTGTTTTGATACCGAAGGACCCGGGTTCGATTCCCGGCACCTCCACTTATTTATTTCTATACCCAAGCGTAATTCTTGTTGGCATTTCGCGAACCCTAAAACTCTATCTCTAGTCCTGGTTAAATCTTATTTCTACCGTCGATAAATTGTCGCTTAAGTGCAAGAATCGAAATGGCTACTCCACTTAAGCAGATTAACCTGACGAAAATCGGCGTTGCATTTATTGCAATCCCAACGCCTGCAACTATCCCAATGAGTGCGAAGAAGAGAACAAAGAGCGATTGAAAGGCTCTAGCTATTTTGTATTGTCGCTTAAGGCCTTGATTAACTTTAATACGAGTAATTAAGAATGAGATTGGTCCGCCACAAAGCGCACAAAGAAAAAGAATCCCGACTAGGAGCGCCAGCGATTCCATAATGTGCGCACTCTACTCGCTCTCCAGGATTCAGTGCTTTATACGCACTTAGGATTTGCGAAGCGCTGTATTCATCTGAAAAAAGGATTACACGGCTTCATGAATATCGCGCGCAGGAACAAAGTAACTTTTGCCATTAGGTGAAGTCCATTGACATGACCCGTCGCTAGCGCTTTCGAGCGACCAACCGCCGTGTGTCTTAAGGCGATGGTGTCGCCGACATAGTGCTCCAAGATTATCTAAGGAAGTAGTTCCACCAGTTTCCCAACTTTTTGCATGATCTAAATCTGCTAAATGCGCTGGAGCTCGACACCCAGGAAAACGACACGTTCTATCTCGTGCCAGTAAAAAATCAACTAATGCTTGCGGAGGCTCGTAGCTTTCACGACCAAAATCTAAGAGCGCTCCAGTTGTTGGTTCAGTAATAAATCTTCTCCACTTGCCATTTGCGGCAAGCTCGCGAGCAACCGATGCAGGAATTGCTCCGTATCCAGCTAGCTGTCCAGGATTTTCTGTAAATCCCAATAAAGTAGGTAGATCGATAGTTACATTGATAGTAATTGGGCGACGATGCGCACGAATCTCACTTCCTGGTTGAGCAAGTGACCACGTTGCAAGAGCTGTGAGCGCATCAGCACGCTTCATATCCATGCTTCTTACATCCGAACTTTCTTGCCCAGCAGATTCCACTTCTTCACTACGAAGAATAAAGTTCTCGATAGCTGCCATCACGATTTGTGCATCTGCTGCAGGAAGAATTGCAACTACAGTAGAAATTCCATCGCTCTCTCGATAACACGAAACGCGCCGTGTATCACGCGCTCTCGCCACTGACTGTTCAAATTCATCTGGCGCAATTTTTGCAAGTGTTGAGCGAACCTTATTAGCCACTTGTGCTGGCGTATGAAACTCTGCATGAGCAAGGGCTCTTTCCTCGATTTCGCAGATGATTTGCGGAGATAGACCGTCACGAATTGCACTTGCAGTTTCACGAGCAATCACAGTGGCATGCGCTGGTGAAATTTCCCCGAGGGCGAGAGCGCCGCAGACGTTAGGGAGATGGTTAACAAGAGTACGTGCGACGTCAATGCGCATTTGTGCAGTTGATCCTGAAAGTCGCAGTGCCGATGAAACATCTTCACGTTCTGCATCATCAACGCCTGACCAGATATTTTCATTCTGAGAAGGTTCATCGCCAGCAACGGCAACTATTGCTCGTTGCATAGCTGCTTGGAGCCATGCGCTTTGTCGCTCTAGAGCCGCTAGATAATCAATTCGTGCGCCACGGATGAGCGTTAGAGGATCTATTTCAAGCAACTCGGCAAGTGTCTTTATCCCAGGGGTGGCTACGTAGAGGCGCGCAAGTTTTTTCGTTACTAAATCGGATTGTTCTCTAGGTGCCCGATTGTTTGACATATATGCATCATTGAGTGCGTCACTGACATTACCTTCAACTTATCCACAATACAGAACGCGCGAAAAGAATTCTAAAACTCTATTTTGCCTTGCAGGAGGAGATTAACTCTCAATCAAGTGCGTTGGCGCATTATGCACAGCAGGCACAGTACCCATGACGCCTTTTTGAAAATCTTCAAAGGCTTGTAAGACCTCACTCTTAGTATTCATAACGAATGGACCCATCCATGCAACGGGTTCCTTAATGGGTAGCCCTCCAAGAATAAATAGCTCCATTTCCGGTGAGCGACTTTCCTGAACATCTCCTGCGCGAACAACAATCATTTCACCTTCATTGAAAACAGTGAGTTGTCCCATTTGTACTGGGCGTCGCTCCTCACCAACAAAGCCATGTCCTGCAAGTGTGTAGACGAGTGCGTTGTAATCAGCACGCCAAGGTAAGCGAAGCTCTGCACCGGGTTGCACAGTTGCATGCACCAAAGTAATTGGTGTTTGTGTCGAACCTGGGCCTTTATGTCCATCTACATCGCCAGCAATTACGCGAATCAGCGCGCCCCCGTCGTGCGAGGACAAAAGCGCAACATCTTTTGCACGTAAATCTTGATAAGCGGGAGGTGACCATTTCTTTGCAGCGGGAAGATTTACCCAGAGCTGAAAACCATGAAACAAGCCACCACTCATCACTAAATGTTCTGGGGGAGTTTCAATATGAAAAATACCAGCGCCAGCGGTCATCCATTGTGTGTCGCCATTACTAATTGTTCCACCGCCACCGTTGTTATCACGGTGATCGAAAATTCCATCAATAATGTAGGTAACGGTTTCAAATCCTCGATGTGGATGCCATGGCGTTCCTTTTGGTTCACCAGGTGCGTATTCAACTTCACCCATTTGATCTAAGTGAATAAAGGGATCGAGTTGAGCCATATCAACACCAGCAAATGCGCGACGAACAGGAAAGCCTTCACCCTCAAAACCTTGCGGTGCAGTTGTAATTGTTCGAACTGTGCGTGCACGTAATGTGGAGGATGCAATCACACGTGGAAGAACGGTGATATCAGAAACGGTAACTGCAGGCACTTAAGGCTCCTTATGTTCAGAGCCAAAGAGTAGTTGAACTTTCAACTACTCGCAAGTTAAGAGTTAAAGGCTTTTAAGCGCGCTCACAACTTTTGTCAGGGTTTCCTTAGCATCGCCAAAGAGAAGCGTGGTTTTTGGATCGTAGAGAAGTTCGTTCTCGATACCAGCAAAACCTGGACGCATGGATCGCTTGAGGAAAATAACATTTGCTGCATCAGCAACTTCCAGAATTGGCATTCCATAGATTGGGCATCCTGGAGAGTTTTTAGCTGCAGGATTTACAACGTCGTTTGCACCAATAACAAGGGCCACATCCGTTTGAGCAAATGTTGGGTTTACTTCTTCCATCTCAACGAGTTGTTCGTATGGAACATTTGCTTCAGCTAACAAAACGTTCATGTGACCAGGCATGCGACCTGCAACGGCATGAATTCCGTAAGCAACATCGATTCCTTTTGCTGCAAGTACGTCTGCCATTTCTCGCACCGTATGTTGTGCTTGCGCAACAGCGAGTCCAAAACCAGGAACGATTACGACGCGACGTGCGTAGTTAAGCAAAATTGCAACATCTTCAGGAGATCCTGATTTAACTGGGCGTACTTCTTGTGCTCCAGTATCTGCTTGTGGCTTTGCAGTAAATGCACCAAAGAGAGTTTTAAAGAGTGAACGTCCCATGGCCTCTGCCATTAAGCGCGTAAGAATTGTTCCACTTGCGCCAACCAACGTACCGGCAACGATAAGTAGTGTTGTTTGTAGTACGTAACCACTTGCAGCAACTGTAAGTCCAGTGAATGCATTCAAGAGTGAAATTACGATCGGTACATCTGCTCCACCAACGGGAAGCACGAACAAGATTCCAAATAGTAAGGAGAGTCCGCCAAGTACAGCAAGTGAAGTATTGCCACCTGAGTTAATTACCCAACCGGCGGCTGCAAATACGCCAATCACGTTTGCAGCAATGACTAGACGGCCACCAGGAAATACAACTGGACGAGTAGTCATTAATTCTTGAAGTTTGGCGAATGTGATGCATGAACCTGAGAAGGAAACGCTTCCGACAATAACGGTAAAGACAGTTGCGATTACCTCAGCAGATGTGGCTTCGGAGCCAAGCTTGAGATATTCAACAATTGCGACAAGTGCTGCAGCTCCACCACCGACACCATTAAATAGTGCAACGAGTTGTGGCATTGCTGTCATCTGCACTCTACGAGCAGCAGGTACGCCAACAATTAAACCAAGACCGATTGAGGCAAGAATCAGTGGAAGGTGATGAAGAGGAAGAGGGTGGTAGTTACCGTCGTCCTTATTTCCTGTAAAGAAAAAGACAAGGAGTGTGGCAACAGTTGCACCAAACGCGCCAATGAGATTTCCGCGGCGCGCAGTTTTTGGATGTGAGAGACCTTTGAGTGCGAGAATAAAACAAACAGCTGCGGCAAGTCCTATGAGGTCATACAGATTGCGGTTCATTTCTTCTTACCTTTGAACATTTCAAGCATTCGGTCTGTGACAACGAATCCGCCAACCATGTTGATAGTTGCTAAGACGATAGCAACTAGAGCCAACGCCAGTTCTAGATTATTTGAAGAGTGATCTGCGACAACGATTGCGCCAACCAAGATAACTCCATGAATAGCGTTTGCGCCACTCATGAGGGGGGTATGAAGCGTTGAGCTCACTTTTGAAACTACTTCAAAACCAACAAAGACTGCAAGAGTAAAGATTGCAAGAAGAGCCATGCCGTTACTCATCATTTTTTGATGACCTCTTTCTTTAACTCGCCATTATGTGTAACTACTGATCCAGAAATAATCTCATCTGCGAAATCAGGAGTTACGACACCTTCTTTAGTCATGAGTGCCAAAATATTTACAACGTTGCGTGAATACAACATTGATGCGTGGAATGGAAGTTGGCTAGGGACATCTTTTCCACCCCAAATCTTTACTCCACCTGCAGTTGTGACAATTTCACCAGCAACAGAACCTTCAACATTTCCACCAGTTTCAGCGGCTAGGTCAACGATTACCGCGCCTGGTGCCATTGCATCTACCATTGCTTTTGTAACAAGTCTTGGTGCAGTGCGACCTGGCACTGCAGCAGTGGTGATCAGTACATGTGATTTAGCAATGTAAGGAGTCAAGAGTTCGCGTTGTTTAGCAGCGCGCTCTTCAGTCATCTCACGTGCATATCCACCAGCACCTTCAAGAGATTCAAGTTCAAGGTTGATGAATGTTGCACCCATAGATTTCACTTCGTCAGCCGAAGATGGACGAACATCGTATGCAGACACAACAGCGCCAAGTCGGCGAGCAGTTGCAATTGCTTGTAGGCCAGCAACACCGGCACCGAGAACAACAACTTGTGCGGGCGTAACAGTTCCAGCCGCTGTCATTAATAATGGAAAGAATCGAGGTGAGAGTTCTGCACCAACGAGGACTGCTCTGTATCCAGCACAGAGTGCTTGCGAAGTAAGCGCATCCATTGATTGCGCTCTCGAAATGCGAGGCACTAATTCAAGTGAGAAAGCTGTAACACCAGCTTTTTGCGCTGCTTCGATGCAATCTTGGGCTGTTGTTATGGGTAAGAAGGAAATTGTGATCGCACCTTTTTTCAAGGTTGCCATCTGTGCGGGAGTAAGTGGTTGTACTGAAAGCACTACATCTGCTTCTTTGAGTACATCTCCTGCTACAACTCGAGCGCCAGCGCTCTCGTATTCGGAATCGGAGGCTTGAGCATGTAGGCCAGCTCCAGATTGGATTGTTACATCCAAACCAAGACGCACCAATTTATTGATGATGTCTGGAACGAGGGCTACACGTTTCTCGCCACTTTTAGTTTCTGTGGGAACGGCTACGCGCATGGGGTAACCGTAGCCGTATATCTATTTATTTGTCACCATATGTGCGTGAATTTACGAGGGCTAGCGCCCTTTAATCTCACCACGAACAAGATGATAGAGAAGAGATTGAATCGTTGTACGGCGATGTAGTGCTTCACGCCACACTACCGACGATGGACCATCAATTACTTCAGCGCTCACTTCTTCTCCTCTGTGAGCTGGCAGACAGTGCATGAAGATTGAATCTTTTGTCGTGAGTTTCATTAATTCAGAGTTAACAGCAAATGGCTTTAAGACTTTCATTTTCTCGGCACGATCGGCTTCTGGATCTCCCATGGACATCCACACATCTGTGTAGAGAACACTCGCATCTTTTGCCGCAGATTCTGGATCATGTGAAACTTCAATCGTCGCACCTGTTAATTTCGCAATCTCACGTGCTTGCGCAACAACTTTTGTATCTGGTGCCCATTTACCTTCGGGTGTAGCAGCGACGACGTGCGCTCCCATAATTGCACCCATTGTTAACCAAGCATGGGACATATTATTTCCATCACCAAGGTATACAAATTTTCTTCCAGAGGTATCTTTTCCAAATTTCTCTTGGATGGTAATCCAGTCTGCAAGTAATTGAGTTGGATGATCATCATCGGTAAGTGCATTAATTACAGGCACAGTTGATGCTCGTCCTAATTCATCTACATCGGATTGCGCAAAAGTTCTAACTATGAGCGCACTTGCGTAGCCACTAATAATTCGCGCCGTGTCTTCGATAGTTTCGCCGCGACCGAGTTGCAAATCATCGCCTCGGAGAAAAATGGGAGTTCCACCTAGATGTGCGACCGCAGTTTCCGATGCGAGTCGAGTACGTGTTGACGGCTTGGTCATATAAATTGCAACGGTGCGGTTTGCAAGCGCCGTACTTGCTTTTAATGGATCTTTTGCAAAATCGCTGGCGGTTGAAAGCAGGAGATCAACGTCGGCACGCGACAAGTCAGCGGTGCGAAGTAGGTCTTTCATCTGCATATCTTACCCAGGCAAGTATTCTTTCCGGCATGGGAATTTTTAGTCGCGAGCCAGAGGAAGACGCTGATCTCCTCACACGCCCGGTTCCGCAGGTCGATGATGGCGACCATGATCGTTTCTCTCATTACGTCAAAAAAGAGAAGATCCTCAAGTCTGCTTTGAGTGGTAAATCCGTACGAGCTCTTTGTGGCAAAAAATGGGTACCCACTCGAGATCCTGAAAAATTTCCTATCTGTCCAATCTGTAAAGAAATTCATGCAGGACTGCGACCTCCACCTGATGATAAATAGAAAGAAGCCACGCAAGAAATTTCTGGTTGTCAGCACTCTCCTAATTTTTACTTTTTCGTTGTTCAGTAACACGCAACCAGCAATTGCAGATCCGTTGCCTCGTAAAATTCTTTCAGGATGGATTCCTTATTGGAATATGAAAGAGGCAATCCCAGCCATTGTTGCCAATGGAGATCTAATAAAAGAAGTCATGCCATTTTGGTACAGCCTAAAGAGCCCCAGCAAAATTGCTGACGATTACACATCAGCAAATCCAAGTGTTCCGATGGCTATTCCACTTGCAACTATGCGTGACTCAGGTTTTACGATTATCCCAACCATTACAGACGAAACCCTTAATGCCGATGGCACAAAACCACTTGCACTGGCAAAAATGTTGGCTGATCCAGCAACGCGCGCACAAATAGTAAAATTAATATCGGATTTAGCTTTCTCCAAAAATATTAATGGAATTGATAACTTTGACGGAATCGATCTTGATTTCGAAACTTTCGCATTTGTAGACCCATCGTCGAGTTGGCCCAGCACGCGAGTTAATTGGGTTTCATTTATTCAAGAGTTAAGCAACACTTTGCACGCTAAAGGAAAATTGCTCTCCTTAACAACCCCATACCTTTTAGACCCAGCAACAGGAAAAAAAGGTTATTACGTTTATGACTGGGCATCTACGGGACCTATGATTGATCGGCTTCGAATAATGACCTATGACTATTCGACAACAAACCCCGGACCAATCGGCCCAATTGATTGGGTAGAACGAACAGTGTCGTATGCAGTTTCTGTAGTACCGGCTTCGAAAGTTTATGTCGGGGTAGCCGGGTATGGAAAAGATTGGATCACTAAAGTTGAAGGCACATGTCCTTCACAATATGCCAGCGCAATTAAGACAAATGCAAAAGCTGCTGCAGTAATCATGAAAGATATGCCCGGATTGGCCACTAAGAATGGTGCTACACCAACATATAGTGAGGTAAATGCAGAAGTTACATTCACTTATCAAAAGGCATACACGGTTAAGAGCGATGCAGGCGTCGTAACTACATGCACTGCAACACATACTGTTTGGTATCAAGATGCCCGAAGCTATTCTGTGCGAGCTCAACTTGTTGCCAAATATCATTTAGCAGGTTTGGCAGCGTGGACTTTAGGCTGGGAAGATTTGGCTGCAAGTGAAGCAGTGCGCACAGTTGGTAGGGCAATCGCTCCAGATCAAGTGGTAAGCACTCTGACTTTCGATACAAATGAGATTGCCTACGGAATTCCAGTTAATCTGAAAGGTGTTTTCCAACTTCAAGATAAACAACCTATTTCAGGATTACCAGTCCACCTTGAAATCCGAACCGTAGGAGAAGCAAGCTGGCGTGAAATATTGCAAACCGCAACAGGCCCAGATGGGACGGTAATTGCTCCACTTACTTTAGGGAACTCGACTTTTGTGCGCTTACGTTCGGATGCTTCATGGGAAAGATTGGGTTCTCAAAGTTCTGAGCTTCAAGTTTTTGTAAAGGGAAAGCTTTCTGTCAACGCACCAACATCGAGTCCAGTTGGATCTCAAATTCTTATCCATGGAACTGTGCAACCAAAAAGGACAGGAGTTGAAATTTCACTTGAACGTTTTGTGTCTGGAGCTTGGAAACCATCCGGCGCGAAAACACAAACGGATATTTCTGGAGGTTATTCTCTATCCGTTACAGAAACCACACGGACACCAGCACGATATCGAGTCATAATGGGCAATGATGAAAAAATAGCGGGGCAAGTGGGCGCAGTTTTTACTATCGTGATTTATTAGAAATTCAACGAAGAGGATTAACGCAATGACAAAGATCGACGAAGAAGTTGAGGATCTCACAACTCCTCATTTTTTCCTCGACCGTCCCTGGATCACAATTGTGTGGGATGACCCCGTAAATCTCATGAGTTATGTAACGTATGTGTTGATGACTTTATTTGGATATTCAAAAGAGCGAGCACACGAATTGATGTTACAGATTCATAATGAAGGCAAAGCAGTTGTATCAAGTGGACGACGCGAGGAAATGGAACGGGACGTACAACGGCTTCACGAAAAAGGACTCTGGGCAACGCTTCAAAGAGATGATCAGTAAGTGACAACATCAACCGCGTTTAATCGTCATGGTGAGAATTCATTCGTTGCAACTTTTGCACAGACCGAGAGAGAAGTGTTAGTTAATCTCACCGAGCAGTTGATTGAGATTCTCGCTGAAAGAGTTGATGATGCATTCCGCGATCCATTAGCTGCAATGGTGGGAATCACTGGACATGACTCGCCTCCTGACGACGAGGTGCTTTTACGGTTACTGCCAAACGCATACGCGGATCCCATTGAGTCAGCAGAATTTAGAAGATATACAGAATCTGGCTTACGTGAAAAAAAGCGTGCGCATGCAATGGCGGTGCGCTCACATTTACTTAATGAAACAAGTGAAGAGATTTCACTTGACCACGACAGCGCACAAGCATGGCTTGGCGCTATTAATGACATTCGATTGGCTCTAGGCGTGAGGTTAAAAGTAGAAGAAAATTCTCATGAGCAATTGGAATTGCTTGCCCCGGATGATCCAATGCGCGGGGTTTATGCCGTGTATACGTGGCTTGGCTGGTTACAAGAAAGTTTAATACTTTCGCTCATGGATGACATAGGAGATTAGGGAGGCCAAAGTTTCCTTCGACCTCCCTAATCGATTTGATCTATTACTTAGTGGTCGTCCTTCATACCTTCTGCAGCTGACTTCATACGCGCGATCTTCATGATGGTAAGTCCGAACACGCATTTAGCCAATACGTCAGCAATGCTGTATCCAACTTGTCGATACAAGAATGCATCTGTTCCTGTGATGTTCAAGAGAGGGAAGAGATATGAGATTGGATAAACACCCCATGTTGCGAGCAATAACCAACGAAGGCGCCCAACGGTTGCAGCAACTCCTTCTGGTTGACGCTCTAGTGATTTTCCAAGTTCAACCCAGAGAACATAGAGAATGTACAAGAATGGGATTGTTGAAAGTACACCGAAGAGAATTTTTGTACCGTTATCTGTTGCAATTTCTCCCGGATAACCAAGTGCAATCATTGCCACAGCAGCAGGCACTAAGCGCCCAATGAGTGAACTTGCAGCAGCTTTTGCAAGTGCAAGTACGGCAATTAATTCAACCAAAAGTAGCGGAACCGTTAGTAGCCAATCTACATAACGATATGCCTCATTGAATGAACCAGCACCAGAAATGCTTACGTCGTATCCCTTTGACGCATCAGTGAAGGAATTGAAAATACGAATGTAGTGATATCCAGCGATGAATGTGACCATCGATGAGATGACGAGCGCACTTCTATACTTTGGAAGTACTCGATTCTGTGAAACAAGCGTAAAGACAGTGCATGCCAACATAGAAATAAGTCCAAACGAAAATACGTTGTAGACCATGTTCCATTGGCTGCTTGTGAGAGTCAGCATCTGCATTTAAAGCCTCCTAATACCTTTCGGTTATTTTCTATTCGTTTGAATAGAGGGTTTGAGACCAAGCTCGGGAGAAACTTGACTTAAACCTCACATATTGTGTTCCAGAGCACAGGAGTGCGCATCTTGAAATCCAGCATGGAAAGCCAAAAAGTGGGGAGAACGAGGGTGATTTTTCGCTTATGAGGGCAAGAATTGAGGCTCAGTTCTGGGCTACCTGCTTCTCAAAGCCTGGAAGTATCCTTGCCGTGTGAGTGATGCCCCGATTGGAATATTTGATTCAGGTGTAGGTGGTCTCACCGTTGCCCGCGCAATTTTGGATCAGCTTCCTAACGAATCAACTTTATATATTGGTGACACTGCTCGCGGGCCATATGGCCCAAGACCGTTAGCCGAGGTTCGAACCTTTGCCTTAGAAACCTTAGATTTCCTAGTTGATCAAGGTGTGAAGGCAATTGTTATTGCATGTAACACGGCCAGTGCTGCCATGTTACGAGATGCGCGTGAACGGTATTCAATTCCTGTTATAGAAGTTATAGCACCCGCTGTTCGTCGTGCTGTTGCTGCAACGAGATCTGGTCGTATCGGAGTTATTGGAACACGTGCAACTATAGATTCCAAGGCATATCTGGATGCCTTCGCAGCAGCTACACAATTAGAGATTACATCCATTGCATGTCCTAAATTTGTTGAGTACGTAGAGCGAGGCGAAACATCAGGTTCTGAAATAACCCAGATTGCGCGCGAGTATTTAGAGCCAATTATTAAGGCAGATGTTGATACTTTGGTGCTCGGTTGCACTCACTATCCATTGCTCACTGGTGTGATTTCCTACGTTGTTGGAAACAATGTTTCCCTTGTATCAAGTGCCGAAGAAACCGCAAAAGATCTCTATAGAGTCCTCGTTGAAAATTCACTTCTCCGAGAGAGCAAGTCAGGACCAGCAACTCATCGTTTTCTTGCGACAGGGGATGCAAAATCCTTTGAATCACTGGCGCGAAGATTCCTCGGTCCAGAAGTTGGACGAGTAGAACATCAAGATTTGGCCTAGGAGAGGAAAACATGAGTCGCAACGATGGAAGAAGCAACGCTGATTTGCGCAACATTAAGTTCACGCGCAATTGGTTAGATAACGCCGAAGGATCGGTACTTGTTGAATTTGGTGGGACTCGCGTTTTATGTGTTGCTTCATTTACGCCGGGCGTTCCTCGCTGGTTAAAAGATTCAGGCAAAGGTTGGGTAACTTCTGAATATGCGATGTTGCCTCGTGCAACTCACACACGTTCAGATCGTGAAAGCGTTAAAGGAAAACTTGGCGGACGAACACAGGAGATATCTCGACTTGTGGGTCGATCCTTGCGATCTATAGTGAATATGAAAGAACTTGGCGAAAACACAATCGTGATTGATTGTGATGTATTGCAAGCCGATGGTGGCACACGAACTGCGGCAATAACTGGCGCTTATGTTGCATTAGCTGACGCAATCACATGGGCAAAAGCTAACGGACATATCAACGCCAAATCTCAACCACTTGCAGATTCAGTTTCAGCAATTAGTGTTGGAATCATTGATGGTGTCCCGATGTTGGATCTTTGCTATGAAGAAGATGTTCGAGCAGATACAGATATGAACGTTGTATGTAGCGGAAATGGAAAATTTATCGAGGTTCAAGGAACAGCTGAAGGTCAGCCATTTGATCGGGCACTTCTAGATTCTCTTTTAGATTTGGCCGTAGCGGGATGCGCTGAATTAACAGCGCTACAACGCCAGGTACTTTCTTCATAACCATTCGATGAAATCACACCCATTAGTTTTAGCAACTCGTAATTCTGGAAAGATTGAAGAATTTCGCAGGATCTTGGATGAAATTGCTCCCGGCGAAGTCGAGCTCATTGGGCTTGAAAACTTTCCTGACCTTGGTGATGTAGAGGAGACGGGAAAAACTTTCGAGGAAAATTCCTTACTGAAAGCAAGAACTATCTGCCTGGCAACGGGAATCTCAGCGATAGCTGACGACAGTGGTTTGTGTGTTGATTACTTAGGTGGAGATCCCGGAATTTACTCTGCGCGCTGGTCGGGAACCCATGGCGATGACAAAGCTAATTTGCAAAAAGTTCTCAACCAACTTGATGGAGTGCCACGTGAAAAGCGAAGTGCACACTTCAGGTGTGTGACATCTTTTGTTACCCCAACAGGAATTGAAATTGCACAAGAGGGGATTCTTGAGGGTTATATCTTGACCGAACCCGTGGGAACTTTTGGTTTTGGCTATGACCCAATTTTCCAGCCTCACGGAAGTCAGCTTTCCCTCGCAGAAATGAGCGCAGAAGCCAAAGATTCGATCAGCCATAGGGGTCAATCTCTACGGGCGATTGCGCCTCGAGTTACCCAAATGCTTGCCACGCTGGGGTAACCTTCTCCTATAAGTATCGTTTTACGTAGATTACTTACTCAACCCAAGGAGTTACTGTGGCTGTAAAGAAAGCAACCGCTAAGAAGTCAGCGGCCAAGAAGAAACCAGCAAAAAAGGCACCAGCAAAGCGATCTGTAGCCAAGAAATCGCCAGCAAGAAAATCGGCGGTAAAGAAGTCAGCTACTAAGAAGACCGCAAAGAAGAAAACTGTTGCTAAGAAATCAGTAGCACGCAAAAAAGCCACCGTAAAAAAGTCTTCGGCAAAAGTCACCAAATTTAACGTTCCACCAGTTCCGGTCGGATCTGTCTCTCGATCATCAAGAATTGATGTCGGAACAACTCCTGCACCTAAGACTTCGCCAACATCAACAACTCCAGCTGCGAAAAAGGATGCTAATTCAAATCGCGTAATTATTGCTGTTGCAATTGGAGTAGCACTTCTCTTGCTAATTGTTTGGGGAAAATCCACCGGAAGTGATGACGAAGCGGCAACACCTGCGCCTTCAATTCCTGCCATTGAATCAACAACTCCAGCACCTGAACCAACAGAATCAGCTTCAGAGTCGGCTGCTCCTGCAGTGTCAACTGTTGAAGCTCCAGGTGGCGTAGTTGCTCACTATTACAAAGCAACAGGAGTCACAACAATTTTCTGGAAAGCTCCGATGGCTGTTGATGGATTGACTGGTTACAGCGTTGAAGCTTCATCAAATGGTGGAGAGTGGAAAATGCTCTCAACGGTTCCTGCAACACAACTTTCATTAGATATTACAAAGGGTGAAGGTTCTTCATCGGACTGGACTTCTTTTAGAGTCTCAAGTGTTTATGCAGATTCACAAGTTGCATCAGCTAAAGCATTTGGACTTCCTGGTCTATATTCGTAATTCGCTTTAAGAAATAACCCTCGCACAATGTGCGGGGGTTATTTTATTTCAGGCGCTTGTATCAAAGAAAGTATTGCGCTGACGTAAGCCTTGATTCCTTCTGGAACCAGATGCACCCCATCGGGAGCAAAATATTCAGGGTGGCCATCAGAGATTTTCCGCCAATCAACAACCGATGCCTGCGAATACTTTTGTGCATACTTAGCGATCAACCCATCATTCTCATCACGCCAGCCTCTTGGAACCGCAGTATTGACCACAATAATTTGGGGTTGGTTTTTAATCAACTCAAAAATTTTGGCTACTTCTGCCTCAGCCAAACGATTGTTATTTCCAAGGTTTAGAACTATTGGAGAATTCGGAACTTTGGAAATGTCATGTTCTATCGCCGCTATAAGTTCTGGTGCTTGACGTCCCACACGGGCATTAATTAAGTCAATAGGTTGAGTCTGAGCCAGTTCATAACGAATGCCTAGAATAACTGAATCTCCAGTTACCCAAAGCCCAGGAACAGTGGAGGGGCTCATCGCTGTTTGCGTTTGTGGTTGATTTAAACTCTCTTCAAGGGCTTTCTGTAATCGATCACTTTTAGCTATCGCATTGAAGCTCACGAGCGATGTAGCAATCACAAGAGCAATAATTGATATCGAGACAGTTATTTGCTGGCGAACTCGTACTTTAGTTGTACGGTATTTCATTCCCCTGAACCAAGAAGAAACTTGGTCATTACGGAAAGGAAGCTCAACCCATCTGAGCGAAATGTCGGCAAGTGCAAAAACTATAAGCAATCGAAGTGCGTATAGTGCCCAAGGTTGCCCAGTTAAATCTACGGTTGGCCGAGTTACTTGAAAAATTATCCAGTGCCAGAGATAAACCGCGTATGAACGTTTTCCTATCCAGAGGAAAACTGGAGTTGTTAGTACTGGAGCAAAACGAGATGCGGGATGCACAACGGACATGATGATTGCACAGCCGAAAATTCCTGCGAGCGGAAAAGCCAACCTATAAAGACTTGGATTGTTTTCATCGATAAATAAAAAGCATGAAATTAGACCTAGAAAACCAACCACGCCAATTCCGTCAATAAAATCTTGGGCTCTTTGGACAATGTTTGTTGTTAAATTTTGTGGAACCCAACTAACAGCAAGTGCTGCTCCTAAAAATAATCCAATACTGTGTGTATCTGTTCCAAAATATACGTGGCTAACACTTTGGGCATTTGCATCGTCTAATCGAAATGAAAGCAATAAGAGCGCGGCCCCAGAGAAAGTTGCAATTCCAAGAGCCGCCCCAGGGATAACGTTTTTCCCAAACCGCTTGAGTACAAATAACAATATGAGCGGCCAAACCAAATAGAACTGAGTTTCTACCGCAAGTGACCATGTGTGCTGAAGGAGGGGAGGACGCCCGATTGAAGCGAAATAATCTTGGTGCCTATAAACCAGCGCCCAGTTCATACTTCCGCTTAATACATAAGGTAAGTCAGAGAGGAAACGCCTAATTGCTTCTGGCGCCCATACTCCAACAAAAAGTGCCGTGGAGAAAATCATGAAGATGAGCGCAGGAAGTAGCCTGCGAATTCGCCCTGCGTAGAAACCGCGTAGATCTAATCCGCCGCTTCGCTGAATCGAATCCAATAGTAAACGAGTGATGACGTAACCAGAGATTACAAAAAATAAATCTACGCCGAGAAATCCGCCTGGTAACCAAGAAAATCCAAGGTGATAAAGCATGACTGCGATAACGGCAACTGCACGTAGACCATCAATCGCGGGTATATGTCGAATACCCCGTTTATCATCCATTCAAAACTATTTCCGTTTAGGTGGTGACTTCTTTGCTGCCTTCTTCGCAGGTTTACGCTTTGGTGCTTCTAGCGCAGGTTTTGATCTTTCGCTGGCAACGTTGATTGGGCCACGGTTTAACAAAGTTCCGTCTTCATTGAGGTTCTGTTGTACTGCCTTTTGTAATTCATTGAGACGCACAAATGCAGTCTCTAGTCGAGACCTAGATTGCTGTATTGCACCTTCTGCTGCATCTAGAGATTGAGTTTGAATTTTATAAAGGCGCTCTGCTTCAGAAATTACACCCGAGAGCCATTGGCGATATTCGATAACTTCGCGCGCAGCATCGGTAATGATTCGCTCACCTTCACGCCGTGCAGCTGCCGCCAATGAAGCGGCTTCACGCTTCTTGCTTTCAAATGCTGATGCAGCTTCCAATTCAGCTTTTTCAATCAAGTCCTGTGCATCAGATTCTGCGGCTTGAATATATTTGCGCCCACGAGTTTCCGCCGTGGCTAGAAGCGCTTTTGCTTTCTGATCAGCACTTTCAATGGCGTCTTTTGCACGGCGAGCAGTCTCATTAATAACTCGATCAGAAGTTGCCTGTGCTTT
>CAEZUA010000008.1_pt1 | contig 25260 bp, 22 predicted proteins | sample 7264361 | NCBI WGS metagenome assembly CAEZUA01 (sample SAMEA6813818, study PRJEB35770) | uncultured Actinomycetes bacterium | biome: Freshwater; feature: Freshwater reservoir; material: water | place: Czech Republic | collected 2016-04-20 | depth 0.5m m | reverse complement strand
TTATGACGCGCGCTGATAAGCCAACAGAACTTAACTTAGTTTTTGACGAACCTATTCAAAAGAAGAAACCACCACGCCATCTGGCTGATTTCTCACCTGAAGAACGCCGAGCATTCGCAAAAGAATTAGGACTTCCTGGTTTTCGCGCGAATCAAGTAGCTAATCATTACTTCACCCATCTTTCTACAGACCCACAAACATGGAGTGATATCCCAGCCGATAAACGTCAAGAGTTCGCGGATACATTCACCCCTAAACTTATTGAGATTGTTCGTTCCGTAACGTGCGACGGTGGCATGACACGTAAAGACTTATGGCGTTTGCATGACGGTGTCTTAGTTGAAAGCGTTCTCATGCGTTATACCGATCGCACAACTGTCTGCATTTCATCGCAAGCTGGCTGTGGAATGAACTGTCCATTTTGCGCTACTGGGCAAGCCGGGCTTACTCGAAATCTCACTGCGGGTGAAATAACCGAACAGATTGTTGCAGCTGCAAGAGCTTGCGCTTCTGGTGAATTGCCAGGCGGGCCAACTCGCTTATCAAACATCGTATTTATGGGCATGGGTGAACCAATGGCCAATTACAACGCGGTCATGCGCACCCTTCGCAATATCACCGATCCATTTCCAGATGGCTTAGGGATCAGTGCACGCTCGGTAACAGTTTCTACAGTTGGTTTAGTAAATGGAATAGAAAAACTGATGGCCGAAGGGTTACCTGTTACATTGGCCGTTTCACTTCACACGCCAGATGATGAACTTCGTGACACCCTTGTTCCTATTAATTCACGTTGGAAAGTAAAAGAAGTTCTCGCGGCAGCAGATGCCTATGCGCAAGAAACCGGGCGACGTTACTCCATTGAATATGCGCTCATTCGCGACATCAATGACCAAACATGGCGAGCTGATTTACTAGGTAGGTTACTCAAGAATCGCAATGCACACGTCAATTTAATTCCCCTTAATCCAACTCCAGGTTCAAAATGGACAGCCTCTCGTCGTGAAGATGAAGCAGAGTTTTTGCGAATCTTAGAGAGTTATGGAGTTCCAACGACTGTTCGCGATACTCGTGGTCGTGAGATAGATGGTGCCTGTGGTCAACTTGCAGCTTCGGAAACACAATAAAAGTACCTCAAAACGAAAAGGAGTAGTAATGATTCTAGAAATAGCGTCAGTTGAGATCCAAAGTGATAAGCATGCCGAATTCGAGGTTGCTATTAAGCGAGCAGTAGACACCATCTTGGTTAAGGCAAAGGGATTCATTAGTTTTGAACTTCAGCATGGCATTGAAAAAGCGGACAGAATCACACTATTGATTCGCTGGGAAACTCTGGATGATCACATGGTTGCATTTAGACAATCAGATCAATACACAAAGTGGCGAGAGATCATCGAGCCTTACTTTGCCAGCACTCCACAAGTAGATCACTGGAATCAGATTTTTACTGCCTAAGTTCTGTTCTTTTCACGAGCTAGGTAGATAAGTCCGCATGCAATGATTGCAATTCCATAGATCGATCGCAGGTTAAGGCTTTCATGCAAGATTAGCGCTGCTAAAAGTGTTGCTGTTGCAGGTTCAGCCAGAATAAGTGTTGAAGCAGTTCCTGCTTGCACTGATTTCAAACCGAATGCGTAAGCCAAATAAGCAAGAGCGGTGGGTACTAAGCCGAGCCACAAAAGCATTTCTACTCCGCGGAATGAAACAAAGGGTGCGAAATCTCCAACGAAGATAAATGGCAAGCCCAATAGGCTGGCAAGTAGAATAATTTTTGTCATTGCCTCTGGAATTCCTACTCCTGAAGTAAGCGCACTCTTGCTTGCAACTGCAAAGAGGGAATAAGACGCACCTGCTCCTAGCGCTAAGAGAAATCCAGTCAGATTAAACTGAGAAAAACCTTTTGCACTACTGAGCACCGCTATGCCAGCGGTAGTAACAATTGTGGCAAGAAACCAGCGCTTACTTGGCTTCTCGCCTTTTAAAAGAAATGCAATTATCCCTGTAAGTGCTGGTGCAGAGCCGAGGGCTGTAACGGTTCCAATTGTGACTCCCGTACTTTTCACTGCGGAAAAAAAAGTCAGTTGATAGAGAGTGAAACCAATCGAGGCTATCCAAAGATCCGATTGAGCAATTGGTTTTGCTGTCTTGGCAGTAAAGCGAGTGATGATCCACAGTAAAATTGCGCCAAAGATTAATCTGCCACTTCCAACAGCGAGCGGGGAGAGTCCATCTGGACCAAGGGCTTGAGCGGTACCTGTAGTTCCAAAAAAGATTCCAGCAAGGATGAGTGCGCCGTATCGATTACTCAACTAATTAACCGGCCACCCAAGTTGCAATGTAATCAGGAACTGGTATTCCTGGACGCAAGTTATCTGCCGGAATTGGTTGGCCGTAAGAAACCTTTATCGGCAAAATTCCCGCCCAGATATCTGAATCCATATCAAAATCTTTATCTTTTGGTTGCCCATGAGAAACTTTCACACTAATTTCGTTTAGAGGAAATGCAACTATTGAGGTGGCATTGACTTCTTGCTCTGTTGATTGACGAAGTTCGGATGGCCGCTGTGGAAACAAATGTGCCGTGAGTGCTTGCAGTGCCGGCCGCTTCTCACCTTCGCTAATTAAGCGCGCGCTACCTAACGCCATGAGTGACTGGTAGTGCATAGATGATTCATACGAGGATCTGGCCAAAACAAGGCCTTCAACGTGAGTAATGGTTACACAAGCTGGAGTTCCATCCATGAGCGCTTTGAAAAGACGCGATGCGTTTGAACCATGTAGAAGTAGTTCATCTTTAAACGGAGCGCATGCAACAGGCAGGGCGAATGGTTGACCGTCAACACTGATTGCAACGTGCGCCACAAGTGCTCTGGATATTATTGATTTCGCAACTTCTGGATCATGGTTTTGTTTATGTGGTGACCTATGTACTTCGGTGCGTTCGCTCATCATGTTCCCATCATACGCGCCAAGGCTTTAGCAACAATGCTTGGCCTGGATCTGTGTTGTTCTTCCCAATCAGCAAGACCTGATAATGCAATCGCTGAATTAACACCAAGCCATCTCAAAGGTTCAATTTCCCATGTGGGGGATTGCCATTGGACAAAAGGTAGATGGGTGCGTGTGCTTTCCTTGCCATGTATTAATTCACTTAGAGTTTTTGCCGCCAAATAAGAAAGTGTTACGCCATCTCCTGCATATCCACCAAGTTCGGCAAATGTGCCGTCGAAGCGAACAAATGGCGACCAGTCTCGTGTAATTCCAACTGCACCTCCCCAGGCATGAGTGAATTCAAAATTCTTAAGAATTGGAAACCAACTCATGGACATTGTGCGCAAATGATCATGAATCTTCTTATAGTTTTCACTTGCTAGATTTCTTTTAGAACCAAACGTGTAAGGCGCACCGCGTCCGCCAATGGCAAGTCTGTTATCGGGAGTTCGTTGTCCGTATGTGATGAGGTGGTTAGCTCCGGCGAAAGTTTCGTTTTCCGCAATTCCAATTTCATCGAATACTTCTTGGGGTAGTGGCTGGGTTGCAACCATGAGGGAGTAAATCGGTATCAAATCTCGAGTTCGTTGCCTATATGCCTCTGTTGCTCTAATAACTATTTTGGTATCGAGTTTCTTTCCGTCAACCTCTACAGACTTGTCCATTCCTATATGAGCTGGTGAATTTTCAAATATTGATACTCCGCGACGAGCTAATGATTGCGCCAAGCCGAGAACTAGTTGCGCCGGATTAATACGCGCGCAATTCGGTGTGAATGTGGCGCCGACGGCCCCGCTCATGTTGATCCGCGCTTTAGTTTCATCAGCGCTTAAGAGATGAGTATGTTCATCAACGTCACCGCGTATACGTGAAAGTTGCGTTTGGTGTCGCGCTATGACGAGTGAGCCTCCTTTGGAAAATCCACAATCGATTTTCTCGGCCTCGGCGAATTCTCCAATGGCATCTATTGAATTTCGAAGTTCGGCGTGCAATTGCGCGATCTCTGATGCTGATGATGTCTGAGCAAGGGATTCATCACTACGTGGATATAGCGCTGACATCCAGCCACCGTTTCGGCCACTTGCACCAGAACCTACGTGCGAGGAATCCACGATTGCAATGTTGAGAGATGGGTCTGCTGTAAGTAAGTGGTGCGCGCTCCAGAGACCGCTAAACCCAGCACCAACAATGACAACATCCCATCGTTGGTCTAAAGAGCCGGGAGAAAATGTGGGCCTATCGATCAACGACCACCAAAGACTCATCAGAGAATGATTGATGCCGCTTCAGTGAGCACTGTGCGCAAAATTGATTCAATCTCATCGAAATGAGATTGATCGCAAATGAGTGGCGGTGCAATCTGAATAACTGGATCTCCACGATCATCTGCCCTGCAATAGAGCCCATTATCGAAGAGGGCTTTGGATAAGAATCCTCTGAGCAATTTCTCGCTCTCATCAGCGGTAAATGTTTCGCGAGTAACTTTGTCTTTGACCATCTCAAGGCCCCAGAAGTATCCAGCGCCACGAATGTCACCCACAATTGGCAAGTCGTAAAGTTTCTCTAATGTCGTCTTGAGAGCCATTTCGTTCTTTCGAACATTTTCGTTGATACCTTCGCGTTCGAAAATGTCGAGGTTTGCTAGTGCAACTGCGGCTCCAGCTGGGTGTCCACCAAATGTAAAGCCGTGAAGGAATGTGTTTGTTCCTTTGCGGAAAGGCTCGTACAAACGTTCATTTGCAATCATTGCGCCCATGGGGAAATAACCAGAGGTCATTCCTTTTCCGCACGTAATAATGTCGGGCACGATTCCGTAGCGAGTGGAGGCAAAGTATTCGCCAACGCGACCAAATGCGTTGATTGTTTCATCGCATACCATCATGACGTCGTACTGGTCGCAAATTTCGCGTACTCGTTGCAAATAACCTGCCGGAGGCGGGAAGCATCCACCTGAATTTTGTACGGGCTCGACAAATACAGCTGCAACAGTGTCTGCTCCTTCAAACAAGATTGCTTCTTCAATGCGGTTTGCTGCCCATTGACCAAATTCTTCAACAGAATCGCGGTGATTAAGCGGTGCGCGATAGAAGTTTGTATTTGGCACTTTATGGTGTCCTGCAATAAGAGGCTCAAAAAATTGTTTTGCTGCAGGAATACCTGTAATTGATAGGGCACCTTGAGTTGTACCGTGATAAGCAACGTGGCGGCTAATGATTTTATGTTTCATTGGTTTGCCAGTGAGTTTGAAATATTGCTTGATGAGTTTGGCTGCAGTTTCTACTGCTTCACCACCTGATGCGGAAAAGAAAACGTGATTAAGATCGCCAGGAGTTAACGAAGTAAGGCGCTCTGCTAATTCAATTGCGCGTGGGTGTGCGTAAGACCAAATGGGAAAGTAGGCCAAGTCTTTTACTTGCTTGGCATAGGCATCAGATAACTCTTCACGACCATGTCCCACTTGCACAGTAAATAGCGATGAGATGCCGTCGAAGTATTTCTTGCCTCGATCGTCGAAGATGTACGCGCCTTCACCTTTAACAATGATTGGTATCGAGCCACCGTCTTCGTATGCGCCCATACGCGAAAAGTGCATCCATAGATGCTCTTTAGCTCGGTTGGACCAGTTAGATTCAAGATCTGACTCAAAGAATTGAACATTGTCGAAGGTGCTAGTTGTTGCCATTTTTTAGGTTCCCCAGTTATAAAGTTGCTTGCGCAACTTCAGATAGATAAAGCTTTCGGTGCTGCGTACTTGCGGGATCGCACGTATGCGTTGAAGCAGTTCGAGTAGATGTTCATCGTCATCACAGATCACTTCGGCCATCACATCGAAACCACCGGATGTGACAAGCACGTAGTCCACCTCTTTGTAGTGCGAGAGTTGGTCTGCAACTGCGGTGAGATCACCTTCGACCTTGATACCGACCATTGCCATGCGATATGAACCGACGGTAAGGGGGTCTGTAATGGCCACGACCTGCATGACTCCGGACTCGATGAGCTTGGCTATGCGTTGGCGCACGGCCGCTTCAGAGAGCCCCACAGCAAGACCGATAGCTGCATAAGGCTTTCGCCCATCGATCTGCAACTGCTCGATGATCGCCCGTGAGGTGTCATCGAGAACCGGTTTTGGCTTGCGAGTCATAGAGGTACTCTCTCGTACCTTTGAGGCAAAAGCAAAGGAATCCGCAGTTTTAGGGGCGTTTCACTGCGATATCCGTACCTGTAAGGGCGAAAATCGACCAAATTCGCAGAAAAAGGGCTTTCGCCCCAGGCGTTCTAGGCGTACTCTCACCCACAACGGAGTCAATGTCGGCGAAGGGGATTACTCGTGGAGCAACTTTCAAATTTCATCAACGGTAAGTCAGTTCAGAGCAGTTCGGGCAAGACCAGTGACCTGATAAACCCCTCGACTGGTGAGGCATACGCCAAGGCCCCGGTTTCCAATAGCGCAGATATTGATCTTGCAATGAAATCAGCAACAGATGCATTTGTAGGATGGCGCGATTCAACTCCGAGCGAGCGCCAACGTGCGTTGCTAAAAATTGCTGACGCACTTGAATCCCGAGCAGAGGAAATAGTCGCAATTGAAAGTCGCAACACCGGCAAACCGTTGGCAATAACAATGTCAGAGGAAATTCCTCCGATGATCGATCAGATTCGTTTCTTTGCAGGAGCTGCTCGCAATCTAGAGGGTAAATCTGCTGGCGAATATATGCACGGCATGACATCCATTATTCGTCGCGAACCAATCGGCGTATGTGCTCAGGTAACACCGTGGAATTACCCAATGATGATGGCAGTCTGGAAATGGGCACCTGCAATTGCAGCAGGAAATACTGTTGTTCTAAAGCCCAGTGATACAACGCCAGCATCAACTGTTTTCATGGCCGAAGTAATGTCAGAATTTTTACCAGATGGTGTCTTTAACGTGCTCTGCGGAGAACGCGATACAGGCAGAGCCCTTGTAGAACATGCAACACCTGCAATGGTCTCCATAACTGGTTCAGTTCGAGCAGGCATGGAAGTTGCAGGCTCTGCATCAAAACAATTAAAGAGAGTGCATCTAGAACTTGGTGGAAAAGCGCCAGTAGTTGTCTTTGATGATGCAAACCTTGAATCTGCTGCAGAAGGTATTGCTATTGCAGGGTTCTTTAATGCTGGTCAAGATTGCACCGCAGCAACGCGAGTACTAGTTCAAGCCGGTGTTTATGACCAGATGGTTGCCCTCCTTACTGATCAGGCAAAAAACAGCATCGCCATCGGAATGCCACATGAGGATGTACTTGTTGGACCAGTAAACAATGCCAACCAGCTTTCACGAGTAAGTGGATTCCTCGACCGCACGCCATCGCACGCCCGCGTAATGGCTGGCGGCAAAGCGCTCGCTCGCCCTGGGTTCTTCTTCCCTCCAACAATCGTGGCCGACCTCAAGCAAGATGACGAAATGATTCAAAATGAAATCTTTGGCCCAGTCATCACTATTCAGAAATTTTCGACAGAGGAAGAAGCCATCGCAATGGCAAATGGCGTCGATTATGGCCTGGCTTCAAGCGTCTGGACTCGCGATCATGGCCGTGCAATGCGATTGGCGAGAGCTTTTGATTTTGGTTGCGTGTGGATTAACACTCATATCCCAGTCGTTGCCGAAATGCCACATGGTGGATTCAAGAAATCTGGCTATGGCAAAGATCTCTCCGGTTATGGCTTCGAGGACTACACCCGAATCAAGCACGTCATGACAAACCTCAACGCCTAAATGCGTGACGAATCATTGCCTCAGGGCATAAACTCGCGCGCATAAGCTTCCCCTATACCTGCTCATCGGATGAAGGCCAGATAACTTTCCAACATGATAACCACCACGACAAGGAGTTGTAATGCCTAATAAAGAATCACTATCTCAGGAAACTCGCTCGCTTATAAAAGCGCAGATCTCACGTCGTGGGGTGCTGGCAGGTGCTGGCGGATTGGGCGCGGTAGGACTTCTTGCTGCATGTGGCACAAAGTCATCTAGTTCTGCTCAATCTGATGTCGCAGTTGATGTTTCTGACACGGAGAAATTAGCTCGTTGGGCAAACTGGACTCTTTATTTAGATTACGACTCCGATGCAAATAAGTATCCAACACTTGATGCACTAAAGGCATCTTCTGGATTAGACATTACTTATAAAGAAGATGTTGATGACAACAATACTTTCTACGGCAAAGTTGCAGGCCAACTTAAACTTGGAAAAGATATTGGTTACGACATCGTCACACTGACTGACTGGATGGCAGGACGTTGGATTCGCTTGGGCTATACGCAAGCAATTGATGAAGCCAATGTTCCTAACAAGGTCAACATCCTTCCAGCGCTCGCAAATGTTGGATTCGATCCTGGTCGCACAAATTCTTTAACGTGGCAAACAGGTTTTGCAGGATTTGGTTGGAATAAAGAGAAGTTGCCTAAAGGTGTTCACACTCTTGACGACCTATTTGCTCCTGCTAACAAGGGACGCATTGAAGTCCTGTCAGAGATGCGCGACACCATGGGAATCATCATGCAGTACCAGGGTGTAGATATCTCAGGTTCATTTACTGAAGATCAATTTATGAATGCAATTGACTTCTTAGAAAAGAAGATTTCCGATGGCTTTATTCGCCAAGTAAAGGGCAACTCCTATAAGGAAGACCTAATTTCCGGCGATGCGATTGCTGTTATTGGTTGGTCTGGCGATGTATTCCAGCTCGCTACCGAGAATAAGGGCAAGTTTGAATTCGCGGTTCCAGAAAGTGGGGGCACGCTCTGGAGTGACAACATGATGATTCCATCAACATCTACTCACAAGAAAAATGCTGAAACGGTCATGAACTACTACTACGACCCAGCTGTAGCGGCTCAAGTTGCGGCATATGTAAATTACGTCTGCCCAGTACAAGGCGCACAGGCCGAGATGGAAAAAATTGATCCAGTACTTGCAGCCAGCCCATTCATTTTCCCTGATGATGCAGCTCTTTCTAAGGTAAAAGTTTTTGCGGCACTTTCCCCTGCTGATGAGACTAAGTACCAATCTGCTTTCCAAAAAGCCACAGGCAACTAGTGGTTGATGTAGCCGCTTCCACAAAGGGAGATCTCAAACTTTCGAACTTAACGAAAGCATTCGCAGATTTCAAAGCAGTAGATGACCTATCTCTAGTTATCCCAGAAGGATCATTCTTTGCACTCCTTGGGCCTTCTGGGTGTGGCAAAACAACAACGCTTCGAATGATTGCAGGGCTAGAGGAGCCAACATCAGGCAAAATCGCAATTGGAAACACAGATATTACTTACGCAAAACCATATTCGCGCCCCGTTAATACTGTTTTCCAAAATTATGCACTTTTTCCACATTTAACAATTTTTGAAAACGTGGCATTTGGTCTGCGTCGTCGCGGAATTAAAGATGTTACAGAAGCCGTTACTAAAGTTTTAGCTCTCGTTGAGTTGGGTCATCTTGCTCAAAGAAAGCCTGTGCAACTCTCTGGTGGGCAACAGCAGCGCATCGCAGTAGCCCGTGCCATTGTTAATCGCCCCGCGTTATTACTTCTCGATGAACCACTAGGAGCACTTGACCTTAAGTTGCGCCGTCAGATGCAGATTGAACTCAAGTGGATTCAAACTGAAGTTGGTCTGACCTTCGTTCATGTGACCCATGATCAAGAAGAAGCCATGACAATGGCCGACACCATCGCCGTTATGAATGAAGGACGTATTGAGCAGATGGGTACTCCCGTTGAGCTTTACGAGTCTCCGCGTACTGTTTTTGTCGCCAACTTCCTTGGTCAATCCAATTTGGTTAAAGGAACAGTGGTCGGAAATGACGGTAGTGATCTTCAAGTTTCTGTGCATGGAAATAAGATCAGCGTTCCGGCGTCTAGAAATTTTGCTAAAGACAACTCCGAAAAGAGTGTATTGATTGGTATTCGTCCGGAGAAAATCTCTATCGAGCATGCAGAACCCAATTCACTTGGTGGGGGAGTCATCACCGATATTTCATTTGTTGGCGTGAGCACGCAGTTCCAAATTCAAATGCCGTGGGGACAAGAACTTTCAGTCTTTGAGCAAAATGATGGTGGAGCTTCACATTTACAAAAGGGTGACACGGTCACGCTTTCTTGGAAACCAAGTTTCACATTTGCACTCGATGGCACATCCGATGTCGATGCTGGAACGTCCGTAAATCCAGACGAGCTGTAATGGCATTTGTAGCAACGGCTGCCAAGAAGTCGAGTATTGTCCGCGGAATCAAACGCCCAAGTACTCCTTATTTACTCTTGCTACCTGGGCTCGCTTGGTTAGCGTTCTTCTTTATTTACCCACTTATTAACTTAGCCAGTACAAGTACTCAAACTCCAACCGATAGTGGCGAAATCGGCTCATACGTTCAAACATTTAGATTTGCCAACTACATTGATGCTATTTCTGGAGCTCGCGATCAATTCGCTCGCTCCATTGTGTATGCGCTCATTGCAACTCTCTTAGCTCTAGCAATTTCATACCCACTTGCTTATGCAATTGCGTTTAAATCTGGCAAGTGGAAGAACTTGCTTCTTGTGTTGGTGGTCGCACCATTTTTTACTTCCTTCTTATTACGTACTATCGCTTGGAAACAAATTCTTGGTAACGAAGGACCAGTAGTTACCGTCTTGCGCTGGCTTCACATTCTTTCCCCGCAAACAGGATTAACCGCCAGTGCTTTTGCAGTAGTGACGGGTATGACCTATAACTTTTTGCCCTTTATGACCTTGCCTCTTTATGCAAGCCTTGAGCGCATTGACCCTCGCACATTAGAAGCAGCAGGGGATCTGTACGCCAATGCAATTACAACATTTAGAAAAGTAACATTTCCTCTCTCACTTCCCGGAGTTGTTGCAGGAACACTTCTAACTTTCATTCCAGCAGCAGGTGATTACATCAACGCCACACTCCTTGGTAATCCAAAGACCAAGATGATTGGTAACGTCATCGAATCTCGCTTCTTTGAAATTGTTGACTACCCAACAGCGGCTGCCCTTTCCTTCCTATTAATGGCAGCAATCTTGATCCTTGTTATGGTTTATGTGCGTCGAGCAGGTACGGACGAACTTGTATGAGACGTTGGCTCTCGAAGAACCTCATCAAGATTTATGCCTTCTTGGCATTCGTTTACTTATTTATTCCTATCGCTTACACAATGGCGTTTTCTTTTAATGATGCAGGTAAGAGCAATTTAACCTGGCGGGGTTTCACTCTTAACAACTGGCAGAACCCTTGTGGAGCACCAGATGTTTGTACAGCCCTTGGTAATTCTCTTAAGATCGGATTTATCTCCACACTATTGGCAACAATTCTAGGAACCATGATTGCTTTCGCACTTGGCCGTCATCGCTTCAAAGGCCGCTCTACAGTTAACTTGTTAATTTTCTTGCCAATGGCAACACCGGAAATTGTTTTAGGTGCCTCCCTTTTGGCAATGTTCCTCAACTTAGGAATTAACCCAGGCTTTTGGCCAACGGTTATCGCACACGTTATGTTCTGTATTTCCTTCGTCGTTGTAACAGTAAAAGCACGCATTGCGAGTTTGGACCCAAAGCTTGAGGAAGCCGCAATGGATCTGTATGCAAGTGAAGTGGAAACCTTTAGAAAAATTACACTTCCACTTGTTATGCCCGGAATTTTCGGAGCAGCGCTTTTGGCATTCTCACTTTCCTTCGATGATTTCATTATTACTAATTTCAACTCAGGAACACTGACGACCTTCCCTAAGTTTGTCTATATCTCCTCTGCTCGCGGTATCCCTGCACAAGCCAACGTGATCGGCTCTCTCATGTTTATTCTCGCTTTAGCGATAGTTTTAACGAGCCAATTCGTGTCAACTAGAAAGAAACGCGTTTAGTCGCTATATTGGCAACAACGAAAGTGCAAAATTAAATCGAAGGGTTTAACACTTTTGGGTAGGACTCCGGAGGACCCGGGCCAACTATTCATAGATGTAAGGGGTGAGTCCGGCGATACGCCGGCTACGCGATGGCCACCATCGACCCTACTGTCCTTACCCATTTAGCTCATCTTCAACCACTTCTATATTGGCTTGATGCTGACCCGCTAGAACCCCAATCTCATTCGGCGCTCATCGGAGATGTCACTGCAGATTTATGCATTGTTGGTGCCGGTTACACAGGATTATGGACTGCGCTACTTGCGAAAGAGCGCGATCCAAATCGCGAAGTTGTCATAATCGAACAACGCGAAACTGGCGCTGGTGCCTCTGGCCGTAACGGTGGATTTTGTAGCACATCTTTAACTCATGGCTTTGTTAATGGGTACAGCAGGTTTCGTGATGAAATGGAAACTATTGAACGACTTGGCCGTGAGAACTTAGATGCCATAGAGGAAACAATTAAGCGGTACAACATTGATTGCGACTGGGAAAGAACTGGCGAACTCCGAGTAGCAGTTGCTCCGTGGCAACTTGATGGCATGAAAGAAGAAGCCGAGCTTCGCAATCGTTACGGCGACCATGTTGAGTTTTTAGAAAAAGATGAGATCCAGCGAAGAGTGAAATCACCAATTTATGAAGGTGCACTATTCGATCATGACGGAACAGCCCTTGTAGACCCAGCCAGATTAGTGTGGGGGTTAGAGAAAGCGTGCCTTTCGCTAGGTGTAAAAATTTACGAGAATTCAAAAGTTGAGTGGTTGCAATATCAAGGCGAGAATGTCATTGCCCATAGTCCTTACGGAACTATTACTGCTAAAAAAGTAGCCCTTGCCACCAACGTTTTCAAATCACTCGTTCGTAGCGCACGCAAATATGTGATTCCGGTTTATGACTATCAATTAGTTACAGAGCCTTTAACGCCAGAACAACGAGAGAGTATTGGTTGGGCAAATAGAGAGGGAATCTCAGATGCCGGAAATCAATTCCATTATTACCGCTTAACTAATGACGGCTGCATTCTTTGGGGTGGCTATGAAGCTATTTACAATTTCCGAGGCAAAGTACGCCTGGAATATGAATTCAGCCCAGAAACTTATGCAACACTTGCGTCAAATTTCTTAAAAACTTTTCCACAGCTTAAAGGCATTTCTTTTACGCACGGATGGGGCGGTGCAATCGATACGTGCACGCGCTTTGCACCTTTTTGGGGCACTTCTCATCAAGGACGCGTTGCATACGTCATGGGTTACACCGGCTTAGGTGTTGGTACAACAAGATTTGGCGCGGCGACAATGTTGGATTTACTCGACGGAGTTGAGACTGAGCGCACGCAACTCAAGATGGTGCAGAAAAAACCAATTCCATTTCCGCCAGAACCGTTCCGCTACATATTCATTCGCATAACGCAATGGTCCATTAACCAAGCAGATAAGCACAGAGGTAAGCGCAACCTATGGCTTCGAACCCTGGATAAGTTGGGCTTGGGCTTCGATTCTTAATCCGCAATAGGTTATCCTCAACGTATGTCCAATATCGGAAACATGTACGGCCCTAATTTCACTTTCTTAGGAGTGCCTGCATGCGATCTCGATATTCCAGCAACATATAAAGACGCCGATGTCATCATTGTTGGTGCACCCATTGATAGCGGAACATCTCACCGCTCTGGTGCAAAGTTTGGGCCTCAAGCAATTAGAGGTGGGGATTATTTACCCCACGATGGTGAGCGCCCACATTTAGCTTTGCGCGTTGATGGGCTAAAAGAACTTAACGTTGTTGATGCAGGAGATTTATTAATGCCAGGGGGAGATTTGGTTGCTTCCCTTGAAGTTTTAGCGCAAGCCACAGAGAAGATTTCGCGCGCAGGCAAGATTCCTTTTATTCTCGGTGGAGATCACTCCATCGCATCAGCTGACGTTGCAGGAATTGCACGCCACCGCGGAGCTGGAAAGATTTCAATGATTCACTTCGATGCCCACGCTGATACCGGGGAATCGCAATTTGGCGCACTCGTTGGACATGGAACGCCAATGCGTCGCCTTATTGAATCCGGCGCAGTACGAGGGGATCGTTTCTTGCAACTCGGACTTCGTGGTTACTGGCCTGAAGATGCAACTCTTAATTGGATGCGCGATCAAGATATGCGCTCTTATGAAATGACCGAAATTCATCATCGAGGAATGAGCGCTGTATTAGATGAATCATTTGCTCGTTTAACCGATGGATGCGATGGAGTATTTCTCTCCGTAGATATTGATGTTGTTGATCCTGGTATGGCCCCAGGCACTGGAACTCCAGAGCCTGGTGGAATGACAAGCCGTGAACTATTAGAAGCGGTACGTCGTATTTGTTTAGAACTACCAATTGTTGGTTTAGATATTGTTGAAGTGGCTCCTGCCTATGACAGCGCAGATATCACGGCAATATTGGCTAACCGAGTTGTTCTTGAAGCAGTAAGCGCGATTGCAAAACGTAAAAAGGGTGGCACGTATTCACCTGTTCAAAATCTTTTAGATCGTTAATTAAGAACTAATAGATCCAATTGCTTGATCCAAAATGTCTAACGCTTCATGCAATAGATTTTCTGGAATAACAAGTGGTGGAAGTAAGCGGATGACGTTTCCGTAGGTACCGGCAGAAAGAATGAGAACGCCTTTGCCTTGGCAGAATTTGATGATTGCAGCAAGCGCTTGAGGATTTGGTTCTAGCGTCCCTGGCATGACTAATTCGATTGCTTGCATTGCACCACGACCGCGAACTTCACCAATGATGGAGGATTTCGTAGCCATAGCGTGAAGTGCACTTGACATAATTGCGCCGATCTCTGCTGCGCGAGCACAGAGATTTTCTTCTTCAATTGTTGCAATTGCACCCAGTGCTGCAGCGCATGCAATGGGGGAGCCACCGTAAGTTCCACCAAGTCCGCCACCATGGACTGAATCCATAATTTCAGCGCGACCAGTTACACCCGAAAGTGGCAGCCCACCTGAAATTACCTTAGCTGTTGCAATGAGATCGGGTGTTACGCCTTCATCTTCTGAGGCAAACATCTGTCCCGTACGTGCAAATCCTGTTTGAACTTCATCGGCAATAAAGACAATGCCATTTTCTGTTGCATATTTTGATAAACCAGGAAGAAATCCCTTGGGTGGAACAATAAATCCACCTTCACCCTGGATGGGTTCAATAACTATTGCAGCAATATTCTTTCCGCCAATTTCTTTCTCCATTTTGTGAATGACGAGTTCTAAAGCTTGTTCTGCACATGCATGCGCACCTCCGGGCCAACGAAGTGGATATGCCATCGGCATGCGATAAACCTCAGGAGCAAATGGACCAAAGCCTTCTTTGTATGGCATGTTTTTTGCTGTCATGGACATGGTCAAGTTTGTGCGACCGTGATACCCATGTTCGAAAACAACAACGGCTTGGCGTTTGGTGTAACTACGCGCAATCTTGACCGCATTCTCTAGCGCTTCCGCGCCAGAATTAAGCAATATTGATTTCTTTTTATGTTTTCCTGGAGTTAGGCGGTTAAGAGCTTCGCATACCTCGATGTATCCCAAATATGGAACAACCATGAAGCAGGTATGTGTAAATGCTTCAACTTGTGCTTGTACATTTGCAACAACTCTATCTGCGCTATTTCCCACATTTACAACTGCAATACCTGCGCCCATATCAATAATGGAGTTTCCGTCGACATCGATGATGATTCCGCCACCTGCTCGATCAACAATTACTGGCATTGCCATTCCCAGGGCGGATGAGACTGCTTCTGCGCGCCGAGTGAGAATTGCTTGAGATTTAGGACCAGGGATTGCGGTGACGAGGTTTCGAACCTGCGGGATCTTTGTCATAGTCAGATGCTACTCCTGCCAAAAGTACCCATATGTCGGCGCAACCTGAGAAGATAGGCGTATGCAATTCCTTGGAATTCTCGCCTTCGTCGTCGCGCTCCTGCTTTCGGTCATGATTCACGAGTTTGGCCATTTCCTCACTGCCCGTCGTTTTGGAATGAAAGTCAGTGAGTTTTTCTTAGGGTTTGGCAAAAAATTATGGTCCACACAAAAAGGCGAGACAGAGTTCGGTCTAAAAGCCATCCCCGCGGGTGGATATTGCAGGATAGAAGGAATGGTTCCCTCAGACGCCATGCCACTCGGCCAAGAGGGTCGCGCTTTTTATCGGGCAAGCAGTGGAAAGAAACTTATAGTTTTAGGCGCTGGCTCATTCCTACATTTTGTTATCGGCTTCGTTTTATTATTTGCTCTCTTTTTTGGGGTTGGCACTACTCAAGTAACTTCGACAATTGGCCAGATAAGTCCTTGCGTTCCGCCCATTACTGGCGATCAAACATGTAAACCAACTTCCCTTGTGTCACCAGCCAAAGTTGCAGGCTTGTTACCGGGCGACACAATTGTTTCTATTAATGGTAAACGAATCAACAAGTGGATTGACGGAGTAGAAATCATCCGATCCTCTGCCGGAAAAGAAATCATTTTAGGTATTGATCGCAGCACAAAAGTGCAAGGTGTAAATCCTCAAGGTGCTCCCGATTTAGAAATTGCAGTGACTCCACAAGGTCGAGTCTTTGAAGGTAAAACGTATGGCTTTGTTGGCATCATTAATCAAATGGCAACGGTTAGAAGTAATCCCCTCGAAGCTTTCAGTCAGGCAACTACTACTACGGGTAAATTCATTTCAGCGTCAGTTAAATCATTGATTAGTTTGCCATCAAAGGTGCCTGCGCTTTGGTCCCAAACAGTAGGTGGAAAACCACGAGATCCCGAGGGCTTAGTTGGTGTTGTCGGAGTTGCGAGAGTGTCCGGACAGGCGGTTGGAAGCAACAACCTTTCTACCTCCGAGCGCATTGCTACTTTTCTTATGATTATTGCGAGCTTAAATATTTTTGTTGGATTATTTAATTTACTTCCTATTTTGCCTCTAGATGGTGGGCATATGGCAGTTGCAATTGCAGACGAGGTTCGCGCCTTTTTCGCCAGACTTCGTGGACGTGGACGCCCCGCTGCTATAGATGTCAGTGTTCTAACACCAATAACCATGGTGGTATTCATCCTTCTTGCGGGGCTAACAGTTGTCCTACTCTTCGCCGATATTGTTAATCCCGTAAACCTCAATCTTTAAAAGATGAAGTAACTCTGGGATTAGGGCACAATAACCACATGGTTGATTTAGGAATCCCAAAAGCGCCACCACCCACTCTTGCTCCACGTCGCAAAACGCGTCAGATGATGGTGGGCAAAGTTGGTGTTGGTAGTGGTTCTCAAGTCAGCGTTCAATCGATGTGCACAACGCTTACATCTGATGTCAATGCAACTTTGCAACAGATTGCCGAGCTCACCGCTTCAGGATGCGAAATTGTTCGAGTCGCTGTGCCAAGTCAAGATGACGCCGATGCACTCTCTCAAATTGCCAAGAAATCACAAATTCCTGTAATCGCTGATATTCATTTTCAGCCTAAATATATTTTTGCGGCCATTGATGCAGGGTGCGCAGCGGTTCGTGTAAATCCAGGCAACATTAAGCAATTTGATGACAAAGTAAAAGAAGTTGCAAAAGCTGCTGGTGATGCGGGAATTCCTATTCGTATTGGAGTTAACGCAGGCTCTCTTGATCCACGGCTATTGGCAAAATATGGCAAGGCAACCCCAGAGGCCCTTGTTGAGTCTGCTCTCTGGGAATGTTCCTTATTTGAAGAGCACGGTTTTTCTAATATCAAGATTTCAGTCAAGCACCATGACCCAGTCACTATGGTGAGTGCGTATCGATTGCTTGCGCAAAAGTGCGATTATCCATTGCACCTTGGAGTTACTGAAGCAGGTCCAATTTTTCAAGGCACTATCAAATCTGCCACAGCGTTTGGCATTTTATTAGCCGAAGGAATCGGCGACACGATTCGTGTATCACTTTCCGCCCCACCTGTTGAAGAAGTGAAAGTTGGCATCTCTATTCTCGAATCACTCAATCTGCGCCAAAGAAAACTTGAGATTGTTTCTTGTCCTTCTTGCGGACGGGCACAAGTAGATGTCTACACACTGGCTGAAAAAGTTCAGGCAGGCTTGCAAGGAATGACTGTCCCACTTCGCGTTGCCGTTATGGGATGCGTAGTAAATGGTCCAGGTGAAGCGCGCGAGGCAGATCTCGGAGTGGCATCTGGTAACGGTAAAGGGCAGATTTTTGTTAAGGGCGAAGTAATCAAAACCGTTCCAGAATCACAAATTGTTGAAACGTTGATTGAAGAAGCGATGCGCCTTGCCGATGAGATGGAACGTGCCGGAGTTGCCTCAGGCGAGCCATCTGTTGAGGTCCGTTAGCTCTCACTTCACGCGCCAGGGCTAAGCCTTCGGGTAGGCTCACATTTATGTTGCGAATGTCCACACTTTTTTTACGCACGTTGCGCGATGATCCAGCCGATGCTGAAGTTGCAAGCCATCGTCTACTCGTGCGCGCCGGATACATTCGTCGAATCGCAGCTGGTGTGTATTCCTGGCTACCACTGGGATACCTCACTTTTAGAAATGTCGAGCGCGTTGTTCGAGAAGAGATGGATGCTGCAGGGTTTCAAGAAGTCCATTTTCCGGCACTTCTTCCTCGCGAACCTTATGAGCAAACACAACGCTGGAGTGAATATGGGCCAGATCTTTTTCGTTTGAAAGATCGCAAAGGTGCAGATTACCTTTTAGGTCCAACACACGAGGAAATGTTTACTCTTATGGTTAAAGGCGAGTACTCCTCGTATAAGGATTTACCTCTATCTATTTATCAGATTCAAACAAAATACAGAGACGAACCTCGTCCACGAAGTGGAATCATCCGAGGTCGCGAGTTTGTTATGAAAGATTCGTACTCATTTGATTTAACGGATGAGGGCCTTATTGATTCATATAATAAACATCGCGCTGCCTACGTGAAAACTTTTGATCGCTTAGGTCTTAAATACAACATTGTTAGCGCCGTATCAGGTGCAATGGGTGGTTCTGGCTCCGAAGAATTCTTAGCGCCTTGTGAAACCGGAGAAGATACTTACGTACTCTGTGAAAAGTGCGGATATGCGGCGAACGTTGAGGCGATGAAAACAGTAGTTGTGCCGGTGGATTCAAAAGACATTGGCGCACTTGAAGAAATCGATACTCCTAATACCCCAACAATTGATTCGCTAGTTGAAGTTCTCAACGCTAAATTTGGTGGCGGATTTACTGGCGCAGACACTTTGAAGAATGTTTTGCTCATTGCCGATGGCAAGACAATCTGTGTCTTAGTTCCAGGCGATCGCGAAGTAGACCTTAAACGCCTGCAAGCAAATCTTCCAGGTGTCCAAGAGTTACGCTTATTTGAAGATGAAGATTTTGCGAAAAATCCTCATCTTGTAAAAGGTTATGTAGGGCCACAAGGTGCTTCCAAACATTCACTCCCACTCTATGCCGATCCACGTATTGCTCCCGGTTCAAGTTGGGTAACAGGTGCTAACAAGAAAAACGCTCATGCTCGCAACGTGGTGAACGGTCGCGACTTTAAAGTTGAGTCGTATATTGATTGCGCAGAAGTTCGAGCAGGTGACACATGTCCAAAGTGTGCGAACCCAGTCATTATTGATCGGGCAATTGAAATTGGTCATATTTTCCAACTGGGTCGCAAATACGCCCAAGCACTTGACCTCACCGTTCTTGATAGCGATGGAAAGAGCCAAGTGGTAACTATGGGCTCATATGGAATTGGAGTTTCGCGTGCCGTTGCTGCCATTGCTGAGCAATCACATGACGAGATTGGATTGTGTTGGCCACAGGAGATTGCACCAGCGCAGGTACACATTGTCGCAACAGGTAAAGATGACACACCATTTGATGTGGCAGAGAAACTAGCGTTGCAATGTGAGTCTTCAGGATTGCGCGTGATGCTCGATGATCGTCGTGATGCAAGCCCAGGCGTTAAATTTAAAGATGCCGAACTAATTGGTAACCCCATAATTGTTATTGTCGGCAAAGCTCTTGCTGATGGAAAAGTTGAGGTTCGCGTTCGCAAGACAGGGGAACGCTCCGAAGTTCTTCTCGCTGACGCAGTTGGCGCAGTATCTAAGCTCCTCGTTTAGATTTTCTGATGCAATTCTTCGGAGATATTGCTTTCACCACACTAGCTTTAATGGTTTTCGCAGCACTTTGTGCAGGTTTTATTGATGCAATCGCAGGTGGCGGTGGCTTGATTCAATTACCAGCCATGCTTATTGGTTTGCCTAATTCGCCTACAGTGCAAGTGCTCGGAACAAATAAACTTTCATCTATTTTCGGAACTTCGGTAGCGGCCCATTTATATCGGCGAAATATCAAACCTGATTTTAGAATCACTGTTGCTATGGCTTTCCCGGCATTCTTAGGGTCAATGTTGGGTGCTCAACTTGCTTCGCACATTCCGACTCAAGCACTGCGTCCTCTTGTTTTCATCCTCTTAGTGGGTGTTGCAATTTTTACTTGGTTCAAACCAGATCTTGGCGCAATTGAATCCCTCAGACATAGCGCGAGAAAAAGTCGCATCATTGCCAGCGTTGCCGGAGCTGGGCTCGGTTTCTACGATGGAATCTTTGGTCCTGGTACCGGAACTTTTTTCATTTTAGCTTTAGTGGCTTTGGTTGGTTTTGATTTCCTCACTGCGTCATCAATTGCCAAAGTGACAAATGTGGCGACGAATGTCGGAGCAATTTTGATTTTTGGACTCCACGGGGTGGTTTTGTGGAAGGTTGGGTTTGTGATGGGGGCTGCAAATATTCTTGGCGCAATCATGGGCGCTAAAACTGCCATTGCAGGAGGCGCGACTTTAGTGCGCAAAGTCTTTCTCTTTGTCACCATCGTACTTATCTTCAAAGTTGGAATAGATACGATTTCCCACTGGTAGCCATGTTTGGATTGAGATAAATCTGGGTTATGATTTGCCCTACAACTTCATAGAAAGATTACACAATGTCACTTGTAGCAAGTATTGAACAGGCTCTAACCCCAGTGGTGATTGATGCCGGATTCTTCTTAGAAGAAGTCACTCTCACAACTGCTGGAAATCGTCGACTAGTAACCTGCATCGTTGACGGAGAGAAAAGCCTCAACATGGATGAAGTGACACTTATTTCGCGCGAAATTTCAAACCTTCTTGAAGAGGCACCTTTCATGGGCGAAACTCCTTTCACTCTTGAAGTGACATCTCCGGGCGTGGATCGCCCATTAACTTTGCCGCGTCATTGGCGAAAGAACGTCACTCGCTTAGTTCGTATTACCCAAACAAATGGGGAAGTAGTAACCGGCCGAATTACTTCTAGCGATGAGAATGCTGTCACCCTTGCCATAGAGGGAAAAGTTTCAAAGGAAGTAGTTGTCGTTTTTGCTGATGTAAAGAAAGCAATTGTTGAGATTGAATTCAATCGCAAAGGCGATGACGCCTAATGCATGTAGATATGAAGCTATTGACTTCTCTTACGATTGAAAGAGAGATTCCGCTCGATCGATTAATCATTGCTATTGAATCTGCTGTTCTTACTGCCTACTCACAAACTGAAGGTGCAAAGCGACATGCAAATGCACACCTCGACCGCGAATCTGGTGAAATCAAGATTGTCGTGCCCATTTTCGGAGAAGACGGAGAAAAATCCGGGGAAGAAATAGATGAACCCGAAGGCTTTACTCGCATTGCAACATCAACTGCCCGTCAGATCATTAAGCAAAAAATGCGTGAAACAAATGACGCCGAGATTGTTACTGAATTCACCGCTTCTGTAGGAGATGTCGTGTCTGGTGTTGTTCAACAAGGTCGCGATCCCCGGATGATTTATGTCAATTTAGGTCGTGTAGAAGGAAAAGTTCCGCATCAAGAACAAGTACCAGGAGAAGTATTTGCTCATGGCGAGAGAATTAAATGTTTTGTCATCGATGTGAAACAAGGCATGAAAGGCCCGGAAGTCACACTTTCCCGAAGCCATCCGGCACTTGTTAAACAATTATTTGCACTAGAAGTACCTGAAATCACCGAGCGCATTGTTGAAATTATGGCTGTTGCTCGCGAAGCTGGACATCGCACAAAAATTGCAGTCAGAACTCACCGTGCGGGTGTTTCCCCTAAAGGCTCACTCATTGGCCCAATGGGCGCACGTGCGCGTGCAGTTATGGATGAACTTCACGGGGAGAAGATTGACATTGTTGATTGGTCTGAAGATCCTGCGATATTTGTGGGGCATGCACTTGCACCAGCACGAGTTGAAAAAGTTGAAATTGTTGATTTAGCCACGCGCTCTGCCAAAGTTACAGTTCCAGATTTTCAACTCTCGTTAGCAATCGGTAAAGATGGCCAAAATGCCAGACTTGCTGCACGCCTTACTGGCTGGCGCATCGATATACATTCAGATGCTTTACCTACCTCGCCCGCGCCAGAATAAGCGCGTTTTTAGCATTTCAGGCGCTCTGCAGGTAAGGTTGGACTCGTTGAATTTGAGCGATCGGCAGTTATGAACCCCGTACGGAGTTGCATTAGCTGTAGAAAACGCGAAAATCCATCGGTGCTACTTCGAGTGGTTTGTCGTGAAGGAACTATTTTTCCTGATCCAAACCATCGCGCCCCAGGTCGGGGAGCATGGGTACATCCTCAATGTGCAACAGAGGCAATTGAACGTAGGGCATTTAGTCGGGCATTTGGACTAACTACTCAGACGGAAAATCGCGAATTGATTGAATACATTGAGAGTTTGAACCTAAAGAAATAGTTCCACACCAACTACGAAATGGATGCGAAAGATATGAAACTCAAATGAGCTTGTACAGATCATGAGGTTAGACAACTAAGGCTCGCATCTAAGCCCAATCATAAGATTGGAAAGCGCGGGCCAAGACAGGAGAACTGTGTCAAAGGTCCGCGTACATGAGTTAGCAAAACAACTCGGTATGGAGAGCAAGGTCGTACTTGCAAAACTCCAAGAAATGGGCGAATTCGTCCGATCAGCATCATCAACAGTAGAAGCACCCGTTGTGGCAAAACTCATTGCCCAATATCCCGATGCGAAACCTGTTGAAGAAAAGAAACCAGTAAAGAAAGCGGCTGCCAAGAAATCTGCGGCAAAGCCAGCGAAAGAAACACTTACCCCTGAAGCAGCCGTTGAACTATTGGCTGAAATTTCACCAGAATTAGCACAACAAGCAACTGCGCAAAAAGCTGCAGCAGATGCACGTCCGGTTACACCGCCACCTACTGCGCCATCTGCGCCATTAGATTCCAATGCACCACGGCCAACAACTCCTGCACCGCGTCCTGGAAATAATCCGTTCGGTGCACCGCGCCCTCCTGCACCACGTGCAGGTAACAATCCATTTTCAGTATCTGGAACTCCACGTCCACCGCAACGTCCTGCAGGTGCGCCAGGTTCTGGAACAGGTGGACCGCGTCCAGGAATGTCGGGACCGCGTCCAGGTTCAGTTCGTCCAGGTTTTGCAGCACGCCCGCCATCATCTCGTCCACCGCAAAGTGGAACAGGTGGACCAGGTGGAAATTATCCACCGCGTTCAGGTGGTCCAGGAACTTCACCATCGTCTAGTCCATATCGCACACCGACAACAGGTGCGCCAGGTGCAACAGGTGCACCGGGTGCTGGTCGTCCGGGTGCTGGTCGTCCACAACGCGGAAGCACTGGCGGTGCATTTGGAAAGAATGCAAGCAAGAGCAGTAAGAGAAAACCAAAGAGCAGAAAAGCTTTGCGTGATGAGTTCGACAATATGCAAGCTCCGCAATTGGGTGGAGCAGTTGTGCCGCACGGTGATGGAAAAACTGCAGTTCGTATGCGTCGTGGCGCATCGCTTGCAGATTTTGCCGAAAAAATTAACGCCGATCCAGCTGCACTTGTCGCAGCTCTATTTCACTTAGGTGAAATGGTTACCGCTACACAATCAGTTGACGAAGATACATTCGCCCTCCTTGGCGCCGAATTGGGTTATCTCATCCAGATCGTTAGCCCAGAAGATGAAGATCGCGAATTGCTTCAAACTTTCGACATTAATCTAGATGAAGAACTCGCTTCCCTTGATCCATCGATGCTTGTTACCCGCCCACCTGTTGTCACCGTTATGGGTCACGTAGATCACGGTAAGACACGTATGCTCGATGCGATTCGCCAAACTGAAGTTGTTAAATCAGAAGCCGGCGGAATCACGCAGCACATCGGCGCCTACCAGATCCATCACACTCACGATGGCGTAGATCGCGCAATCACATTCATTGATACTCCGGGTCACGAAGCATTTACAGCTATGCGTGCTCGCGGTGCCAAGGTAACTGACATTGCAGTACTTGTCGTTGCAGCCGATGATGGCGTTATGCCACAAACAATTGAAGCACTCAACCATGCTCAGGCAGCTGATGTTCCAATTGTTGTTGCTGTCAACAAGATAGATAAAGAAGGCGCGAACCCTGACAAGGTGCGTCAACAACTTACTGAGTACAACTTAATTGCCGAAGAGTACGGTGGAGACACAATTTTCGTAAATGTTTCCGCAAAATCTGGCGAAGGAATCAGTTCGTTAATTGACTCGATCTTGCTTACCGCAGATGCAGCAATTGATTTGCAAGCAGTAGCCGATGACGAAGCGCGAGGCGTTGCTATTGAAGCGCATCTCGATCGCGGTCGTGGCCCTGTTGCGACAGTGCTGGTTCAACGCGGAACACTCAAGGTTGGCGATGCAATTGTTGCTGGTGGTTCATTTGGTCGCGTTCGCGCAATGCTGGATGAACATGGCGCTACTGTTGAAACTGCCGGACCATCTCGACCAGTCCAAGTTCTTGGATTTACTTCTGTTCCAAGCGCTGGAGATACATTCTTGGTTGCAAGTGATGACAGAACTGCCCGTCAGATTGCTGAAAAGCGTCAAGCAGCAGAGCGCAACGCTCAACTGGCAAAGGCGCGTAAGAAAGTTTCACTTGAAGACTTCATGGAGCAATCCAAGATTACAACTCTTAACCTCATTCTTAAAGGTGACGTTAGCGGTTCTGTTGAAGCCCTCGAAAAAGCACTCTTGCAACTCGATGTCGGCGCTTAAGTAGACCTTCGCGTTATTCACCGTGGTGTTGGTGCAATCACAAAGAGCGATATCACTTTGGCATCAGCTTCTACTGCAGTAGTTATCGGCTTTAACGTTAAGCCAGAACCACAGACTGCAATTTTTGCCGATCAAGAAGGCGTCGAAGTTCGCTTCTACTCTGTTATTTACCAAGCAATTGAAGAGATCGAACTTTCACTTAAGGGACTTCTTAAGCCAGAGTTTGAAGAAGCAATTCTTGGAAACGCTGAGAT
>CAEZUA010000006.1_pt1 | contig 27543 bp, 23 predicted proteins | sample 7264361 | NCBI WGS metagenome assembly CAEZUA01 (sample SAMEA6813818, study PRJEB35770) | uncultured Actinomycetes bacterium | biome: Freshwater; feature: Freshwater reservoir; material: water | place: Czech Republic | collected 2016-04-20 | depth 0.5m m | reverse complement strand
GTTGGCCACGGCAATGATTGTGATGAAACCCTTCGCCAGGAAATAGTTTCCATTACTGGTACTCAATTCTTAAATGGCCAAGCTCATGAAGTCGTTGACGCCGTAATTATTTGGTGGCGTGACGGTGATGGCGATCTCGTCGATGAATTTGTTGACAGCCTTACATATTTAGCGGAAAACGGTCAGGTATGGGTCTTCACTCCCAAAGTTGGCCGCGAAGGACATGTCGAGCCAAGTGATATACAAGACGCTGCTCCAACTGCTGGCCTTAGCCAGACTTCTACATTGTCAATTGCCCCAGATTGGTCGGCAACTCGGCTAGTGGCAAGAAAGTCTTCAAAGAGATAGATTTGTTCTATGTCATTAACAATTGGAAGTCCTGCACCAGAGTTTGAACTAAGCAATCAACATGGCGAGAAAGTTTCTCTCTCCTCATTCAAAGGTCAAAAGAACGTTGTCGTTCTTTTCTATCCATTTGCATTTTCGGGAATCTGCACCGGAGAATTATGCGCAATTCGCGATGACCTCAATTCATTTCAAAATGATGGAGTTCAGCTCCTTGCAATCTCGTGCGATCCTATGTTTACACAACGTGCATTTTCAGAAGCTGAAAAATACACATTCCCTGTACTTACAGATTTCTGGCCCCATGGCGCAACAGCAAAAGCGTATGGAATTTTCGATGACGCTCGCGGGTGTGCAACTCGTGGAACCTTCGTAATCGATAAAGAAGGCATTCTGCGCTGGCAGATCATCAACGGTCTAGGAGATGCTCGCAATCTTGGTGACTACAAAGCGGCTATTTCAGCCCTTTAGGCTCACGAATTCTTACTTAGCCTCTTTTCAAGTAAGATTCGCCAGACCAGTAAGTCGTGTTTGCTGAAGTGTAAAAACTGCGGTGAACATTCAGGGTGCTTAGCTCAGTGGTAGAGCGTCTCGTTTACACCGAGAATGTCGGGGGTTCGAAACCCTCAGCGCCCACCAGCGTTTGCTTCTATAAAGGAAGGGTTGGAGAAATATGAAAGCCAGCCCAAGTGACCAACTCCAGATTCTAGATATTCAGCGTATGGATTTTCATGTTGCCACTTTGCGCAACAAGATGGGAACTCTTCCTGAAATTGCACAATTAAACACAACCAACTCTCGCTTAACTGTTGTGCGTGATCTACAAGTTGCCGCACAAACGCAGATAAGTGACATTAAAGTTGAACTATCTCGTTCTGAGTCCGATGTTGAACAAGTGGCAACTCGGCTCCAAAGAGATGAAAAGCGCTTAGCTGATGGATCGACGGGCGCAAAAGATTTAGAAAAATTACAACATGAGGTTCAAACACTGATTACTCGTAGATCAGAGCTAGAAGAAGTTGAGCTAGAGATCATGATGCGCATTGATGGCATTACTGCCCGCCTCAATGAGTTAAAGGCAGAAGAAGCAATACTCATAACGCAATCTGCAGAAATTGATAGTTTGAAGAAATCTGCGACACAAGCCCTCGAAGCTGAAATTGACTCAACTGTTGCTGAGCGTGCAAGCACTGTTGCCACAGTAGATAAATCACTTCTTGAACTTTACGAAAAGATTCGAACCTCTGGCGGAACTGGCGCAGCAGCGTTGCGCGAAGGCAAGTGCGATGGTTGCCATCTTTCGATAAACGGAGTTGAACTCAATCGATTAAAAACGTTGGCTGATGACGAAATTGTTCGCTGTGAAGAGTGTCGTTGCATCTTGGTTAGAGGATCTAAATAGTGGCTCGTCATTTTCTCTTAACGGCAGATGGCGGCTCGCGAGGAAATCCTGGCCATGCTGGATATGGCGCAGTTGTATCTGAGGATAAAAAGATTGTCGCCGAGCTATTTGAATACATCGGCACTGCAACAAATAATGTGGCCGAATACAGTGGCCTTGTTGCAGGACTAAAAGCAATTCACGCACTAGATCCAGAAGCCACTATTGATGTGCGAATGGATAGTAAATTAGTTGTAGAGCAGATGTCTGGACGCTGGCAGATTAAACATGCCGACATGCGAACCCTTGCCCAAGATGCCCGTGGAGCACATAACCCTTCCCTCGTTACATATTCCTGGATCCCGCGTGATGAGAATTCACATGCAGATCGATTGGCTAATAAAGCACTCGATGAGCGAGGTGCAAGTGCACCACAAAGATTGAACTATCTCACTGAACGTTTGCGCTCTGATGAGGTTCCAACATCTATTTTCCTTGTGCGCCATGGAGAAACAATTCTGACTCCTGACCGCAAGTTTTCTGGCACTGGTGAAATCAATCCACCGCTCACGGAAGAAGGTTTGGCACAAGCAGCCCTTGTTGCTAAAGAAGTTGCCAAACTTTCACCAGAAGTGCTTCTTGCGTCCCCATTACTTCGAACAACACAAACTGCACAATTAATTGCTGAACAAGTAGACCTCCCCATTATTTTTGACGAAGTTTGGTTTGAATGTTCATTCGGCATCTGGGATGGCATGTCCATTGATGATGTTAAGCAAACTTTCCCTGATGAGTATCAATCGTGGGTCTCATCACCTGCATATGCCCCACCTGGTGGAGAGTCATACGATGCAGTTGGTTGGCGAATTGATGAAGCTCTTAACGACATAGCCGCCCTTTATCCAGGGCAACGTGTAGTTGTCGTGACTCATAACGGTGTTATTCGCGAAGCAATTCGTTTAGCAACAGGTGGGTCCGCAGAGAGCATTTACCATATTGATATTTCGCCGTGCTCAATTTCCACAATTGCAATTTGGCCTAGCGATGGATTACGGGCACTTCGCGGAGCAAACGAGCGCGGACACTTGCGTTAATTCGCCTCGCTCAACGTTGACATATTAAAGTTTTCAAAAACAACGGCAGGCATTGCGGCACGATCGAAATCATCGCCCCATTCGCGGAGTTGCGTAACTTCAGTTTTACTTACGGCCTTCATACGAGACAGTAACTCAACTGGAGATTCATTCCAACGGAAGTTATTTACCGCTCCGGTCACTTCACCATTCTTGATTTGGTACACGCCATCTCGCGTTAAGCCCGTAAGAAGCAACGTTGCCGGATTCACTTCTCGTATGTACCAAAGTGTCGTTAAGAGCAGGCCGTTAGTTACTCCTGAGATGAGGTCCTCAAGTGAACCGCTTGCGCCATCAACATCCAGGATGATGTTTTCTGATGCTGAGGTATAGGCAAGGTTGGTTTCTTTCGCCGAGGCACGTGTTTGCACCAGTGCGTTTAGCTCTCCATCTTTGATCCAGTCGGTTCGAGAAATCTTTTGGCCATTATCAAAGACAGAACTCACAGGGCCACTTGCAGATGCGCAAACAAAATCAATTGCTTCAAGGCCTTTGTATGCAGGGTCAGAATAAAGATTGGCTTTTACATTAGAAAGCTTTTCGCCGATTCTTGTACGGGCGTTTTTTCCTGAGAAAACAGATCGACCTTCGAATGCATTCTTTGCGCCTGCGCTCCACAACATGTATGTAAGCAAGTCACCCACACCACTTGATGGCATAACGGTGTCGTAATGACCTACAGGAACATCAAATTTCTTTGCTTGCCAATCAAGGCGTGTACGAATGGCTGAATCGATTTTTGAAATCGATACATTTGCAAAATCTCTTGTCGAAACACCTTCCCACGTGGAGCGAGAACGTTGGTGCGATTTGCCAGTCATTTCAATGCGACCCGCAGGTTGATCCCAACGAAGACGCAACCCACCTTTAGATCCAACCCACGTAGTTAGGTGGGTATGTTCTGCATAACCAAAGAGTTCAATCTTGTCTGATACAGATCGTGAAAACATATCTCCAAGCTCTGGTGCAACACGTGCAAAAACATCCGGCCCCGTTGCATGGTGTGGATCGCTCCACTGCCCACGGGTGGTGTCACGAGCAAGCTCAGTTGCATCGTTTGCCTTACCGGCACCTCGGGCAGCAATACCGGCCTGCTTTGCAATTTCAGCAATTTCATTCGTTGAAACATCTGTGCGAGTTACAGCACCGGATGTCATTCCGCCATCAAGTGCGACAAATGCAATAACAGTTACCGAGCGTTCTGCAATAACACCATTGGTTGTGAGGGTGCTATTTGCCCATCGCAAGTTTGCTTGCGTTCTTTCCTTAATTATTACGACACAGTCATCGTAATCTGCAGCTGCAGTTATGCGCTCAATGAGTTCTTGAGGTGTAATCATGAGTTCGCCTCGGAAACTGTGTTGAGAACATTAATAGAAGAAAAGACTGCAGCAGGGCATCCGTGGCTTACGGCAGCTACTTGGGAAGGTTGACCTTTACCGCAATTAAGTGCGCCACCAAGTACATAGGTTGAAGGTCCACCAACTGCGCGCATTGCACCCCAAAAATCAGTCGTTGTTGCTTGATACGCAACATCTTTAAGTTGACCAACAATCTTGCCATTCTTGATTTTATGAAATTGCTGACCGGTAAATTGAAAGTTATAGCGTTGCATATCAATAGACCAAGAGTTATCGCCTTTAATCAAAATTCCATCTTCAACACTTGCAATCAGACCCGCCATATCTGGACCATGTGGATCGGGCTGTAAAGAAACGTTGGGCATTCTTTGAATCGGAACGTGGGCTGGTGAATCTGCAAATGCACAGCCATTACTACGATCGCGACCCACTCGCGCTGAAATACGACGATCTAATTGATAACCAACCAGAACGCCATCTTTAATGATGTCCCATTGCTGCGCGGCTACACCTTCGTCATCAAAACCCACAGTGCTTAAACCATGGGGAGTTTGGCGATCACCGGTTACATTCATCAGCGCAGATCCATATTTCAAGGTGTTGAGTTTGTCAGGTGTCGCAAAGGATGTGCCCGCATAATTGGCTTCATATCCAACAGCTCGGTCTAGTTCCGTTGCATGGCCAATAGATTCGTGAATAGTGAGCCAAAGATTTGAAGGGTCAACCAGTAAGTCATATTTTCCAGGCTTAACGCTAGGTGCTTTAACTTTCTCGGCCAATAACGAGGGCAGTTCGGCAATTTCCTTGTCCCAGTTATATACCTTGTTATCCATCCATTCCCAGCCGTATCCAACTGGTTGAGCAAGAGTTCTCATTGATTCAAACCCGTCGTCATCTACGTTGATAGCTTCAACTTGAGTTTGTAGTCGAACTCGCTGTTGCGTTGTTGATGTTCCATAACTATCTGCATAAAATTTTTGTTCTTTCACGAACATTGTGTGCGCATCTACATGGGTTACAGATGCTGATTTCAAGAGCGTGCTGCTTAAACCCCCAATGCGTGCAAATTTTTCTTCATCGCTGACTGCAAATGGATCGAGTTCGTAATCTGAAACCCACGTTTTGTTTGAATACACGGGTTCAGTCGCTAAAGAAACTAGTTCCGTTGCAAGTGGCTTGCTTGTTTTTGCCATGGCAACTGCGGTCCGCGCAAGGCGCATAGCAACTTCTGGAGAGATTTCAGGGGAGGATGCAAAACCCCACGCACCATTAACAATGACTCGTACGCCAATTCCAGTGACTGTGTCATCTGATTGAGTTTCTGGATTTGCATCTCGCATTTGTAAATAGCCCGTGCGGACTCGCTCGATACGGATGTCAACATGGGATGCACCAGCGTTCTTTGCCTCACTTAGACCTGCATCAGCGGTTTTCGTGAGAGGCAATGCGAGAAAGTCAGCATCTACCGTGTTTTTCATGACTGTATTGTGCTTGAAATGCCCGCTATTCTCTAGTTATGACTTCTAGTTCAAGAATTTTGCATGCCGCAACTGGCTCGAATATGAGCGCAAAGGGCTGGGGCCAAGAAGCAGCAATTCGCATGTTGCATAACAATTTAGATCCTGCAGTTGCAGAGCACCCAGAAAATCTCGTTGTTTATGGTGGCACAGGCAAAGCTGCCCGAGATTGGCCTTCATTTGATGCAATTGTAAAAACCCTAACAAAGTTAAAAGATGATGAAACGCTTTTAGTTCAATCAGGTAAACCTGTAGGCGTTTTTCAAACCCACGAATGGGCGCCTCGTGTCTTGATCGCCAATTCAAATCTTGTTGGAGATTGGGCAAATTGGCCAGAGTTTCGACGTTTGGAACAGATGGGTTTAACGATGTATGGCCAAATGACCGCTGGCTCTTGGATTTACATCGGTACTCAGGGAATTTTGCAAGGAACCTATGAAACTTTTGCAGCAATTGGTCACAAGCGGTTTAACGGAACTCTTCAAGGAACACTCACGCTTACTGCAGGTTGCGGTGGCATGGGCGGTGCGCAACCACTTGCTGTCACCATGAATGGTGGCGTGTGTTTAATTATCGATATCGATAAGTCTCGTTTAGAGAAGAGAATTGAAACTCGCTATCTGGATGAAATCGCAGATAACTTAGACGATGCGGTTGAGCGAGTTCTAAAAGCTAAGAACGAAAAGCGTCCACTCTCTGTTGGTTTAGTAGGCAACGCCGCAGTTCTTGTGCCACAACTACTTACTATGGATGTGGCAATCGACATCGTTACCGATCAAACATCGGCACATGACCCACTTTCCTATGTCCCAATCGGAGTTGACTTTAACGACGCCGCCCGTTTAGCAAAAGAAGACCCTGAAGATTTCACCAAAAAGTCTCGTGAAGCCATGGCCACACATGTTGAAGCAATGGTTGGCTTTATGGATAAGGGCGCCGAGGTATTTGATTACGGAAATTCGATTCGCGATGAAGCCAGACAAGGTGGGTACAAGCGCGCTTTTGCATTCCCAGGTTTTGTCCCTGCCTATATTCGCCCACTCTTTTGCGAAGGCAAAGGACCATTTCGTTGGGTAGCACTTTCGGGAGACCCCAAAGATATTTACCGCACAGATAAAGCGGTGCTCGATCTCTTTCCAGAAAATGAAGGTTTACAACGATGGATCACGATGGCTCAAGAGAAAGTTGCCTTTCAAGGCTTGCCTGCACGTATTTGTTGGTTGGGTTACGGAGAGCGTGACAAAGCAGGGCTTGCTTTCAATGATTTAGTTGCGCGCGGTGAAGTTTCTGCTCCGATTGTGATTGGGCGAGATCATCTTGATTGTGGATCAGTTGCATCTCCATACCGTGAGACAGAGGCTATGAAAGATGGGTCCGATGCAATTGCAGACTGGCCTTTGCTCAATGCAATGATCAATATTGCATCTGGTGCTTCATGGGTTTCTATTCACCATGGTGGTGGAGTTGGAATTGGTCGCTCAATCCATGCTGGTCAAGTAAGCGTTGCAGATGGAACAAAATTGGCTGCACAAAAGCTAGAACGAGTACTCACTAATGACCCGGGTATGGGCGTTATTCGCCACGTTGATGCAGGTTATGAGATTGCAACAAACACTGCGCGTGAAAAGCACGTACACGTTCCAATGTTGGACACCGAAGAATGACACCTATGCTGATCGACAATATTGGCTTACTTGTTACTAATGACCCACAACATGATGGAACACCGCTTGGACTTATCGCAAACGCTGCAATCGTGGTCGAAAACGAAATCATCACCTGGGTTGGCTCATCTACTGACGCTCCGCGAAAAGATGTTAAAAACACAGTCGATGCTGTAGGACGTTGTGTCATACCTGGATTTGTTGATAGCCATACACATTTAGTTTTTGCAGGGGATAGGAGCGCAGAATTCCGCGCTCGCATGCAGGGCGAGAAATATCAAGCAGGCGGGATCAACTACACAGTTGAACTAACCCGGAAAGCTTCCAATGGCGACCTATTAAATAGTGCACGACGTTTAGTTGCTGAAGCCGTTACTTCAGGGACAACAACAATTGAATGTAAATCCGGATATGGCTTAACAGTTGAGGATGAAGCCCGCTCACTTGCAATTGCTCAACAAGTAACCTCAGAAACTACATTTCTTGGCGCACATGTAGTTCCAAAAGAGTTCAAGGATTCCCCGCAAGATTACGTTGATTTAGTGTGTGGACCCATGCTTGATGCCGTTTTGCCACATGCAAAGTGGATCGATGTTTTTTGCGACAAAGGCGCATTTACTGCAGACCAAGCACGCACAATCTTGAAGGCTGGTATGGCAAAAGGGTTGCTCCCGCGTTTACATGCCAACCAATTAGAACCCGGTGAAGGAATCCAAATTGGCGTCGAGCTGGATGCAGCATCTGTTGATCATGTCAGCCATATCTCTGATGCCGATGTGAGCGCTCTTGCAGGCTCTAATACCGTTGCAACCTTGTTGCCTTCTGCAGAATTTTCCACACGGTCTGCCTACCCAGATGCACGCCGCTTATTTGAAGCTGGGGTAAGTGTTGCACTTGCATCAGATTGCAACCCAGGAAGTTCTTACACAACAAATATCCCATTTGTTATTGCAGTTGCTGTGCGCGATATGCATTTCTCACCTGAACAAGCCATTTGGTCTGCAACACGAGGCGGAGCGCAAGCATTGCGTCGCACCGATATTGGGCACTTATCGAAAGGCGCAAGCGCTGATTTTTCGATTTTGAGTTCACCTTCCTACATTCACTTGGCATATCGCCCAGGAGTTTCCTTAATAGATGAGGTATGGCGCCATGGCAGTCGAATCAAGTAAGAGCATTAATCTCGGCGTTAGCGGAGTTAGTTTTTCTGATGTCATAGCTGTTGCTCGTCACGGAGCAAAAGTAGTTATTACACCTGAAGCAATTGTTGCCATGAACGCTTCTCGAAAATACATTGAGGAGTATGCATCCGGGGGAGTTCCTGTTTATGGAGTTTCAACTGGCTTTGGAGCACTGGCTAATCGGCACATTGATGTAAAAGATCGTACACAATTGCAAAAATCTCTCATTCGCTCACATGCCGCAGGCGTTGGCCCGGCGGTTGAAAATGAAGTAGTACGTGCCTTGATGTTCTTGCGTCTTCGCACGATGACTTCAGGACGCACGGGTGTACGAGTTGTTGTTGCACAAACGTATGCCGATTTCCTCAATGCAAATATCACTCCTGTTGTTCCTGAGTTTGGGTCCCTTGGTTGCAGTGGTGACTTAGCGCCGCTTTCACACTGTGCACTTGCAATGATGGGTGAAGGTAACGTTCACGACAACAGTGGCAAATTAGTTGCCTCCCTTACTGCAATGAAATCTGCAGGGATTACTCCCGTTGAATTAGAAGCCAAAGAGGGCCTTGCTCTCATCAATGGCACCGATGGCATGTTGGGTATGTTGATTATGGCGTGTGCAGATTTAGAGGCGCTCTGCACTGTTGCAGACATTACGGCATCAATGAGCATCGAAGGCTTGTTAGGTACTGACAGAGTTTTTGCTCCAGATCTTCACGCACCTTTGCGTCCACAGATAGGTCAAGCAGTAAGTGCTGCCAACATATTTGCAATGCTTAAAGGTTCGGGAATTGTTGCATCACACCTGGAAAATGATTCACGAGTGCAAGATGCTTACTCGCTTCGCTGTGCGCCACAAGTTGCAGGTGCCGTTCGTGACACTGTTGCCTACGCTTCAACGATTGCACAACGCGAGCTTGAAAGCAGTATTGATAATCCTGTTGTTATGCCAGATGGTCGGGTTGAATCAAATGGTAATTTCCACGGCGCACCTGTTGGTTATGTTCTAGATTTTCTTGCGATTGCTGCAGCAGATCTCGGGTCAATGTCAGAGCGCAGAACAGATCGTATGCTCGATCAAAATCGATCATCTGGTCTGCCACCATTTTTGGCGCAAGACCCAGGCGTTGATTCTGGCTTGATGATCGCCCAATACACACAAGCTGGATTAGTGAGTGAGAACAAGCGTCTAGCAACGCCTGCAAGCGTTGATTCGATACCAAGTTCTGCCATGCAAGAAGACCATGTTTCTATGGGGTGGAGTGCCGCGCGTAAGTTGCGCAAAGTTGTCGAGAATTTATCTCGCATTCTTGCAATAGAACTTGTTACTTCTGCACGGGCCATTGAATTTCGCAAAGAACTCAAGCCATCCCCCGCAACTGCAAGTGTTGTAAAAGTTCTACGCACTGTTGTACCTGGAGTAGGTCCAGATCGTTTCTTATCTCCAGAACTTGAAGCAGCAGTTACCTTGGTGCAGTCAGGTAACGTTGTAACGGCTGCTCGCGAGGTCATTAAAGATCTGCGTTGATTGAGGTCATTAAAGACCTGCGCTATTTCTTACGCTGTGCAACTCCGCAAGATGCCTCTAAAACAAGTAGCGCAGCTAAACGAACAGTGCGTTGATCTGGCGCATCAAGTGATGCATCAATTTCAGTGATATCAAGTCCGCGCACTCTCGAATCAGCTCCAAGTAAAAATGCAGCTTGTCTTAGTTCATCAGCGCTAATTCCACCTGGCATTGAAGCTGGGCATGCTGGCACAACCGAGCGATCACATACATCCACATCAAGGTCTACATAAATTTCGCGCCCGCCCGCTCCTGCAATTGCTAGAGCTTGCGAAACGGCATCGGCTATTGATTGCGTGCGCAAGGCTTCACGAGTAATAACTGTGATGCCGGCACTTTTCGCACGCTCTGAATATTCGCGGCTATTTGCAAAGTCATTAATACCAATCTGCACGATATTTGCCCCAGGCATTCCGCTTTGCATTAAACGCCATACTGGTGAACCGTTTGAAATTCCATCACGTAAATCATGATGTGCATCTAAAGTAATCAATCCGACTTTGTTCAAATCTGGCCACATTCCGCGTGCTACAGAATATGTTATTGAATTATCACCACCGAGAGCAATTAATAATTTATGTTTACTGCGCAGGTCCGAAACTGCCTGTGCCACACGAGCTTCGCCTTCTGAATTGTCAGGTGATTCGATATCTCCGAGGTCGCACATCGTGATGTCTCGTAAATCGATGTTGCGAGATATTGAATACGTTGAATAGCGAGTCAGCGCTTGTCGAATAGCACCAGGAGTTAAATGAGCCGAAGTTTTTGAAATAGAAGTTTCATGGGCTGGAACGCCAATTACGGCGACATCGCAATTTCCGCGAGCTTGACCAAAAAGAGTGTGCGCTCTGGTCCAGTTTGGATCATGCGGTAACTGCGCCTCTTTCATAACTCTCATCGTAGGGGAGCGAGGGTTTCCTTCCTATCTATTAGTGCCGTACCCTTTGCAATGAAGAGTCGCCCGGATCACCGCGTTGTACTTGTACACCGAGGAAAGTCCGGACTCCACAGAGCAAGGTGGTGGGTAACGCCCACCCGGAGAAATCCGCGGGATGAGTGCCACAGAAAATAGACCGCACATTAGAAATAATGTGTAAGGGTGAAACGGTGGTGTAAGAGACCACCAGCATTTACGGCAACGTATATGGCTAGGTAAACCCCACTTGGAGCAAGACCAGACAGATAGCGTTTGAGAACTGCTCGTTCGAGCTATCGGGTAGGTCGCTTGATTACGTAAGCAATTACGTAACTAGATGGATGGTGATCCCTCGCAAGAGGACAGGATCCGGCTTATAGGGCGACTCTTCTTCACATTTAGTTACTGCGAGTAACTTCATTAATGTGCCATAATTCCACTACGACGGTTTGGTAGTAATTAGGACTTGGTGAAAACCAAGTCCTTTTTGCTTTTGTGCAATAGATTTTGTTTTGTGCCATAATTAGAGTCGCTTGTTTGGTAGTAATTAGGACTTGGTGAAAACCAAGTTCTTTTTGCTTTTCCCTTCTTGGGTTCGCAAATGTGTGACATAATTGTTTTACTGTCGCTTGGTAGCGAAGAAGGACCCGAAATTATTCGGGTCCTTCTTGTTTATAAACAATTCATTTCTTTGCACACTAAATGGCTATTGCAGGAACAAGATGTTTCACAAGGCCATAACTTCCTCCTCGTGATGGGGACGTGGTGTAATTGGTAGCACAAACGTTTACCAAGCGGCAGGAGCGGGTTCGAATCCCGTCGTCTCCACCACAGTCTTAGTTAGTGCAATTCGATCTATTGGTAATGGTCTGAAGAATTGCAATAGCTGTGCATGGGAGGGCCTCGAGATATCGGGGCCCTTTCCTATTCTTTGGCTTATAAGTGAAACATTTCATTGATGTCAGAAGCTTTTTTTTCATGACATGAATAGTTCGAGCAAGTTTGGTTTTACAACGAATGCACAGATCCACGGCTTTAGGTGTCGGAATTCAGCAAGATCGTCAAAGTCACATAATCCAATTGCTGCAATGACTTCAGGTTCCTGCGCTAATTTGGCTAGTAGTGTCAGATAAGTTCCTTGAATTCAAGTCAATTAGAAGATAGTTATTGAGTAGACTTACTCGCGTGAACCGCAAAGTAGATATCTACTTAAGTAAAGCCACTCAGTGGCGGGAAGAATTTACCGAGCTTAGAAAAATTGCTTTGGCATCGGGCCTAACAGAGGATTTAAAGTGGGGCCATCCTTGCTACACGCTTAACAATGGCAACGTCATTTTGATCCATGGTTTTAAACATTACTGCGCTATAGCCTTCTTTAAAGGTGCACTCATGAAAGACCCAGAGCGGATTCTCATTCAACAAACCGAAAATGTTCAATCTAGTCGCCAGGTCCGATTCACAAGCCTTGCAGAGATTCGTACATTGAAAAAGGTACTTAAGGCTTATATCGCTCAGGCGATTGCAATTGAAGAGGCGGGTTTGAAAGTTGAATTCAAAAAGCCTGCTGATTTAGTGATTCCAAAAGATATTCAAGCAAAGTTAAAAAAGATTCCAGGTCTTGCAACAGCCTTCAAAGATCTCACCCCAGGTCGCAAACGAGCATATGTTCTTCACTTCTCCTCAGCAAAACAAGAGAAAACAATGGAGGCGCGAATTGTGAAATCTGCTCCAAAGATATTTGAAGGCAAGGGGCCAAACGAGTATTAGAAATTATAAAAGGCTAAGAGAATTGCTATAGAGAACATGATTGCTGCAATTGCTCCATCGAGAAACTTCCAAAATATTGGCCGAGACATAAACCGTGCCGCAGATTGTGCGCCAAAACCAATTGCTGCAAACCAGAGTGCGCTTGCCAGCATTGCGCCAGCAGAGAAAATCCAACGATTGTCTTTGAATTGGTTAGAAACGGTTCCCAACAAGATCACCGTATCTAGATAAACATGGGGGTTGAGCCAAGTGAGCGCCAAGGTTGTCCGAACGATTTTCCCTATTGATACAGAGGAATACTCTTTTGTTGTAAGAACTTCTTTCTTAAAAACAGAACGAAGTGTTTTGAGTCCAAACCACGTTAGATAGACAACGCCAAACCATCGAATGACTTCAAAGAAAGAGGCGTTCGACTGAACAATTTTTCCTAGACCTCCTGCGCCTATGGCAATGAGTGAAATATCTGAAAGAGTGCATATGCCTACAACAAGCAAGACATGTTGGCGTGCCAAACCTTGTCTTATTACAAATGCGTTCTGTGCGCCGATAGCGACGATGAGGGATAACCCAGTTAAAAACCCGGGAATGAAGGCGAGCACGGTGGCTAGGTTAGTCGAAGTCACTCATCTTTATTGCTTGTAGGCTGGCGCAATGATTATTGATGGTGAAGGTCTTTGTTACAACCTTGATGACACTCTCTCTGGAAACACTTTCGATGCACACCGAGTTCTACTTTGGGCTTCAACAATTTAGGAATAGCCATCGCTAGCGCCTCACATTCTGTGATGCAAGGAATAGAAATACCCACATTTTTGGCCATTTAGTGACCTATCAAATACTTCCAAAAGTGCTACCCCCAAGATAAATCGACCAGGCATTGCTCCTCGCTGGGAAACTTCTCTCGTAAGGAAATAGAGATAACTCAGGGAGAGATGGGAAGAGAAAATGAGAATGACCAGAAAATCGAAGGTAGCTCAGGCGTTAGTTGTTTTCGCCACTTTTGCATTAGTTCTAGCAAATAGTTCATCAGCAAATGCTGCTACAAAAACAATTACCTGCTACAAAGGAACCGCTGTTAAGAAAGTAAGTAGCGCAAATCCTAAGTGCGCAGTTGGTTGGTCAACTAAGAAACCTGTTGTAAAGACAACTGCAAAACCAGCAGCAACCCCAGCACCATCCTCTGCACCAGCTAAGGCCGGCGCACTCGCATTTTCTGGGATATACAAAGGAACCATTGCCATGTTATGGAGTGATAGCAGCGTTCAGGCAACAGCAGTAACTGCCACAGGTTCTGGAAACATTTTCGGATTGGATCAATTAACAGGAAGCGGTTCATCTTCACCTGCGAGCCAATGCGATTCGATTAACGGCGCTGGAACGATCAGCGATGGCACCAACACTTTGAAAGCAAACTTTGATACCGCTTCCAAAGGTTGTGCAAAAGATGCCGAAGCACCTACCGCAGTGGAAATAACTGGCAATGCAGTAATCACTGGCGGAACAGGCAAGTACGCAGGAGCAACCGGAACTCTTAAAGTCACCGGTTCATTCTCCATCAAGTCAACAGCAGCTGGTTTCAAGGAGAGCAGTCCTCTTACTTTGACCATCGCTGGAAACATCACGACCAAATAGTTCTCAGTACACCCGGGTACTTACAAAAAGAAGGAGCAAGGAAATGAGAAAGCTAATATCAGGAATCGTAGTAAGTGCACTTGCACTTGTTGGCGGTGCCGTAATTGGGAGCGCACCTGCTTCTGCAGCAACAACTCCAACACTGGTCCTCTCGGGAGGTAACGCAGTTTTCGGACTTGATCCAGTAAATATCGTTGCAACAGCAAGCACAGCGGGCACAGTGAAATTCTCTGCAGCTGGCGCAGTTGTGGCTGGATGCGAAGCAGTTGCCACAACAGCCGCAGCACCATTTGTGGCGAAGTGCTTATGGCTTCCAAAGGCAAGCGGAGCAACTGCTCTAACAGCAACACTGACACCAACTGATGCAGTGGGATTTACATCCGTTGACGCAGTGCCGTTTACAGCCAAGGTAGGAGCACCTGTACAAGGTGTCATCTCACCAATCAACATTTTCGTGGACACCGTTCTAGCAAGTGGATCTACAGGCGCACTTGCACCACGTTTTGGTGTTGGTTGCACAGTTTCAAGTGAGTACATCATTGGTCAAACAATTGTGTTCCGCGTTTATGCCAACAACTCTGATCTAGGTGGAGCAGTTATGGATTCATCCAATACTGCCAAAGCTTTTATTGAAGTTGCTGGCGTTGCTACTCCAATCCAATTGGCTTATGGAAATCACAGCGGCGTTGCATTCTGGACTGGAATCCTTAAGACAGGAACAGATGCTGCCCTATACAGCACACTTGGCTTGATTAACTTCAAGGTCACCATGGTTGCAAAAGACACAACAACTGCCAGGGTGCTAGCCAACAAGCGTGCAATTGTTAAAGATCCAGTAACGGGACAAAGTTCTTATCAATATGTTTCTTACTACCGCACAAAAGCTCTATTGAACCCAATTGTTGGAGCTGTTGGAACATGGAAATCAAACTTCACTGCTGCATCACAACTCACCTTGTATGCGGTTCCAAAGGCTTGATTTGAAATAAGAGTCCTTATGGTCCGAGCGCAAACTACGGAGATAGCGCGCTCGGACTCTTAAGGGAAGTTCTTGAAGGCTTAAAGACTAAGAAACACTTAGTTTCATAACGGAGAATGAAAGGCTTGTCATGAAAAAGAAAATGCTTAGACGACCAAATAGATTACTTGTACTAAGAATTGCAGTAGCTTCAATCCTTCCCATCGCAATGGTTACTCCAGCAATGGGGGCAGACGCTCCAATACCAACAACGTTGGTGGCACCTGCAGGAATTCCAGATATTCCTGCACTTCCATTTACGGGAGTAAAGGCCGCAACATTTACTACACCAGCATCTATGGCAACATTAAGTGTTACTCCTGCTCAAGCAATTGTTGGAGATCCCATTGTTGTAGCCGGTAAAGGCTTAACTCCAAGTACAACGCTCACTTTGACATGGTCAACGTCGGACGCCAGTTGGGTTGCTGAAATTCAACCAAACACAGTTAATTACATGGGAACAAGTACTTCTAACTACTACGTCAACATGGCAACTGTCACAACGGATGCAACTGGCGCATTTACTTTGAAATCAAAAGTTCCATCTGATTGGGGAGGAGTCCACGACATCTACGCTGTTCAAGATGGTGTTGGTGTTGGACACGGTGGCCTTCAAGTTGCACGCGGATTCACGATGAGTCCAAAGAGTGGCCCAGTGGGCACTCCCGTAACTGTTACTTACACAGGACTTGGACCAAAGCTTTACGCCGCAGGTTCTGCACTCTTGTGGGATAACCACTTTGCTGGCGAAATGATGGCACGCTGGACTCGCGGAACTGCAAAAGCGGTAGTTATTGCCTCAGGTAAAGTCGGAAAGCATTATGTGCAAGCCAACGAGGCAATTTCATTCTCCTATCTCAATGTGATGCAATCACCGGTTCCTTATGCAAATAGTGGATTCGGCGTATTTACCATCACGAAAGATAACGGTGCATTCAAGCCATACATTCAATGGCCAGCAAAAGTAACGCCAACTGTTGTACAACGAACAACATATTCAACTGCCGGATTGGATCCAGCGACAAAGGCCACAGCATCTCTTTCGGCTGAAAGTGGTCCGGTAGGAAGCAAAACCACCATTACAGTTTCAGGTCTTTCAACAACGGGTTCACACCAAATTGTTTGGGCAACCGTTGTTGGCAACCGAGTTAACTGCACTGGTACTTGTTGGGTGTATAACTCAATTCCACTGGCAACAGTTGATGTAGCAAGTAACACCATCAGCAAGGAAGTAACTATTCCTGATCACTTAGGTGGATGGCACGTCATCCAGGTAAAACAAGGTGATGCTATCGAGGCTCAAGCAACTTTCTACGTTAAAGAAAGCATCATGCCTTTCTATGACAAAGCTGGCAAAGTAATCGGAATGGGGCTTGCAACTGCAGATGTTTCTGGTTCCGCAGAGGCTTTTGCAAAGGGTGGCGCTGGTACTCCTACTAACACTTTCAAAGAAGGCGATGAATTTACGATCAGCCTTAAGGGTGTTGGTTGGACACAATTTGATAACACATTGGCTGTTACGTATGACAACAGCTACATAGGTTATGGATGCGGCTTCAATTCCAATGGGTATCTAGTAGTTCACCTTAAGGCTGTAGGTGGCATTGGTACGCATGTAATTGATCTTCGTCCACTGCTTTATACACAACAACCTTCATTTGCTAGTACGCCATACGGAATGGCGCCAGTGCTTACATTTGATCGTGACTTCCCGGGGCTAGCAATTGGCTACCAAATTCCTGCATTCCACTTTGCAATTAATATTGTGAAGTAAAGGGAAAGCTGATGCAGAAAACTAAGTAGCCAGATCGTTAGAGGTTAAGGCCTCGTCCCTCATTGACTGAGAGGCGAGGCTTTACCTTTTACACGTTGTGCAATTGATGTTGGCATCCACCAATTCCATTTACCAAGAAGCACCATCACACTTGGCAGCAGTAAACATCGAATAATTGTCGCATCAACAAGAATTCCTAGACCTAAGCCAACGCCAAGCTCCTGTAGTCCTGCAAAGTGTCCAAAAACTAAACCTGAGAGTGCGCCAACAAGTATTACTGCGGCCGACGTCACTACGCCGCCGGTGTGGGATAAGCCTTCAACTATTGCCTCATTATTTGTTGCACCGCGGTCCTTTGCTTCCTTCATTCGTGAAACGATGAAAACTTCGTAATCCATGGATAGCCCAAACAACACAACAAATAAGAACACTAAGACCCAAACTTCAATTTGGTCGAGTTGGTAAGTGCCCAAAACCGATGATCCAATCCCGGATTTAAAAACTAAAACCATAGAGCCGTAGGCAACAGCAATCGAAATCAGGTCCATGAAAATGGCCTTGAGGGGGAGTATGAGCGAACCAAATGATCGGAGCAGAATGAGATAAGTAATAAGCAGCGTAATAACAATTATCCAAGGAAAAGAAGTTCCGATTTTGTTGAGGAGATCTTGGCCTTGCGCAGGCGCACCAGCAAGATAGATTGTGGAATTTTCACCAAAGTTAGCCTGAGGCAAGTATGTGGTGCGAAGTTGATCGACAAAGTTCTTAGATTGCTCTTCCCCAAGTGCATGTTGACCTATGACAAAGAGGCGTATGAATTGACCAGTTTCGTCAACGTATGCGCTGGATTCATCCGTTGCAACAGTGAACGCTTCTGGATTCTTCAAGATTACTTTGGCGAGTGATATTCGCGCAGTTTTAACACTATCTGTGGTTGCTAAACCTGGACTTCCAAGATCAATAATAATTTGTGTAGGTGTAATAATCCCCGGGCCAATACGTGATGTGACCATTGTGAGCGCCTTCGATGATTCAAGGTTTGCTGGCAAAGCAGTGAGAGAACTTGGAGTCACTTGTAACCACAAAAGTGAGCTCGCAATGAGTCCAAGAGTTGCAAGTGAAGCCAGCGCCACAGCGATGGGCTTTCGGATAACGAAATGAGCAATTCTTGCCATTAGCCCTGTCGTGAGATCTCGTCTGGACATGAGTCCTTTAAATCCAAACGGAATGACCTCATTCTTGCCAAGAAATGAAAGAAGCGCTGGTTGCAACGTGAGAGCGCAGAATATTGAAACAAGCGGGACTACAACACCTGCAGTACCAAGTGATCTAATAAAGGGCACGGGAATGAATAACAGCACAGTTAAGCCAATGGCAACGCTCGCACCTGATAGCACAACAGTACGTCCAGAAGTTTGCATAGTTCTTACAATCGCATCTTCAACGCTTTGAACACTATCTTGCATTCGCTCTCGCCTAAAGCGATGAACAATTACAAGTGAATAATCAATCGCCAATCCAAGTCCAATAAGTTCGATGATGTTTGGAACGTAGAGCACCATTAAGAATCTATGCGCCAGTAAATAAACGATGCCCAGAGTGAGCGAAATTGTTGCGCCAGCAAAGATAAACGGAACGACTACCGCCCAAGAAAAACCGAGCATTAAAATCAGGAGAACTAATGCAAGCAGGACAGCGATGAGCTCTCCGCGTTTTAGATCCGATGAGAGGACAGGGGTAACGTCATACTTGATTGCAGGTGGCCCAGTGACCATCGCTTCGTTCAGCCCTTGATGAGCCAGCGCTATACGCAATTGTGGAGTGAATTTCGCAGCTTCGCTCAGATTAAATGATGTCCCGATATTGGCATATAAGTATCCACCGAGTGCACGAGATTGCGTTACCTTCGCAGTCGCAATCGACGATGCTGCAACGTCAATACTATGTTTGAAACTCTGAATTTCAGTGTCTGTAGCATTTCTAAACTTATAAAGAACAGTAAAACTACCTTCAACATTTTCATGGTAACTATTCGTCAATATCTCATCTGCTTGCGCCGATTGGCTTCCCGGTACGGTTAGTGAAGTTGTAAGGAGTCCATCAAGTTGTGACGCTCCAAGAAATCCAAAGATTCCAAGGACAAACCAGGTTGCAATAATGGCGAAGCGGTTTCGAACCGCTCCTCGAGTCCATTTTTCAAGCATGGCTAAATTTCGAGAATTGAAGCAAAACTATCCGATGATTTCGGCATGGTTATATCGAGTTCGTGCATGCCCGCATCCTCTGCTTACATCATCTTGAGAACATTTTCCACAGAGCAAAACTAACTTATGGCAGGACACATTTGCGCAGTTATAGAACTGCTTGGTTGGTGCAGAACATTTCTCACATTCGCCAATCACTTTAGTTTTAGTGCTGAAATCTATTGCCATGCGATCATCGAAGGTGAACAGTGAACCCTCCCACAGCCCTTCATCGCCAAAGCGATTTCCGTAACGGACAATTCCACCTTTAACTTGATACACCTCTTTGAAGCCTCGGTTAATCATGACCGAGGAGAGAACCTCACAACGAATTCCACCTGTGCAGTAGGTGACGATTGGCTTTTCTTTCAAGTGGTCGTATTTTCCGCTTTCAATTTCATCAACAAATTCTCGAGTTGTTGATACATCCGGAACGATCGCACCTTTGAATTTTCCAATTTGTGCTTCAAACGCATTACGACCATCGAAGAAGACAACTTCATCTCCACGCTCTTCAACGAGCTCGTTAACTTGTTCTGGGCGTAGGTGCACGCCACCGCCTACAACTCCATTTTCATCAACTACAAGTTCATCTGGTGCCCCGAAAGCAACGAGTTCTTCGCGTACTCGAACAGCAAGCCGAGGAAAATCATTTCCTGTTCCTTCAGACCACTTGAAGTCGATCTTTCTAAATCCTGGATAGCGCTTTGTGGTGCGAATGTATTTTTTGAGTGCGGACATATCTCCGCCAATAGTTCCATTTATCCCATGAGGAGAAACGATGATCCGACCCTTGAGATTAAGGGATTCGCAGAGCGTGTGTTGCCAAAGGCGAATTGCTTCAGGGACAGAAATTGGCGCGAAGCCGTAGTACAAGATTATTTTCTGAATCTCCACGGTCTCATCATAACTATCGAAAGGGCGTTCGGAAACCGAACAGGAATGGAAGATAGGGTGATGACATGAGCGGGTTGGCACTATTTATTTCAGTATTTCTCGCGTGTGCGGTCGAAGCGGTTGAAGCAACAACAATTGTTTTGGCGGCAGGAACGGCTCGCGACTGGAAATCGGCCTTACTCGGAACAGGTGCAGGACTTGGCACATTAGTTGCAATTATTGCTTTGCTTGGGCCATCACTTTCACGTTTGCCGATAAATGATTTGAGACTTTTCGTGGGTGCACTACTTCTCATTTTTGGTTTGCAATGGGTACGGAAAGCAATTTTAAGAAGCTCAGGCTTTAAAGAGCTCCATGATGAGGACAAGATCTTTCAAGAAGAGTTGGCAATTGCTCGCAAAGCCACGGCAGATAAAAGATTTGGTGTCGCAGATTGGTATGCATTCACTCTTTCCTTTAAAGGAGTTCTGCTCGAGGGTCTAGAAGTGGCATTCATTGTTTTAACTTTCGGAACAATTCAACATCAAGTAGGGCTAGCGTCCCTTGCAGCACTTTGCGCAGTTGCAGTAACGGTCTTGGCAGGTTTTGCATTACGAAAACCACTGGCTCGAGTTCCCGAAAATACAATGAAGTACATTGTCGGAATTATGTTGACATCTTTTGGAATATTTTGGGGAGCAGAAGGTGCCGGAGCGCAATGGCCTCACAAGGATTTGTCGCTGCCTTTGATTATCGTATTTATGGTTCTTGTTAGCCAAATACTTATTGCTCTCTTGAAAAAACAACATCAGTACCAGCTTTTGCGCGACGCACATCGCAGAATCAAGAACGCACCACCGTTAGTAATCGAGTTGGACGAGATCGACGCAGAGGCAGCGATCAATCAGAATGGCGTCCTAAAAACTTTGAGCAATTTTGGTGCCTTTTGGTATGACTTCCTTATTGGTGATGACTTAATTGGTTTTGCAATCGTGATTTCTGCTTTGGAATTAACCCACGTGCTCTCCAATTCGTTTGGGAGCGCGTGGGTGGTACTTCCATTGTCCGTAGCAGTCTTATTACCCATTAACTTATTCCGAGTTACGAGGTAAGGGACTTCTCAATTGAATCGGACTTCAAGGGCTAGGTATTAGGGGTATCCCCTCCTGGGCCACGCTCAGAGACCGAGCGTAAAGTGAACGCAGATTGAACAAAGGGGTTCGGCACGGCAGAATAGCGCCACGTAATCAAGCGCCAAAAGCCGTGGAATCTGTCGACTTTCCATGTCTATTGGCCTTATAACTAATAGGAGAATAGATGAATAAGAAACGCATTCTGCGTTCAGTTATTGCATCTACCGCAGCAGTAGCTGTTGTTGGTCTAGGTATGTATGTACCAGCTCAAGCAGCAACTCGCTCAACGGTAATTGTGATCGAAAGTAATACCATGACGGCCCTAAACTGCAATACGCCAGATACAAATATCGTTATTAACTGCGATGTTAGCTATCTGACACAAATGGGCTTCCAGCACTATGACGATCATAAAAAGCTCGTCAAAAATACAACTTTCGGTTCATATAAAATTGTAAAGAACACAAAGAAAGATTTCCGTGTTCAATACACAGTTGCACCTGGCCGTGTGTGGTCAGATGGAACTCCAATCAACGGAATCGACTTGATGTTGCAACACGTCCTCTCAAGCAGTGCTTTTGCAAAGAAGGCTGGGCTTCCAGATCCTAAAGATCCAGATGCTTCACCTGCATTTAACTCTGGTGGATATGACGGCGTCTATGACAACCATGTAGTTGGCATTCCAGTCCTTAGCGATGACAAGATGTCCATCACGGTTTCATACGATGCACAAATTCCTGACTGGGAGCTCAATGGCCCTGGTGGACCATACCAAGTTCACGTACTTGAATTACTTGCAGCTGGAAAAACTGCTCTAGGCACTGCTGCAGAAAACGCTGCTGCCAAAGAGAAGTTCTACACAGATGTAACCACTTACAACAAGGCCGCACTAGAGAAGATGGGTACTGCTTACAACGAGGCATGGAACGTGCTTTCAGTTGATAAAACAACTAACCCATTGTTGCTTGTTGGAAACGGTGCATACTTAGTTGAAAGCGCAGTTAAGGATCAACGAGTTACTATGACTTTGAATCCAAAGTACAACTCAGGTCCTGCAACAAGTGGAATCACAACTATTGTCCTTAACTCCAATGTTGCTGACGGTTCACCTGCTGCGCAAGCTTTGGCCAACAAAGACATTGATATTTATCAAGGTCAGCCAACAGCGGACGCAGTTGCCCAACTTCGCGCTGTTAAGGGCACAACGCTTAATATCCAAGGCTCTGTTGCTTATGAGCACATCGAACTTCGTTCCGGAACAAACTTTGGAGAAACAGATCCATATACCGGTCCATTTTCTGATGCAGTTGACAAGGCAAAGGCAAAGGATTTGCGCACAGCGTTCTTGCTTGCCTACCCACGTCAAGAAATCGTTGACAAGTTGATGAAGGCTATTGATCCAAAGGCAGTTGTCATCGGCTCAACCATCACAATGCCACTGGATGAAGGCTACGCCGGTGTTATTGCTGGTAATGGATCTGCTAAGTACCTTGCTGGTACTCAAAAGACTCGTACTGCTGCAGCCCTTAAATTGGTTCAGAAGTACTATCCAACTGCTGGTCCAAACAACCAACCTGTAAAGATCAACCTTTTGTGGGGATCTCCAGGAAATGCGCGCCGTGCATCTGAAGCAGCACTAGTTATTGCTGAAGAGAAGAAAGCGGGATTTGCTGTTACAGCTCCTGCAACAAAGGGTTGGGGTGGAAAATTAGCAAGTAGTGCATACGACGCACACTTCTTTATCTTCGATTCAACCGCTGCGTTGCAAGATGGTCAAGCATGCGGCATTTACAAGAGCACAGGTGGAAGCAATTACACGGGATTTAATAATCCAGCTGTAGATGCAATCTGCAACATCTTGCAAGCCAAGCAAGTTTCACCATCTGAAGCGCGTCGTTTGCGTATGAATATGGAGAAGTACGCCATGGATGATGCAGTTGTTGCTGGTATCTTCCAAAATCCAAACGTAACTGGTTGGGATAGTGCGCTATCTGGTATTAAGCCAGCGCCATTTAGCCCATCGTTATTCTGGAACTTCTGGGAGTGGCACTACTAAGAACTAGTTTCTTGGTAGTGGTACTACGCATCTGTAGTACCAGATAAAAAGTAGTAAAAGATGGCGCCGGATGAAAACTTCGGCGCCATCTTTTTACTGTAATATCTACTCATTAGTAATGCCGTTGGAGCGTTGAAGCAAGAGATGAACTGAAGGAGAGAAATTAAATGATTGCCTATATTGCGCGTCGTTTAGGCATTCTCATTATCATCCTATTTGGCTCCAGTTTTATCCTTTATAACTTAGCGGCCATTTCAGGCGATCCCGCAGAGGGTTTACGTGGGAGTACTGACCCTCGGGTCAAGCAACAGCTTTATTCGTTGATTCGAAATTTGCAACTTAATGTTCCGCCCCCTGCTAGATATTTCATTTGGCTCAAAGGTATTTTGGGGGGATTTACCGGACATTTAGATTTTGGAAAAACTCGAGACGGTCACGCTGTAACGCTTGATCTTGCCTCTGCTATCCCAACCACAATCCGTTTAATTTTCATGGCAACAGTCATTGCAATTATTTTAGGGATAACAGTTGGAATCGTTTCAGCACTTCGTCAGTACAGTCGATTTGACTATGCAATGACATTCGTGGCGTTCTTAATGTTCTCATTACCAATTTTCTGGGTTGCTGTTCTACTGAAGCAATATCTTGCAATCAGCTTCAATAACTTTTTGGTTAATGCCACAATTTCTCCAGGTTGGATTTTTAGCAGTAGTATCATTAGTGGAATTTTTTGGGCTGGAGTAATTAGTGGCGATCGAAGTAAAGTGTGGAAAATCTTTGGAATTGCTGCAGCAGCATCGGCAACCCTAAGCACAATTCTGAGTCTTACAAAATGGTTTGCTCACCCGGGTCTTGGTCCGATTGTTTTACTCGCCCTAGGAATTGGAGTGGCTTTTGCAGTCACACTGCTCTCCACCGGACTTCAAAATAGGAGCGCACTTAAGGCATCACTTGCGATGCCAGTTTTTGGGTTGATTTTCTATTACCCAGTGCAGAAACTATTCACGTCACATCCTGGTTTTTCACTTATTGGGGTAATGGCGCTAGTAACAATTACTGTTGCCGTCGCGACTGCAATTATCTTTTCGAAAATTGATCGTGGGCCAATCATTAGAACGACCGTTATCACATCGGTTCTTGTGGGGTTTTTAGCATTAGTTGATAAGTTGATGAGGACTTGGCAGCCGTATATGCAAACGGATGCAATCAATAATCGGCCTATACCAACCTCGGGACAGTCAAACCCATTGCTTGGAACTGACAATTTTTGGTTTACATCCCTTGATACGCTGACTCATTTATTCCTGCCAACAATCGCTCTTACTTTGATTTCTTTTGCTGGATATATTAGGTATTCGCGTGGCACGTTGTTAGATGTTTTGAATCAGGATTACATTCGCACCGCACGTGCCAAGGGCCTCAATGAGCGTACTGTGATCATGCGTCACGCATTTAGAAATACACTCATTCCTTTAACCACAATTATCGTCGTTGATTTTGCAGCAATTATTGGCGGGGCAATTATTACTGAGCATGTTTTTGGCTGGGTTGGAATGGGTACTTTATTTAACAAGGCAATAAATGGGTTTGATCTTAATTTGCTCATGGGAGTTTTCTTTATAACTGCCACTCTTTCGGTCTTGGCAAATCTCGTGGCAGATTTACTCTATTCAGCACTTGATCCTCGAATTCGGGTTGTGAGTAAATCATGATAAGAAAACGTAAAAAAGTGGAGACAGCATCAACAGATTCTGCGGAAGGTGCTATCGCCAATAAGGAAACTGAAGGCTTAAGCCAAGGTCAGATTGTGACTAGCCGCTTCCTTCGTCATAGAGGCGCAATGATTTCAATCATGGTTTTGAGCGCACTCATTCTTATTGTTTTTACTGCACTTGATAAGAAGCTTGGTCCCATCAGAATTCCGGGATGGTGGAAATACAACACCTTGGACCAACCAGATTTAAGAGTTGAGGGTTGTCCTCAAGGAATTTTGGGTTGCCCAACTTTGCACGTAGTCCCAGGCTTTCTAGGGGGAAAGAATTTTGGAATTGGTGCCCATCCCTTCGGCCAAGATGACATCGGCCGTGATTATTTTGCACTTGTCATGCAAGGCGCTCAGCGATCAATTCTAGTTATGGTTGTAATCGGCATAGTTGCAGGGTTTATTGGAACAGTTGTTGGAGCCGTATCAGGCTTTTATCGTGGCTGGATTGACGCGATTCTGATGCGCTTCACAGATTTCATCATCACTATTCCTGTCATCATCATTGGCTCGGTCATTGGTTTCCACTTTGGAAATCTTGGAATTTTATTCTTGGCTCTCTACCTTGGTTTGTTTACCTGGACAGGGCTTTCTCGCTTAGTTCGGGGTGAGTTTTTAACTCTGCGAGAGCGAGAATTTGTTGATGCTGCACGTGTGGCAGGGGCGAGCAATAGACGCATTATCTTCAAGCACATATTGCCAAATGCCGTTGGTGTCATCATTGTTTCGATCACTTTAACCATGTCTGGCGCAATCTTGCTTGAAACCGCTTTGAGCTATCTTGGCTTTGGTGTAGTTGCGCCCGATGTCTCATTAGGTCTTCTCATTAGTCAATATCAGGATTCATTTACAACTCGCCCTTGGCTCTTTTGGTACCCAGGAATTCTCATCATCATAATTGCCTTGTCAGTTAATTTCATTGGCGACGGACTACGCGATGCTTTCGATCCTCGTCAGCGCCGTCAGATGACAAAGAAGGTTAAACGAGAGTCAGTTACCCTCTTGAATAGAGAGGCTAAAAGTGAATAAGCACCAAGAGCGCACCAACACCAAAGCTACCGCCCAGGATTGCGCCACCAATAACGTTGTATTGCAAAACACTCTCGATACGAGCCGCGTTGTTAGTTTTTCTAAAGTTATCAAGACGAGTTCGGGCCAAATACGTAGCAGCGCCAGAATGAGTACCAGGAGATTCACCCGGACGAATCAAGGTGTTGTCATTAAGTTTGAGTCCACGAATATCAGAACTGTGAATGTTTCTGGCGTGATATCTGCTGGGAGCGGGAGCGGCCCAGGCATAGATCAACTTTTCTCCGACTTCAATGGACATGCAATACCTGGCGTCAATCTCTTCAACACGATGCCATCCCACAGTGATCTCTACAAATGGATTAGTGATTGTAATTCCTTCGTCGAATACGGTGACTTTGGGGCGAATAAAGAGCAAGTACGCACCCCACGAAGCGAAAATTCCCCAAGCGATTCCAGCAAGAGCATCATGGGAACTTGCAGTGATGACAAGTTCGAAACAGAGCCCAGCCGTAAGGAAGAAGACGGTGCCAGCCAGCAAGTAACTACTCCATGGCCTGAAGACTTCAATATTGCTCATAGCGCCATCTTAGATGACAATCTTTTCTTATTAGGTTCCGAAGAAGAAAGCCTGGTGCATTAATGACTGAGCCAGTATTAAAAGTTGAGAATTTAACCGTTGAATTTTGGGTGGATGGCGTTTGGTATCCAGCTGCAATCGATATGAACTTTGAGGTGCAAGCAGGTCAAGTACTTGCCATTGTGGGTGAATCTGGTTCTGGTAAATCAACAACAGCCCTCGGGTTAATGAATCTTTTGGCATCAAATGCCAGAACTAGTGGAAGCGTGCGAGTAAAAGGCGAGGAGATGATTGGTGCAAATGCCACAACTTTGCGTAGAACTCGTGGGAAAGAAGTGGCATATATTTTCCAAGAGCCAATGACTGCGCTCAACCCTGTTTACACCATTGGTTTCCAAATTGTTGAAACACTTCGCAACCACTTTGACATGGGTCCACATGAGGCAAAAATCCGAGCCATCGAACTGCTCACTATGGTCGACATTCCGGACCCAGAGAAATCATTGAACAAATATCCACAGCAACTGGCTGGGGGACAACGCCAGCGCGCAAGGATTGCTCAAGCACTTGCATGCGATCCTGGTCGAGTAGTTGCAGATGAGGCAGCCACC
>CAEZUA010000003.1_pt1 | contig 38725 bp, 34 predicted proteins | sample 7264361 | NCBI WGS metagenome assembly CAEZUA01 (sample SAMEA6813818, study PRJEB35770) | uncultured Actinomycetes bacterium | biome: Freshwater; feature: Freshwater reservoir; material: water | place: Czech Republic | collected 2016-04-20 | depth 0.5m m | reverse complement strand
TCTATTGGGAACATTATTTTCACACTTGCAAATATCTTGGGTGAATCAATTTCTGCAGTTTTTGACCTGAATACTCTTAAATCTTTCCTCACCCAAATTACTCTGGGCCAGTACATGGGCTTTCAGTTTCTCATTGCGCTTTGCATCACAATTTTCGCATTCAGAATTACTAAAATCGGCGGAGCACTCTGGCTGTTAGTTCTCACTTTTTTAGGAATAGTCGCGCCGATTTTTCAATCACATTCAGCGTCAAGTGGATCCCATGCTTTAGCTATCGGCTCACTAGTTATTCACGTAATCGCCTTATCGATGTGGGTCGGCGGAGTATTTTCGTTGGCGTTCATGAATTCTGAAGATAGAGCTATCGCTACACCGCGTTTTAGCCAGTTGGCACTCTGGGCTGCAATAGCTGTGGTTGTAAGCGGTTCTGCAAATGCGTGGGCTAGATTGAATTTTGCACAAGCGTGGCATAGCACTTATGCAATGGTAGTAATCGGGAAAATTGCACTGACTTTGGGATTAATATTTATTGGATATTTACATAGAAGAAATATTTCACAGAAAACACTACCGACAGTAAATTGGGCAAAATTTGCTCAATTGATTGTTGTTGAACTTGGCATCATGATTGTTGCATTAGCTCTAGGTGCATGGCTTTCTTCAAATCGTGCGCCAACTCCTGGAGCCAATCCAAAATTTAGTGCAGCGATTACCGTTGCTGGCCTTCCGATGCCAGATGCGCCAAGTCTGAAGAATTTATTATTTCTCTTCAACCCGGATGCTTTGTTTCTCGGATTTTTGATAGTCGCTGTCGCACTTTATATTCTTGGGGTTGTCATTCTTAGCCGGAGAGGCGACAAGTGGCCCGTAGGAAGAACTATTGCATTTGCATTTGGAATTTTTGCAATAGATTTTGCTACAAGCGGAGGGTTTGGTGTTTACGCGCACTTTGCTTTTTCTTATCACATGATTTCGCACATGGTCTTGGCAATGATTGCTCCGATTGGTCTGGTTTTAGGTGCCCCAATAACTTTGGCGCTACGAACCCTTCCTCAAGGTCGCACCGAGGAAGAACGAGGATTGCGAAGTCAGCTGGTAGTTATATTGCATTCGCGATGGGCTGTAACGATTGTAAATCCAATAGTTGCACTTGCAATCTTTGATGGTTCACTCTTTATCTTGTATTTCACTTCGCTCTTTGGCGGAATGATGCAAAGCCACACCGGCCATTTCCTCATGAACTTACATTTTCTGCTTGCTGGCTTTCTCTTCTTCCATGTGATCATTGGCGTAGATCCCAATCCAAAAAAGATTCCATACCTAGTGCGCATAATCGTGCTTTTCGCAGCAATGAGTATTCATGCTTTCTTTTCAGTCGCCCTTATGTCTGCAACAACATTGCTTGATGGCGGATATTTCGCCCAATTACATACTCCTTGGGTTTCTAATCTTTTGGCTGATCAGAGAATGGGGGGCGCGCTCGGTTGGGCAATGGGAGAGATTCCAATTCTTTTGGCTCTCATTGCAACATTTATTCGCTGGACTCGAGATGATACAAAAGAGACGAAACGTATCGACCGCAATTCCGAACGGATGGCAGCGATGGGACAGCCAGATGAATTGGCACAGTACAACTTGTATTTATCAAACCTTGCAGAAAGAGATCGTCGTACTAATTAATCCAGCTTAATTGATTTCAATACTTCTTAAAAGATTTTAAGATTTTTTGATGTTGCCACTGCATCTACGCAAATGTCATGCGATTCTCTGGGAAGTTGTTCTTCTCCAACTTCACCTTCATGAACAAGAGCAATCTTCCACGCTGGTATTGAGGCAAGAGCCCTGTCGTAATATCCTCCACCTTGCCCAAGTCGATACCCATCACGGTCGACGTAGAGTGCTGGAACAACAATTACATCAATGGTTGCTAAATCTTTCTCAGCAATCCCACGAGGCTCCAAAAGATTGCCTCTCTTCTCCAACATATTGACATCACCATTCCATCGCACCCACTCCAAAGAGTCTCCTGAGATTCTGGGCAGAAGAACAATCTTGTTCGTAGCTAGAAGTTCCTTATTAAGTTCGGATGTAGATGGCTCTAATCCATAGGAAACATAAGTTGCTATAACTTTTGCTTGATGCACCTGCGATGTTGAGAGTAAATGAAGAAATGGTTCATTTGTGAATCGTTTTTGACGAAGTTGGCGTAGCTCTTCGCGCAACCTCGCTTTTTCGTGAGCCTCGACCATTTAAATCCCCTACAACTCTGCCCTTAACAAGTATGGTGTGATTATGTCAGAGCAGATTCGTGTTGATGAATTCTTGAGTTCTTTGCTCTCTATGTGCGCCCCGCTCGAATCTTTTGAATTACCCCTTTTAGATGCGCATGGGGCAACGCTTGCTGAAGACATTTACGCTGGAGAACGATTAGTGATGCGAAAAGGAACTCGAATTCGCTCAACCCATATTGGCTTAGCAGCTTCGATCGGATTGGGACATTTACCAACTCTGCCTCACCCTCGCGTAGTGCTTCTTTCTGCTGGACCGGATTTAGTTGAACCAGGTGAATCGATAACTGGATCACAAGAATATGAAACTAACTCTTGGTTGTTAACTACTGCCGTGCGCGAGGCGGGAGCAATCGGATATCGCGTGCATTCAATTCCAGATAACGAAGAAGAGCTAAAAGCAGTAATGGAAGACCAACTCGTACGAGCAGATTTAATTGTAGTAAGTGGTGAACGTGGTGATGATTCATTTGATTTGATTACGAGAACCCTTAGTACTCTTGGCGAAATCACTACGGTTGATATGGCCATCGAACATAGCGGACGACACAACTTTGGAAAAATTGGGCCTGATGGCACACCCGTAGTGACATTGCCTGGAGATCCGATATCGGCATACATTTCCTTTGAACTCTTTGTTCGACCGATGATTAGAACAATGTTGGGCTCTGAAAATATTCACCGTCCGAGCGTTAAAGCAAAACTTGAAAAGCCGATTGCATCCAATGGCGGTGTTCGTTCATATCTGCGCGCGTACCTTTCTGAAGATGGAAAATCTGTTCGCGCGATCCAAGATCAAGAGGAAATGTCCACACTTGCCGATGCAAATGCGCTAATAGCTGTTCCAGAAGATGCGACGCAGCTTTCGGCAGGCGACCAAGTGACGGTGGTCGTCTTACGGCGTAGGTATTTCTAGAACCATGGAAAAGTTTTCAACTCATCATTGGCCAGTTGTTATCAAATTTGGCTCCCTTGAGTTGCGCCCTTTGCGATTACGAGACCGTATGCAATGGAATCGAGTTCGAAATGGAAATAGGGATTGGCTTAAACCTTGGGAAGCGACACTTCCTCGCATTCCAGGCGAGGATGACACAGTAAATCTCCCAAGTTATCTTCAGATGATTAGCGCCTATAACCGAGAAGGTCGCGCCCAACGCTCCATCTCACTTGCAATCTGGTTTGAAGGACGCCTTGTTGGCCAAATTTCTATGGGAGGAATCATCTTTGGTGCCCTGCGAGGTGCACACATTGGGTATTGGATTGACCAGGCTTATTGCAATCGTGGCCTTACAACACAATCCGTTGATCTGCTTACCGAATATGGGTTTTCATCACTTCAGCTTCATCGAATTGAAATCAATTTACGCCCCGAAAATATTGCCTCACGAAGGGTTGCAGAAAAAGCTGGATACAAGTTGGAAGGCGAGCGACCTCGCTATCTTCATATAGATGGGCAATGGCGAGATCACCTTTGTTTTGTTAGAGAAAACCCTTCAATTTCGTAACCTTTTTCTTAAGAAAACTTCATTAATTATGCGCGTAAATCCACGATAGGTATCAGGTTCCCGTCTATCTTTATGCATCATGGCTTCAGGACTTATCTATCTAGCGATCGTAGGAATGTGGATCGCCTATTTCGTCCCTCGTTGGGTACATAGTCATGATGAATTTTCTGGTAAGTCCGTTGAAAGATATAAAAGCGCTCTTCGAATAGTTGCAAGCGGAACAGGTTCTGAAGTTTCACCTAACAGTGTGCTTCATACAGACCTTGACCATGAATCTAAAATGGCGCAAGTACTTATGCGTCGCCGAATAGTTTTCGCCCTACTATCGATAACACTCGTGGTGACACTTATGCAAATAATTTTGAATTCATTACCGTACACGTATTTCTTTTTGCCACTAACAGGACTCATCATTTATGTGGCGCACATAAGGCGACAAAGTTTGGCTACCAGAATTCAACGCAGACGAGTAATGCAGTTGCAAAGATCAACTGCAGGAATTTCGGCAACAAATTTATCGCAAGTTGTAGCACCAAAACTTGCACAAGATCACTGGGTTCCACTTTCTGAGAGAGAACTCACTGGAGTTGTCTTGTTACCAAAAGGATCTGCACAAGATAGAAATGCATGGCAGCCAAATTCGATTCCAGTTCCTACTTATATGAACGCACCTAAAGCATTTGTTCCAAAACGAACGATTGATTTAACTATTCCTGGAGCTTGGTCTGAAGAACAAGAACGCCTTGCACAAGAGGCGCTCTCAGCAGCAGCACCATCTAAGGATGAAGTATTTGATCAACAATTAGCTGATGAAGCCGTTGATCGACTCAAACAAAATCGCGCAGCGAACGAATAAAAATTTCCTTAGATCCAAGAAGGCCACCACATTCTTTGGTGCCATTGGTCGTAGGAAATAACTGAACCATTAAATATGGGCATAAAGTAGATAAAATTTAGAGCGATTGCTGCTACCAAGGCAATCACCAAAATAACTCTCTTTCGCTTCCAAGGCGCAATTCCCAAGTATTTATGTACGCAGTATGTAAGCGACAGTATGAGAAATGGTTCGAAAACTATTGCGTAAAAACTGAAAACCGTTCTCTTTTGGAAGAAGAACCAAGGTAGGTAGCCAGCAATGACGCCAGAGAGAATGAAAGAAATCCTTTTATCTATTCGCCCATGTGATGCATTCGCAATCCAATACCCAATAAGAATTGCCAGTGCAATTGTGCAAGCCCACCAGAGCAATGGCGTTCCGAGTGCAAGAACTTCTTGAGAACATGAGCTTGCCCCACAACTTTTTGGAGTTTCATAAAAGAATGAAGTCGGTCTGCCCATGACTAACCAACTCCAAGGATTTGCCTGATAAGAGTGATGCTCTGTCAAAGTTGTGTGGAAATGGAGAATCTCTGCATGGTAATGCCAAAAAGAGCGAATTGAGTCCGGTATGAAACTAAAAGATGTTGGATGCTTTTCCGCCCAATGACGATCCCAACCTCGTGAACTAATGAACCAACCGGCCCATGAAGCAATGTAAACAGCAAGGGGAATGAAAATGAATTGTGCAAACCTTTGTGCAACGCCTTTGAGACTAAACTTCATTCTGTTGCGAAGTTCCTTAAGCTCTGTACCTGCAAAATCTCTGTAGATAGTGATGATTGCAAATATTGCAAGAAAATAGACACCGCTCCATTTTGTTCCTATTGCTAATCCAAAGGAAATTCCCGTTAACCAATAATTTCTTTTGAGCCAAGATAGTGCCCCACAAAGTACGAAGAAAGTGAGGAATAAATCAAGAAGCGCTGTTCGAGAGTGGACTAGGTGGAGTCCGTCCATTGCCATCAGCCCAGCAGCAAAAGCCGAGATGAATTGAGATTCAAATAAATAGAGAGCAATCCTTGCAACGAGAATGATTGTCAGTGCGCCAACAAGTGCAACTGCAAATCTCCATCCGAAAGAGTTATCACCGAATATTTTGATTCCTAAACCTATAAACCATTTTCCTACAGGCGGATGCACGATGAACTCTGGTGCTTTGCCCGTAACTTCAACTCCATATTTCAATAGATCGCGTGCGCCATCTACGTAATACACTTCATCGAAAACAAAGCTTTTTGGTCGACCGAGTTTCCACATACTCATTCCAAAGGAAATAAGTGCAATTACGATCGAAGCCATGTCGTTAGCCTAAGCGTGAGCAGGGGAATTACTGGCAAGATTGCACTATGAGTTTAGTTTTGGCAGGCACTCCACTAGGAAATCCGGGGGATGGAAGCCTGCGTCTTCGTCAATCTATCGAGGATGCAGATTTCATTGCTGCCGAAGACTCTCGTAAATTTCATAGACTTTGTCTTGACTTAAATGTGAAATTTAGCGGGAAAGTAATTTCATTTTTTGAAGGAAACGAAGAAGATAGAACAGAAGAGCTTCTAGGCCATTTACGAGCCGGGAAGAAAGTTCTTGTTGTCTCCGATGCCGGAATGCCAACAATTAGTGATCCCGGGTTTCGCCTTATGAGAGATGCAATTGCTCAAAAGATTGAAGTCAGCGTTGTACCCGGGCCAAGTGCTGTAACTACCGCGCTTGCGCTCTCGGGCCTACCAACGGATCGATTTATATTTGAAGGTTTTTCTCCTCGCGCGAAAGGCGCAAGAGAAAAATTCTTTGAATCGCTGCGCTTTGAAGAAAGAAGCATCATTTGGTTTGAGGCACCCCACCGGCTCGTAGAGTCACTGGAAGATGCAATTAAAACTCTGGGCGATCAACGCCTTGGCGCTATTTGTAGAGAAATGACCAAAACGTATGAAGAAATTATTCGTGGAACTCTTGGCGAACTTCTTATTTGGGCGAAGAGCAAAGAAATTTTAGGTGAATTAACAATCGTGATAGCGGGGGCAGAAGAAAGCGCCCACGATGTATCAAGTGCGAATATTGTCGCCAGAGTTAAAGAATATGAAGAGGCAGGGATGGACAGAAAAACTGCAATAAGTACCGTGGCTCAAGAATTTGATATTGCCAAGCGCCTCGTATTTTCTGCGGTTGTTGAAGCTAAATCAACCTCTAAGATATCCCCGTGAGCAATTCAGGAGATAAAGCGTTCTATTTAACGACGCCTATTTATTACGTTAATGATGCTCCACATATCGGCCATGCGTATACAACCGTGGCAGGAGATGTTCTAACTCGCTGGCATCGGCAACGTGGTGAAAAAGTTTGGTTCCTTACGGGTACAGATGAGCATGGGCAAAAAGTGATGCGCACCGCCGATCTCAACAAAGTTTCTCCGCAGGACTGGGTAGACCGCCTTGTAGAAACTGCATGGAAACCAAACTGGAAATCACTCAATATCGCTAATGATGACTTTATTCGCACCACCGAACCACGTCACACTGAACGTGTTCAAAGATTCTTGCAAGGCTTAAAAGACTCAGGACATATCTACGCAGGAAAATATGAAGGTCCATACTGTGTTGGTTGCGAAGAATTTAAATTGCCAGGAGATTTAATAGAAGCTAACGGAGAGAAGCTCTGTCCAATTCATAGCAAGCCAATTGAATTAGTAAATGAAAACAATTGGTTCTTTAAGCTCTCGGCGTTTGTTGAGCCATTGTTAAAACATTACAAAGACAACCCCGATGCTTGCCAACCTGAGAGCGCAAGAAATGAAGTTGTTTCCTTCCTTGAAGGAGGCGTTTCAGATTTATCAATTTCACGTTCTACTTTTGATTGGGGCATTCCAGTTCCATGGGATACAGACCAAGTTGTTTATGTCTGGTTTGATGCGCTTCTCAATTATGCAACGGCAGTTGGACTTGGCGACGATCCAAAGAGCGAAGGTGGCATTAAGTTTGCACAAACGTGGCCAGCCGATGTTCATCTTGTTGGAAAAGACATATTACGTTTTCATGCCGTGATTTGGCCTGCAATGTTGATGGCCGCCGGACTTGCTGTTCCTAAGAAAGTTTTCGCCCATGGTTGGCTACTTGTGGGCGGGGAAAAGATGAGTAAGAGCAAATTAACGGGTATTGCACCCAGTGACATCACTGATCACTTTGGTATTGATGCATTTCGCTATTACTTTTTGAGAGCTATCCCATTTGGAACCGATGGTTCTTTCTCTTGGGAGGACATGAGTGCTCGCTACACCAGCGAACTCGCTAATGATTTTGGAAATTTAGCTTCAAGGCTTACCGCAATGGTTGAAAAATACTGTGCAGGGATTATTCCTTCAGCGGCGAAAGACCCAGGACTAGAAAGTGCCCTACAAGCGACAGTAAATAGGGCCGATCCTGCAATGTGTGCCTTGGATTTCCAAGGTGGCATTAATGCAATTATGGAGTTTTGCAAGAAAGTTAATGGTTATGTAACCGAGAAAGAACCATGGAAACTAGCGAAAGATCCTGCCAACCAGAAAGAATTAGAAGAAGTTCTTTACAACACCGCTGAATCATTGCGTGCATTAGCGGTGTTGCTCAATCCAGTCATGCCCACTACCTGCGAAATTCTTTGGGAAAGCCTGGGTGCACATGCAACTATGGGTCCAATTTCCAAACAAACGATTTCTGACGTTGCGCGATGGGGTCAGTTGCCACCTGGCTCGAGTGTTATTAAGAGTGCAGTTTTATTTCCACGTTTAGATGTCAGCGAGTAACGCGCATGGCAGATCGCCACAGTAGGGATTTAGAAAGGCAACCGGCCCCGTTGCCCGAACCACTTCCTGTCCCAACCGTAGATTCACATGCACATTTAGAGATGATTACCGACACCGCTCCTCATTCAAAAGAAGTCAAAGAAATATTAGAACAAGCAAAATCTGTTGGCATCGATCGTGTTATACAAGTGGGATATTCGGCAGAACAATCCCGCTGGTGTGTTGAGGCGGCGCAATATTGGAGCGAGAGCGTTCTAGCTGCTGTGGCGCTTCATCCAAATGAGGCTCCAGTAGTTGAAGATTTAGAAGCAGATTTAGCAATTATCGAAGAACTCGCTCAGCATCCTCGCGTGCGCGCTATTGGTGAAACTGGACTTGATTATTTCCGTACCCCACCAGAATTGCGAAAGCGACAACAAGAATCATTCAAGTGGCATATTGAATTGGCGAAGAGAACCAAGAAGGCATTGGTAATCCATGATCGAGATTCCCACGATGATGTTTTATCCGTTTTGTTAGAAGTTGGCGCACCAGAAAGAACTATCTTTCACTGCTTTTCCGGCGATGTAGAGATGGCTAAAACGTGTATTGACCGGGGTTACATACTCTCTTTTGCTGGGACGATGACATTCAAGAATGCACCTCAATTGCGTGATGCCGTGAAGTTAGTGCCTATAGATCAACTACTTGTTGAGACTGATTCTCCATTCTTGGCTCCGATGCCACATCGTGGATCACTCAATACACCCGCAAACATTGCAACAATTGTTCGCGCGATAGCCGTGGAGCGGGGCGATGATCTTGCAGAACTTGCCACCGCGTTAGGGGCAAATGCCGAGCGCTTCTTTGGTTCGTTTTCGAACAGCGCACCTCATGAATGATTCATTAGGTGCAATCGAAATCCGCGCTCTGGCAGAAAAACTCAATCTCAAGCCTGCTAAGTCATTGGGTCAAAACTTTGTCATCGACGCAAATATCTGCAGAAAGATTGTCAGAGTTGCCGAAGTTTCATCAACTGACCATGCGCTAGAAATTGGTCCTGGATTAGGCTCTTTGACGCTAGCTCTATTAACCCAAGCAAAATGGGTAACAGCAATTGAAATTGATTCAAGATTGGCCAATGAGCTTCCATTAACTATGGCTCTGCATTCAGAGAATGCCAAAAACTTAACGGTTATAAACGCAGATGCGCTTGTTGTTCAAGAAGTCCCCAATAACCCAACAGTTCTCGTTGCAAATTTGCCATATAACGTTTCAGTTCCGGTACTACTGAGGTATTTAGAGAAATTCCCAACCCTCAATTCTGGTGTTGTTATGGTTCAAGCAGAGGTCGCAGATCGATTAATTGCAAAACCGGGAACAAAAGATTACGGAATCCCCAGTGTTAAAGCCGCATGGTGGTCGCAGATGGTTAATGCAGGTTCGGTAGGTCGTTCAGTATTTTGGCCAACCCCAAATGTTGATTCAAAACTTGTTCGGTTTACACGAAGGCCAACTCCAGGTGATGAGGAATTGCGACTAAATGTTTTCTCCGCAGTGGACGCCGCTTTCGCACAGCGCCGGAAAATGTTGAGGTCCGCACTCTCGTCGTGGCTAGGTAGTTCGTCAGTAGCCGAAGCAGTTCTGCAACGAGCTGGAATTGATCCAACTTTGCGTGGGGAAGCGTTGGAAGTTGATGGCTTCTGCGCTATCGCGAGAGCAAAGCAAGAAATGGGAATAGGGTTTTGATATGAGTTCCTTCGCACCAACCACTGTCGTTGTTCGCGTTCCTGGAAAAGTGAACCTTCAACTCTCTGTTGGACCAAAGGAAGAAGACGGGTTTCACAACATCGTAACAGTTTTTCAAGCAATTTCTTTATTCGATGAGATAACAATCTCGCAAGGTCCACAAGGCTCGGGAATCACCATTTCAATTACTGGCGATCACACGCACGGCGTTCCAGTGGATGCTACAAACCTTTCTGCACGGGCTGCACAAATTATGGTGAAGAGATATGACTTGCCAGAAGATCTCAACATTGAAATTAAGAAATCTATTCCTGTGGCTGGAGGCTTGGCAGGTGGAAGCGCAGATGCTGCTGGAACAATTTTGGCGCTAGATGCGCTCTATTGTTTGGGTTTATCTCGAGAAGACATGCATGCAATTGCGAAACAATTAGGTAGCGATGTTCCCTTCATGCTTTCAGGTGGAACTGCAGTTGGCAGAGGTAGAGGCGATGACGTTACTTCCGCCCTCTCCCGAGGCACTTATTACTGGGTATTAGCGCTGTCAACATCAGGACTTTCAACCCCCGCTGTTTATGCAGAGTGCGATCGTTTGCGCGCTGAACTTGAAATTGCAACGCCTCAAGCAAATGATCAATTGTTGCAAGCGCTACTTGGCGCAGACAGTGTTCAAGTGGGGAAAAATTTAGTAAACGATTTGGGCTCTGCTGCTATTTCACTTCGTCCAGCGCTACGTTTGATATTGGATGTTGGAACGGAATACGGAGCACTTGGCGCGGTGGTCTCTGGGTCAGGGCCGACAGTTGCATTCCTTGTCGGAGATGAAGAGCATGCTTTAGATTTAACTGTAGCTCTTACATCAAGTGGAGTTGTAGGTAGCGTCACAAGGGCAACAGGTCCAGTGCCTGGTGCAAAAGTTATTGAAGTTCGTTAGTACTTATTGACCTTCAGAATCAAAGGGTCCTGCTAGCTCACTCAACATAGTTGCAAGTTGTGTTCTCTCAGCCTTTGTTAATGAGATTAAGAATTCACGTTCTCGTTGAAGCAAGTCCTCCATCGCACTGTCTACTGCACGCATTCCACTTTTAGTTAAGGTAACCAAACTTCCGCGACCGTCATTAGGGTCTGCTCGTCGAGTAATTAACTCAAGTTCTTCAAGGCGATCCAAGCGATTTGTCATCGTGCCACTAGTTACTAAAGTTTCTTGCATTAATTGGCCAGGAGAGAGTTGATACGGTTCACCAGATCTGCGCAGTGATGCAAGCACATCAAAACCCCATGTATCTAAATCACCAAAAGCATTTCGCCGTGCGATATCTAGATGACGAGCGATACGAGTTATGCGACTAAGAACCTCAAGCGGTGAAAAATCTAGGTCCGGACGCTCTCTCTTCCACGCCGAAACGAGTCGGTCCACTTCATCTCGCATGTATTCAGACCTTCCGCCAGGGCTTATGGCCAGATATTTGGGGCGTTCATACGCTTTCTAGAGCCAAAATATCCCCAAGACCGGTAAAGGTTTGGCGCTAACTGGTCGAAAGCACTGCTGTTATACGGGAGAATACAGGTTCCGCCATTGTGTAGTGGCTAGCACATGGGCCTTTGAAGCCCAGGGTCCAGGATCGATACCTGGTGGCGGAGCGCACTATGCGAAGCCACACGAAAGTAACTTCGCAGGCAATTAACAAGTGAACTAGTTGAGCAATTAGGCTAGGACATGAACTGATCCATTAGCGCTAGCGATGGGAGCTTGATTTGAGTGGGCTTGATTACGCAATCGTCTTAGCAGCTGGTGAAGGCACGCGTATGAAATCAACAACACCCAAAGTTTTACATTCCATTGCAGGTCGCACACTTTTAGGTCATGTATTAACTGCCGTTGAAGAACTTTCACCAAAGAATATTCGCGTTGTCGTAGGTTCTGGGCGCGAAAGCGTTGAGGCGCACATTGCGCAAATCTCTCCACTATCCAAATCGGTTTTCCAAGAGCGCCGCGGTGGCACAGGGCATGCAACTCAATTAGCTCTTGAAGGTGTCTCTGCAACAGGCACAGTATTAATCCTTGCTGGTGATACACCGCTTCTTTCAGCCGATTCATTGCGTCAGTTAGTGCAAGCCCATCTTGATGGCGGACATTCTGCAACCGTTTTAACTGCTGAACATCCTGATCCAACTGGGTATGGGCGGATAATCCGAGATGATTCCGGAGACTTAATTGCAATAGTTGAAGAGCGCGACGCAAGTGATATTGAGCGTGAAATAGAAGAAATTAACTCTGGTGTATATGTCTTTGATCTCAAGAAATTACAATCAGTAATAGGGGAATTAACTAATAGCAATTCGCAAGGCGAGCTTTACCTCACAGATGTCATTGCACTTTTGCGTAAGAAGGGTGATCGAGTTGTTCCGATTCTCACTCCAGATTTTATTGAGATATTGGGAGTCAACGATCGCGTTCAATTGGCAGAATGTGCTGCTTTAATGCGTGATCAAATCAATGATCATTGGATGCGCCAAGGAGTTACATTCATTGATCCGACCACAACGTGGATTGATTCATCGGTTGAACTTTCCCCAGATGTCCTTATCTACCCAGGAAGTGCCCTTGCTGGCGCGACGAAAATTGCCAGTGGCGCAGTTATCGGCCCACGTACAACTCTTATTGATTGCACAGTAGATGCCGGAGCACATATAAAAGAGTCTTACTGCTCTGGAGCAAAAGTTGGCCAAGGCGCAGTAGTTGGACCTTTTGCTCACTTGAGAACCGGAGCAGTCCTCGCCTCAGATTCTCGAGTTGGCGCTTATGTCGAAATCAAAAACTCAACTTTGGGTCAAGGATCAAAAGTTCCTCACCTTTCCTATGTTGGCGATGCCACTATCGGAGTCGGAACAAATATTGGTGCCGGCACAATTTTTGCCAACTATGACGGGCTGGAAAAACATCAGACCACTATCGGTGACCATGTTCGTATTGGTAGCGACACTATTTTAATCGCCCCCGTCACAGTTGGAGATGGTGCTTACACGGCAGCTGGTTCAGCAATTACAGAAGACGTGCCGTCGGGATCTATCGGAGTTGCACGGGGTAAGCAAAGGAATGTTCTAGGGTGGGTCTTGCGCAAGCGTCCTGGTACTAAATCTGCAGAGGTTTCTGACACGAGTGCTAAGAAAGGAAAACCCACTTCATGAGCGAACTTCGACTCGCCTCCGAAAAGCGACTAAGAATATTTTCAGGTCGCGCTTTTCCAGAGTTAGCAGAGCAGGTTGCTTCTGAATTAGGTATCCCTATCACTCCAACGTCGGCATACGACTTCGCCAATGGAGAAATTTTTGTACGTTTCGAGGAAAGTGTTCGTGGATGTGATGCTTTTGTTATTCAAAGCCATGCCAATCCCGTTAACAAGCACATCATGGAGCAGTTAATTATGGTTGATGCGCTGAAACGAGCATCAGCAAAACGCATCACCGTTGTTGCTCCTTTCTACGGGTATGCACGTCAAGATAAAAAGCACAGAGGTCGTGAACCAATCACCGCACGCTTGATGGCTGATCTTTTTAAAGCAGCTGGCGCAGACCGACTCATGGTTGTTGATTTACATACCTCACAGATTCAAGGCTTCTTCGACGGACCCGTAGATCATTTGTTTGCTCTTCCATTGCTTGCAAATTATGTAGGAAGCAAAGTTGATCGCACTCGTCTAACAATTGTTTCTCCCGATTCTGGCCGAGTTCGTGTAGCTGAGCGTTGGAGCGATTTGCTCGGCGGATGTCCTATTGCTTTTATTCACAAGACTCGCGATCCACGTATCCCCAACGAGTCAGTAGTAGGAAAAGTTGTTGGAGACGTAGAGGGTCAAACATGCGTTGTTATTGACGACATGATTGATACTGCGGGAACTATCACTAAGGCAGTAGACGCCCTTTTCAACGACGGCGCTCGCGAAGTCATTGTTGCCGCAACACATGCAGTTCTCTCTGGGCCAGCGGTTGAGCGCCTGAAGAATTCGAAGGTGAGTGAAGTAGTAATTACAGATACTTTGCCAGTGCCAGAAGAATCTCGATTTGATCGACTGACGGTTTTACCTATCGCGCCACTACTTGCTCGTGCGATTAAGGAAGTCTTTGAAGATGGTTCGGTCACGAGCCTTTTTGATGGATTGAGTTAAAGCCTCACTACATCTTGGTTGAGCCCGGTTGCCGGGTCATCATTTGCCTGTAACTCCATTCAATTGGCCAATTTGCTAGATGGTCGCCCGATTGGGTAATCTCAGCCCACGTTCCGGCGAGGGTAAGCACACCGTAATCGACGGCATTCTTGTAAATTCAAGATTGCATGTGCTCTCAAGCTGAAACTTACGTGTTAAGTCCGAAAAGTTTTTCAGCAGTATGTAAGAGCAGTTTCCACAGAGCACTAGAGGAGCAAGTCAATGGCCGAGATCAGCATCAACGCAGTTAGCCGTACCGAATTCGGTAAAGGCGCATCACGTCGTGCACGTCGCGATGGAATGGTTCCTGCGGTTATCTATGGTCATGGTGAAAAGCCAGTTCACATCTCACTTCCTGCTCGCGAACTTGGCACTGCGCTAAAGACTTCAAACGTGCTTCTCGACATTGTTGTGGGCGGAAAAACTGAACTCACACTTCCTAAGTCAATCGTTCGTGATGCAATCAAAGGCACACTTGAGCATATTGACCTTGTCATCGTTCGCCGTGGTGAAAAAGTTACAGTTGCTGTTCCTGTTCACACATCTGGTGAATACGATCGCGATGGAATTCTTGAGCATGTTAATAACTCAATCGAAGTTGAAACTGAAGCTACTTCGATTCCAAACTTCTTAACTTTGGATCTCACAGGTCTCGTTGCTGGTACATCACTCTATGCAGAAAATGTTGTCCTACCTGCAGGTGTAACTCTTATCAGTGATCCTCGCATGGCTGTTGTCCATCTTTCAGTGCGCTCTAGCCATGATGACGTTGAAGCTACTCCAGCAGCAGCGGATGCTACTGCTGAAGCACCTGCAACGGATGCCTCTGCTACTCCTGAAAAGAAGGACTAAGCAAGTACTCTTAATCCATGGTTTGGCTTGTAGTTGGATTAGGTAATCCAGGAGATGAATACTCATCAACGCGCCATAACATTGGCCAGATGGTTGTAGATCTTCTTGCTAGTCGGCATAGAGCAAAATGGAGCTCACATAAGTCGCGCACAGATATATCGGCGTTTAAAATTGGCGCTGGGGTTGATGCCGAGTCTGTAATTTTGAGTAAATCTAAAAGCTATATGAATGAAACCGGTGGCCCAATAAAGGCGCTCGCAAGTTTTTATAAGATTGCACCAGAAAACATTATTGCCATTCATGATGAGTTAGATATTGCCTTTGGGGCCATTCGCACAAAAATAGCTGGTGGAGATAACGGCCATAACGGATTGAAATCCCTCACCTCTTCATTCGGGAGCGCCGAATATTTCCGCGTTCGCATGGGCATTGGTCGCCCGATTGGCCCGCAAGATCCCGGGGATTTCGTGTTGAAGAATTTTGCCAGCGCAGAAAAGAAAGCCCTAGCCGAATTTATCGACAGGGGCGCAGATGCCGTTGAGTCCTTGATTTCTCACGGGCTGGAAAGAACTCAACAAGACTTTAATATCTAATCTCTCTAGACGGTTTGGGATTTAGCCTTATACACTCGCCCGCATGACTTCACGCAAAGATCACAAAATACTCCTTGACGAATCCGAGATGCCAACGCAGTGGTACAACTTAATTGCTGACTTGCCATCTCCACCGCCACCACCTCTACATCCAGGAACTCACGAACCCATTGGACCAGAGGCGCTAGCTCCACTATTTCCTATGGAACTCATCATGCAAGAAGTTACTGCTGAGCGTTACATTGATATTCCGGAAGCAGTGCAAGAGATTTACCGCCTATGGCGTCCATCTCCATTATTTCGTGCACACAATTTAGAAAAAGCGCTAGGAACTCCTGCTCGTATCTATTACAAATACGAAGGTGTAAGTCCTGCAGGATCACATAAGCCAAACACGGCTGTTCCGCAGGCGTATTACAACTCTCAAGCCGGTATTAAAAAACTCACAACTGAAACTGGCGCTGGACAATGGGGAACAGCACTTTCCTTTGCTTGTGCACTTTTCGGTATGGAGTTAGAAGTATGGCAAGTAGGTGCTTCATACGACCAAAAACCATATCGCCGTTTAATGATGGAACTTTTCGGTGCCAAAGTGCATCGTTCTCCATCGAACTTAACTCAAGCGGGTCGCGATCAGCTAGCAAAGAACCCAAATCACACTGGCTCGCTTGGTATTGCAATTAGCGAGGCAGTTGAAGTTGCAGCTCAAGATCCAACTATTAATTACGCACTGGGTAGCGTGCTCAACCATGTGTTACTTCATCAAACAATCATTGGTGAAGAAGCGCTGAAGCAATTTGCCAAAGTGGGAGATTATCCAGATGTCGTCGTAGGTTGCACAGGTGGTGGATCAAACTTTGCTGGTCTTGCATTCCCATTCATTCGTGAGAATCTCACAAAGGGTAAGAAGACCAAGATTCGTGGTGCAGAGCCAGCATCTTGCCCATCGCTTACACGTGGCGAGTACCGCTACGACTTTGGTGATACCGCAGGCATGACTCCACTCATGAAGATGCACACACTTGGACATGATTTTGTTCCAGACCCAATTCACGCAGGTGGATTGCGTTACCACGGCATGGCTCCACTCATTTCACATGTCTACGAGTTGGGACTTATGGATGCTGTAGCCGTTGGTCAACTTGATTGTTTTGCTGCTGGTGTTCAATTTGCTCGCACTGAGGGAATCGTTCCAGCACCAGAACCAACACATGCTCTCGCTGAAGTTATTCGTCAAGCTAAAGAGTGCAAAGAGACTGGCGAAGAGCGCGTACTACTTACAGCTCTTTGCGGACATGGTCACTTTGATCTTGCTGCATATGACGCTTACCTAGGTGGTGCAATGGTTGATCACAAACTCTCTGATGCATCAATCAAGGAAGCGTTAGCAACAGTTCCTGTTATTTAACGCTTAACCTGTATTACGCAGCCCTGCTGCGACGCCATTTATTGTTAGCAGTAATGCGCGTCGCAGTAGGGGATCTGCATTCTTGTTCCCTCCACGAACTCTTTCGAGCAAATTCACTTGCAATAAATGCAATGGCGCTAAATACGCATCACGCACTTGAAGAGTTCTAGCCAAAATTGGTTGATCTCCTAGAAGTTCTGTTTTGCCAGTCAGTTGTAAAAGCTCTCGCTTCGTGAGTTCAAATTCTTCGGTAATTTCATCTAGAAAGTGATGCAAGTCAGGTGAGACGAGTCTGGTTACGTACCTTCTGGCAGTAGCAAGATCAGTTTTTGTCACAGTCATCTCTACATTTGAAATAAAGGTGCTGAAGAAGTGCCACTCTTTAAGCATCTTTTGCAAAACTTCGCCCTTGCCAGCCTCGCGAGCTGATTTAAGCCCGCTTCCCACACCAAACCAACCAGGGACAATTTGTCGTGACTGAGTCCACCCAAATACCCAAGGAATAGCGCGCAAGCTTTCTAAACCAACTTCCGCGTCCGGCCTCATAGATGGACGTGACCCAAGAAAGAGTTCACCTAATTGTTCTACCGGTGTCGATGAATAAAAATATGCGGGCAAATCTGGGTGATCCACGAGTGCCCGATAGCGGGTGAAAGAGTTTTCGCTGATGAGATCCATGCATTCATCCCACTTGGCTAAGTCAGCAGGTGATTGACGAGGTCCACGATTGAGAACTGTTGCCTCGAGTGCTGCGGCAAGTGAGAGTTCAATATTTTCTCGAGCAAGTGCAGGTAGTGAGTATTTATCACTAATGACCTCACCCTGTTCGGTCATCTTTATCTGACCATCAATTGATCCCCAAGGTAGAGCGATTAGCGCGTCATATGTTGGCCCACCACCTCGACCAACTGATCCGCCACGGCCGTGGAATAAACGCAATTTAACGCCATATTTAAATGCAGTATCGCGCAGACGTCGTTGCGCTCGGTGAATTTCCCACTGACTTGTAGCAATACCAGCATCCTTATTTGAATCTGAATAACCCAACATCACTTCCTGAATATCTCCACGAAGAGTTACTAATTGACGATATGAAGGATCTTTAAGTAACGCATCGAGTATTACATCTGCAGATCGAAGTTCTGCAACCGTTTCTAGAAGTGGTGCGAAACCAATGAGTGCCTTCTTTGCCGAAAGGTCAATGAGCCCGGCTTCTTTGGCAATTACAACTGCAGCTAATAAATCATCGGGACCTTTAGTCATTGAAACTATGTAAGTCTCAATAACCTCGGGTCCAAACCGATCAATTAAATCGTTAATTGCAAGGAATGTGTCAAACGTCTTTTGTGTACCGGCACTGAGCGAACGTATTGGGTGGCGATCTGGATTTGCCAATTCATGTGAAAGTTTGGCAAAGCGATCCTTCGGGGAAAGTTTTTGATAGTCATTCCCCAAGATTTCTTCCAGGATTAAGTGATGCGCTTTTGCATGCTCACGAATATCCATAGTTGCATGTGTTAATCCAAATGCTGACACGGTGCGGATAGTGCGCTCAAGTAGGCCGGTAGCAATGAGGGCGCCCTTATGTTGTAGCAATGAATCGCGCATAAGAGTTAAGTCAGCAACTAATTCGTGACTGTCTCTGTAATCGCGGTGAGCAACATGAGGACCTGCTTTTGCATGTCGCTCTCTTGTGAGGTTGAGCCGGTGCACAATTGCAGTTGCCTTCAATCGGTAAGGCTCCTCTGCGTTGATTCGCTTAAAACGGGCTTCAATTTCAGGAATAAGTCTTAAGTCATTCTGAACAGAATCCAATAACTCTTGCGATACACCAGCAATGCGTGTGGAAATGGAAAGTGTTTGTCGAATTTCATCCATTGCAGCCAGAGTTACTCGAATCGCATGACCGACTTGCAAAACCATTGTTTCGCGAGTGACATCTGCAGTGACGTTGGGATTGCCGTCGCGATCTCCACCAATCCACGTTCCGAAGGTGAGTGGACGACTTGTGGGAGGCAATTCGACACCGAGCCGCTTTACTTCACGAGCAAATCCATCGAGTACATCTGGAACTGTGGAACGAAAAAGATCATCCAAGTAATACAGCGCATTCATTGCCTCATCAAGGGGTTCGGGTTGCCCTAGACGAAGTTCATCGGTCTGCCAGATTAAATCAACAGTTTCGCCCAATCGACGTTCTTGTTCTGGTGAATTCTCTTGATCTAATAACGAAGCAACACGACCGAGTTTTCCAAGAAGAGACCTACGCGCAGCTTCAGTTGGGTGCGCAGTGAATACTGGACGAAACATAAAGTTACTTAACCATTTTTGAATGTCATCTTGAGTAAATTCGTGCCCCTTAGAAGGGTTCTTCTGCGCGCTAATGATTTTATCTACCGCTTGCGAAATCCAAGATCCATTATTGGTTCGTGACTCAGCAATAATTCTGGAACGGTGAACTTGCTCTGCAACATTTGCCAAATGAAAGTAAGTGCTAAATGCTCTAACGAGTTGCACTTCTTCATCAACCCCAAGGTTTGCAAGAAGTTCTTGACCGCCACCTTCGCGCACTGCGCTTCGGACTGCTTCAACGAGTTCTAATAGCTCAACGCCTTCTTGGCGCACAAGTGATTGCCCGAGGAGATCTCCTAGTTTGCGAACGTCACTTCGCAGTTCGGCGTCATCATGTGGTGCGCTCTGAGCAGACATGGGCGTAATCATCTCAGGTCTTTTCTCCTCTAGACTCACCTTTGCGCCCCTCCCATCTTTTTGGGAGTGGGTGCTAGTTGGCATTCGCCACGTGTTTTCGACAATGGTCGAAATCAAGTAGGAAGGCACCTCATGCGCGGGTTACTTTCGACCATCTCACATAGTGGCCCACTTGCTGAAGCAATTTCCCAATCGCGCACCCTTGTTGCACCTTCACCCCTTTATCCATTTGCACTAGCTCTTCGTGCCAAAGAGCGTCCGCTAATAGTTGTAACGGCATCCAGTCGTAGCGCAGAGGACTTAGTAAGCGAGCTACGTACTTTGCATGAGTGTGTTTACGAATTTCCTGCCTGGGAAACACTTCCACATGAACGCTTAAGTCCGCGTAGCGATACGGTCGCGAAGAGAATTCAAACACTTTACGAAATTGAAAATTGGAGATCTGCTCCGAATCAAGTGAATCCAATAATCGTAACTCCCGTACGCGGGTTTATACATTGTTTTATTTCAAATCTTGGCAAAGCGCCGCTCATCCAGTTACAGGCTAATCAGGAAATTTCCTTGACGGCACTGGTTGAGCACTTAGCTTCACTGTCATACACGCGCACAGATTTAGTAGAGCGCCGTGGTGATTTTGCTGTGCGGGGTGGAATTGTAGATATCTTCCTGCCGCTTTCTGCTCATCCGATTAGAGTGGATTTCTTTGGCGATGAAATTGAACAGCTGAGCTATTTTGATGTATCTGATCAAAGAACAATTCAATCAATTTCTGAAAAGCTCTCAATTTACCCGTGTCGCGAATTATTACTCACTGATGCAGTCAGAACCAGAGCGTATGAATTAGTAGAGAAATATCCTGCAGCGAAAGAAGTTCTCGACAGAATTAGCCAAGGAATTGTCACCGAAGGAATGGAATCATTAATTCCACTCTTAACTGATTCGCAAGAAAGTATTATCAAGCGTGCGCTTCCTTCCACGGAAATCATCTTTTTAGATAGCGAGCGAATTCGTTCGCGTGCCACGGATCTACTTTCAACAAATAAGGAATTTCTTGCTGCGTCATGGTCAAACGCTTCGGTTGGCGCACAATCACCGCTCCACGATGGGGACGGCACTTACCTTTCTTGGGATGAATTACAAGCCGAAATGGCAGCAGCAAACCTGCCACTTCAGAATTTCAACCCATTTGGCAGTGACTTAGAGGAAGAAACTTTCTTCGCAGATTGTGCACCCATTGAGCCCATGCGAGGCAATGCCGAGAGTGCAATTACATTAATTTCTGACTTAATTGCACAAGGTTACGCAGTGGTTTTCTCGGCACTAGGCGCTGGTATGGCGCAACGTTATGCAGAAGTATTTCGTGGCGCAGATATTGCCGTAAATGTGAGCGCCACATTAACTTCAACGCCAGCCCCTGGAACACTTTCCATCACAACATCAAATATTGGTTATGGCTTTATTGCAAATGATTGTGCGTTGGCACTCATTACTGAACGTGATCTCTCTGGCAGTAAAGGTGGAAGCAAAGATGGCGATCGTTTACCATCTCGACGAAAGCAAACCGTAGATCCGCTTGAACTTAAAGCTGGCGATTTTGTTGTTCATGAGCAACATGGCATTGGTCGCTATATAGAAATGGTTCACAGAACCGCGGGCTCCGTCACCCGCGAATATTTAGTCATTGAGTACGCATCCGCCAAACGCGGACAACCAGGTGATCGAATATTCGTACCCACTGATTCGTTAGAACAAGTGAGTAAATATGTTGGTGGCGAATCTCCAACAGTTCATAGAATCGGAAGCGGAGAATGGCAAAAAGCTAAAGGTCGCGCGCGCAAGGCAGTTCGCCAAATTGCCGGAGAGCTCATTCGGCTTTACGCCGCACGTACCAGTGCGCCTGGCTTTGCATTTTCTCCCGACACTCCTTGGCAAAGAGAACTGGAAGATGCCTTTTCTTATGTTGAAACAACCGATCAATTGTCCACGATCAATGAAGTTAAAGCGGATATGGAAAAACCATTTCCGATGGATCGCATCATTTGTGGTGATGTTGGCTATGGAAAAACCGAGATTGCGATTCGAGCCGCGTTTAAAGCCGTACAGGATGGAAAGCAAGTTGCAGTTTTAGTTCCAACAACTCTCTTAGTGCAACAACATTCGGCTACTTTTAACGAACGCTATTCCGGATTTCCTGTAAAAGTTGCAGGTCTGTCACGATTCAATTCTGTAAAAGAAAGTAAAGAAATAATTGGGGAATTGGCATCGGGGAGCGTTGACGTCATTATCGGTACACATCGGTTGCTCTCATCCGATGTAAATTTCAAAGATCTAGGACTCGTCATAGTCGATGAAGAGCAAAGATTCGGTGTTGAGCAGAAGGAGTCTTTAAAGAAACTAAGGACCACCGTTGATGTATTAGCAATGTCAGCCACACCGATTCCACGAACGCTAGAGATGGCAGTGACTGGTATTAGGGAAATGTCAACGATTACAACTCCTCCTGAGGAGAGACATCCAATCTTGACTTATGTAGGACCGAGTGAAGAAGCACAAATTATCGCTGCAATCCGCAGAGAGATGTTGCGAGATGGTCAAGTGTTCTATGTACATAATCGAGTTGAATCTATTGATCGCGTGGCTTCACATTTACAAGCTCTTATTCCTGAGGCGCGGATAAGAGTTGCACATGGTCAAATGGGTGAGCATCTGTTGGAAGATGTAATTCTTGGTTTCTGGAATCGTGATTTCGATGTTTTAGTTTGCACAACCATTGTGGAAAGTGGTTTGGATATCGCCAATGCCAACACTCTCATTGTTGAACGTGCAGATTTGTTCGGGCTATCCCAATTGCATCAACTCAGAGGTCGAGTAGGTCGCGGTCGTGAGCGTGCATATGCATATTTTCTCTATCCAGCCGATCAACCACTTACAGAATTAGCTCATGATCGTTTGACAACAATTGCCGCCAATACAGAACTTGGTGCAGGCATGAGAGTTGCACTTAAAGATTTGGAAATTAGGGGAGCTGGCAATCTTCTTGGTGGTGAACAGTCTGGTCACATTGCCGATGTTGGATTTGATTTATACATGCGCATGGTTGGTGAGGCGGTGCAAGATTACAAGAGCGGAATTATTGAAAGTGAAGAGAAACATCGTGAATGCAAAGTGGAGCTTCCAATAAATGCTCACCTCGCCCCCGAATATGTTCCGGGAGAACGCTTGCGATTGGACCTCTATAGACGTTTGGCTGATGTCACCACCGATGAGGCGGTTGATGAAATTCATAATGAACTCGTTGACAGATTTGGTGCACTTCCGCCCGAGGCTGAGAAGTTGCTTGGGGTCGCTCGCCTTCGCGGGAGAGCCAAATCAGTCAAACTCACCGAAGTTGTTTTACAAGGCAAATACTTGCGACTTGCCCCGATTACGTTATCTGAGTCACTCCAACTCAAACTTATGCGCGTTTATCCCGGCTCTATTTATAAATCCACCACAAATTCAGTTTTAGTGGCCCTTCCAAGCGCTAAAACATGGGCGCCGTCATCACCTGGGGCTTTGATAGGGGATACTTCTCTTCTGCCCTGGGCAACCGAGGCTATTGAAAACGTAACGATTCCAATCTCGCCAACGAAAGAGAGTTAACAGTGAAGAAAATACTTGTAGCGCTAACAATTGCTAGCGCGTTAATTCTTACAGGATGCTCTCATGTAAACGTTGCGGCTACCGTTGGTTCTACGAAAATTACACAAGCTGAATTGCAGAAAAGTATCGATTCCGTGCTTGCAGAGCGCGTTGGGATTGATCAATCAGGTATGCAATTGCAAACTGGAGAAGATCTCACTCGTGGCCAGCTTCGCTTTCACTTAATCTCTGTGCTTTTTCATCAAATCGCCACTGAAGCAAAAATTCAAGTGAGCAAGGCTGAAATCGATGCCCGTCGAGCCAGTATCGTGAATCAAGTTGGCGGGGAAAAAGGTCTACCTCAGGCACTTGTAAGCGCCAATATCGCATCAGTTGATCTTGATGCCTACCTAGAACTTCTCATTCTTTCTGACAAAGTTGGACAAGCGGCGCAGGCTGCTGGCGTACCTGCCAACAGCGTTAATGACGAAATTCAAAAACTAGTTGCAGGTAAAGCACAGAGTGCCAAGATTGATATAAACCCACGTTATGGAAAATGGGATTATGCAATGGCCGATATCGTCGCTGTTGATTCAGCCAGCCCTGCAACAAGCCCTGCAACAACGCCATGACCCAATCTCACTTGCAACGTCTTGTTGCAGTGATGGACCAGTTGCGGTCACCAGGTGGATGTCTTTGGGATGCAGAACAAACCCACGAAACACTCATCAAGTTTTTATTAGAAGAATCTTATGAATATATAGAAGCGGTCGAAACAAATGATCGCGAGGCAATGCTTGAAGAACTAGGCGATGTTTTACTCCAGGTCTATTTCCATGCCCGCATTGCGCAAGAGCATCCGACAGAACCTTTTTCTATTGAAGATGTTGCTGAGAAAGTGGCTGACAAACTTATTCGTCGCCACCCCCATGTTTTTGGCGACGTGAAAGTTTCTTCTAGTGATGAAGTTCTTGAAAATTGGGAAGCCCTTAAAGCGTTAGAAAAGGGGCGTACTTCTGCAGTAGATGGAGTTCCTTTGGCGCAACCTGCACTCACACTTGTCAGCAAATTGCTTTACCGTGCAGAGAAAAACAAAATTAACCTCTCTTTGCCAACTTCAATCCAGAAGCCTGCACAGGCAACACAACAATCAGTTGGTGAAGTCCTACTTGCGACAATTGCTTGGGCTCAAGAAAACGGCGTTGATCCCGAAGGAGCGTTAAGAGATGCGGCTCGCGGTTTGATGGCTGACATAGCTCAAATTGAAAGCGCGGTACGATAGCCCTCTCAACACATTTTTTGCCTTTATAAATTTTGATATATAAAAGGAGACTCACTGTGGCCGTCATCAAAACCCTCGGAGCTCGGGAAATTCTTGACTCACGTGGAAACCCAACGATTGAAGTTGAAATTGGATTAGATGATGGCACTCGTGCCCGTGCTGCAGTTCCCAGTGGCGCATCAACTGGAGCATTTGAAGCTTCCGAGTTACGCGATGGCGGAAAACGTTACGGCGGCAAAGGCGTGCATAACGCTGTCGGATTTGTTGTAAATGAAATCGCTCCCGCAATAAAGGGATTCGATGTAACTGATCAACGTAAAGTCGATGACACTCTCATTGCGCTCGATGGGACTCCAAATAAATCCCGCATGGGTGCAAATGCAATTCTCGGCGTTTCACTCGCAGTTGCAAAAGCAGGTGCAACGAGTGCAGATCTGTCTTTATTTAGATTTCTAGGCGGAGAGCAAGCACATGTATTGCCAGTTCCTATGATGAATATTCTCAATGGCGGCGCACATGCAGACACAAATGTTGATATTCAAGAATTTATGGTCGCACCAATTGGGGCACCGACTTTTAGCGAATCTCTTCGTTGGGGCGCAGAGATTTATCACAGCCTTAAATCGGTCCTAAAAAAGCGCGGGCTAGCGACAAGTGTTGGCGATGAAGGTGGATTCGCTCCTAACCTTGAGAGCAATCGTGCAGCGCTAGACCTTATTCTTGAGGCAATTACATTGGCAGGTTTTGCACCAGGCAAAGAAGTAGCCCTTGCAATGGACGTTGCAGCTACTGAGTTTCATAAAGACGGTAAGTACACATTTGAAGGATCCCAAAGAACTTCTACCGAGATGATTGCTTATTACGCAGATTTGGTGAAGTCATATCCGTTGGTTTCAATCGAAGACCCTCTCAATGAAGAAGATTGGGCTGGTTGGGGTCAGATGACAACAGAACTAGGCGGAGCAATTCAAATAGTTGGAGACGATTTATTTGTTACCAACCCGGTGCGTTTAGCAAAAGGAATTGCCTCACATACTGCGAACGCACTCTTAGTGAAAGTAAATCAAATTGGAACGCTTTCAGAGACTTTAGATGCCGTGAACATGGCGCATAAAGCCGATTATCGTTCAATGATGAGCCATCGCTCTGGTGAAACAGAAGATACAACGATTGCAGATTTAGCAGTAGCTACAAACTGTGGTCAAATCAAAACAGGTGCACCTGCGCGTAGCGAACGAGTTGCTAAATACAATCAGCTACTTCGCATTGAAGAAGAACTTGGCAAGAATGCGTCATACGCAGGCCGTGGTGCTTTTCCACGTTTTAAAGGATAAATTTTGGTAACGCGCCGATCGCCTTATGCTCGTGGCCCCCGCCAATCGAGATATTCGCGCACCCGAAACAATTCTCGAAGCAGGGGATCTGGACGCGCACTTACACTTGGCATAATTTTATTTATTCTTGCTTTTACATTGGCTCCGCCAACTCAGAGATATTTTGCGCAGAGAGCTCAAATAAGTGCAGTTAAGGCACAACTTCATGCAGGAGATATTGCATTGGCAGATGCCAAGCGCGAATTAGAACGATGGCGCGATCCTTCTTATATTAAATCGCAAGCACGTGAACGGTTGCATTTCGTTATGCCGGGTGAGCGCCAATACATTGTTACTGATTCAACTCAGGCAACTCAAGAGGCTCCAGCCACTGCGGTCTCGAAAGACTTGCCTAGCGGGCTTCCTTGGTACAACAGAGTGATTTCCTCCATTACCGAGGTGCAGAATTCGTGAGTCCAGAGAAAGCAACACAATCTGATCTCGAAGCCATTGAAATTCAGTTAGGTCGAACTCCTAGAGATGTACACGCAATTGCATACCGTTGTCCTTGTGGCCAACCTGCAGTCGTGGAAACGGAACCTCGATTGGCAGATGGCACTCCATTTCCTACTTTCTATTATGCAACTTGCCCACGTTTAACTGGTGCTATTTCAACTCTTGAATCAAGTGGTCTCATGAACACCATGAACCAGAGACTCCTTACAGATGCAGATTTGGCCGGTAAATATCATGCTGCACATGATGACTACATTGCAGCGAGAAGCGCATTAGGTATTGACGTACCAGAACTTGAAGATATCTCTGCAGGTGGGATGCCAGATCGAGTTAAATGTTTACATTCACTTGTTGCACATTCACTTGGTGCGGGCCAGGATGTTAATCCACTTGGTGACGAGGCTTTGGCACAACTTCCCACGTGGTGGAGCAGTCAACCTTGCAGTGAAAACACAAGTGAGACAGATAAGTAATGCGCGTTGCAGGAATTGATTGCGGAACAAACTCAATCCGACTTCTCATTGCCGATATTGACGGAAGCAATTTTCGGGAAATTTATCGAACTATGGAGATTGTCAGATTGGGTCAAGGCGTAGATGAAACCGGGCAATTTCACCCAGATGCAATTGCTCGCACACTCAGCGCTGTAGATCAATTTGCAGGTGAAATTGCACGAAGAGGTGTCGAGAAGATTCGATTCTGCGCAACAAGCGCTTCTAGGGACGCAACTAATCGAGATTTGTTTCTTAGCGGCGTGCATGAGCGCCTAGGGCTTTACCCAGAAGTTATTTCTGGAGACGAGGAAGCGACACTCTCCTTTCAAGGCGCTACAAAGGAATTGCCATCAAGTGGTGCACCATTTCTTGTCGTTGATATCGGGGGAGGATCCACCGAGTTTGTATTTGGTGGAGCACATGTTGAAAGTGCAAAAAGTGTAAATATTGGTTGTGTGCGGATGTCAGAGCGTCATTTTAAATCAGACCCTCCAAATCAACTAGAAATTGCATCAGCAACCATCGATATCCAAGAAGCTATTGCCTTAGCTGGACAAAGCGTTCCACTAACGAAAGCCAAAACTTTAGTTGCAGTTGCTGGTACGGCGACTACCGTGGCAGCCGCATCACTAGGTTTAGAGACCTATGACCGCCACGCAATTCATTTGTCGAGGGTGTCTGCAGAAAAAGTACATGAAATCTCACAAATGTTTTTAGAGATGACGAGAGATCAACGTGCCAAATTGGGATATATGCACCCCGGCAGAGTTGATGTAATTACTGCAGGATCTTTGGTCTTATCCCAAGTAATGATTGCAACGGGCGCAAAAGAGTTTGTTGCATGTGAGACAGATATTCTCGATGGAATTGCCTGGTCTCTTGCCTCCTCGTAAGAAGTCACCTGAGGTTCGCATAAAGAAAAGAGAACTTTCAAAAGTAGCTAAGTCCACCACTTCATTGAAATTATTGGATGAAAACATCACACACTGTTTTTCATGTCCTCGCTTAGTAAAGTGGCGAGAAGAAATTGCAGTTACAAAGCGCAAGGCGTACCTGGATCAGGAATATTGGGGAAAACCCATTAGTGGTTTTGGATCAGATAAACCGCGAATGTTGATTATCGGTTTAGCTCCTGGTGCACATGGTGCAAATCGCACGGGAAGAGTTTTTACAGGCGACCCCTCTGGTGATTGGTTATTTGGTTCTCTCCACCGCATTGGCATTGCGAAAATCGGCACAAGTACGCACAAAGACGATAAACAAGAACTCAAACAGACTCGAATCACTACAGCAGTGCGTTGTGCGCCTCCAGATAACAAGCCAAGCAACGACGAACGTGATACGTGTGCGCCTTGGCTTTTACGTGAATTCGAATTAGCACTCCCAACAACTCGAGCATTTGTTGGCCTTGGTTCATTTGCATGGAGCGCACTTTTCGCAACTCTTCGCGAGTTGGGACATCCACTTAATACAACTAAATTCGGCCATGGCGCAGAGCTTCGGTACACACATGAAGGCGTTGAGTACCTTCTTATTGCTAGTTATCACCCGAGCCAGCAGAACACTTTTACAGGAAAACTAACAACAAAGATGTTGGATTCCGTGCTCATCAAAGCATCACGTTTTGCGCGTATAAATTAGTTGGTCTTGCCCCAGATTAACCTCTAGTAGGATTTGGTTTTCACGTGGCCCCGATAGCCCAATGGCAGAGGCAGAGGACTTAAAATCCTCCCAGTGTGGGTTCGACCCCCACTCGGGGCACAAATTCATTATGTGAATTCTAGGTGTTCTCTCAGTTTTTGCGCTCAATAGAACTCACCTAATTCGAATCTGGGAAGAATCTCTACCTTAGGATTGTTCTACTAACGATAGATGTTCTATCGTCGATAAAAGGAGAGATGACCACATGCGAAGTTCAAACCCTGTTTTGGGAAGAGCTTTTAATCAACGCGGTTTTGCATCAATGAACCCAGGAGCAACAATCCAACATGATGCCCCTGCTGATTCACCACAAAAACTAGAGGATCTCTATAGCGCACCATCAGCGTCTTCACTTCGCACTGGTCGTATGACTATTGATGATGTCGTTACTCGTACGGGAATTCTTTTTGGTGTTCTCGTTGTAGTGGGTGGTGCTGCATGGACACTGAATCTTGGTCCTGCATTTTTGATGATCGGATTCCTCGGCGGTTTTGTCCTTGCAATGGTCAATAGTTTTAGTAAAACAGTTCGTCCTGCGTTAATGATTACATACGCAGGTTTTGAAGGTTTAGCACTTGGAACTTTGAGCCACTATTACGAAGGCGCATACCCAGGAATTGTTAGCCAAGCAGTTCTTGCAACTCTTGCAGCATTCGTTGGAGTTCTCTTTGCATACCGCAGTGGCAAGATCCGCGTAACTCCAAAATTCACTCGCGTCATGATGGGCGCAATGATTGGTTATTTAGTTCTCGGATTAGTTAGCATGATCGGATCATTTGCTGGAGTGGGTAACGGCATGGGTCTTTATGGTGTTAGTGGTTTAGGACTCTTGCTTGCTGTTGGCGGAGTCGCGCTTGCAAGCTTTTTCCTCATTCTTGATTTTGATCAAATCCAAAAAGGTATTAACGCAGGCGCACCTGAGCAAGAATCTTGGCGTGCAGCATTTGGATTGATGGTCACACTTGTCTGGCTTTATCTAGAAGTATTGCGCCTGATTTCAATCTTGCGCAGTAGCGACTAAGAAGCTTTATTGAGGTGAGACTTACGAGTCTCACCTAGTGTGAAAGCGGCGAATACGGCGATAGAAAAGACTATCGCCGTTACAAGAAATGCCATGCGGAATGAAAATAAGTCAGCCAAAATGCCTACGGTGATTGGTCCAACAATCATGCCGGCATCCCCTGCCATTTGCCAGAGTGCAATAACTTGACCGCTTTTTCCGCGAATAACATCGGCAACAATGTTTGCCGGGGCTGTTGAAAGAAACGCGCCACCTAATCCAACAACGCCCATCGATACTAAATACATCCAGGGGTGCACAGCAAAGGTCAGAAGCAAAGTGCCAGCTAATACAACAGTGGTTCCGATTTTGAGTGAAGCCGGACGGCCTTTCCTGTCAGAGAGATTTCCTGCCGGGAGAAGCAGCAAACCTTGTAGCAGCGCGGCAATTGTAAAACCGATTCCGACAGCAGTTGTTGTTGAATGAAGATCTTCGGTAACAAATAGAGGCAATATAGATGTGCGAAGCCCAAACAAAACCCAGTTTGTTACAAAGGAAAGTATGAGCGCAATTTGGTAAGGGCGGAGCTTTATAGCTTCAGGGATTCTCATAGCATCACTATCTGCTTCAACTTTTTTGGTGCGCGAGCGACCAGTAGTGAGAAAGAAGAATCCAATAGTTCCAGAACATAGAAGGGTTCCTGAATAAATAAAGAATGGTGCACGAAGTGAAACGGCGCTAATAAGACCTCCGACTGCAGGGCCTGTAATACCGCCAACCAAGAATGAACCGTTGTAGATGGATTGCGCTCTGCCTCTTTGTTCATCGCTAACAGAGCGCATAATGATGGAACCTGCCGCAACAGAGAACATCGACGAGCCAAGGCCGCCTGCTGTACGAAAGAGCAACAGTTGGGCATAACTCTGGGCTAGAGCGCAAAGTAGTGCCGATACAGAGACCATCGTGATTCCAATGGCAAATACGATGCGTTCACCAAATAAGTCAACAAACTTTCCCGAAATCAATCCTGATGAGAACCGAGCAATGGCAAACATTGAAACGATGAGTCCAACGGCAGAGTTATTTACGCCAAAAGATTTAGCAAATAGTGGCATCGCCGGAATGATGATGCCGAAGCCGAGCGCAACGAAAAATGATGCAGATACAAGAACTTTAACTTCGCGCGGTAACCCCGCGAGAAGTCGTGTGGAAATCAACCAATTGCCTCGCCAGCTGCTTCATCACGAGCTGCTGCGTAGTCATGGGAAGTACGCAACGGAACCTCGCGAAGTGAGAGAGCCAAAATGAATCCAAGAGCTGTCACTGGTGCTGCGGTTAAAAACACCACATGGAAAGCATTTACATATGCATCCATTGCAGTGTTATGAACTACAGCGCTGAAATTTTGCGGTGAAGCAACAATGGCCGTGACCCCTTGTGTTGATAGATCAAGTCCTTTAACGGCAGAAGGGTCTTGCGTTCCAAGTGTTGTAAAACCACTTGCCATGTAATGCGCCAAGCGGTTATTGAGAACTGCACCGAAAATTGCTGTTCCGAAAACACTACCCAGTGAGCGGAAGAAGGTATTAGAACTTGTTGCAACGCCCATATCCTTGAAGTCCACTGAGTTCTGAAGTGCAATAACAATGGTCTGCATTGATAAACCAAGGCCAGCTCCAACAATGATGGAATAAATTGAAAGCTGCCAGAATGGAGTCTCGCGGCTCAGTGTCACCATCAGCAAAATACCAACTGTCATGATTGCAGTTCCCAGTACAGGGAACATCTTGTACTTGCCAGTCTTAGTAATCTGCTTTCCACTAAAAATAGATGTGGAAACAATTCCGAGCATCAGCGGGATTAATTTAAGGCCAGCTTCAGTTGCTGTATTGCCTTTTACGATTTGAAGATAGAGAGGCAACATAACGATTGCGCCAAACATGCCGGCACCAATAACGGCTCCGAGCGTTGATGTAATTGAAAATGTGTGATTCTTGAAAAGGCGCATAGGCAAAATTGGTTCCTTTGCTTTGCCTTCCCAGTAAACAAATCCAACAGAGATGATGATTCCGACAATAAAGTAAGTAATGGTGCGTGAATCAGCCCATCCATCTTGTGGTCCGTATACAGCCATGGCCATCAAGACTGAGGTAACTCCAGTAACAAGAAGTAGTGCACCTAAATAATCGATGGAATGCTCACGCTTAACTTTTGGAATGTGCAAAACTGCGGATGTAATTGCAAGAGCGGCGATACCAAATGGCAAGTTGATGTAGAAAATCCAGCGCCATCCAGTGATGCCAAGAATTTGGCTGTGATCGGAAAAGAACCCACCCAGCAATGGTCCAGCAACTGATGAGAGCCCCCATACTGCGCCAAAATAGCCTTGATAACGACCACGTTCACGTGGGGGCACAATGTCGCCAATAATTACGAAAGTCAGAGCCATCAGGCCACCTGCACCCAGGCCTTGAAGTGCACGAGTGGCAATAAGTTGAGACATATTTTGAGAAACACCCGCAAGGAAAGAACCAATAAGGAAAGTAACAATTGCAAATTGGAAAACAACTCGACGCCCATAAAGATCTGAGATTTTTCCATAGAGTGGAGTTGATGCTGTAGAAGTTAATAGGTACGCAGTTACGACCCAGGTGTATTCCTTAAGTCCGTGTAGATCGATAACGATAGTTTTAAGGGCTGTGGAAACAATTGTCTGATCGAGAGCTGCAAGGAGCATTCCCGTCATGAGACCGCTCATGATGACCATGATTTCGCGGTGTGAATGTGATTTCGATGGAGCTCCGGATGCAGGTTTGTTAGACAATTGGTACCTTTCGATTCTCTTAAATGTAATGACCATACGGTGTTTTGGAAGAAGCTGGATAGAAGGGTAAGTTTACTCCGTGAAGTCGATAATCGCCGAAGGACTTGTCAAGACTTATCGAAAAGGTGAAGTTAAAGCCCTTGATGGCTTAAGTCTTGATGTCGAGGAAGGCACCGTTTTAAGCGTTCTTGGCCCCAATGGCGCAGGTAAAACTACTGTTGTGCGAATACTCACAACTTTGCTCACTCCCGATTCAGGTAGTGCATCTGTTGCAGGCATTGATGTGATCAAACATCCAGAAAAAGTGCGTGAAATTATTGGCCTTTCTGGTCAATATGCAGCCGTTGATGAAACATTGACTGGTTGGGACAATTTAGTGATGTTTGGTCGCCTTTATCACTTAGGCAAAAAAGCATCTATTGCTAGAGCCGATGAGTTATTAGAAAGATTTTCTCTCTCTGAAAGTGCTCGCCGTCCGATAAAGACTTATTCGGGCGGAATGCGACGCCGTCTTGATTTAGCAGCATCACTGATTGTGCAACCTAAAGTTTTATTTCTGGACGAACCAACCACTGGGCTAGACCCTCGAGGTCGTCAAGAAATGTGGGGAGTGATAGAAGAACTCGTCAAAGGTGGCGTAACGCTTTTACTTACTACGCAATACCTCGATGAAGCCGATCAACTTGCTGATGACATTGTGGTTGTAGACCATGGAAAAGTTATCGCTCGAGGAACATCAGATGCCCTCAAACGCCAAGTAGGTGGAGAGCGATTAGAAATAGTTGTTGATCAAGCACACGTTGGGCAAACGCTAGAAATTGTGGGACGTGTTAGTGGAGCAACAGCAACACTAGATGAAGGCCTTCGTCGAATTTCAGCACCAGTCACAACCGGCTCAACCGCGCTAGTTGAAGTTCTTCGCGCACTTGATGATGCACAAATTCACCCACTTGATGTTGGTCTCAAGCGCCCATCCCTTGATGATGTTTTTATGTCGCTAACTGGCCATGTTGCCGAAGATGCCGCCACGGTGGAGCAAGCGGGTAAAGGTTTTAAAGGTAAGAAAGAAAAGAAAGAGAAAAATCGCGAGAAGGGCGGCAGATCGTGAACGCATTAAAAGATGCCCTCGTCATTACTCGGCGCCAACTTTTACAATTAGCTCGAGTGCCTGAAGTTTTAATCTTCTCAACAATCCAACCGGTCATGTTCGTTCTTCTTTTCAGATATGTATTTGGCGGCTCAATTAATACCGGTCAACCAGGTGGCTATGTTCAACTATTAATGCCAGGAATTTTTGTGCAGACCACTGCTTTCACACTCGCTGCAACAGCATCAGGGCTAGCTGAAGACATGACCAAGGGATTAATAGATCGTTTTAGATCGCTCCCGATTTCACGTTCGGCACTTGTTTTTGGTCGCACCTTGGGTGATGGTCTCTTAAACATTGTCGTTCTCTTTGTAATGGGTGTAGCTGGGTTCATCGTTGGATGGCGTCCAACATCAGGAATCTTGAAAATCTCGTTGGCATTTATATTTCTTTTGGCATTCGGCTATGCGCTTTCTTGGGTTGGAATTTTTGCCGGACTTTCCGCACGTGATGCTCGCGTCGTTCAAAACATGAGTTTTCTCATTACATTTCCATTGACGTTCCTATCCAACGCTTTTGCACCGACAACGGGCATGCCTCGGGCCCTTCAGTACTTTGCTGAATGGAATCCAGTCTCAACGATGGTTGCTGCCTGCCGAGAACTCTTCGGCTTAAAGAATCAGTTTGGCGCAACCGCTGGATCATTTCCAAGTGAGCATCCACTCACAATGTCGCTTATTTATATGGTTATTATCTTGGTGATATTTGTACCGTTGAGTGTTCGTAAATACAACAACGCAAATAAGAAATAGGAACTTACAAAGTACAGAAGTTTTAGAATTGCTCGGCTTCTAATACGGCGACTTTTATTTCTTTTCCATTCGGCGCAGTGTATGTAACGGTTTCACCAATTTTTGCTCCGAGGACAGCAGAGCCAAGTGGGGATTTTTCGCTGTAAACATCGAGGTCTCCAGATGCAATCTCACGGGACCCTAAAAGAAATTTCATTTCATCTCCCGCAATATCAACAGTAATGATCATTCCTGGGCCAACTATTCCTGATTCGCCAGCAGGTGGTGCGCCAATGTGTGCATGCTCGAGCATGTGTTTGAGTTGGCGAATACGCGCTTCCATTTTTCCTTGCTCTTCGCGCGCGGCGTGATAGCCACCATTTTCTTTTAAGTCACCTTCTGAACGAGCAACTTCAATTTTCTTAATAATTTCGGTTCGTCCAGAACTTTCGAGCTGCTCAAGTTCAGCGCGCAAGCGATCGGCAGCTTCTTGTGTGAGCCATGTCTGGGTAGTCATAAGGGGGAAGTTTATGGGGAAGTGAGGCGACAGCGCGAGATGCCCGCATTTACCGCCTGAGAACGAGTAGGAATCACGCTTGTTCTCTCACTATGACCCGCGCCAGGTGCAATCAGGTCTTCGATCTCACCCACGACGTTTTTATCGAAATCAAGAGCAATGAGTGTGCAGGTAATCCCTACATCAGGATTTCTGCGGTCAACTGAGTATCGAATTTCAATTGTCCGATCATTGCGCGATTGGAAAGAAATCAGCGTTGTAGAAATTTCCGGCCTTGAGTGATGCAACCCTGCCCAAACCAACCAACTTCCGCCAACTATAAAAAACACAAGTGCGGGTCCGCGCCAGCGCGACGGCCTTTGGCCATAGCGATCAGCTAATGAGAATTCGGTCACGGGGTGATTCTTTCAGAGAAACGGCGCGTGTGGTGAGCACTCATCTGAGCCTAAAAGTTGAGCGCGTGTCTGTGTGGCCGGCGTTGCGGAGTAAAGTTACAACTCCACAAAGGGGAGCAGATGTCGAAAAACGTTGAGATCGGAATTGCTGGATCACTGACAGTGTCTGTTTTAGTAGTTGCAGTTGCGCTCCTGCTTAGAAGTTTTTATGGCAGATATACGCGGTTAGTTAAACGCAAGGATGATGCACCAGAGTAAATTCAAGACTTTTCTCGCTCTTTGCGGAGTGCTAATAATTGCCGCAGGGTTTGCAAGTCTTGGAATGTGGCAATGGGATCGCGCACAACTTTCTCGTCAAACTATCAAAGTTGATACAACCCTGGTTTCTTTGGAATCAATCGCGCAACCTCGTATTGCACTTCCTTCGGCAGCCACGCTTCGACATGTGCGGGTTGAAGGAACTTACGAAACTACTTTTCTTGCACCTAATCAAGAGGATGCTCGCGGAGTGCGCGGAGATTGGGAAGTTGGTTTACTCCATACTAAATCTGGTGGGGCTATTTTGATTGCTCGGGGGATCGCACCGATGCCTTCTCTTATTTCAGGTACAGGCAATATTTCTGTCAACGGAATCTTGATGCCTCACCAAAGTGACAATTACGCGCCGAAAAAACAAGGCGTACTAGCTCGATTGGATAGCGCATTAATTTTGAATCAAACCGCGTTAGATCTCTACGACGGATACATCATTGCGCAGAGCGAAACTCGTGGAGGAGTTGAAATTGCAGGTGCAAGAATTGACCCACCCAAGCCTCGAACGGCTGTGCCGGGGTTTTACTGGCAACACATTTCTTATGTAGTTATCTGGTGGCTAATGGGCGCAATTGTGGTATTTCTACCTTTCTATAACCGGTTAGTTAGAAGTAGAGTTCAACCAGAATCTCATGCAGATGAGCAACCAAAGGAAACGAGGGCATAAATGAGCGGAGCAATACTGCGTTACCGCGTTATGGCATGGGTCGCCGGAGTTATGTCGTTGCTGCTCTGGTTTGTGTATATGCCAGTTAAGTATCTCTTTGATGCGCCAGATCTTGTGAGTAAATTGACCTGGATCCCCATGATTCATGGCATGCCTATTTACCCTCTTTATGTTCTTGCTGCCCTAAACCTTTCAATTAAAGCCAAATATCCGATTACGAAAATGATTGGATTTATTTTGGCCGGAACTCTTCCCGTCGCTTCCTTCATTGCCGAACGCCGAGTTGTAACTGAGAATAAATAGAAATCCACGAGTAGCGAATTAAAAAGATGTTTAGAGCGCTCACATCGGGCTTGCGACGCTTTATAAAATCTCTTCTCTACCCACTTTACGAAAAGCGACTTGCTCAATCCCTTGATTTTTCTCAAACTCCACACCATGTCGGCGTAATTTTGGATGGTAACCGTCGCTGGGCGAAAGCAAATCCTGATCAAGAAAGCCCTGATGGAGTTGGAATTAATTCATCGGCACGTGGCCATAAGGCCGGTGCAGAAAAAATCGTTGAATTCCTTGGATGGTGCCAAGAAGCCCAAGTTCACGTTGCAACGCTCTGGTTGCTCTCTACTGAAAATCTCAATCGAAGCGCTGAAGAACTTCAACCGCTTCTTGAAATTATTGGCACGACGGTAAAAACTCTTGCAGAAAAACAGCGATGGCGAATCAAGCCAGTGGGTGCGCTAGACCTGCTTCCAACGTGGCTACAAGCCCTATTAACTGATGCCGAAAATGACACTAAAGAAGTCAATGGAATTGAAGTCAATGTCGCAATTGGTTACGGCGGACGACGCGAGATTGTGGACGCGGTGAAAAGCTATCTAAATTTTGCCTCAGATAAAGGTCTAGACATTAAGAGCGCAAGCGAGCACCTCAGTGTCGATGAAATCGCGAACTTTCTATACACCGCTGGCCAGCCCGATCCTGAATTAGTTATTCGCACATCTGGAGAACAACGCCTATCTGGATTTCTCTTATGGCAAAGCGCGCACTCTGAGTTCTATTTTTGCGAAGCGTATTGGCCAGATTTCAGGCGGGTAGATTTCTTGCGTGCCTTGCGCTCATATTCGATGCGCCATCGTCGCTTTGGCGCATAAAAGCATTCTGTAAAACTTAAGTGAATTGTAAAAATCCATAGCGCGTGTCGCTAAGCAAGAAGGCGTGTACGTTCTACATTTTGCCAATCAGCGCTAACCACGAGCGAGGACGCTTCATCCCTACTAGTACAACTCCAAAGAATGAGAGAACCGCGCTTGACGGCTCAGACCGCTAAGAAAACGTATGTTCTTGATACCAGCGTTTTGCTGGCCGATCCTGGTGCGCTCCTTCGCTTTGCTGAACATGAAGTAATCATCCCAATCGTTGTCATTGGTGAGTTAGAAACTAAACGCGATCACCCTGAATTAGGTTTTTTCTCCAGGGCCGCCCTTCGAGCCCTTGATGATTTACGCGTCACGCATGGCCGACTTGATCAGCCCCTTGTTATTACCCCCGAAGGCGGAACGCTTTCGGTCGAACTCAATCACTCTGACCTCACATCATTGCCTCAAGGATTCTTGCGAGATGGCACCAATGATTCAAGAATTTTGGCTATTGCTCGCAATCTCATGGCCGATGGGCGCGATGTTGTATTAGTAAGTAAAGATTTACCTTTGCGCGTTAAAGCATCTTCTATGGGAATCGAGGCAGAGGAGTATCGGGCCGAGTTGGTTTCCAATAGTGGCTGGACCGGAATGGTGGAACTCACCGTCGGGTCTAACGTCATTGATGACTTGTATTCCTCAGACCATGCCGACCATGAAGATGCGCGCACTCTTCCTTGCCATACAGGTGTGGTTCTCCATTCAGATAGAGGAAGTGCGTTGGCACGCGTGACACCTGAAAAGAATTTGACGTTAGTTCGGGGTGATCGATCTGTTTTTGGTTTACATGGCCGAAGTGCCGAGCAACGAGTTGCTCTAGAAATCTTGCTCGATCCAGAAATTGGAATTGTTTCTCTCGGCGGGCGAGCAGGTACTGGCAAAAGTGCGCTCGCTCTATGCGCCGGTCTTGAAGCGGTGATGGAACGGCGCCAACATAAAAAAGTCGTGGTCTTTCGACCACTTTATCCGGTTGGCGGTCAGGAGCTTGGCTATCTACCCGGTAGCGAAGGTGAGAAAATGTCACCCTGGGCCCAGGCCGTTTTTGACACGTTAGGTGCACTCGTTAGCCAACC
>CAEZUA010000002.1_pt1 | contig 38741 bp, 37 predicted proteins | sample 7264361 | NCBI WGS metagenome assembly CAEZUA01 (sample SAMEA6813818, study PRJEB35770) | uncultured Actinomycetes bacterium | biome: Freshwater; feature: Freshwater reservoir; material: water | place: Czech Republic | collected 2016-04-20 | depth 0.5m m | reverse complement strand
CAATCCCACTTTATATTGTGGGAATTGTGTACTGCTTGTATTCACTGATCATGGTCGTTCTTGCCTGGTTTAACATTATTCTCACTGGGGAAATGCCAGAATCCTGTGCAGACGTTATTGTCCGAACGAGCCAATATTGGAACCGTCTTTATGGGTATGCAATCTTGCTCGTCACTGACGAATATCCAACTTTCAGTCTGTAACCACTTTAACCAAATGCACGTATAGGGCGAACATACCTGTCTATACCGTTCCCTTCAGAACTGGTAACTCCGGTTCCTAGATCCATCGCCCAGGAATTTACTAATGAATCTTGAGATGAAGACCAGTACGGGGCGCCGGCAGCAATCTGCCCCATCATGTTGCGCTTATCAAATAACAGTGAGAGTTCTTCTTTCGAAGGTAAGAACCAATCAGATTTTCCACCACCGCGATAGTTGGAGGCAACTTTTGCAGCCACAAAAGAATCAGCGCCCTCGGTTCCACATTGTGTAATTACCGCTGAAGTATTAGTGGCGCCTTTCCCCGTAAGAACTGATGTCACCAAACTAGTTAACGTTGGAGAGCAAAAAGGAACCACGGCGTCGGCGTCGCCGTTCCACGTTGGCGGTGCGACTTCTAGATATTTCCAGGATCCAAATGTGGTTCCACTTTGCACATAGAAAACTATTCCACCACCTGGACCCGTATCACCGACAACGCAATTTCCACCAGCACTTGAACATCCAAGTGATGAACTTGAAATAGTTGGTGAGGGGGTTGGTGTTGCAGACGGAGCCGAGGTGGGCGAAGGCGATGGAGTAGAGCTAACTGTTGGAATTGGGTTTGGGATGGCCGATGATGTTGAAGAAGGGGATGCACTTGGTGAGGCAGAGGCTGTTGGTTTTGGAGTGGCTGTTGGAGTGACTTTTGGTGAGGGGCTGACTTTGGCTACCGGCTTCTTAACAATTACACCTTTGCTCCAAACAAGTTTCTTTTTGACTTTAATGCACGTGTATTTCTTTCCGTTTACTGTAGAAGTTTTGCCAACTTTGCTACACGTGGCGCCGGTCTTAACTGCTCCCTGAGCCATTGATGTTGATGAAATAAACAAGGCTGCTGATATGGCTAGGACAAGTACTCGTCGAAACATGGTTATTTTTCCTCTAGAGCGTTGCTAGTTCAATTGTAGAAAAAGTCAGTCTCTTCATTATGCAATCGCAATTGCATCGACGACGAAAATCAGAGTCTCGTTCGCTGCAATTGGACCACTGGCGTTAGCGCCATAGCCAAGATCTGGTGGTATAACTAAGAGACGTCGGCCTCCAACTTTCATTCCAGGAATACCTTGTTGCCATCCAGCTATAACTCCTGAAAGTGGGAAGGTCGCTGGCTGTCCACCGCTCCATGAAGATTCAACAACCTTGCCAGTTGACCAAGCCATAAGTGTGTAATGCACTGTCATTATTGATGTTGCAACCGCTGGGCTACCTGTTCCTTCAAAAATATCTTTGGTCTCTAAAGTAGTTGGAGGAGTACCAGAGGGAGCAGAAATAGTGGGTTCCATGCCTTGATCTCCAGTTACGGTTGGAAGATTTGTTGATGATTCAGCCACTTTGGAACCCCCACAAGCAGTAAGTGATGCAACGGATACGAGTACAGCCAACGCTAGAACTAGTTTCTTACCACGCATTTATTCGTTCCCTATCTCTTTGATAAGTGTGAAATCGCCCCCGCCAAGCTGGCCTTGCGAATTATAGAGCTCAAGTTTTGCGCGAGTGTCAGCAATGTCTAAATTACGCATTGTTAATTGCCCAATACGATCAACTGGGCCAAAGGCTGCGTTTTCTGTGCGCTCCATAGAAAGTTTTTCAGGGTGATAACTCAGAGCAGGTCCCGTTGTATTGATAATGGAAAAATCATCACCGCGGCGCAGTCTGATCGTTACCTCACCTGTTACAGCCGATGCCACCCAGCGTTGTAAGGATTCACGGTGCATTAGAGCTTGTGGATCTAGCCAACGACCTTCATAGAGCAATCGTCCAAGGCGACGACCTTCCGTGTGGTAATTAGCAATCGTATCTTCGTTATGAATCGCGCTGACTAAACGCTCGTAAGCGATAAATAGCAGCGCCATGCCCGGTGCTTCATAAATTCCCCGACTCTTTGCTTCAATAATTCTGTTTTCAATCTGATCTGCCATACCAAGACCATGTCGGCCGCCAATTGCATTGGCCTCTTTCATGAGCGCAACAACATCAGTGAAATCTTTACCGTTAATTGCAACAGGGCGGCCTTGGGCAAATGAAATCTTTACATCCTCTGTTGCTATTTTTACTGACTCATCCCAGAAACGAACTCCCATAATTGGTTGAACGATTTCTAGCGAAGTATCAAGGTTTTCTAAACTTTTAGCTTCATGTGTTGCGCCGAGAATATTGGCATCTGTTGAATATGCCTTTTCAGTGCTATCTCTGTAGGGCAACTTGTGGGCAACTAGCCACTCAGACATCTCTTTGCGTCCGCCTAGTTCTTTTACAAAGTCTGCATCGAGCCAAGGCTTATAAATCTTTAAGTTGGGATTCGCTAATAGTCCGTAACGATAGAAACGCTCGATGTCGTTACCTTTGTAAGTAGAACCATCCCCCCAAATTTCAACTTTGTCATGCAACATTGCCCGAACCAAAAGTGTGCCAGTAACGGCTCTGCCGAGCGGAGTTGTGTTGAAATATTGCTTACCGCCAGAGCGGATATGGAAAGCACCGCAAGCAATTGCAGCTAAACCTTCTTCGACAAGTGAGGACTTACAATCAACCAACCGAGAAATCTCTGCGCCATATTCTTTAGCGCGGTCTGGAACAGTTTCAATATTGGGCTCATCGTATTGACCAAGATCTGCGGTGTAAGTGCAAGGAATTGCTCCTTTTGCTCTCATCCATGCAACGGCAACAGAAGTGTCAAGACCTCCAGAGAAAGCAATTCCTACTTTTTGTCCAACGGGCAATGAAGCGAGGACTTTTGACATGGGTACAGCCTAATGGAGGCGTTCGGATTCACGTGCACCATTTACTTGTGGTTGGTTTTATGGAGCGAAATTAAGACGGTGAAATAACGGCGGTGCCTTTTTCATGTGGCAGAAACCTCAAAGTATGGCTGGGTAGAACCTCTGCAAATGCTTGCGCCATTGCATGTTCCCCATCGCGATCTGCATCATCAATTATTACTGTTGCTCTGGCTGATAGTTTTGATGCCAGTTCAAGACGTGCTCCCGATCTAGCTTGTGGGTCTTTAGATCCAGGAGGACCGTCCACCACGAGCAGGTCAATATTGGAAATATCAGCAAACGCTTTCTTTGAGTACCACGTTCTTTGTGAATCGTATTGTTCGAGTGGAGCAACACGAATTTCAACGCCGGTAATGGAATGTTGCTCTAATAAATCTCTTGTTATTTGAGCAAACTCTGCCGAATGGTCGAAGCTAATAATTTTCGTTTTTGATCCCGCTGGTAAAGATTTGGCCATCATGAGAGTGGAGATTCCCGAACCAAGCTCAATAATCAACTCTGGCTTATTAACACGCACGCTTTCAACAAGAGTCATCAATAAATCTGGTGAAGCCGCCCAACTACGTGTTGGTGGAATTGGTTCAGTAAATTTCAGCAAATTCAGAAGTTGAGCGTGGATTTCGCTTTCGCGATAGTGCTCCCACTGATTGGCATCTGATTCCTTGAGCCCTTTACGCAAGTCCTTTTGAAGCTGACCAAGATCTCTACTTACTTGTCCGAGTTTTTTCCCCATTGCTCGCATTTTGCGAGTTAACAAAAGTAATAGCAGAAGAAACCCAAGGAGTGCACATGCGAACACCCATGTAATCATGGAATAAGGATAGCAACTGCTGAATCAAAACAAGTGCTTTAAGATTGCGTTGACGCGTTGATTTCGTCCTCTAACAGTTCTGCCAGAATTGGTTTGATTTTCCATTGCGCCAACATTTGGTGGTAGGTATCTATATCAAATTGATCAGGCTTGGCACTTGTCTTCACCGCTCTGATCATCATATTTCTTGGCGTATGTTCTCCCCCAACAAATTCAATGACGTCGGTTCTGTACCCAATAATCTTCAAGATGTGTGCACGTAGCGCATCTGTTAGCAGGTCGGCCAAACGCTCTTTCATAAGGCCATGCTTAGTAAGTAGTCCCCACGGCTCGGGACTTTGCTTAATTTGAGATTGAAGATCATGATGGCAACACGGTGCAATAAGTAACAACTTCGCACTGTTTCTAAAAGCCCAAGCAATTGCGTCATCAGTTGCCGTGTCGCAGGCATGTAGCGCTATTGCAACATCCACATGGTCGATAGTGGACGATTTAATCTCCTCGGCCCGAAACTCCATAGTTTTAATAATGCCAAGCTCTTTTGCTATCGCGCTGTTTCTTAGTCGAGATTCTTCTCTTACATCGACACCGACAATCCGCACTGGCATAGCTTTACTTGTTAAATACTGATGAGCTGCAAACGTTAAATATGCATGCCCGCAGCCTAAGTCAACAATTGACAGTGGTTTGCTTTCACTTGGTTTCTCAATATGGCCGGCCTCAATTGCACCAGAAAGAGATGGCGCTAAAACTCTAAGAAATTCCTCCACTTGGCGATACTTATCTTGGCGAGAGGGTTTGATATTTCCAGCGGAATCGCTAATCCCCACTGCCCGTAAGAATGGGTCTGCCGAATCTAAAAGACGCGCTTTAGCACGATCGTGTTCTAAGTTCTGATCGTTCGGTGTTGTTTCAAAGTGCACCAGCGCTTCTTGCTTCTTGGTAATTCGGATTGCCATTGAGCCCTGCGTGTGCTCAACTAAAATATTGGCATAGCCGCTTGAAAGTAGTGCAGTTACATCAATTTCTCTTGGAGTGTAATTCTTAGTTGTTGTTTGGCGGCCATCATTGCTCATCACTTGTAACAAAATTTCACCCTTAATTGACACTGGGCGAATATCTATTCTGGTTTGCTCTGGTTGAAAGTTTCTGCGCCGACCTGACAATACGACTCTTACTAAAGACTCGGGCTTGAGAATTAAATGTTCTGCTTGACCAAGGGCTTCTTCGAGTTCAATGGCGGTCTCGATTCACTCTAATTACTCATTACTTTTCCGGGGTTAAGAATCCAATGTGGGTCCATCGATAACTTAATGCCACGCATGACATCAACAGCTGCTTGACCAGTTTCCTCTACAAGGGCTGTGATTTTTCCTGATCCAATTCCGTGTTCGCCCGTGCAGGTACCGCCCATTTCAATAATTTCCAGAGTGATCTCATGCGTAATGTGACGGACCTCAATGAGTTCTTCTGGTTTTAATGGGTCAGACATGATTGCGCAGTGGAAGTTTCCATCTGCAACGTGGCCAAGAACTGAATATTCATAAGGATGTTGATCAAGAATGCGCATAGCTACATCAACAGCCTCTGCAAGTCGAGAAATTGGGACAGCCATGTCAGTGCTGAGTCCCCGCTTGCCTGGATTGGCAGCGAAATTTGCCCAGTGTGCGTTATGGCGTGCATGCCATAGTTTGCGACGCTCACCTTCGTCAGTAGTCCACTTGAACTCTGAACCGTTAAATTCTTCGATGATTTCCTTCACCGCTTGCGCATCTTCTTCTACACCAGTTGGGCTACCGTGAAATTCAAAGAACAAGGTGGGCAGTTCGGACAAAGTCATATGGTCATAGGCATTGAGATTGCGAATTGATTTTGCATCTAAAAACTCACATCGTGCAATGGGAATTCCGGTTCGAACAATTGTGGTTGCGGCAAGTACGCCATCTGCCAAAGATGGAAAGCAAACAACAGCGGCTGCCATTTTTTCAGGAATTCCAAAGACTCGAAGCGTTATCTCAGTTATAACAGCTAGCGTTCCTTCGGAGCCAACAAGGAGTCTGGTTAAGTCATAGCCTGCAGATTGCTTACGAGTTTCTCTTCCGGTTCTGATGATTGTTCCATCTGCCAGAACTGCAGTTAGTGCCATGACATTTTCGCGCATCGTGCCATAACGAACGGTGGTGGTACCTGCTGCACACGTTGCTGCCATTCCACCAAGAGTTGCATCTGCACCTGGGTCAACGGAGAAGAAAAGTCCGTGATTGGCTAACTTATCGTTGAGAGCGTTTCTCTGAACGCCAGCTTCAACACGAACTAATAAATCATCTGGTCGAATTTCAATTATCTTGTTCATGTTTGAAAGATCCAAGCTAATTCCGCCATAGAGTGGAACAACGTGTCCTTCAAGAGAAGTACCGGCACCAAATGCGACAACTGGGATTAATTCCTTATTGCAATAAGCCAGAACTTTAGAAACTTCTTCGACATTGTTGACCATTACAACAGCAGATGGTCTGCCAGGAACAGCTGCAGATTCGTCGTGTCCGTGCTGTTCTAATACAGATTCACTTGTACTCAAACGGCCGTCGACAAGTGCTTTCAGCTCTGCAAGTTGGCGCTCATTTAAGTCAACGCGAGTCGTGATCATGGGTTAAGAGTAGAGGTTTTTCAGGTTCTTATCCACGCGAGACTTCTTCGAGGATTTCCAAAAGATGAATGTAGGTTTGTCCGGTTGCTTGCGACATTCCAATTTCACAGGGCCTATTAGACGATGCATACGCACTAAAATTTCGAGAACTTATTTCACGTGCTTCTGCTTGTGTGGCAGATTCCGTGAGCTCTGGATGAAGTAATCCTCTATCTCCTGCAAAACCACAGCACGCCCAGTTTTCGGGAATGTACACATTATTTGCAACAGCCTGTCCGATGAGCTCCATTTTCGCATTCAAGCCAAGTTGCACTCCCGAACAAGTTGGGTGCAACGCAATTGATTCTATTTTTTTAGCTATTTGTAACTTTGGCAGGACATGATCGGCGACAAATGCCAGAACATCTTGCACGCGAATCTGGGACAGCGTTGCATCATTGGCAATTAACTCAGCAAGTCCATCGGTGCAAGAAGTTGCATCACACACAACTGGAATTCCGCGGCCTGCAGAACTCTCTAGGAGTGCCATGCCAGTCTTTGCAACCATAGATTCAAATCCTTGAGATAAGCCTTTTGATTTCCATGGAGTTCCACAGCATAAGCCGGCAATTGTCTCCGGCACCGCAACTTCGATACCTGCTCGATGACAGAGCGCCAAGAATGCACTCTCTACCCCAATGTTGCCAGTACCTGCACCAAACATTGAGTTAACGCACGATGGGAAATAGATCGCCTCTGCTTTTGAATTCACTAAACCTTTGCGCACTAGCCCACCCTTTGGAAGATCTTTATTCCATAAAGGTAGATTGTCGGCTCCGATAATTTTTCGAACAATTGAATTCGCTCCGACAACAAGTGCCGATGGCATTGCCGATGTTAAGTTCATGACACGTCCCAAGAGTGAAGTTGCAGAACCCCACTTATTAACTGCCAAAACACCTAGAGCCTGCGCACTTGAACTTTGCTCCTCTGCTCGTAATCTTTTCACTAGGGCGCCGGTATCAATATCAACAGGACAAGCCACTGCGCACATGCTGTCGGCTGCGCAGGTCTGAATTCCGTCATAGTCGTATCTTTGAGTCAACTCTTTTAGAGTCTTCGCATCTCCAGCAACACGAGCATCTTCCATAGCCCTACGGATAACAATGCGTTGGCGGGGTGTAATTGTTAGATTCTTGCTAGGACACACTGGCTCGCAATATCCACATTCAACGCAACGGTCTACTTCTGGATCAACTGTTGGGTTAATTTTCAAATCTTCGATATGAACGAGCTCGTTTTCATTAATCATGACCCCTGGGTTGAGAAGATTTGTTGGATCGCACAATTTCTTGACTGAAACCATAACTTCATAAAGTTCATCACCGCACTGGCGTCTGACATAAGGAGCCATGATGCGTCCCGTGCCATGTTCTGCTTTAAGTGATCCATTTTGTCCAAGTACGAGTGAAACCATATCTTCTGTGAAATCTTGATAGCGCTGTAAAAGTTCTGGCTTATCAAACTCTTCATTTAACAAGAAATGTAGGTTGCCATCTTTAGCGTGTCCAAAAATCACACTCTCTCGATACTTATGCTTTTGGAGTAACTGCGCTAGTTGCATGGTTGTTTCGTGAAGCGCGTTCATGGGCACCGCTATATCTTCCAATATCGCTGTTGTACCTGAAGGTCGGTTACCCGCAACGGCTGCGTAAAGCCCTTTGCGTGCATACCAAAGTTCATTTCTGATAGCGCTGTCGGTGGAGAGCGAAGTATTAGCAATCGGAAGCTCGCCAAGAACATTCATTGCGTTAGCTACCTGAACAGCTAACCCTTCATCACTGGAGTCTTGGTATTCCAAGAGCAAGGCAGCATGTTGATCAAAAGTTATTCCAGAAAGAACTGAATCTGCCATGTGCTCCCGCTGGGCTACACGCAGTGAGGAAGTATCAAGAAGTTCAATTACCGCAGCATTTGATGATTTCAATACGGGTAGAGCAGAAGTAGCATCTCCCAAATTATTAAAGATCAGTAATCCGGTTGCCGATTTTTGAAGAAGTGGAACAGTTCTAAAAGTAACTTCTGCAATAAATGCCAAAGTCCCTTCGCTACCCACTATTAAATGCGCCAAAATATCAACAGGTTTTTGGTAGTCGACGAATGCATTAAGCGCATATCCCATCGTGTTCTTTATTGAATAGAGACTCGCAATTTTTGACACAGATGCCGAATTGCTAGTTACGCGGTCTCGTAGTTTTGCCAGACCTTCATACAACTGTGGCTCTTTTGCCTTGAGTTGAGAATCGGCATCAGTTTTAGATGTATCAATCACTGTTCCGCTGGGTAAAATGAGTGTAAGAGAATCCAATGTTGCGTAAGAGTTAAATTCAGTTCCACACGCCATTCCACTTGAGTTGTTGGCAACAACTCCCCCAATGGTGCAAGCAATTTCACTTGCGGGATCTGGACCAAGTTTCTTGCCGTATTTAGCCAATGCAATGTTTACTTGCTTAACAGTTGCGCCTGGCTGAACGCGAACTCGTGTTCCCCCATCTAAAACCTCTATCTCGCGAAAATTCTTTCGTGTATCTACCAACAAGCCTGAGCTAACACCTTGTCCGCTAAGACTGGTCCCGCCAGAACGAAAGGTAAGCCCGACTGCATGTTCGTGGCTTATCCGAAAAATATCTCCCACTTGCGTAGCGCTAGTTGGGCGAACAATGACAGAAGGTGTGAGTAAATAATGGGAAGCATCACTTGCCATAGCCCTGCGATCAAAAAACTCACTAGAAATTCCATCGGGAACTGCAGATTCCAGCGCAGTGAGAAGTGCCTTCGACGTCATTGGCACTCCTTACTCATTGAACAAATCGGATGAGAGGTGAAGTCTAGCAACACCACTTGATTTGCACCGTGTTGGGGAGAGCCGAATTAGAAACGTGCTGAAAGGCCTCCGTCGACAGTTATAACTTGCCCTGTCAGATAGGTATTTTGATCACTACATAAAAATGCGACGTGCTTTGCAATCTCAATCGGTTTTGCTGCCCTGAGTAAAGGTAATTTTGCATGCTTTACATAAACTGTTTTAAACCAGTCACTTTCTAATTCATCCTTTCCATCAACTACTGACATGGGAGTGGATACAAATCCTGGTGCAATTGCATTTACTAAAACTCCCTGTGGGCCAAGTTCTAAAGCTGCAGTTCGAGTTGCTGACTCAAGCCCACCCTTAGAAACATCGTATGCAGTTGCCATTGGTTCACTTAATTTTGCATGAATACTCGTGATGTTGAGGATTCTGCCGTAACCACGCTCAGCCATCTTCTTTCCCAGCAAACTCATCAGAAAAACTGGAGCATGCAAATTAACACGAAGTTGAAAATCATACTTATCCCATGTGAGATCAACTAACTGCTCACCAAATGCAACCCCAGCGCAATTAACTAAAATGTCGATGTCGCCAACAATCTCCTGGGCCTTTGCGACTAAATCATTCAACTCAGAAGTTTTAGATAAATCACCTTTAAGAAGTGGAACATGTGAACCTTCTTGACGATCGACTCCTATGACCTTGCATCCTTGGTCAGTCATTTCCTTAGCGATTGCTGCGCCAATTCCACTTGCTGCTCCCGTTACAAGAGCAGTTCGTCCCGACAATAATGAAGACATCATTCGCCTTTCGTGGATCCAGCGGTAAGGCCGGCAATAAAGAATTTCTGGCCAAAGAGATAAGCAATAATCAAAGGAAGGGTTGCAATACTCATTCCCGCCATTACGGTTGGAATGTCCAAGCTGTATCGGCTTTGAAATCCGGTAATACCAACCATCAACGTTTTCTTATCATTTGTCTGTAAAAATACCAGAGCAAGTAACAATTCATTCCAAGCCCAAAGTAAGTTAACAACTGCCAAAGTGGCAAGCGCTGGTCCTGAAAGTGGCAAAACAATGCTCCTGAAAGTCCTAAATGATGAAGCTCCATCAACATTTGCCGATTCGATAATACTTTCAGGGATAGATTTGAAGAAGTTGGTCAACATGTAAACAGAAAATGGCAACATCAAGCCGACATAAATCAATATAACTAGTCGTAACGTAGAAATCAGAGAAAGGCTCACTCCGACTTGGAAAAGTGGAATCAAAAGTACCACCGGCGGAACAACCATCAACGAAACAAAGATTCCGAGCAGTGTTTCACGACCTTTGAAAGCAAAGCGAGCGAAGCCCCATGCTGCAAGGGCTGCAACAATTTCTGTAAGAAGTACGGAAAAAGTTGTGATGGCGAATGAATTCATCAACCATTGCGGGAATTGATCAGTCCACGCGGCTCTAAAACCAGCAAGGGATGGATGCGTCGGAAACGAAAATGGGGAGTCTAGGAATTGTGCTTGGGTTTTAAAGGCACCTGAAAACATAATGTAGGTTGGAACTATTGCCATCAACGTCATGCCGATGAGAATCAGTTGGCGAATTGTGGCACCGAAAGTAAATTTCCTCATTTGGCAAAAGTTCCTGAAATAGACTTGCGCTGAATCCTAAAGAAGGCAACAACAAGAACAAGGGTTGCTAGAAATAACAATACTGCAGCCGTTGCGGCGAGCTCTGGTGCTCTATTTTGAAACGCTGCCCGATAAATGTAGAGCTCGCTCACCATTGTTGAACTACCGGGACCACCAAGGCCATTAGACATGACGAAAACATAATTGAATACCCATGAAACCATCGTGATCGCTTCAATAACAGTATAGAAAATAATGGTGTTAAGAATCTGTGGCCGAGTTACAGACCAATGCATTCGGAAGAAACCAGCTCCATCAATGCGGGCAGCTTCAAAGACTTCTTGAGGGAGAGAGATTATGTGCGCCAACAGCAATATGACGCCAAAGCCCACTTCTTTCCAAATAATTACGGTCGACATTGTGCCTAGTGCAATCTTGGGGTCTCCAAGCCAATCTTGAGCAATCGGATCTAAGCCAATGGATTGCAAAAAAACATTGAGAGCACCGTGCAATTGATAAATCTGACCAAAAACAACGGCAATCACTGGGATTGGCAGAACATATGGCAAGAACACAGAGGCGCGATAAAAGCGCATTCCTCGTCTTGTTTCAAATAGCAATACCGCAAAGAGAAACGCACAAGCCACAAGAATTGGTACGACGAGAAGCAAAAGAGTGTTATGTGCGATTGCAGTGTGGAAAAGCGAATCGGTTAAGACGATATAGAAATTTTCAAACCCAATCCAGTCGCCGTCATATCGAAAGGCTTGAGTGAAGAGAGAAACAATGGAATAACCAAAAACAAAAAGTACTACCAAGCCAGCAGGAAGAATCCAATATAGAGCTTCTCTGGCGTCACGACGAGAACGCTGGCGCCCTTTCGGGGCGCCAGCGTTTGTCGAACTCTTACGAGTGTCTTGCTTTAATTTCACTTAGACCATGCAGTGAAATTATCAACAACCTTTCGGTCGCTCTTTCTGATTTTCTCCATCGTCGCTTCGGTATCTGCCGCAGCTTGCTCTGGAGTAATTGTTCCCTTGAGAATCAACTGCACGTTCTTGAAAATTGCATCAGTATCAAGTTGTGCTGGGATGAAGTTCTCTAGGTATGGAGCGCCATCAAGGGCTGCTGCAAATAGTGCTGCAGTTGATGGGCTAGTTACCTGCGATAGATCGAAACGATCATCAGCTGGAAGTGAGCCAGTATCAGCAAACCATGCATTCAAGCGCTCGGTGGTGTGACCGAACGCGATGAAGTCAGCAGCAACTTGTGGGTACTTAGACCATGAAGTTACTCCAAGAGTTTGTGAGCTTGTGCCCATCTTTCCTGCATAAGGACCATCTGACCAAGCTGGAATTGCAACGATTTCTGCTTTGTCATCTCCGCCTGCCTTCTTTACGAAGTTAGGTGCATCTGGACCAGCAGTAATAGTCATTGCAGCTTTTCCTTCAACGAAGCGTTGTTGTGCTTGATACAACTCAAGTGAGTTGATGTCATCGTTCCAGCACTTGTGCTTCTTTGAATCGGCAAGAGCTGTCCACCAGCCAGCCATGTTTGGATCAGTAAACTTTGTATCTCCAACAACTGCAGAAATAACTTCTTTCTGTGAAGAGATTGATTGAGCGCCAAGCATTGAATAAATCCAAGCTCCGAACCAACCATCTTTTACTCCACCAGCAATTGTTGTGATCTTCTTAGCTGAAAGAACATCGCAGACCTTGAGCAACTCGTCCCAAGTTTTTGGAGTGGTGAGGTTGTTTGCAGCAAGTATGTCTTTGCGCACAAGAAGCGGGAATGAAGGATTTACATACCAAGGAGCAGTCCAGATTTTGCCTTGGAAGCTTTCTTCAACTTGTGCGTTTGTGTAATGTGAAAGTTCTTCAGCAGATAGGTAGTCAGAAATTGGAACAATGTTTCCGTCCCATCCTGGTTGCTGAGCATAAATTCCGCCCCAGAAATATTGAATATCTGGACCAGCTTTTGCTGCTGCAGCTGCTGCGAATGCAGGCATTAAACCTTCAGTAGTTTGTAGAACTTCAGTGAAAGTAATGTTTGGATGTGCTTTTGTATAAAGCGCCATTGTGTCATTGAGCCACTTCTTGGCTCCAGGTGCCTCTTGATCGCCCCACCATGAGATGTTCATTGCTACATCTTCAGTTGGAAAATCTTTCACGGTAGAGCTAGCTGAGTCAGATTTTGATGACGCGCAGCCAGCAAGGAGGAGTGCCAAAACAACAGCGCCAACTCCGAATAATTTCTTTGACTTCATAGTCAATCCCTTTCGAATTTCGCCTCTGAGATCTCTCGATCATGGTTGGGGTTGCCTGATTTTCACAGACTATCTATAATCCGTCAATCACCTCCAACGCGCGATTGAGGATCACTTCATGAAGATTGAATCTGTAGACCTGTTCTATGTCCGTATGCCTGAAGTTCTCGACATCGGCGATGGAAGCCAAGATGGGCTAATTGCGCGCGTAAGAGCCGGTTCTTTTGAAGGTTGGGGCGAAGCAGTTGCATCCCCAGTGACTTCGATTGCCAGTTGGATTGCTCCAATGTCACACAGTGGATGCCACCCAGTTATTGATTCAGTAATGGGTGAAACTCTCGATTCCCCAAGTGATATCGCACGCATCGCCCGCAAAGTCCGTTCAAGTTCATTTTACGGAATCATTCAAAGTGACTTAACTTTTTCTGGAATCGAAATCGCTTTATGGGACTTACTTGGCCATGCTAAAGAAGAGCCAATCTATAAACTTTTAGGTTATAAGAATGCAGAACGCAAATTGCCTTACGCATCTGTTCTTTTTGGTGACACTCCTGAGGAAACAAAACAAAAAGCAGTAACAATGCGAGGTCGAGGATTCTCTGCAATCAAATTTGGGTGGGGACCGTACGGGCGTACAACTGTTGAAGTTGATGCATCCCACGTCCATGCCGCTAGAGAAGGTATCGGCGCAGATGGCCATTTAATGATCGACGCAGGTACAGTTTTCGGAGAAGATGTAGATGCAGCTGCTCTTCGTATTCCAGCGCTGGCTGAAGCCAATGTGAAGTGGTACGAAGAACCTGTTGAAGCAGCAGCATTTTCACTATACAAAAAGCTGTCATTAGTAAATCCAAAAGTTCTTATAGCCGGTGGAGAAGGTGCCCATAACTTCCTTCAAGCTCAGAACCTCATCGATCATGGTGGAGTTGGGTTTATTCAAATTGATACAGGGTATGTCGGCGGAATTGGCTCCGCATATCGCGTAGCGCAGTATGCCCAAAGTCGTGGAATTCAATACATCAACCACACATTTACTTCCCAATCAGCGCTAGCTGCTTCTCTACATCCATTTGCCGGTCTTAAAGATTCATGGATGGCCGAATACCCAATGGAACCAAAGACTCTCTGTCAGGAACTGACCGTTAACAGCATTCCAATGGATAGCGATGGAATGATCAGCGTTAATGAATCACCAGGTCTTGGTATTCAATTCAACACAGAAACTGTGAAAAAGTATCTCGTTGATGTTGAAATCAAAGTAGAGAATAAAGTCCTCTACAAGACTCCTACTGTTTAAGCCTTTCCATAACGAAGGAAGTTGGCTCAGATGAGAGATTTTGAGGGTCTATCTGCAATCGTCACTGGCGGTTCTAGCGGAATTGGTCATGCGACTACAAAAACTCTCACAGCGCGTGGTGCAAAAGTTTGTGTTCTCGACTTACAAAGTCCATTGTCTGCAATTGCAGGGGTCACGTATCTAGCCTGTGACATTCAAAGTCGTAACGCTGTCAACGGCTCCGTTGAAGAAGCCGCTAAGAAAATGGGCGGGATTGACATCGTGATTAACAATGCAGGAATTGGTTCTACCGGAAGCGTTGCAGATGGCGATGATGCTGAGTGGCACCGAGTGCTCGATATCAACGTTGTTGGAACAGCCAGAGTTTCAGCTGCAGCATTGCCGTACTTAAGAAAATCTAAGCACGCTTCAATAGTTAATGTGAGTTCTCTTGTCGCTATGGTTGGGCTTCCCCAACGCGCGATTTATTCTGCAAGTAAAGGTGCAATTTATTCACTCACTCTTGCAATGGCCTCAGATCATGTACGCGAAGGAATCAGAGTTAATTGTGTTTTACCGGGTACTGCAGATACACCTTGGGTAGGTCGTTTGCTTGCAAATTCAGCCGATCCAGTTGAAACCGAAAGAACGCTAAAAGCTAGACAGCCTATGGGTCGGCTCGTATCTGCCGATGAAGTTGCCTTCGCTATTTCTTACTTAGCCAGTCCATTCGCATCCTCTACCACTGGCACGGCATTGGGTGTAGATGGTGGAAGTGTGGGACTTCGAGTTCCTCAAGCGTAACCACTAACACTTCCAATACTTACTTCGCATTGTTTCTAAGGGTGTTGATGAGTTAATTCCACTTCATGAGTTCTCGTTTAAGTTATCGTTTTACTATGAGTTCAATAGGCAAATTCAATAAGAAGTTGGCAAGTGTCGTAACGGGAATGGTCAGCACAATGTGGTGCGCCTACATTTTTGCTGCAATTGCTCTGATCTCACTTCCCAGCGCAATCAAATCTGGTGACACAATTGTGATTGTTGCTTGGATTGCTCAAACATTCCTTCAATTGGTACTTCTATCGATAATTATGGTAGGCCAGAGCGTCCAGAGCGAGGGCGTTGCGCAAAAGATTGAAGAGACGCATTTTGCAAGCCTTGGTGAATTTGAACTTGCAAAGGAAGCGCGCTTGCTGGCAAGGCAAGAACTCATCGAGTTGAAGTCGATATCTTTAGAAGTCCACCAATTAGTGCGAGACCTCGAGCGGAAGATCCAATAAATTTCGTGCTGAAACTTCTAGAAGGATATGGCAGACTCACCTCATGGTTTCACTCAGTACATGGTTTATCACCATTGGTATATTGGTATTCGTTATAGCTTTTGACTTGGCACTTGCAGTTGCACGGAGAAATAAGGAAACCTCGCTTTTTGAAGCAGCCTTCTGGACAGTTTTCTACATTAGTGCGGCAATCGCATTCGGTTTCTTTCTTCCGCAATGGTCAGATGCACAAGCGCAGAAAGAATTCTTTGCAGGCTGGCTTACCGAATATGCACTTTCAGTAGATAACATTTTCGTCTTTATCATTATTTTGGGTCACCTTCATGTCAAGAAAGAGAAACAACAACTTGTCCTCTTGCTCGGAATTATGCTCACCATTGGAATGCGTGGAGCACTGATCCCAATTGGAGCTGCACTGATTGCTCGCTTCTCTAGCATCTTCTTCCTTTTTGGTGCATTCCTCATTTATACCGCCTACACCCTTGCTAAAGATGGTGGCGATGAAAGTGAATGGAAAGAGGGAAAAATCGTCACTGCAATGAAGGCAAGAGGTATCAGCACTTTCGCAATCGCTCTCGTTGCCCTTGGTTTAACTAATTTGGTTTTCTCTCTTGATTCAATCCCAGCGATTTTTGGTCTTACTAAAAATGCATACATCGTTACTACTGCCAATATCTTCGCCCTCATGGGTTTGCGTCAGCTGTACTTCTTACTAGAAGGTCTTCTTAAGCGTTTGATTTATCTATCAAAGGGTCTTTCAATAATCCTTGCATTTATCGGAATTAAAATGATTTTTGAAGCCCTTCATGGAGTTGGTGTAGATGCAATTGCGGGAATTCATGTTCCTGAAATAACCCTTGAAATTAGCCTTGGATCAATCGTCACGATATTGATAATTACGACGGTTGCAAGCCTGACTGCGACGCGTGGAATTGCTGGGGCAGAGTAAATACTTACTGCGGTCTCGAGCGTTTCCTCACTGAGGCTCGATCAAAATCTTTACTTTTTTCGTGAATCTTCCTGAGTTGCAGTTCAAAATTCTTGATAGCTTCATCAAATGAGGCAACATCGTTAAAGCCATTTGCCTCTGATCTCACAAGTGGTCCCGCTCCCCTGGCGGTAAGAATTACTTTATGTGAATTCTTACCCTGGCTTGGGTTTGCTTCGTGAATTATTTCAACTTCCACTCTCTCCATTAATACGTGAAAACGATCCATCGATTTAAGTTTTTCATGGACGATTTCTTTAAAATCATCTGCTAGTTGGGCTTGACGGGCGTGAATAATTATTTCCATGATGCGTAGCCTTTCGTCTATGTAACAATCTCACATAACCATTGAGAGGGCTAGTCGAAACCGAAAACTTCTGCTGTGAAATTACCTACCAAAGAAGCAGAAAGCCAAGAACTAGCAAAAAGTTAGAGAGGTAGTGCTACAACAATCAAAGTCAGGGCTCCTGCAATCAACAAACTTTGTACTAAAATCGACAGTGCGGTTTTACGGTCAGCTGATTTACTTGCCGAATCGGCCACCCGTGAGAGCTGACCTAGTTTTCCAAAATTGAAAGTTCCCATAAACCCGTATGCCAGACAAAACTTTTTTCGAGACTGAACCCATCCAATAGAAGCAACGGCTAGAGGAAGAAATATTCCAAAGCGTGCACCTCGGGGAGCGCTAGCTAAAAACATACCTGCTAATGAGATCAATGAGAAAATTGCTCCTACAAGAGCGACAACTTGCCTGCGACGGATTTCACCGACACCGATGTTGCAAGTACCAGGAATGTACTCAGGCATCTTCAAATTCATCATCATCTACCCAAACATTCTGGGGGCCATCTTCTTGTTTTTCAACCCAAGAAAGAAAAGAGGCAACGGCGCGAAAAGACAAAATGGCCAGTCCAACCACTGTTACCACGCGTCGGATGATTTTAAACATGTCCCTAAAATACTCTATTTTTGTGCAAATTGCAGAACTCGAAACACGTAGAGGGAGTTAGCCAGCGTTCTTAAATGCTTGCTCAATGTCAGACCATAAATCTTCAATGTTTTCGCACCCCACCGAAACGCGGATCAAGCTCTCTGGCACGCTCGCACTCTCGCCTGACCAGCGTCTGCGTCTTTCCCAAAGAGTTTCAACCCCACCTAAACTTGTTGCATGTGAAATAAGAACAGAAGATGAACACAAAGCATCTGCCATTTTTGCACCATCTTTGAGTTCAAAAGAAAATACCGCACCGAAACCTTTCATGAAGGATTTAGCTAAGTTGTGATGCGGGTCGGAAACTAATCCTGGGTAACGCACTCGCGACACGGCAGGGTGGGCCGAAAGCCTTTTAGCCAGTTCAAGAGTGTTGCTCTCGCCTCGCTCAAGGCGCACACTTAAGGTTCGTAGGCCGCGAAGTGCTAGCCAAGATTCGAATGAGCCGGCAATTGCTCCGTTAAATTTTCTGGCATCTTCAAGACGTGTGAAAAGAGCTGGATCGTTGGTTGAAAGTGAACCCATCAATATGTCGCTGTGCCCGGATATGAATTTTGTTACAGAATGCATGACTATGTCCGCACCCATCGATAATGGATTCTGATTAAGAGGTGTCGCGAAAGTATTATCAACGCCCACTCCAATGCCTGCACTCTTGGCACTACTGATAAGAGTTGGTAAATCTGCAATATCGAGCATCGGATTAGTTGGGGACTCCAACCATAATAAGGAAGAACCAGGAAGTGAATCTAAAACTTCATTAGTGTTTGCTACGTCAACAAATCGAACTTCGATTCGGCCATTTGCTTCTAAATTCTTCAGCAAAGTCATTACTCCGCTGTAACCCTGGTGCGATGCCGTGACAACACTGCCAATTGGTAAAAGTGAATACACCGCACTTATTGCAGCAATTCCAGAGGAGAAAACTAAGGTCCTTCCACCTTCGAGTGCACCAATTGCAGTTTCAAGTGCAGTCCAATTTTCATTTCCATATCGTCCGTAGCCGATTGGGCCTCCAGCATGACGCGTTGCATTCATTGAAATATCAATGTTGAGGCCCGCATCAGATTCAATAGGTGGGCGACCCGAAGACACAACTATAGATTCAGGGCTGAGCTCTCTATCGGACATAGTCCAAGCCTATTAGGAAATTAAATTACTTGCACTATTCGATCGACTGCTTCCGATAGCACTTCTTGGCTCGTTGCAAAATTGAGTCGAATGAATTGCGAGGTGTCAGGCCCAAACGTTTGCCCAGCATTGAATGCAACCTTGCCACGTTCTAAGAGCACCTTCGTTGGATTTTCACCCAGATTCAAGGTGGACAAATCTATCCAGGCTAAATAGCTACACTCTGGAACTTCGTACCTAACGGTTGGCAATTTATCTACTAAAAGCGTTTTTAAGAAATGTCTATTGCTATCGAGAATCTTAAGTACTGCGTTAAGCCATGGTTCTCCGTCAGCAAAAGCAGTGGCAGTTGCAAATCCGCCTAAGAGCGAAGCTCGATAGTGCGTGGCTGGTGGTAGTAAGGCAAGTTTCTTATTCATCGTTTTACTTTGCGACACTACGATTGCGCATTTGAGCCCAGCAATATTCCAAGCCTTACTTGCAGCTGTGACTGTGATTCCAACTTCTTGAGCAATAGGCCCAAGTGATAAAAAGGGAATAAAAGTTGCCTCCGCAAAAGTTAGCGGCGCATGAATTTCATCACTAATGACTAGCACTCCGTGCTCTTTCGCCAGTTCTGCAATCTGTTCAAGTTCCTCTTTGAGATAAACACGACCCAAAGGATTATGTGGATTGCAAAGTAGATGAACTTTAATTCCTGATTTATATGCTCTCTTAATTCCTTCAAAATCCATTTCCCAGCCATCTACACCATGCAAGAAAGGAACATCCACTTTCTCGAGACCAGTTTCATCCATCCATGTATAGAAGTTGTGATAAATGGGAGAACTCAATAAAACTTTATCTCCTGGTTTTGTGAACAGGCGCAATACCTCAACAACACCGACCCCAACATCGGTAACAGTATGAACTTGTTCGGGATCAACACTCCAATTCCATCTGGATTGTGAAAACTTTGCGAAGGCAATTGCCAGTTCAGGAATTGGTCCCAAATAACCCAAGTCAGAGTGAGCGACCATATCTGCAAGCAAGGCCCGTATCGGCTCTGCTACTGCGAAGTCCATTTCTGCAACTGGTAGTGGAAGAACATCACTTGGAAAGTCTCGCCACTTTGTACTTCTGTGCGTACGCAACTCATCTAGAGAAAGTATGCGCACCTGCTCTTCAGCCATAAACGCAAGTATTCCACAATTGTTGCGACAATATTTCTCACATGGAATGTCTACAAAATGTCTTTTGAAGTGTAATCTCCCCGACATGGCCACTTCAGCGAAGGCGATGAAAAAGATTGCAGAGGCAATCATCGAAGCAGATCCTAGGTTTAGGGCAACCATTGATGAAAGCCCCCTTTGCACAATTGGCAGGAAGCCAACGCAGGAAACACATTTTGAGTCACTTGTCGCTTCAGTAATTTCCCAGCAGTTGGCTGGGAAAGCTGCAGAAACAATTCATGGTCGAGTGCATGCACTCGTGTCGGGAAAAATGACTCCAGCAAGGATTGTTAGATTGAGTGATGCTGATTTGCGTGCAGTTGGAGTGTCGGGTGCAAAGTCAAAAACAATTTTGGGTCTAGGCAATGCCGCCCTGAGTGGTGAAGTGAGGATTAACGATCTGCATTTGATTGAAGATGACGATTTAATTTATAAACAACTTACTTCTTTATGGGGTATCGGCCCATGGACGGTTGACATGTTTCTCATGTTCCAACTTGGCAGATTGAATGTCTGGCCCACAGGAGATTTAGGTGTTAGAAGAGGCTGGGAAAAGATCCATCGCATGAAAGATGAGATAACTCCTAGCAAGCTTCACAATAAGGGGCAGAAGTTTGAACCTTATAGAAGTGTTGTGGCATGGTATTGCTGGCGAGCCGCGGACAACAAATAAAGGTTATTTTGTTTCTAAAATAAGAGATACAGAATTGATACACCATCGCTGATCAGTTGGCACCTCGTAACCTTCGCCCTCAAAGACATGGCCGAGGTGTGATTGGCAATTAGCGCATCGAACTTCGGTCCTAATTCTGGGTGCTAATGAACGATCCTCGATCAGGAGCACAGCATCATCTTTAGACGGAGCGTAAAAGGATGGCCAACCGCATCCAGAATGAAATTTGGTTTCGCTTGTGAATAGTTCGACTGAACAGGCTTTGCATTTATAAATACCAATGGTTTCGGTGTCAACGTACTCACCAGTGAAAGGTCGCTCTGTTGCGCCATGACGTAAGACTTCATAAGAAAGTGGGTCTAGGCGCGCTTTAAGTTCTTCTTCGTTAATCATTGATTCCTACCGATGCTTGTGGGAATGGAATTCCGGTTGAAGAATGGCAGTCGTAACCGTTGGGATTCTTCTCTAAATACCTTTGGTGATAATCCTCTGCTGGCCAAAATGTTACTCCGGAGGCAGAAAGAACGTGAGTGACGATTGGACCACATCCGGATTTAATAATCTCAGCTTGGTAAATCTCCATCGATCGCAGTGCCATCGTCATCTGCTCTGGAGTAGTTGTAAAAATTGCACTTCTATACTGGGTTCCAATGTCATTGCCTTGCGAATTAAGAGTCGTAGGATCGTGCATAGTCCAGAATTCTTCAAGCAATCTTCGATAAGAAATTACTGCGGTGTCAAAAGTGAGAGAAACAATTTCAGCATGACCAGTTACGCCCGTACACACTTGCTCATAATTGGGTTGGGGGCGCGTTCCTCCCATATATCCAACACTCGTTGACACAACGCCATCTAATTGCCAAAACCTTCGTTCGGCTCCCCAAAAACAACCCGTTGCAAAATATGCGCTCTCCATCATCTGCCTATTCTGATGCCACATGCCTAAACTCGCCACTCGCTGATAGATTAATGAAGTGCGCCCCCGTAGCTCAGGGGATAGAGCACCGCCCTCCGGAGGCGGGTGCGCAGGTTCGATTCCTGCCGGGGGCACAAGAGGGTTAACACTTGGATCAAGCACTAATCACGTGAATAAGCGTGAAAAACATTGCATGTCAAAGTATTAATGTCAGGTTAGCGAGATAAATCACTTAACTCATCGAAATCTGTCGGCAATTGTCCTTGTTTAAGCAATCAATAGCAGGGAGAATAAACCTCTTGGAACGCTCAACATTTCTGTCAGAGTGACCAGATTTACATGAGTACGCGGTGTCGTGTACATGGCCAGGTTTACGGGAAAGGGTGATTGCCTCATGGATTGGCGACATCAATCTGCTTGCCGAGATGAAGATCCCGAACTCTTTTTTCCTGTCGGAAATACTGGACCTGCGATTACACAAATCGAAGAAGCAAAGAAAGTTTGCCAACGTTGCATCGTTAAAGATCCTTGTTTAGCGTGGGCGCTAGAGAGCGGGCAAGACGCTGGCGTTTGGGGCGGACTATCTGAAGATGAACGACGTGCACTCAAGCGTCGTGCTGCTCGAAATCGCGCACGCCTTATGGAGCAGAATCAAAACAGCTTCTAGATAGGAAAGTTGACCGAGGCACTTGTTCCGGCATCTTTGGAAACCATTGTTAGCTCGCCTTGTAACTCATTTTGCGTCAGTGTGCGAACAATTTGAAGTCCAAGATTTGCCGAAGAATTCAATTCAAAACCTGAAGGTAAACCCACTCCGTTATCTTCAATGCTTATTGTGCACGACTGAGCATCTCTTGTGGCAATAATCCTGAGTTGCGTTCCACGAGTTGAGAGTCCATGTTCAAGTGCATTGTGAATGAGTTCAGTGACAACGAGTGCAAGAGGTGTGGCAAGTCTTGGCTCAAGCGTTCCAACTAAACCCTGCTTTTGGATAGCAATCTCATTCATGCGAGGACTCAGCTCTAATGCATTTGCAAGCAATCGATCAAGTACATCGTCAAACTCAACCGACTCCTCTGAACTGTTGGACAAAGTTTCATGAACGATTGCAATTGACGCAATTCTGCGCACGGCCTCTTCTAGCGCGCCGCGTGCCGACGAATCTTCGATCCTGCGCGATTGCAGGCGAAGCAATGCTGAAACGGTTTGAAGATTGTTCTTCACTCTATGGTGAATTTCTCTAATTGTTGCATTCTTGGTTACTAACTCTCGCTCCCTGCGACGAAGTTCGGTGACGTTATGGAGCAAGACAATTGCTCCCACACGATCGGTGCCATGAACAATGGGCATCACTAATAGATCAATAGTTCCACCCGCATTTTCACATTCGACTCTCTGTAGAGTCTTTCCGCTAAGGGAACTGCGCATTGCCTCTTCATGTGGATCTTGACGCGTCTTTGCCAATGATTCGGCAACTTCGCCAAGTGAATTACTTTCTAATTCATTTCCCCAACCAAGTCGGCTAAATGCAGATCGAGCGTTCGGACTGGCATAAGAAATAACACCATTCGTGTCCAGTCTAATCAATCCATCCCCCACTCTAGGAAGTGGGTCGAAAAGTGGAATCGCATCCGGGTATGGGAACGTTCCTTCTGCAACCATTCGATAAAGACTGTGCGCAATTTCGCGATAATTTAATTCAAGACGACTTGGAGATCTCATAAGATCTGCATTTCGATGCCTTGAAATCACGGCAATAGTTTGTCCTTGGAAAAATACGGGAATTGTTTCTTCCTTGATTAAAAGCTCGCCCACTTGCTCCGGCTCGGAATCGCGAACGATTTCGCCATCGGAGAGCGCGATATCTATTCGACCACGTTGACCCCAAGCAACTTCTTCACCGATTACGTCATGAGCGAAAACCGTTGCTGCTGTCGTAGGGCGAATATGAGCCACTGCAATATGGCCAGTCGGCCAACTCTTAGCATCTTTGCGAATCGGAACCCAGAGAATTAAATCTGCAAATGAAAGATCTGAAAGAAGTTGCCAATCTGCGATAACTTCATGAAGGCGATGGCTTTGTTCAACAGTGATGGGATTCTTTTTGGACAATAGCTTTTCTAAAGTTGGCATTGACTAGACCTCTTTCGCCAAAAAATTTTGATAAATCGCCATCTACTTCACCCACTGAGGAAGAACTTCAGAAATTTCTTGTGTTGCATACCAGGTGAGTTCTGGCTCAAGTGATTCAGCTACTAGGAGCGCCTCAACCTGAACCCAGGAAATTGGTTGTAGTAAAAGAACCTGACTTCCCTCTTCCGTTCCCGTTTGTGCTGATTTCAAATCCACAGCAAGGGCTAATCCAACTTGAGCATTGACTCCTTGGGTACTTCGCGACTCTTGCGCAGCTAAACAGGAGAGTTCAAATTCTCTCTCTTCTTCATCAACTTCGGCATTATTTTCAAAAAATTCTTGGGTCGTAATGAATGCTCGCGGGAAATTTGATTCACCTTTTGCCAAAAAAGTCGCTAACTCATTCGGGGTGAGAGCAATGTATCCGCGCATGGCATAAGGGTATAAGACATTACCCAACCACCTCGACAGCAATCCTGGCTATGGCCTTACGCAAGAGACCACGCTCGTTAATGTCGATCAATGTGGCGCTTTCTCTCTGGGCTTTGTCCACGTCACGGCAATCTTTAGGAAGAGTGAGAATTCTTGACGGCTTAAGTGGGGCAATTGCTGAAAGAAATGAGCTCTCCCGCTCAGTTGAATTTCGACTCCTCAATTTATAATTGAGGAGAACGTTGATCTTTGCTGGAATTTTCAGGAGTGCAAATGTTTTCACCATATTGCCTATCCGGTATGCGCCTAAATTATCTGCTCTCCCAACGAAAATTAACTCATCGGCGTTATCGCATGACCAATGAATGAGTGTCGAAGCCCAACGTCTGTCAGTAAGTGAATCAGAGATTTTCTCTAAGGAACCAAGGTCTATAACTATGAAATCAAATGTGGACAATGCAGGAAGAATATATTCATCAAATTGCATTAAATGTTCTCGCGTAATCTCACCAGCGCTGAAATGTTCGGCAATTGTGAGCCAAGTGGATTCACTCTTCAGATTTCGTAAGGCCAACAAGAACGCAATTGATGGTCTTCGGACATCAGCATCTAGTAGTAAGACATCTCGACCCAAGAGACTGATCTCCATCGCCAAATTGATTGCCACAGTGGTTGCCCCAGCTCCGCTCGAGGTTGAGCCAATGCCAATAATCTTTGCCCGTCTGGAAATCTTTTGATCCATTGTTGTTGGACGAACCATTGGCGCTCTAACAAACCCTCGAACAACGGATACAAGTTCATTTACGTTCGCTGGAATATTGAAAACTCCAGGGAAAGCCTCTCTAACTTTTGCATCCGGACTGAACCCAACGCTTTGTCGAAGCGATTTGGAAATCTGCGTAATGAAATCCGGATCGAACCCCGGCAAATCTGGTGAATAAATGAGAAGTGCATTCAAGGATTCCTCTGGATTATGTGCAACAAATTCCTTGAGAGATTGCGCATCTAAAGCGCGGAAGATAATGCTCCAACCTTGGCCGTAGAGGGTCCCTGCTACAAAACCTTCAAACTCTGAGTTAGCAACCGCGGTGATGATTGATGGTAAAGAGATCTCAGCTGTATTTGACACATTTAACCCCTAGTCCGCACGATGACAATGCGACCCGTTGATGTCGCATCAATTAGTGCGCTCACTTGGCTTGCATCAATCGAGACTGATAGTGATATATCTCCACCAAGGTTTTGTCCTTTCGAATTGATCCCGACAATGAACGCTCCGCGAAGCAAAAGAGTGGCCGGTGTTATATCACTTGAAATTTTTGGATCGCCTACGTGATAAAGAGTAACTTTTTCCCCAAGCATGATATTCAGTGGGATATCGTAAGAATGAACACTGATCGGAACCGTGCTACTTACAAGTGATGCCTCAGAAAAGGTGATTGCGGAGTTTGGTATCAACTCCCCCGCTTCGACAGTTCGTACAACCACGCTGCCAACAATGTTTTGATTACCAAGAAAGTAATGTGCGTTGCCTGAGGCCAAGGCTATTTTGACTGAAGTGACGTCCGATTCAACAATTGTGTGCCCGGGAATTAATGTTAAACGAGCGCTTAGAACTGGCGTACTCCTGTTGGCAAGAAAGCTCAGAATGAATGCCGAACAAAATGAAGCAACAAGTAGACCTATCGCAGTGATTAAGCGTGTTCGACTTCTTTTCCTGTAGTTGCTCATGACCGATACCTAAGAACATCTCAAGACAAAAGTGACAAGCTCGTCCACAGTCATACTTTCGGATGAGGCAACTTTCAGACTTCTGGTTGACGCGAACAACCCCTCGTCGAGGGATTCTCACTTCATGTCAATTCTGCAAATCCAGCACTCGAATTCGTATCCTCAAAAGCCATATCTGTACTCGATGCCAACACATTTTGGAGAGGAGTTCGATCCAGATTTTGCACCTATGCCCACATCTGCAAGCGATCTACCCGATCTAAATATTTGGATTCTCAAATTCTCAATCAGCGTTTTAGAAATTTGGGCGTCACGTCGCTCACCAACCCAACTTTCGCGCTGGTGTCATCAATCAATTTACGCAGAACTTGTTCGCAAAGTTGGCTCTGTTAGCGAAGTAGGGAAAATCCGCAAGGTCTACCGTTGCGAACCACTAGATGGAATTAGTGAAGCGACTTTAACTATCAAGTTTGAGGAGCGCGTGAGGGCACTAGCGCTCAGATTTGAAGGTGTTGATAAAAGGTGGCTCTGTACTTCACTTACATTGCTATAGAAGAGTTAGTTCTCTCCGTGGCATCTTTTATATTTCTTCCCTGATCCACAAGGGCAAGGAGCATTCCTTGAAACACCAGAAGTTTGAACAACTCCAGATTCATCTGCAGCGGAATATTGAAGTCCGGTTGGAGTTTTAGGTGCTTCTAATCCTTTTGCACTCACTTCATTGCCGGATTCTTCAACACTGACTTCAACATTGAATAGGTAACCTGCAATCTCTTCCTTAATTGCATCCATCATCGCTGAAAATAAGTCGTAACCTTCTCTTTGATATTCCACAAGAGGATCGCGTTGCGCCATAGCGCGCAGGCCGATACCTTCCTGTAGATAATCCATTTCATAAAGATGTTCACGCCACTTGCGATCAAAGACGCTCAGCAATACTTTGCGCTCTAACTCGCGCATAACTTCTGATCCGAGTGATTCTTCGCGCTTGGCATATGCATCAATGGCATCATCTATAACGCGCTTAGACAAATAATCTGCGTCTAGCCCAGCTCGGCTTCCAAGTTCTTTATCCAAATCTTCAATCGTGAATGAGATTGGATAGATCGCTTTGAGCGCCGTCCAGAGAACTTCAAGATCCCAGTCTTCGGAAAAACCTTCAGTAGTTGCGGCCGTTATGTACGCGTCCAAGGTGTCGTGCATAAAATCTTGTACTTGTTCTTGAATATCTTCACCTTCGAGCACTAAGCGGCGTTCGCCATAAACAACTTGGCGTTGGCGATTCAATACGTCATCGTATTTCAAAACATTCTTACGGATTTCAAAGTTCTGAGACTCAACCTGAGTCTGCGCAGACCGAATTGCATTACTGACCATCTTTGATTCGATTGGTGTGTCCTCGGGGATCCCAGCAGCAGATAGAAAGCGCTCTACCAGTCCTGAATTAAAGCGACGCATCAAATCATCTTGCAAAGATAGATAAAAACGAGACTCTCCTGGATCGCCTTGACGACCAGAACGACCACGAAGCTGATTATCAATACGTCGAGACTCATGACGCTCGGTTCCGAGTACGTAGAGCCCGCCCAATGCAACTACTTCTTCATGTTCTTTGGCAATCGTTTCCTTTTGTTTTGCGATTTCAATTGGCCAAGCACTTTCGTACTCTTCTGGAGTATCAACGGGGGAAAGTCCTCGGCGTTGAAGTTCGAAATCAGCCATAAATTCTGGATTACCACCAAGCATGATGTCAGTTCCACGACCAGCCATATTTGTTGCAACTGTTACTGCCCCAAGCGTTCCTGCACGTGCGACAATAAGCGCTTCGCGTTCATGGTGCTTTGCGTTGAGAACTTCATGTGGAATTCCGTTCTTCTTGAGGACAGCCGAGAGTTCTTCAGATTTTTCAACGCTGACAGTTCCAACAAGGACTGGTTGACCTTTGCGATGTCTGTCAACAATATCTTGAGCAACTGCTGCAAATTTTCCTGCCTCCGATTTGTAAACGAGATCTGCTTGATCAATGCGAACCATTTGCCGGTTGGTCGGAATTGGCACAACGCCCAATTTATAAATCTGATGGAATTCTGATGCTTCGGTCATGGCGGTTCCAGTCATGCCCGAAATCTTCTCGTAAAGTCGGAAGTAATTCTGAAGAGTAATTGTGGCCAGCGTTTGATTTTCGTCTTTAATTTCGATGCGCTCTTTAGCTTCAAGCGCTTGATGCATACCTTCGCTATAACGTCGACCAGAAAGTACGCGACCAGTGTGTTCGTCAACGATAAGAAGTTCGCCGTTCATGACCACGTAATCTTTATCGCGCTTGAAAAGTTCTTTCGCCCGAACCGCATTATTTAGATACCCAATGAGTGGGGTGTTAACTGCCTCATAAAGATTATCTATGCCGAGAAGCTCTTCGACTTTGGTAACGCCCTCTTCGAGAATGCTACTGACCCTCTTCTTTTCATCAACTTCATAATGAACATCTCGTTGTAATTTCCCTGCGATGGTATTGAACTCCACATACCACTTGGTTGCCTTGTCCGCAGGTCCGCTAATAATTAAAGGGGTACGAGCTTCATCAATCAAAATTGAGTCAACCTCATCGACAACTGCGAAGAAATGATCTCGTTGAACACAATCTTCTAAAGTCCAGGCCATGTTGTCACGAAGGTAATCAAATCCGAATTCATTGTTTGTGCCGTAGGTAATGTCTGCGTTATATGCCTCACGACGTTCTGTAGGAGTCATTGAAGCCAGAATTACTCCAACTCGCATGCCTAGAAATCTATGGATGCGTCCCATCCATTCGCTATCGCGCTCGGCCAAATAATCATTTGTTGTTACAACATGCACGCCTTTGCCAGCAAGTGCGTTCAAATATGAAGGAAGTGTTGCAACAAGAGTTTTTCCCTCACCAGTGCGCATTTCTGCAATATTTCCACGATGAAGAGCCGCGCCACCCATTAATTGGACGTCGTAATGTCGTTGACCCAATGTTCGTTTAGCTGCTTCTCGAACTACGGCAAAGGCTTCAGGCAAAAGATCATCGAGTGTTTCGCCTTTTTCAAGTCGTTGCTTAAAGGTGTCAGTCATGTTGCGAAGTTCTTCATCGCTGAGACTAGAAATCTTGTTCTCGTGTGAATTGACAGCGATAACGACTTTATTCAAATCCCGAAGAACACGACCTTCACCTGCGCGCAAAATGCGATCAAGAAATGCTGGCATTCACATACCCTTCACGTCAGTTCATCGTCTGGGTTTGAGCGCATTCGCCCTGTTCCAGTCCCTGTGCTTATCGTAGAGGAAGAGCCACACAAGCAGTAACCGCAGAAATGACCTTAAATCCGGCAGCTTCTAGGGTTCTCACAGCCTCTCCCAAGGTTGCTCCCGTGGTGACCAGGTCATCGACAAGGATCACCTTTTCTCCTCTACCGAGCGAAGTCCTGGTACTCAGCGCCCCTGCAAGATTTGTAAAACGATCGCGTGCATGCAAAGTTGATTGATCAAGAACCGATCTGTTGTGAATTAAAATTCTTTTCATCTCTAATTTGTTTTTAAGTGCGAGGCTATTTGTCAACTCAGGAAGAAAGTCTCGACCCCGTTTTCGAATAGAACTTCTCTGAGATGGAATGGGAACGAGTACGACATCTTTCATTTTCCCACTCGCAAGGAAATTTAAAGAATCTAGTAAAGCGAACTCAATGAACTCTCTAGCTTGAGCTATCCCATTCTCTTTTGCAGCAACGAGAATATTTCTTGCAGTAGCGGAGTACTTCCTAGATGAGTTGACCATGATTTCGGGTAAATGTGTCTTGAGATTTTGCTTTGACCATTCCCCCACGCATCGGAGGCATAAATCTGAACTCAATATCCCACAGCCCAAGCACCGTGCTGGAAAGAGAATTTCCCCCACATGTGAAATTACTTTCATCCCAACATTGTGACGTGGAATTCAATTCATCAAATCAGATCGTTAATCCCCTGTGGAGTAATAATCTATTGGTTGCAATCTGATTAATCTTCCATCAATACTTTGGCCGGCCTGTTTTGGAAGAGTGAGAACAAAATGCGCACCTTCGCCTGGTCGGCCCCACGCCTCTAACTCCCCATTGTGCAATCGTGCATCTTCAAGTGCAATGGAAAGACCAAGTCCTGTTCCACCGCGAACTCTTGCCCTCGATGGATCAGCTCTCCAGAATCTATCAAACACTCGAAAAGCTGATTCCGCTTCGAGACCAACTCCATGGTCTCTGACACCTACTGCAATGGTTCCCTGGGACTCAACAAGTTTAATTTGGACCGGTTTGGCACCAGCATACTCAATTGCGTTATTAATGAGATTGCGCAGGATTCTTTCAACTCGGCGTGAGTCAGCTTCAATCAGCACCAAATAGCCTGTTGAATTGCACTCGATATCAACTCCACGCTCTTGTGCAACAAGAGATAGGTCTGCGATACATCTTTCTATTAATTCAGAAATATCAAACTTCACAATCTCAAGCACTGCTACCCCTGCATCAAATCTGCTTACTTCAAGCAAGTCTTCTAGGAGTCTTTCAAATCTATCCAACTGGGCTGCCAGTAGTTCTGCACTTCGAGCAATGCTCGTATCAAATGTTCCTCGTGCAGAGTGCACAACATCCGAAGCCATACGCAGGGTAGTTAATGGGGTTCGAAGTTCGTGGGAAACATCGGAGACGAAACGCTGCTGAACCAAAGATAGATTCTCAAGTCGATGAATTTGGCTCTGCAAAGAGCTAGCCATTTCATTAAAAGATGTTCCTAGTCTGGCAATTTCATCATTACTCTCTACTCGCATACGTTGATTGAAATCACCAGTTGTAAATCTCTCTGCAATTCTTGCTGCTTCCTGAACTGGCTTAACTACTTGCCTTACAACGAGCCAAGTAAGTAGGCCAATCATGAAAAGTAAGAAAACTCCTGTAATAAGTAGATATGTTCGTAGAAGATCCAGAGTTGCATTCTGGCTAACTAAACTAAAGATTAGATACATCTCATAACGACCGACGGTCGGAATGGTAATTGTCTGTCCAACTGCAAGGCCAGGAATGCGATTTCCATTCACGTATTTGATTGTCGTCGGTGCCCACTCCGTGCCTAAACTTTTCCGCACTCGCGAGCGAAGTTCTTCGGGAATTACGCTTGGAGAGACAAGATTCGAAGTCGATTGATAATCAACCTTTTCCTTAGTTAATGGAGAACTCCGAAGTAGTGCAACCTCACGCCCGTTTACAGTTGCACTGATAGTTGCTGAATTTGCAACCAAATCTTTAACGATACTTGCAATCACATCGTTGTTCGGTTTGCCGACGAAAGAGAAACGATATTGCGCGTTAAATACTGCTGACCGAGTTTCTGCAATAGAAGAGTCCAGCTTCACATTTAGAATTCCGTCAGATAATTTACTGTAAAGGGCTGATCCAACGAGTGAAAAAAGGATTAGTGAGAGCAAAACCGTCGAGAAGATAACTTTGACAGCCAATGAATTACGAAGTCGAGTTCCTCGCAATGAACTCACAATGCACCCATCGCTCCAGCTTTATAGCCAACCCCACGCACCGTCAAAACTATAAATGGGATTTCGGGGTCTTTTTCAATCTTTGCGCGCAATCGTTGGACGTGCACATTTACCAACCGAGTGTCTGTCGAATGTTGATATCCCCATACTTCACTCAGCAATTCATCGCGAGAAAATACTCGTCCTGGTTCTTTTGCCAATGCAACTAATAGATCAAATTCAAGGCGAGTGAGTTGTATCGCTTTTCCTTGACGCATCACTTGATGAGCAACTAAATCAATTGCAAGATCGGCGAGAGTAAGTTTTCCTACCAAGCCGACTTGAGTGCGACGAAGTCGAGTTTTGATGCGCGCGACTAATTCCGATGGATGCTTAAAAGGTTTTACAATGTAGTCATCTGCACCTGCCTCAAGCCCCAACACGACATCGTGCGTATCGCCCTTTGCGCTGAGCATGACTATTGGGACCATGGATTCAAGTCTTATCAAGCGACATACTTCGATACCGTCAATACCTGGAAGCATGACATCAAGCAAAACTAAATCAGGTGGATTATTTCTGAAGACTTCTAAAACTTCATCACCACGTGAAACTAGATCAACATCAAATCCTTCACCCGTTAGGACAATTCCGAGCATCTCTCCAAGGTCCTGATCGTCATCGACGACCATAACCAAGGTCATTAGCTACCGTGTTCCCACGAATTGAGATACATGTCCTGTGCTGGTGTCAGAGTGTCAATTTCTCCACCCATGCTCTTGAGTTTAAGTTTTGCAACTTCTTTATCAATATGAACTGGAACATTGTGCAGTCCTGGCTTGAGATTCTTAGACTCTGCTACCAGCCATTCAGCAGTAAGTGCTTGATCAGAGAAAGACATATCCATTACTGCAGCTGGATGACCTTCGGCTGCACCAAGATTTACTAAGCGACCCTCTGCAAGCAGAAGTAATCTGCGACCGTCGGACATCACATACTCATCTGTTTGGTGGCGAATTTTCAGATTCTTCTTTGTGGCTTTTTGCTCAAGCCACGCAACGTCAATTTCAATGTCGAAGTGTCCGGAGTTAGCCATGATTGCACCATCTTTCATGACTTTAAAATGCTCTTCGCGCAAGACGTCGCGATTTCCTGTAACGGTAATGAAGACATCGCCGAGTGCGGCGGCATCAACCATAGGCATTACTCGGAAACCTTGCATCATCGCATCGAGGGCCTTTGTTGGATCGATTTCAGTAACGATGACATCTGCGCCCATACCTTTTGCACGCTCAGCAACACCTTTTCCGCAATAACCAAATCCAGCGACAACAACAATGCTTCCTGCAAGCAAAAAGTTTGTTGAGCGGAAAACAGCGTCCAATGTCGATTGACCAGTTCCGTAACGATTGTCGAACATATGTTTCGTATCAGTGTCATTTACAGCAACCATCGGAAACTTAAGTGCTCCATCTTTAGCCATCTGACTTAGACGGATAACACCAGTAGTAGTTTCTTCGCATCCACCCGTAATTCCAGCCAACATTTCGGTGCGTGTTGTATGAAGGGTATTAACTAAGTCGCAACCGTCATCGAAAACCTGGTGTGGCGCAATGTCGAGCGCAGCGTTGATGTGTGAGTAATAGCCATCGCGATCAACAGCATTTCTTGCAAATACACTAATTCCATACTCGTATACCAAAGCTGCTGCAACATCATCTTGTGTTGAAAGTGGATTTGATGCACAAAGTGCGATTTCCGCCCCACCAATTTTAAGAGTGCGCATGAGATTTGCTGTCTCAGTCGTGACGTGCATGCATGCTGCGATTCGAACTCCCTTAAATGGTTGACTTGCCTGGAACCGATCGCGAATCTGTGCCAACACGGGCATGTTGCGTTCGGCCCATTCAATTCTCTTGCGACCTTCTTGAGCAAGTGAAGCATCGGCAATGTCATGCGCAATCGTGGTGGTAACAGGTGAGTTCACTTATTTCTCCTTCTAAGGGCTATATCTTCAAACCGTAAGGCACATAGGTTACCGCTTGCCACTCATTTAGGCATATTTAGCAGAGCCGATTATGGCTAAAACCTCATCGCGGACTCGATCAAGTTTGGCCTGCGTCTTGGCTTCAACATTGAGTCTCAGTAATGGTTCAGTATTTGAGGAGCGAACATTGAACCACCAGGTATCACCATTTATTGTCAACCCATCTAAATGATCTACGGTGCCCACTTGAGAATACTTCTCTTCGATAGCTAGTAGAACCTCTTCTGGCTTACCTACCTTTGAATTGATTTCGCCACTTGAAACATATCTAATAAATGGTTTCAGTAATTTAGAGAGAGTTGACTTCTGCTCACCCAGGGCAGCAATTGCATGAAGTGCAGCAAGCGCTCCAGAATCTGCACACCAAAAATCCTTAAAATAGAAATGGCCTGAGTGTTCTCCTCCGAAAATTGCGCCCGTTTCGGCCATTAATTTCTTTATATAGGAATGCCCTACGCGACTTCGAACTGGCTTACCTGAGTTTTCTTCAATTACTTCAACTACAGCACGAGATGAAATCAAGTTATAAATTACTGAAGATCGTGGATGTTTCGCTAATTCCCTTTGCGCAATGAGCGCTGTCAGCGCAGACGGGTCAACTATCGCGCCTTTTTCATCAACTAGAAAGCATCGGTCTGCATCACCATCAAAAGCTAATCCAATGTCGGCTTTATGTTTAATAACTGCTTTCTGTAAGTCTTTTAGATTTGCCGAATCTATGGGGTTTGCTTCGTGATTCGGAAAGGTCCCATCTAATTCGAAGTAAAGTTCAATAAGTTCGACGTTTAATCGATCAAAAAGCGCCGGGGCTGTATATCCAGCCATCCCGTTTCCTGCATCAACAACAATCTTTAGTGGCCGAAGATTGGAGACATCAACTAATGAAAGTAAGTGATCGACATATTCGTTAAGCATGTCGCGCTCGGTTTCGCGCCCAATAGATCGCATCACAATCGGATTACCTTCATTAACGAATCGTTCTATTGTTTTCAAGCCAGTGTCAGCACCGATTGGTCTAGCTCCGCTTTTGCATAATTTGATTCCGTTGTATTCGGCTGGATTATGGCTAGCAGTAAACATCGCTCCGGGAAGATTGAGTTTGCCTGATGCGAAATACAACATATCCGTTGATGCCAACCCAATTCGAATAACATCCATACCGTTTGAAACGGCACCTGCTGAGAATGCTTCGGCTAATAACGGAGAAGACGGGCGCATATCTTGAGCAACAATAAGAGTTCCTGGTTCGCGTTCAGTCTCAAGAAAGCGGGCAAATGCTAAACCAGTTTGGAAAGCAAAATCTGGAGTAATTTCTGTTTCGACTAAACCTCGAATGTCGTACGCTTTGAAAACTTTCGACGTAGGAACGTTACTCACGATTTAAGAAGGTACAGCGCGCAAGTGCCCACGTCTACCAGTTTGAGGATTTTGCGCGTTTGATGAGCTTTCATTGTTTTCTGTTGCAATTGCGTTGCTACCAACTTCACGAACAGCATCAGCAATTGCCATCAAATCATCTTGAGTTGGTCCCACCTCACTGGCATCTCGTTCTTGCCGAATAACATTCCAGCCATTTGGTACCGTTAAACGATCTCCATGTAATTCACACAAGTCGTAGGAATGTGGTTCTGCAAAAGTCGCCAATGGCCCCACAACTGCAACTGAGTCTGCATATACATAGGTAAGAGTCATTACCGCTTTTCTGCGGCACCCTCCACGGGAGCATCCCCGTCCTAATCGAGATAATGAAGACATGGCTCAAGATTAGTGGGACGGGCTTGAGAAATTGTGGAGCAACAGGCTCGTATTCGTGTCAGCGATTTATCACTGAGATATTGGAGCTAGGAATCGCTACTCGGCTTAGAAGACTTCCCGGCATTAAGGGAAAGGTCCCAATGCCATTTACCGAGGTAACGAGTCCAGATCCGAAAACTCCTGACGAAACTGAGGTGATCTTGATAGACCTAGTTCCAGTCGGCGCTTTCCATGAAGCGATATCTGAGCCTTTAACTGTTGTAACTTTCACACGCCCGTTGTTCAGATGACTTTCAATCCCCACTCTTATCTGATCTCCCGTGAAAACAATGGTGGGCTCTAAGCCAGAGACGGCAAGTGACATCGGTGTTAATTGTGTTGTTGCAGTGTTCCACAAGAAATCTTTGTGCCCTGAAACCATTATCTCTGAATACACGGAAGCCAGAATTGGCCTATCGGAGTGGATGTGCAGTGAAAATACATTGGTTTTGATGTTTGGAGAAAGAGTTAAATCTGTAACTATTTCTCGAGCAATTTCACGAGAGTCGAAACCAACGGGAATAAATGAACCATCATTTGAAATAAGGTCCACGCTGACGGTGGCTTTAGCACTTCCTGGTGAGAGAATCCTCAAGATATGACCGACGGATTTTGAGTTAATTGTTTGGTTCGGGATTCCAGAGATGACAAAATCAGTTCTTGGAGTATTGATCGAGTTAACAAAGTCCCCACCAAGACTACGCAATCCCTTTGTTCTCTCATCAATCATGTAGGCGCTTACTCGACCCGATCTTGGCGTCACCCGAACTACAAGATCACTTTGTGCCACCGCAAGTGAGTCAAGTCTTACTTGTGTATAAGAATTTGGTTTCACGGTAAATACTTTTCCTGCCAATGCGCCATTCTCACTCCACAGCGCAACATCTACGATTGCATTGCTCAATCCACTGTTAACAAGTAGCACGCGACCTTTGCTGGTCACATCCCCGCTTCCGCCCACAAACCACTCATCACCTTGCGGAGACTTACATACTGTTGCTCCCGCCCATCGCGATGCTGAACTTTGCCAGGTGATAGAGGTAATCGCAGAACCTTCTAGCAGTACTGGATCTGCACCGATGATAAAACGTGAGCTCTTCACTGGTACAAAAACTGAAGAATTTCGCACAATCTTTCGAGATGGTGTGTTTCGAGATCCCGTAGAAACTTGTCCGTTAAGTCCAGCTCCGGTAGGGGGGCAAACCACTGCTGGAAAGGTTTGAGAAAACTTGTTAGCGCTCACTTTCTTTTCCAACAAATTTGCAGATACAAGTGTTATTGAAATCAAGACTGCAACGAGAGCCATCAATCTAATTCTCATGTCAGTTCCTCAACGGAGATCTCGCGTTTTCGACGCCCGGCCGGCAAAATCATTACTAAGACGCTGAGAAGAACAATAAATTGAAGAGAGAGCCATCCTCGGCGCACAGTGCCATCATGGATTAAAAAGAATTCACCAGGAGTTGGAGCTAGAAATTGCGGAAGCCCGTATTCATTCTTTGTTCGAACTAGCCTTGCTCCATTTTGAATAACTTGCCAAGAGGAGTCATAGTTTTCAGCCAACGTGAGCGTTCCGGGCGAACGTGTTACAACGGGTGCCCCATCGTCAGGTATAAGCATGGGAGTTGACTTAGAGTTTTCATCTGTGAATACCAGGCGCTCACCAACTCCTGTGACTCTCCAAACAATTCCTGCATCTGTAGATGAATTTCTCATGAATCCACCAATTCCATCAACAGACCTTACGAGTTGATCGTCGACAGGGTTTTTCATAAATAGAAACTTAATTCCGTGTGCGGAAAGAACTTTGCTACTCGTTAATCCGCTTCCATCAACTAAATCTCGAATTGCTTTATCAATTGCCGGACTTGATTTTGGTGCAACATCGGGATCGCCAAGGAAAGCATCATTTTCGCGCGCAACGAAAAATGTAAGCTGGTCAGTAGCGCCAACGCTCAAATTTCTAATTACTAAAGTTTTTGTTCCTGGCGAGATTCCAAGAAACGGAGGTAGTACGGAAGTGCGGTTCACCTGAAGAGGCGAGTTTGCGCCAGTTGTCGTAATCCACATCGAGGCAGTTAACGAATAAGCAAGAACAGATACAACCCCCAATCCGGCCAGGATGTGGCGGTAATGAATATTTGAATTGGCCAGTCGCTCACGAAGGCCATCCAGAATGACAACTCCAGAAACAACTGCGCACAAAGTTGTTATGGCCAACCATGTTCCTACCCACACATGAGTATTTGAAGCATTTCCATGTGCAGAGATTGCAAGCGAACTTACAAAAGTTGCTGCAAGGAGAAAGGAGAATCCCCATGAGGCGTAGAACCGTGCTTGTGTTGAAGAAAAAATAGCGACGAGAATTACTAGCAAGACTGGGCTAACGAACCACCATGGGATTGATCCAATTCCTCCAGGATTTGCCAAGATCGCTTCATTTGCAAGACCTCCAGCAACGGAAATGCCTGGTTCAATTAGGAATCGAGTGGGATGAGTGAGCGCCTCGAGCGACCAGGGTAAACACAACGCAAATGGAGTGGCTAGTAGAAGTAACCACCTGGAAAGTCGTTCCTTGAAAAGAATTCCTTCAGGGTTTTGCCTAAAGTGCATATAGTCCTTTGCGATCCCTGCAAGAAGAAAAATGCTTGAAGCCAAATAAAAGGGTAGGGAAAAGGAAGTTACTGCTCCGACAATAAGACTCAACCCAAAAATAAATTTCCACGATTGCACTTCGATAGCGCGAAGGCGAGGAAGGGCTTTGACTATCAATGGTGCGCACATCAAAGTGGCAATCGTGCCTAGTCGGCCTTGATTTATCGCAGCAATTGCAACAGGAGACAGGGCATAACTGACGCTTGCCCCCATTAATAACCATCGCCTAGCCGTGAATGTACGGACGAGCATATGCATAGACCACATAATGAGAATGGGTGAGATCCAAAAAAGAATTGCAACTAGAGCCGTTGCATTTCCGAAGGTAAATGTTGAACCAAGCGCCAAAACCGCAATCCAAGTCGGCGTTGCAAAAGCGCTTCCCATACCGACTCCGTGCCAAGAATCTGCGTAAATCCGCCACAAATCCATTGCACCGCTAGGAGTTGTAGATAGCGCTCCTCCTGATATCGGACCGTAACGGTGCCTGGACCATAAAAGTGTGAGTATCAACAAAAATATAGTACCTAAAACTTCCGGGCGGACTATTAGTGATTTCCAATTTCTTGCTGGAACTGGTGTGAGCAAATCTTCATCTTCTGAAAGTGGATCTAAAATGCTTTCGATCGGAGTGGGCGTTGGGAAAAATCTTTCTCTAATTGTTTCAAAGCTTCGATTCACACTTAACCGAAATTGTTTCCACCTAGGTGGAAT
>CAEZUA010000001.1_pt1 | contig 39078 bp, 36 predicted proteins | sample 7264361 | NCBI WGS metagenome assembly CAEZUA01 (sample SAMEA6813818, study PRJEB35770) | uncultured Actinomycetes bacterium | biome: Freshwater; feature: Freshwater reservoir; material: water | place: Czech Republic | collected 2016-04-20 | depth 0.5m m | reverse complement strand
TACTTCGACCAAATATTGATTCATTTCTCAAGCTTATGAAATGGCGTGCACCTTCTCGCCGAAATGCAGGTTTGCAAAGCGAATTAGTAACCTGGACTCTCCGCGAAGCCGAATGGCTTGGAATCACTGGACAAGGGGCGATATCTACTTATGGACTCGGCTTTTTACGCAATGAAGAAGATTTAGGGATTTCTTCTAACTTACCAAAACCTGTTGACCATATTCTGATTCAAAGTGACAACACCGCAATCGCCCCAGGGCCTTTAGAGATAGATATAGCTCGCAACCTCGATGCAATCGCCGATATTGAAAGTCGAGGCGGCGCAACGGTTTATCGTTTTAGTGAAACTTCTATACGTCGTGGACTAGATCACGGAAAAACTGGCGAGGATATAAAAGACTTCCTGCGAAAAACTTCCAAAACTCCCATGCCACAACCGCTCGAATATCTCATCAGCGATGTCTCGAAGCGACACGGCAGACTCAGAGTTGGAAATGCAAATGCATATATCCGCTGCGAAGATGCAACCATCTTGACACAAATACTTGCGGACAAAAAAGTTGAGGCGCTTCAGCTTCGCAGAATTGCACCAGAAGTATTAGTGTGCGAACACGAGCCACAAGAAATTATCTCTACACTTCGTGCCGCTGGTTACATGCCCGCAGCAGAATCTGTTTCTGGCGTACTTCTTACTGGACCTAAACTCAATCGTGCAAAATCCAAACCACGGCCACCACGCGTCATCGGCGAAATTGAGCGCTTAAGTGATGAGGTCCTAAACGGCGCACTACGTGCACTTCGAGCCGGTGAAAAATCCAGTCACAAGCAGAGCTCGCTTAGAGAAATTGCAGCTAATGCACTCACTGCGCTGCCGAGAACTACCGCAAATGAAACACTTGAAATTCTCAATCAGTTTATTAAAGAACAGAAAACACTTTCTATTGGTTATGCCGACAACAACGGTTCTGCGACGCATCGAATTGTTGATCCATTGAGCATTAGCGCGGGTTCATTAATCGCTCGTGATCACGGCACCGGGGAAGTGCAATCCTTCCGAATCCCTCGCATAACAGGAGTCGCGCCACTATGACCTCCCGCGATGAGGCCAAATACGGCAGAATTGCTCCCATGCTTAACGCCTTAGAAAGACTTGTTCGATGCGAGTCACCAACTGAGGACTTAGATGCTTGTAAGAAAGTTGTGCAAGTTGCGAGCGACATCGCGCAAGAAGTTTTGGGAAAGCCAGCAAAAGTTCTAGATGTTAAAGGCCGACCAGTTTTTTGGTTGGGAGCTGAGAATCCAGAAATAGTTCTACTCGCGCACTTAGATACTGTTTGGCCTCACGGATCCTTTACTCCTCTTTGGAGCGTTGAAGGCGATGTCGCCCGTGGGCCAGGAATTTATGACATGAAGGCAGGTTTTATACAAGCCCTCTTTGCGATGAAAGATCTTTCCGGATCGGTTGCACTTATTGCAACAACAGACGAGGAAACTGGAAGCGCAACGTCCAAAGATTTCATCGCTGAGTTAGCAAAGAAATCTAAAGCTGTTTTAGTTCTTGAAGCCGCAATCGATGGGAAAGTTAAAACAGGACGCAAAGGTACTTCTATGTATCAACTTACCGTTCACGGCAGAGCGGCTCATGCGGGTCTTGAACCAGAAAAGGGAATCAATTCAACGGTTGAAATCGCACAAATAGTTTTGCATCTTGCAACTCTAGAAAGCATCGAGCACGGCACAACTGTTGTTCCTACAATGTTGCGTTCAGGTAATACCACCAACACGGTTCCTGACAAAGCAACCCTTGATATTGATGCTCGTTCCTTCTCGCAAGATGAACTTGTTCGCGTTGACAATGCCATTCGTGCAATTAAGCCAATTCATGCCCAAGCTCGTATTGAGATTACTGGTGGAATAAATCGCCCTCCATTGGAATTAAGTGCAACCAAGGATTTGTATGATCGTGCAGAACAAGTTGCTGCAGGTATGGGATTAACACTTGGACATGCACGAGTTGGTGGAGCAAGTGATGGAAATTTTGCAGCACAAGCTGGCGCGAAAGTTCTCGATGGCTTAGGTGCAGTAGGCGAAGGCGCACATGCAAAGAATGAATGGGCCAGTGTTAAAGCCCTCAAAGAACGTAGCGATTTCCTACACGCCTTCGTTAAGGCGCTTTTAAATGACTGATGGACCACTCATCGTCCAGAGCGATAAAACGCTTCTATTAGATATCGATCATCCGCTTAGCACTGAGTGCAGACGAGCAATCGCGCCATTTGCCGAATTAGAAAAATCACCTGAACATATTCATACATACAGACTCACCTCTCTTGGTCTATGGAATGCTCGCGCTGCTGGACATGATGCTGAGCAAGTAATAGATACCTTGCTTCAATATTCACGATACGCGGTACCACATTCCATTTTGGTTGATGTTGCAGAAACCATGTCTCGTTATGGGCGCTTGCGTTTAGAGTCCGATCCAGTTCATGGCTTAATTCTTATTACTACTGACACTGCTGTTCTTGAAGAAGTTATTCGAGCTAAGAAAATCGCTCCGTTGCTTGGAGTGCGAATTGATGCAGAAACAATTGCGGTCCACCCAAGCCAACGTGGGCACATCAAGCAATCACTTCTTCGCCTCGGATGGCCCGCAGAAGACTTTGCAGGTTACGTTGATGGACAACATCATGAAATTGATTTGGTACAAGACGGTTGGAAGATTCGTCCGTACCAAGAATATGCAGCTGAAGGTTTTTGGCATGGAGGGTCTGGAGTTGTCGTTCTACCTTGCGGTGCCGGTAAAACAATTGTTGGTGCTGCGGCTATGGCACATGCAAAAGCCACAACATTAATTCTCGTAACAAACACAATTGCAGCGCGTCAGTGGCGAGATGAGCTCTTGTTACGTACAACTCTTAACGAGGATGAGATAGGCGAATATTCTGGTGCTAAGAAAGAAATCAGACCTGTAACTATTGCAACATATCAAGTTATGACAAAGAAGAAGAATGGTGAATACGCACACTTAGATTTATTTGATACCCATGACTGGGGTTTGATTATTTACGACGAAGTGCATCTATTGCCCGCACCTATTTTCCGTTTCACTGCAGATATTCAATCGCGTCGTCGCCTTGGCCTTACCGCTACTTTAGTAAGAGAAGATGGCCTTGAGGGCGAAGTTTTTTCACTCATTGGGCCTAAGCGCTATGACGTACCTTGGAAAGAGATTGAAGCACAAGGTTATATCGCACCTGCAGAATGTATTGAAGTTCGAGTGACTTTAACTGAAGCAGAGCGATTGACGTATGCAACGGCAGAACCAGAAAACCGTTATCGATACTGTGCCACAACTAAGACCAAACATCATGTTGTTCAGGAACTTGCAAAGCGTCACGCAGATGATCAGGTACTAGTTATTGGCCAATACATTGATCAATTAGACGAATTGACGGAAATGTTGGGCGTTCCCCTTATTAAAGGAGATACTCCAATCAAGGAGAGAGAGCGCCTCTTTAATCTCTTTAGAAGTGGCGAAATCAAATGTCTTGTAGTTTCCAAAGTTGCAAACTTTTCAATTGATTTACCTGATGCCACTGTAGCTATTCAAGTGTCAGGTGCATTTGGATCAAGACAAGAAGAAGCACAACGCCTAGGTCGAATCTTGCGCCCTAAATCGGATGGACGAACGGCACGTTTTTACTCAGTTGTTTCCAGAGACACTATCGATCAAGATTTTGCACAAAATCGTCAGCGCTTCTTAGCTGAGCAGGGGTATTCGTATCGGATTATTGATGCTGACGATGTTTTTCAAGGGAAGATTTAAAGCGTACTGGGTTCACACGGAAAAAATCGTGCTGTTTGCCATCAATAAGAATCACAGGAACTTGTTCACCAAATTGCTTTTCAAGTGAAGAGTCGCCATCGATGAAAACCTTTTCAATATCGAAATCTAGCTCTTCCTTCAATTGATTCAGCACTTCTTCTGCAACATCGCAAAGATGACAATTGCGTCGTGAGTAAACGGTAACGAGATTTCTCATAGGAATATCTATTTCTTCTTTTTGGTTCGGCTGGTAATCGCGCGATCTAACAATTCTTGGGCAACAAGTGTGAAATCTCCTTTTGCACGATAAATATTTGACTCCAAATCTTTAAGTACCGATATGGCAGTTGTTTCTGCAATCGTGCCGACAAGTGGGCCATATTTTGTTGACAGTGCTGAATGCGCGATTTTGCTAATCGCTCGCGCAAGATCTGCTCTCGCCTCATCTAGTGAGGGCTCAATTGGCTGGGAAACCCCTGAGGTGGTTAGCGGGGGCTCGTTTCGAATTCGATTAAAGAGTTCGTCACTCTCATTTTCTACAGATTCACTTTTCGGGGTCTTGTTTTCCACGAGAGCATCATCTCATCCTGATACGGTTTGCGCATATGTTCGCCAAACGCAAGAACCTGATACAAGCCACATTCGCACTCTTCGCGGTTGTAGCTGGGTTAATTGCACCAACAAGCGCTAGCGCGTATTCACATTTCCAACGTTTTCCTTCAACGGTATGGGGCAATCTTTACGCCGGTCAAGGTGATGGTAAAAAACTTTCGGGTACCACTTTTACCGGGGCGCACTTAGATGCAAAAAGCTCTTTCGTTGTCACATACAACAATTTCCCAGAGTGGGCCAAGAAAGAAGTTCAAGCCGCGATAAACACATGGTCCTCATATTATGTTTCAAAAGTTCCAATTCACGTGGAGGCAAGTTGGATTCGCCCGCGGGATCCCAGAATTTTAGGAAGTGCAATGCCCGTGGATTATTTCGCGGGTTTTCCTGGCGCTCCTGATTCAACGCTGTGGTATCCATCAGCTCTGGCAAATGCCCTAGCTGGAACAGATCTAGATTCAAAAAACTCAGAGATGGTAATCGAAGTTAATTCGACACAGAATTGGGATCAGCGAGGAGATGGCGCGCCAACTACCACTGAATTTGATCTTCAATCAGTTTTCATTCACGAGATCTGTCACGGCCTTGGTTTTCTTTCTACCGATTCTTACGATAGCAACCCTTTATCCCTGACTTATAAATGGGGGAAAATTGTTCGCCCAACTGCATTTGACGCCTACGCCCAACTTCCGGATGGATCACGTTTAGCAGATTTACCTTCTCCATCTGTTGAATTAGGTAAAGCCATGACAAATCCTTTGATCTGGTCTGGACCAAATGGCATTAAAGCAAATGGTGGAGTTAAACCATTGCTCTATTCACCTAGTGAATATGACGGTGGTTCATCTGTCAGCCATCTTGATGAGGCAACATTTCATTCCTCTACAAAAGACTCTGTAATGACGCCAAGTTTAGATGCGGGAGAAGTTTTTCATGATCCGGGTCCATTAGCTCTTGCGATGATGGATGACTTGCGACAAAAACCTCCGGTTGGCATTGCTATTGCACTACCCCAAAATCCTCGCAATCAATCTGCACTTATTGGAGATAAATCAGCTGTAATTACTTTCGACCCTCCTGCAAATTTACGCGCTGCGCAAATATCTAGTTACATTATTAAGAATGTTAAGACTGGGCAACTGATAAATGTGCAAGGAAGTCCAGCAGTAATTTCAGGATTAAAGAATGGGCAGAGCTACTCTTTTACTATCGCCGCAAAGAATTCATTGGGGGTTTCAGAAGCAGTTTCCACAAATTCAGTTATCCCTCAAGTCGCTTGGACTTCTAGCGTTTTTGATCCGATTGCTGATGGGCTCAATGTTGTGACAACAAATTTTCGTGGTCAGCCTGCAATTGTGTATACGGACAGTGTAAAAGGAATCTTGAAATTAGCACTGTGGAATGGAAAGTCGTGGAAAAAGGTAACAGTTGATGGGAGGGGAGGTTCTGGGGGCAAAACTACTCACGATGTCTCTGGGCCAATCTCGGCGTGCGTTGGAGGAGTTGGGAATACCCAAATACTTCATATTTTCTACACTGATATTCAAGACAATGACTTGAGATATACCAGTTTCGATAATTCAAATTTCTCATTTGAAATAGTGGATGGCAATGGACCAACCGTTTTATCCTATGAACAATCAAATCGAGTGAGATCTGCCAACAATGTAAGTATCTCTAACGCATGTGCAGTTACCGCAGCTGGGCTCCAAGTGTTCTATCGTGATGAGAGCCAAGGAATTTTGCTCGGCGCAGTAAAGCCCCAAAGTGCACAAAAAGATCAGTGGGTATATGAAATCGTTGACGGTGATCGTGCAACTGATAATCGCACTACGGGAGATGTTGGATTCCATTTGAGAGCAGTTGCTGTCGGTAGCGACGTTTCAGTTCTTTATGACTCTGCAATTGGTGCGATAGTTCAAAAGGTAATATCTCAAGGCGAAATTCGACTTGCCACTCGCTCTTCAATTTCCAAACTGGGATGGAAGTACTCAACTTTAGATAAATCAGATAGTTCGACCGCCGTTGTCGGTTATGAAATTTCACTTAATAAGACTTTGGCTGGTGTAATTGCGGGATGGTTAAGTTCTTCTCCAACGACTATCCCAAAGCCAAATCAATTGCGTTGGGTTAACTTAACTTCACCAACTAAAATCAATGTGGTCGATACAGGAAATTTCGGAGTGCCAGGTGCGCCCATGAGTGTTGACTACAAATCACTAGCATTTGGATGTGGCACGAGAATTTGTTCAGCAGATTTGAATTCAACAACTCAATCTCCACCAATAAAACTGGTAACAAATTCGCTGAAAAGCGGTTACTTCCAAAGCGATTGGGTCACAATTAATAAGATTCGATACGCAGTTGCATCAGTTGATGGAAAGTTATCGTTTCTTAAACCGTAAGAGGAGAAGTATTACTTCTTGGCGTTACGACGCTGAATGCGAGTTTTTTTCAGAAGTTTCTTATGCTTCTTTTTCGCCATCCGCTTACGTCGCTTCTTTATAACTGAACCCATACGCCACGATCTCCTTCTAATTTAAGACTGTCATTAGCCTTAGGGGGTTAGGTTACCTCGTAAGGCTATGAAAAATCGAAACGCCTTTTGCGCTCACACCGAGGAGCAATACTCCCAAATCACGACTAAATCCCAAGGCGATAGGAGAAATGACCGTTGGCGCCCCATATGCCCCGACTAACGCACCTTTGCTATCGAAATTAAGAATGAGAGTTGTTGTCTTCTTGGGCTTCCATCCAGCAATTGCTGCAATTGCCGAGGTTGAAGTAAATGCCATCATATGCGAATTAGAAGATGCATCGAAAGTTATGGCACTTGTCTGTGAAGCAAAACGTGTTGTCCAGATTGGAATTAAACTCGGAGCGAACTTAGTTATAACCGCTTCAGTCTTTCCGCCGAGGATCGAATCCCCACCTAATACGAGATTCGGAGTTGAACTTTGCCAAGAGCGTGTTGCCTTCGAATTCGAGCTACGCACAACATTAGTAATTTTCCCTTGCGAAGATATCGAAGCAATGATTCCATCACGAACTCCCATTAACTTCTTGCCACCTATAACTTCCGTGCTACTTCCAAAAACTATGAGCGAATTATCAGATTTGCGTGATACAGCATTTATTTCAGTATCAGATTTTCCTATCGATGTTGCTTTTCCTACAAATCCATTCGCTCCTGACTGCAAAACAAAACCAGCGCTACCTTGTGGAGTTGAGTAATTTCCAACTACGGCGATCCCGAAATCTGTACTTGCGACAGATCTAACAAGTACTGGCGCTCCAAAATCATAGGTGATGGTTTGAAGCAACATCCCTGAGCTGGAAACCCTCCATGCAATAACTTGAGTTAAGTCATTTCTTATCGGAGGCACAATTTCTGCGGTTACTGAATCTGGATTAAGTGAAGTTACTGCTGGTACAACTGTTGATGTATCAAGAATAGAAGGTTTAGCGCTAGACCCCACTATCCAAATTTCGCCCGCAGAGTTCTTTGTTGCAGTAGTCGCAATTTCGTCGACCCCTGTGTCCAATATTAAAGACCATTGAATAACACCGGATTCATTAGTGCTTTTAAGAAAACCGTCGGTTGAAGTCATTCCAGCTGACGTCCCGAAGAAATTCAAAGTATTGCCCGAAATTAGAAAACCAGCTGGCTTTTCATTTTCGGGAAGTGAAAATAGGGGCACAAACGTCCGCGCAACTACGGGCTTAGGTGCGCCATACGATACCTGTGCCGTGAGAGTTAGGCAGATGATGATTGTAAAGGTGAGAAACTTTTTCACTTCTGTAGCATCACGCTAATTCTTGAGAACGATTTCGTGCAGAAGTCATGGCTTTCTTTACAATTTCAGAAAGGTTTTCATTTCCGAACGTGGCAAGTGCAGCAGCAGTTGTTCCATTTGGACTCGTCACATTTTCACGAAGCGTTGTTGGACTCTTACCTGATTCGGCGAGCAGCTTTGCCGATCCGATCATTGTTTGTATCGCTAATTCCGATGAAATCTCTGCTGGTAATCCTAAATCTATTCCGGCCGCAATCATCGACTCAACAAAGGCGAAAAAGTATGCAGGACCCGAACCACTGAGTGCGGTCACTGCATCTTGTAACTCTTCTGCAACTTCAACCACATGGCCTGTTGATTCTAAAAATGCCCGTACAAATTTTGCTTGTTCTTGGTTCACACCTGCGCCTAAGGAAATTGCTGCCATTCCTGCGCCAACCAGAGTAGGAGTATTTGGCATTACGCGTATAACCGGATTGGCATTGCCTAAACCGGAAGCAATAAACTCAATTCGTTTTCCAGCAACAAAAGAGATTACGAGCGCAGAGCTTGAAATCACACTTTTGATTTCAGCGAGTACACCTGACATATCTTGAGGCTTTACAACTAGTAAGAGCGCATCTGCACGTGGAACAGTTTCGGCAAGAGTTCCGTGAGTAATGTGGTATTTCTCAATTAGCTCTTGAGCGCGTTCATTTCGCTTTTCGCAAATAGTTATTGAAGATGCCTTGATACCTGATTGTATGAGTGCGCTAATAAGCGCCTCTCCCATTACGCCAGCACCAATTACAGCAATTGACTTTGGTGTGCCATTGGTAATCATGAGTAAAGGTTACCTTCTACCGATGTGCGTTATCAGGCAATAAAGCGTAGGCTCTGCTCCTATGTCTGAAATGAAGCCAGGATTTGCGCGCGATTGGATTGAATTTTCCGATCCAAACGATGCTGACGAAATTTTTAAGTGTGACCTCACCTGGTTGACCTCTTTTTGGACCTGTATCTACGGCGATGGTTGTAAAGGTGTATTTGCTGATCGTCCAAACGATGGATGTTGCACTGAAGGTGCCATGTACTCAGATGAGAACGACGAAGCCAGAGTTCTCAAAGCGGCACAAGATCTCACTCCAGAAATGTGGCAATTCTTTGAACAAGCGCAACCAAAACGCCCTGGTGGCAAATTACAAATTAGCGATAAAGATAGTGATGGCGACCGCAAGACAAAAACCATTAATGACTCATGTATCTTCCTCAATCGCAAAGGTTACGAAGCACCAGGGTTTACTGGATCATTTGGTTGCGTACTTCACCACTTGGCGCAGAAAGAAAATCGTCACTTTGTTGATACGAAGCCGGACGTGTGCTGGCAATTACCACTTCGCAGAAGTTTTGAAGTTCGCGAAGTTGGCGAGCGCGAATATTCTGTAACGGTCATCGGCGAATACGAAAGACTTGCATGGGGCGATGGCGGAGATGACTTCGATTGGTATTGCACAAGTAATACCGACGCCCACGTTGGCAGCGAGCCTGTCTATATCTCTAACCGCACAGAGCTCATTGCATTGATGGGGCAGGATGCTTACGACATATTGGCCAAGCATTGCGATGACCGAGTTCGAGCGATAAAAGAAGTAGATGCGCGCAAACTCCCCCTATTTGTTATTCAGCACCCAGCCACTTTGGCTAACAAGAAGTAGTCAGTCCTTCGCTCTAGGCTGTACCCATGGCTAAACCCGAGAAAGACCCATTCCGTTGTGTTGAATGTGGATGGACAACAAATAAATGGGTTGGCCGTTGTGGCGAGTGCCAAGTATGGGGAAGCGTAGAAGAAATTTCGGCACCTAAGAGGCTTTCACTTGTTCCAGGTGCAGTGAGTCATGTTGCAACTCCCATTGGCGATGTAGATCTCACTAGTGCAACAGCACGATCCACTGGTGTCAGCGAATTAGATCGAGTACTTGGTGGTGGCCTCGTGCCAGGTGCTGCAATTTTGTTAGCTGGCGAACCAGGAGTTGGTAAATCCACTTTGTTGTTAAGTGTTGGAGCACAGAGCGCATCCCGAGGAATTCGTTCGCTCTATATAAGCGGTGAAGAATCCGCCTCACAAGTACGTTTGCGTGCAGAAAGAATTGGCGCTGTTGACCCGTTGTTGTGGTTAGCTGCCGAAAATGATTTAGGCGCAGTTATCTCTCACATTGATTCAGTGAAACCCAATCTATTAATTATCGACAGTATTCAAACCATGAGTAGTAGCGCCGCCGATGGATCTGCCGGTGGTGTTACGCAAGTTCGTGAAGTAGCCGGTGCGCTGATTCGCTTGGCAAAAGAACGCGACATTACTTTGCTGTTAGTAGGGCATGTGACAAAAGATGGCTCAATTGCTGGACCTCGATTGCTCGAGCACATTGTCGATGTTGTTTTGCAATTTGAAGGCGAGCGCCATTCGCGATTGAGATTAATCCGCGCTACTAAAAATCGTTTTGGAGCAAGCGATGAAGTTGGATGTTTTGATTTACATGACGGCGGAATCGAAAGCGTTGCCGATCCCACGGGGTTATTTACTACTCGTCACACGGAACCAGTCCCCGGAACGTGTGTCACCGTAACACTTGAAGGCCGGCGCCCACTCCTGGCTGAAATTCAGGCACTTGTTGGCACGGGTCGCGATAATGATTTTGGTAACGCTCGCAGAGTTACTAGCGGTCTTGATTCGGCAAGAACATCTATGACGCTTGCAGTCCTTGAACTTCGTGCAAATATTCGCATTGCAGGTCGCGATGTTTATGCCGCAACAGTTGGTGGAATGAAAATGACTGAGCCCGCTGCAGATTTAGCGCTGGCACTGGCTGTGGCATCTGCTGCAAAAGGGCTTGCTTTGCCGAGTGATTTAGTTGCAATTGGAGAAGTTGGTTTAGCTGGTGAAATTCGTAAAGTAAGCGGCGTCGAACGACGATTAGCAGAGGCTCATCGTTTGGGATTTAAACGAGCACTCGTTCCATTGGGTAGCGACGTTAAAATTGATGGAATGGAAATAGTGGAAGTTTCTCGACTTGATCAAGCTCTGGGCAGGGTAAAGATTTCCGGAGAATGAGCACTCTAGAAAAAGAAGTTCTCTCCTGGTTTGAAAAAAATAAAAGAGATTTACCTTGGCGCTCCTCAACTCCTTGGGGGGTTATGGTCAGCGAATTTATGTTGCAACAAACTCCAGTTGTTCGCGTTTTACCCAAATGGAATGAATGGTTACAACGTTGGCCTACCCCTACTGACCTTTCAAAAGCATCCACCGCTGAAGTTATTACAGCGTGGGGCCGTTTGGGATACCCACGTCGCGCGCTTCGATTGCATGAAGCGTCGAAAGTAATCGTTCGAGATTTCAATGGAGATATCCCCTCTGACCAAGAGAAATTGCGTTCACTGCCAGGTGTTGGCGAATACACCGCGGCAGCCATTGCATCTTTTGCATTTAATCAAGAAGCACTTGTCATGGATATCAATATCCGAAGGCTCTTTGCACGAGTAATAGATGGCGTTGAATATCCAACCTCGGCCCCAACTAAGAAAGAGCGCGACGCAAGGCAAGAGCTCATCCCAAATAAAGACGCACACATTTGGGCAGCAGGGACAATGGAATTAGGCGCACTCATCTGCACATCCCGCAGCCCTAAATGTGAAATCTGCCCAATCAAGAGCAAATGCACATGGAGAAATAGTGGCTACCCCAAATCCGAACAAGTTCGCAAAGGGCAAAGTTGGCATGGCACTGATCGTCAATGTCGAGGCAAAATTGTTCAAGCCCTACGGGAAAATAACTTCCTCACAGAAGAACAAATTAAATTGTTGTGGGATCAAGATTCACAAGTGGAAAAAGCAATCGAAACACTTCTCAAGGATGGACTGATTGAGCAGAATTTGAAAGCTTATTCATTGCCTTCAACGTAATTCCTACTTATTTAATCTCTCGGTTACAGTCCCGATAATGTGCCACTCGAGTTCAGCATCAATCTTTTTAGCATTTCCCGTCATGAGTACTTCTAATAATTTCTCATGTTGGGGTGCTTGGTTGGCAAGTGAAGGGCTTGGGCCAACTCGGTAAAACTCTAATCGGATTCTAGAAAGCACGCTCTTCCATAAATGAAGCGTTTGCTGCGTTGCGGCAACTTCCATGGTAATTGTATGAAAATTGATATCGGCTTCGTTAACTGCGTTAATATCTTTTTCTTTAGCCCCTTGACGCATAATTCCAATTTGTTCTTTTAAATCTGCAACAACATCAGGAGTGAATTTAGGTGCAGCGTCCTTTAGGGCAAATTGCTCTAACACCAAACGGGTAGGTAAGAGCATGTATAAAAACTCTTGGTTTGTGATTCGAGTGACGAATACTCCGCGGTTTGGAAAATGCTCGATAAGGCCTTCACTTTCAAGGTCGCGCATAGCCTCACGTACAGGACCTGGACTACATTGAAATTTCTTACTCACTTCATTTTGCTTTAGTTGAGTTCCAGGTTTTAGATCGCCCGAAATTATTGCTTCACGCAACATGTGGGTGACATTGGATCGCTGAGAAACCGCTTTGACACCAGTTGAGTTAAAGAAATCAGATGCCATATTTTTACCCTATCAGGCTAGTTTAGGAATCCACTTATCCCGCTGTATTTTTCTACTTTCTTGGCGTCTAAATCGAACCCGATGCCAGGAAGTGAAGGAATGTCCAAACAGCCGTCTGCATCTAATTTCCAAGGCTTAGCGCTCAGATCATCTACATACGCCGAACCCGTGCAGTATTCAACTTTATCTGCACTCACAATTGCAGATGCAAGTTGTAAATCTGCCGCTAATCCAATTGCAGTATTCCAGCCGTGCGGAATTACTCTCACGCCAAACTCTTCAGCAATTGTTGCGATCTTAATAAATTCACTAATGCCACCCACTTTTGTTACATCAGGTTGAATGATGTCAAAAGCGCCACCTGTAAGAAATGGAGTGAAACTCTGGCGACGAGTTAGTACTTCTCCACCAGAAATTGGAACACTTGACTGCTTGCGCAATTCCTTAAAACCTTCTAAGTCATCTGGACGAAGTGCTTCCTCAAACCAACCCACGTTGTAATCTGCCAACATGCGCGAGGCATTGATTGCCCATCGTAAATTTCCGCGCCAGTAAGCATCGCTTCCACCAGCATCAACTGCAAGGAAGGAATCCTCCCCAATTGCTTCACGAGCGCTCTTAACTAAGAGCTCATCATTTTTTGTATCGATGCGACCGAATGAACCCCACCCAATTTTAAATGCTCTAAAACCTTGTGATCGTAAATTCTTTAAATTAGCAGTCATGATCTTTGGTTCTTCCATTAAAAGTGATGCGTATGGCATCACTTTTTCGCGAAGACGACCACCAAAGAATCGACCGATTGGTTGACCTGTGACTTTTCCAAAAATGTCCCAGAGCGCAATATCAACTCCGCTAATTGCATGAGTGACTGAACCTCCACGGCCCAACCAGAAAGTATTTTGATGTAATTTTTCACTCACTCGTTCTGGTTCTAGCGCGCTCTCGCCAATCAACAATGGCTTTAATACTTCTAGCGCTGCTCCCACCAGTAAATCGCTCGTGAATACGCTTCCAACTCCAACAACGCCTGTATCTGTTTTAACTGCCACCAAAGTGTGAACCGCACTCTCGGGTTCTAGCTCGGCAGTCCAGCCACCTTTATGAGTTGCTCCACGAAGACCAGCGATCTTGACCTCAGTAATTTTCACGTGCTTCTCCAATAAGTAGCGCGGAAAACCCGCTCACAAGCCTTGACAGATTGTAGATAATCTGCGAATCTCTGGCAACTCATTGCTTCAAGTCCCCTCTTGAAATGGAGAGATGGCATCGGTCTTGGTTCGGCTCGATGTCGTATGTACCTGGTCGCGATCATCTATACCTAGGAATGAAATTGGAGGATTGGCTTTATGTCATTTAAAAATCACAAAGCAAAAGTTGCCCTTGTCGCAGCTGCGCTCATAGGTCTCACAACAATCGTCACCGGAAGCGGAGCAGCAAACTCTGCTGGTGGCGCACAAGGAACAATTGATTATGCATACTTCACTAAAATGGGTTGGACTCCAAAAGACAACTCACTTCCAAATCTCTCATGCAGAGATTCTTCATACTCAAAGGCAATCACTAGCGGAATCACACTTGGTGTTTACAACAATGCTCCAGAAATGTGGCAAGTAAACGGTAAGACAACTGGTATTGACTATGACATGAACATCGCTGTACTTAAGTACATCGGTGTAACAAAGGTCAAGGAAGTATTGTTGGAATGGCCACAAATGGTTCCGGCACTTATTTCTAAGCGTATCGACGTAATCGCTGGAGATATCCATGAAAACCCAGGTCGTCTTAAAGTTATCGCTTTCACAACACCAGCGTGGTGGTATAGCACCACTCTTATGGTGAAGAAAGATAACCCTAAGAATATTAAGACATGGGCAGATCTACAAAAGAGTGGCGTTAAAGTTGGAACAATTGCTGGTTCATACCCAGCAGAAGCCATGGGTAAGCTCTCTCCAAAACCTGAACTCATTACTTTCGCAGAATCAAGCGATGAGTTCCAGGCATTAGTGTCAGGCAAGATTGATGTTGCTGTACATGATTCACCAGTACAAGCTGCATACATGCTTGCTAACCCAAGCTCTTCGTTGAAGATTCTTAATGCGGCAGCAGCTGCAACGCCTGCAGATCTACAAGATGAATATGCACGCTTTGCTGTCCGCCCAGCGGATTGCACACTTCTTGGTGCATACAACCGTGCGCTTCAAGAACTTCGCGATCACGGTATCTTCACAAAGATCCTGGCTAAATATGGTCTAGATGCAGATGCTCTATTCGAGCCTGCCTACCGTCCATAAGTAATGCGACTAACCTGTGTGGCAAGCCTTCATGGCTTGCCACACAGGTTTTTAATTTGAGAGGAAAATGAAATGCTATTCAATTTAGAAAACGCCAGAAATGCCCTGCTCCCGCTTTCTCTGGGACTGCTCATGACAATCCTCTTAACAATTATCTGTGGTGCAACAAGTTTAGTTGCGGGCGTATTTGTGGCCCTTGGCAAGATGTCCAAAATTCGTATTTTGCGTTTATTCGTAAGTGGCTATGTAACACTCATCAGAGCCACGCCACTCTTGGTACAACTCATCTTTATATATTATGCATTTCCTTTCATCGGTATCAGACTCAACGCTTTCCTTGCGGCATACATCGGCCTTTCACTCAACGTAACTGCTTACCTGTCTGAGGTTTACCGTGGTGGTATTCAAGCGGTGGCTAAGGGTCAGAGTGATGCAGCAGCTGCAATTGGTATGACTCCCGCAGTCTCAATGCGTCGCGTTATTTTCCCTCAAGCCTTTAGAACGCTGATCCCAACTCTTGGAAACTATATGGTTTCACTATTTAAAGACACATCCCTAGCATCTGCGGTAACAATTCAAGAGTTGATGTTTAAGGGCCAAATTGTTGCTGCTGGCACCTATGACTACATGACGATTTATACTTTGGTTTTCGTTTTCTATTTCATGGTTGGTTGGCCAGCTATTCGACTGGTAACAATGCTCGAAAAGAGAATGCAAAATGGTTACAGCAAAAAGCAAGTTGCAAAATTGGCCGTTGAGAAAGAGGTAGCAGCATGAGTGACCTAATGATTGACGTCAAAGATCTTTCCAAGAGTTTTGGCGATCATTTAGTACTCGACAAGATTTCTTTAAGTGTCAAGCCTGGAGAGGTAATTGGCATTATCGGGCCCTCTGGTAGCGGTAAATCCACGTTATTGCGATGCATTAACTATCTAGAAGTTCCAAATTCTGGGTCCATCATGATTGGTGGCGAGCTGGTAGAAGTTAATGCAAACGTTTCGGCAAAGGTTTCTTCTACTAAAATTGCTCACCTTCGGACGCAAGTTGGCATGGTTTTTCAGCAATTCAACTTATTTCCTCATATGACAGCGCTTCAAAACATCACTTCCGGTCCAAAATATGTACTTAAGGAAAGTGCCGAAGTGTATGAAGCAAAAGCTCTTAGACTTCTCGAGCAAGTTGGCCTACCTGAGAAAGCTCATCAATACCCTGAGCAATTATCTGGCGGGCAACAGCAAAGAGTCGCAATCGCTAGAGCACTTGCTATGAATCCTAAAGTGATGCTCTTTGATGAAGCAACCAGTGCACTAGATCCAGAAATTGTTGGTGAAGTTCTTGCGGTAATGCGCAAATTAGCAACTGAAGGTATGACGATGTTGGTCGTTACCCACGAAATGGGCTTTGTGCGCCAAGTTGCCGATCGGGTTATTTTCATGGACGAAGGCAAGATCGTCGAGCAAGGTAAGCCATCTGACTTATTCGACGCTCCAAAGGAAGTTCGCACACGAAACTTCTTGTCTTCTGTTCTTTCACACACAGACTAAGTTATTGATTTAACTGATCAAACTTAGACAGTAGGTGCTAGGTCCCCTGGCGTATCTGGCATGAGAGCTTTTGGAGCGCCAGCAAAAGTAAATTTCGCTTCGGTTCCTTCGCCCTCAACATCGACGACAATAATTTCGCCTGCTTTAAGTTCGCCAAAAAGAATTTTCTCTGAAAGAGCATCTTCAATCTCGCGTTGAATTGTGCGACGAAGAGGACGAGCGCCCATGAGTGGGTCGTAACCGCGAGCTGCCAACAACTCTTTCGCGCCAGATGTAAGTTCAATTCCCATATCTTTAGCCTTGAGGCGATCATCAAGATTTGCGATCATCAAATCAACAATTTGAATAATTTCAAGTTTAGTTAATTGATGGAAGACAATAATGTCATCGATACGGTTGAGGAACTCTGGACGGAAATGCGTCTTGAGTTCATCTCCGACTTTTGACTTCATGCGCTCGTAGTTTGTTAATTCATCGTCAGAGTTAGCAAATCCAAGGCCAGCGCCCTTTGAAATATCACGAGTACCCAAGTTAGTTGTCATGATGATGACAGTGTTCTTGAAATCGACAACGCGACCTTGTGCGTCAGTCAAACGACCATCTTCCAATACCTGTAATAAGGAGTTGAAGATATCTGGGTGCGCTTTTTCAATTTCATCAAAGAGCACAACAGAGAATGGCTTACGACGAACTTTTTCAGTCAACTGTCCACCTTCGTCATAACCAACGAACCCTGGAGGTGCACCGAAGAGACGTGATGCCGTGTGACGCTCGGAGTATTCGGACATATCAAGTTGAATAAGTGAATCGGCGCTGCCAAATAAAAATGCAGCAAGTGTGCGTGAGAGCTCTGTTTTTCCAACGCCAGATGGGCCCGCGAAAATAAATGAGCCACCAGGGCGCTTTGGATCTTTAAGCCCTGCACGTGTGCGACGAATGGCCTGTGAGAGCGCCTTGATCGCTTGGTCTTGCCCAATAACGCGACGATGGAGTTCATCTTCCATACGAAGCAGACGAGCAGTTTCTTCTTCAGTTAATTTAAAGACTGGAATTCCTGTAGCAATGGAAAGTACTTCGGCGATGAGTTCTTCATCAACTTCGGTGACCATATCGAGGTCGCCAGCTTTCCATGTCTTTTCGCGCTCAGCTTTTTCAGCAATGAGATTCTTTTCTGTATCTCGAAGGGAGGCAGCCTTTTCGAAATCTTGGCCATCGATTGCTGATTCCTTTTCCTTACGGACGTTTGCAATTTTATCGTCAAACTCGCGAAGCTCCGGTGGCGCTGTCATGCGACGAATACGCAAGCGAGATCCGGCTTCATCAATTAAATCAATTGCTTTATCTGGCAAGAAACGATCAGATACGTAGCGATCTGCAAGAGTTGCAGCAGAGACTAGAGCTGCATCTGAAATCGATACACGGTGATGTGTTTCGTATCGATCGCGAAGTCCTTTAAGTATTTCAATGGTGTGAGCAAGTGATGGCTCAGCAACTTGAATAGGTTGGAAGCGTCGCTCGAGTGCAGCATCTTTTTCAAGGTGCTTTCGATATTCATCGAGCGTTGTTGCACCAATTGTCTGGAGTTCGCCACGTGCCAACATTGGCTTCAAGATGCTAGCTGCGTCGATTGCACCTTCTGCAGCGCCTGCGCCAACGAGTGTATGAATTTCGTCAATGAACAAAATAATGTCGCCACGAGTGCGAATCTCTTTAAGAACTTTCTTCAAACGCTCTTCAAAATCTCCGCGGTAGCGACTTCCGGCAACCAATGCACCTAGATCTAGTGAATACAACTGCTTATCTTTGAGAGTTTCAGGAACATCACCTTTAACAATTGCTTGAGCTAGACCTTCAACAACAGCAGTTTTGCCAACTCCTGGTTCGCCAATGAGAACAGGATTGTTCTTGGTGCGACGAGAAAGTACCTGCATCACGCGTTCTATTTCTTTTTCGCGACCGATGACAGGATCAAGTTTTCCTTCGCGGGCAGCTTGAGTGAGGTTACGGCCAAATTGATCGAGTACTAAAGAAGTTGATGGAGTCCCTTCGGCAGGACCACCAGTTGTGACAGCTTCTTTTCCTTGATAACCGGAGAGAAGTTGAATTACTTGCTGGCGAACACGAGCAAGATCTGCACCTAATTTAATAAGTACTTGTGCTGCAACGCCTTCGCCTTCGCGAATGAGACCAAGCAAAATATGTTCTGTACCAATGTAATTATGTCCAAGTTGTAGCGCTTCGCGAAGTGAAAGCTCAAGTACTTTCTTTGCGCGGGGAGTAAAAGGAATGTGGCCACTTGGTGCTTGTTGACCTTGCCCAATGATTTCTTCAACTTGCGAGCGCACAGCCTCTAAAGAGATAGTCATGGACTCGAGAGCTTTTGCGGCTACACCTTCGCCCTCATGGATTAATCCAAGGAGGATATGTTCTGTGCCGATGTAATTGTGATTGAGCATGCGAGCTTCTTCTTGGGCCAGGACGACAACGCGTCTGGCTCGATCTGTAAAGCGCTCAAACATGAATCACTCCTTCTTTGGGGCTATCGGATAAGCCTAATGCCAGGTGGGGCAACGGTGCGAGGCGGGGTTTAGTCCATTCTTGCAACACCAGGTAGAACACCAGATATAGGCCATTTATGCCCGAAATGGGCGATATCTGGGAGGCGAGTTAGAGGTATTTAAGCATCCGCGTATTGCCCAATGTATTGGGCTTTACGCTTTCCAGTTCAAGGAACTCAGCGATTCCCGTGTCATAAGAATGGAGAAGTTGGGCATACACCTCAGGATCAACCGGAGTTCCTTTGATTTCTTCGAATCCATGCTTTCCAAAGAATTCTGTTTCAAAAGTTAAGCAAAAAATTCTCTTCACGCCAATTTCGCGCGCCCGTTGAATAACCGCTTCCATAATTTTATGCCCCACACCTTGTCGACGAAGGTTTTCTGCAACTGCAACCGTACGGACTTCAGCCAAGTCTTCCCAGAGAACGTGAATTGCTCCACATCCCACTATTTCCCCATTTTCAACTGCAACGCTAAATTCCTGAACGCTTTCATAAAGCGTGACTGTTTCTTTAGACAGCAATCGTCTTTGAGGTGCGTAAGTGTCGATGAGTTTACGAATACCTTTTACATCAGTTGATCGAGCAGGGCGAATTTCAATCATGGCTATTCAACTTCTGGTTTAACAAGCGGAAAGAGAATTGTTTCGCGAATTCCAAGGCCGGTAAGTGCCATCAGTAATCTGTCGACGCCCATTCCTAGTCCGCCCATTGGAGGCATTCCAAATTCCATCGCACGCAAGAAGTCTTCATCTACTTGCATCGCTTCGAAATCACCTTTAGCTCCAAGTCGAGCTTGCTCAACTAAGCGATCGCGTTGAATTACTGGATCAATAAGTTCTGAATAACCAGTGGCTAATTCAAATCCATCAACATAGAGATCCCACTTTTCAACAACACCTGGTAGTTCACGATGGCCACGGACTAGTGGTGCATTATCAACAGGAAAGCCCATAACGAATGTTGGTTCATTAAGTTTGTCCGCAGAAACATGTTCGAAAATTTCTTCTGCCAACTTGCCTGTAACCCAATTAGGATCCAGTTTCATGCCTAATTTAGTAGCTATTTTCACTAAGTCGGCGCGGGGAGTCAGCGCTGTAACACTTTCTCCAACGCCATCAGAAATCGCATCGTAGAGAGAGATTTCCTTCCAGGTTCCACCAAGGTCAGATTCACGTCCATCGTGATGCTTTGCGATATGCGATCCAAAAATTGCCATGGATGCGTCTTGTACAAGTGCGCGAGCAAGATCAGCTTTTGTACGCCAGTCTGCATACGCTTCGTAGCTTTCAATCATTGCAAACTCAGGTGAATGGCTTGAATCAGCGCCTTCATTGCGGAAGTTGCGGTTGATTTCGAAAACTCTTTCAATTCCACCAACAACACATCGCTTGAGAAATAATTCAGGTGCAATGCGGAGGAAAAGTTCCATGTCGTAAGCATTGCTATGAGTTTTGAATGGTCGAGCTGCAGCGCCTCCATGCTGAACTTGCAGCATTGGAGTTTCGACTTCTAAATATTGCCTTGCATGAAAAGTTTCGCGAAGTGATCGCATTACTGCAGGCCGCATGCGTGCATTAGTTCGTGCTTCAGGACGGACAATCAAATCAACATAACGCATGCGAACTCGAGTTTCCTCCGACATCGGTTTGTGGTCATTAGGTAGCGGACGCAAAGACTTAGCCGCTAATTCCCAACTGTTCGCCAAAATCGAAAGTTCACCGCGTTTGGAGGTAATGATTTCTCCAGTGACGCTAACAATGTCCCCTAAATCGATATCAGACTTCCATGCGTTAAGTGAATCTTCACCAACCTTGTCGAGTGAGAACATTGCTTGGAGTTCTGTTCCGTCGCCTTCGCGCAAAGTTGCAAAACAAAGCTTGCCTGTATCGCGTTTAAAAATTATGCGTCCTGTTAAAGATTGGATGTCACCAGTTGTGACATCAATTTCAAGGGATGCATATTTTGCGCGCACTTCGGCAAGTGAAAGCGTGCGGGCTACTCCCACTGGATATGGCTCAATTCCGCGCTCAATAAGACCAGCACGTTTTTCGCGACGAATCCGTAATTGCTCCGGAAGATCGTCTTCGCTTTCAATAATTGGGTTATCGGCCATAATGCGTGGAGTCTACCGAGTTAAGCATTTCTCTCGTGAATCAAACGCAGACCAATCAAGGTTAGATCTGGCTCGTGATGTTGAATGCTCCGAGAAATACCAAGAACTAAAGGAGCAAGACCCCCGGTAGCGATCACTGTTGGCTTCTCCTTAAATGACTCGAGCAGTTCAGTAGTGATTCGCTCAACTAACCCATCGACCTGACCAGCAAAACCATAGATCGTTCCCGACTGCAAAGCCTCAACCGTATTTTTCCCAATGACTGAGCGAGGAACTACTAACTCAACTTTTCGAAGCTGTGCAGCTCTAGCAGCCAATGCATCTACAGAAATCTCAATTCCTGGAGCAAGTGCTCCACCCAAGAATTCCCCCTTTGGTGAAACCACATCTAGATTTGTTGAAGTTCCAAAGTCAACGACAATTGCAGGTCCGGTGGGATAAAGAGTGTGCGCCGCTAAAGTATTAACAATGCGATCTGCACCAATTTCCTTTGGATTATCTACAAGCAAAGGTACGCCGGTCTTGATTCCGGGTTCCACAATTGTTGTTCGAATATCTGGAAAATAGTTAGCAATCATTGTTCGAAGTTCACGAAGTGTCGCTGGAACAGTTGAACATACTGCCAGACCCGTAATCTTGTAGTTTGCGACAAGTGCGCCAAATTGCAACCAAAGTTCGTCAGCGGTATTTCGAGGATCAGTCTTGACTCGCCATGATTTTACTAATTGATCTCCGTCAAAAACGCCAAGGACTGTATTTGTATTTCCTACATCGATAGTTAATAACATTTAGATCTCCGCCTTTAGGTCGAGTCCGATATCCAAAACTGGCGCAGAATGTGTCAGTGCGCCAACTGCTAAATACGCAACTCCTGTAGCTGCGTACTCCTTTGCATTTTCTAGTGATAGACCACCAGAAGCTTCTAGCTTGATTGCACCCTTGGTGATTGCAACAGCTTCTTTGCATTCGTCAACGCTCATATTGTCGAGCAATATGAGGTCAGGTTTAAGGGGTAGAACCTCTTTAAGTTGATCTAAAGTATCGACTTCGACCTCGACTTCTATTGCCGAATCAAAAGTTCTTAGACGCTCGAAGGCTTGTGTAACTCCCCCAGCTGACTCAATGTGATTGTCCTTAATCAACGCAGACTCGTTAAGAGAGAGTCGGTGGTTTGTACCGCCACCCATTCTTACGGCAAATTTCTCTAAATGGCGCAAGCCTGGCGTTGTCTTTCGAGTATCACGAATTCCGGTCTTGTATTTTGATACTTCTTGTACCCACTGTTGAGTCAATGTCGCGATACCACTTAAATGGCCAAGAAAATTAAGAGCGGTGCGTTCGGCTAACAAGAGATCTCTCGTATTTCCTCTTGCGCTAATTAAGACAGTACCAGCTTTAACGCTCTCCCCATCTTCGGCAAAAATACTGACATCGTTAATTCCCAACGTTTCTAGCGTTGCTTGGGCAATTACTACGCCGGCAATAACACCAGATTTGCGGGCTGAAAATTGTGCAATCGATTTCTGGTTTACATCAACTGTTGCCACTGTCGTTACATCTTGCCCGCCATCTAAATCTTCATTTATTGCGCGCCGAATAATTTCAACAACCATCGCAGGATCTAGACCAAGATTGCTCAGTAAAGCTCGAGTTTTCGGAGTTAGTTCAGAGAAGTTCATTTCTTTATTACCTCCTGAAACTTACTGCTCAGATTTCCTTGTGGGTCCATGTGCTGCAAAATTCTTTTCAACCAAGCACTATTTTGTTCAGGAAAATCTTCGCGCCAATGAGATCCTCGAGTTTCTTCGCGAGTTAAAGCTGACCCAACGATAACTTGCGCCAATTGGTACAAGTTGGTTGTTTCCCATGCTTCAACGCATGGCGCAAGACTTGAATGTGTGGCGATTTTATCTAATACGTCTTGCGTCTCCTGTAAAGATTTCTTGGAGCGGAGAACACCTGCTCCTTGACTCATGCTTTCCTGTAATACTTTTCGGGAGGTCGGATCAAGCAAGAAAGTTTGTTCCTGCGCAATAACTGCCTCCGTGAAACTTGGCGCGTTTTGAGAGATATCTCCGGCAATCCGAGCACTAAATACAAGTCCTTCGAGTAATGAGTTCGATGCCAAACGATTTGCACCATGAACCCCAGAACAAGCAGTTTCGCCACATGCATAGAGTCCTGCAACTGAAGTACGCCCATTTAAATCCACTCGCACTCCACCCGAGGCGTAATGTGAAGCAGGAGCTACTGGAATTAATTCCGTTAACGGATCAATTCCGTGTGCAATGCATGAGGCATAAATAGTAGGAAATCTGTCAGTGAAGCCCTCTATATGACGAACATCGAGCCACACATGATGTGCGCCAGTTTTGTTCATGTGACGCATGCTGGCAATTGATACAACATCGCGTGGTGCAAGCTCGGCCAGCGGATGCAAACCAACCATAAATCGCACCCCATCGTCATCGACAAGATAAGCGCCTTCACCCCGTACTGCTTCGCTAATGAGGGGTTGTTGACCTTGGGATCCATCACCCAACCACAGAACAGTTGGATGAAACTGAATGAATTCAACGTCTGCTACATCAGCGCCTGCACGCAGTGCCAACGCCACTCCATCTCCAGTTGAAACAGATGGATTTGTAGATTGAGCAAAAACTTGTCCAAGACCACCTGTTGCAAGTACAACTGCGCGCGCTAACGCTTGACCGACGCCATCTCTTGTTCCCGCTCCGATAACGTGCAAAGTAACTCCACAAACCGCACCATTTTTATTCTTTAAAGCATCGAGCACGAGTGCATGTTCAACAACTTCAATTCCAGCATCATCATGAACTGCTGCAAGTAGTGCTCGTGAAACTTCTGCCCCTGTTGCATCGCCTCCGGCATGTAAAATCCTATTGCGATGGTGTCCACCTTCACGGGTGAGTGCAATTTCACCAGATGCTTCTTTATCGAAAACCGCACCCCTAGCAATAAGTTTGCGAACAGCTTCTGGTCCTTCTGAAACTAATACTTCAACGGCTTCACGATCGCACAATCCTGCACCGGCGTCGAGAGTGTCGTTTTCATGTTGCCCGGGTGAATCTCCTGGGCCAAGTGCTGCTGCGATTCCACCTTGTGCCCACTTTGTTGAACCTGCATCCACGCGCGCTTTAGTTACAAGCAAAACAGAAAGTCCAAAAGTTCTTATCTGCAGCGCAGTTGTTAAACCTGCAACTCCTGATCCAACAACAATTACATCAGCTCGCGCAGTCCATCCCGGTTTCGGGGCAAGGAGTTTCACTGAGCGCTCACCTTCATAGGCATATTGTCAATCAAACGGACCCCATTTACCCAACCGGCAACTAAAGCACGCTTAGATACGGTGGTCTCTGAAGCTAATTCAAAAGTAGCCTCATCAATAATGCAGGCATAGTCACGACGAAAGAGTGGCTCAGAAAAAAGGGCTTCATCTAATGCCTCTTGCTTGGCGCTCAAAGTTTGCATTCCTCGTGCGCTATTTAAAGCTCGCGAAATAACTAAAGCTGCGTTGCGATCTTGTTCTGAAAGGCGAACATTGCGAGATGAAATTGCCAATCCATCGAGATCTCGAATCGTTTCACCCGGGACAACAGAGACGGGAATCTGCAATTCACGAACCATTTGTTGAATTAAAAAAAGTTGTTGATAATCCTTCTCTCCAAATATCGCCCAATGAGGTTGAACTAGATCAAATAATCTCTTAACAACTGTTAGTACTCCTTGAAAGTGAGCTGGACGAGATTCGCCTTCAAAAATATTTCCAATTGGGCCTGGCTCGACTGTCTTGATTTCTCCCGGATAAATGTCAGATGTAGTTGGGAGCCAAAGTACATCTGCTCCGGCACTTTCTGCAATCTCCGCATCCATTTCTGGAGTACTTGGATATTTCTCGAGATCTGATTTATTTTCAAATTGGAGTGGATTCACAAAAATACTAACAACTACCTTTTCGCCCAATTGTCGTGCTTGATTAATTAAACTTGCATGTCCTTTGTGGAGAGCTCCCATAGTCGGGACGAATGCAATATTGCCCGCACGAAACTCTTGGGTGTTACTTGTTATAAGCATCTGCTCCAGTCCTTTCGGGGTACCGGGCTAAGGGTGAAAGTTTACTTGGCAGGTGGCAATTGTTGCAAAATCTCTGACACTGGACCATGGGTAATCAGGTGTGCTTGTGGATCTATTTCTATCCATGGTTCTAGAACGAATCGGCGCTCATGTGCCCTTGGATGCGGAAGTGTGAGTTCTTCCGACTGGCTAATTATTGACCCATAACTAATGAGATCTAGATCTATAACTCGCGGTCCCCATTTCTCTGCACGAATTCTTCCCATGCACTTTTCTATTCCGTGCAATAAATGAAGGAATTCGATTGCGGGTAAATCACTTTCAATAATTACAACTGCATTGACATAGTCGGGTTGTGCCGGGCCACCTACCGGTTTTGTCTTATACATCGAAGAAACTGAAGTGACATCCGTTGCTTCACGAAGCAATGCAACGGCTAATTCAATTGCAGATTGTGGTTCTTCAAGATTGGCCCCTAGGGCAACTATCGCTTTCAACGAGATCGCTCAACCGCAACTGCGATATCAAGAACCTGAGCATCTACTGGCGCAGCCGGCTTATGCACTGTGACTTTAATTTTCTTTATCGGCTTAAATGTTTTAAGAAGCTGGTCACCAATATTTCCAGCTAACTTTTCGATAAGAGCACATGGCGGGCCCGCAATTTCCTCAATAACAATGTCGCATATGCGCCCGTAGTCAACGGTGTCTTTCAAAGCATCTGATTGAGATGCTTTTGCCAAACTTAAATCAATGAGAACATCTACAAAGAAATCTTGTCCATCACGTCGCTCGTGGTCATAGACACCATGAAAACCAAATGCATGAATTCCTGTTATCGAGATTTGATCACTCATGACAATTTCCCTACCAATGCAATGGCATCTCTATGCGGTTTCACGCTATGGACTCTAACGCCCCAGACCCCCGCTGTGGCGCAATGAGTAGTGAGTGCAATGCTGGCAGATTCACGCTCATTTGGATCTTGTGCATTTACTAATGCACCCAAGAATCGCTTGCGTGATCCACCAACTAGGACGGGGAACCCTAACTCTTTAAACTTTTCTAGATTACGCAATATTTCCCAATTATGTTCGCTCTCTTTTGCAAATCCAAGACCTGGATCAATCACTAAGTTATCCCTTGATATTCCTGCTTTGAGTGATTGTTCTACGCGATCAGTTAACTCATCTAGCACCTCAGCCAGAACGTCTTTATACGTTGCTCGTGATTGCATCTCAATCGAATCACCGCGATTGTGCATTGCGATATAGGGCACGCCTAATTGCGCAACTGTGGCAAGCATTTGGGAATCAGAAACTCCAGCGCTAACATCGTTAACAAGTTTTGCACCGGAAGAAATTGCCAATTGCGCTGTATCAGCTCTCTTGGTATCCACACTAATAATTGCACCGGATTGAGCAAGGGATGTAATTACCGCAAGTATGCGTCTTTGCTCTTCTTCAGCCGATACTCGAACCGCACCAGGGCGAGTGGATTCACCGCCGATATCGATAATGTCAACGCCTTCACTTAACATTTCTAGCCCTCGAGCAATTGCGTTTTCGTGTGAGGCAAAGTGACCACCATCTGCAAAAGAATCTGGCGTGACATTAAGAATTCCCATTACCAAAGTGCGATTCTGGGCAAGACCAAGGTCAGAAAGTGCCACAACAATTACCGCGATGTAATAAGGCTAATTGCTTCAGCGCGAGTTGCGGGATCTCGTAATTTACCGCGGACAGCACTCGTTATAGTTCTGGCTTCTGTTTTGCGAACACCACGCATGGACATACAAAGATGCTCACACTCAATAATTACGATTACTCCGGCTGGTTGAAGAATCTCAACAAGCGCATCTGCGATCTGTGAAGTCATTCGCTCTTGCACCTGTGGGCGACGAGCAAACATGTCTACCAATCGTGCGATTTTTGAAAGTCCGGTAATTCGCCCAGATGGGATGTACCCCACATGCGCAACACCGTGGAAAGGTGTTAAGTGATGTTCGCAGTGGGAAAAAACATCAATATCTTTAACAATAACTAGCTCTTCGTGGCCGATATCAAAAGAGGTTGTGAGTACATCTTCGGGTGATTGCCACAAGCCTGCGAAATTTTCTGCAAGTGCGCGGGCTACACGCGAAGGTGTCTCACGTAACCCATCACGATCTGGATCTTCTCCGAGTGCAAGTAATAATTCCTTAACTGCTTTCTCTGCACGCGCTTGGTCATAAGGGTGCTTCGCGCGTCCATCTTGTGGACCCATTGAGATTGGGTTGATATCACTCACTCGTTTTTTTCGCCTTACGGACTTTCTTCTCTGGTTCATCTTCAGCAACTATCAGTGCAGGAGTTGTTGGAACCGGTGGAAGTGTCGACGGCCTACGCATAGGTGATCCAGTCCATGCTGGTCGCGATGGATAAGGTTTTACCTTCTTGAAGATTTTCGCGATCTCTTCTTTATTGAGCGTTTCCTTTTCAAGTAATTGAATGACCATCTCATCAAGAACTGATCTGTTGTTTTCTAGAATATTAAAGGCTTCTTGATGAGCGTTTTCAATTAAAGATCTAATTTCACTATCAACAACTGCTGCGATGCTTTCGGAGAAATCGCGTGTATGTCCGTAATCACGGCCCATAAATGGTTCTGTTGCATCACTTCCAAGTTTGATGGCACCGATTGCTTCAGTCATTCCATACTGAGTCACCATTGCGCGGGCTAGTGCTGTGGCTTTTTCAATGTCATTGCTGGCACCCGTTGAAGGATCATGGAAAATCAATTCCTCTGCAGCGCGACCGCCGAGTGCATAAGAAAGTTGATCTAATAGTTGGTTTCTAGTCGTCGAGTATTTGTCTTCATCCGGCAAAACCATCGTGTAACCAAGCGCTCGACCGCGAGGCATGATTGTTATTTTGTGAACAGGATCAGTGTGTGGAAGTGCGTGTGCAACAAGTGCATGACCGCCCTCGTGATAGGCAGTAACGCGACGTTCTTCTTCGCTCATGATTCTGCTCTTGCGTTGAGGCCCAGCCATAACACGGTCAATGGCTTCATCCATTGATGTATTTGTAATGACCTTCTTGTTCTCACGCGCTGTAAGTAAGGCAGCCTCGTTAAGCACGTTAGCAAGGTCAGCACCGGTAAATCCGGGAGTCCTGCGTGCATAATTAATAAGTTCAACGCTCTTGTCTAGAGGCTTACCTTTTGCATGAACTTTCAAAATTTCTTCGCGTCCTTTGAGGTCTGGACGTTCGACTGGAATCTGCCGATCAAATCGACCAGGGCGCAAAAGCGCTGGATCTAATACATCTGGACGGTTAGTTGCTGCAATAAGAATGACTGACCCATTTGTTTCAAAACCATCCATCTCAACAAGTAATTGATTAAGCGTTTGTTCGCGCTCATCGTGTCCGCCACCCATACCTGCACCACGTTGGCGACCAACTGCGTCAATTTCATCAACAAAAACAATTGATGGTGCGTTTTCTTTTGCTTGATTGAATAGATCGCGAACACGAGATGCGCCAACTCCAACAAACATTTCAACAAAGTCTGAGCCTGATATTGAATAGAAAGGAACATTAGCCTCACCTGCAACTGCTCGAGCGAGAAGTGTTTTACCGGTTCCTGGAGGACCGTAAAGCAAAATTCCTTTAGGAATTTTCGCACCAAGTGCAACGTATTTTGGAGGGTTGGCCAAGAAGTCCTTAATTTCCATCAATTCGGCAACTGCCTCTTGAGCTCCTGCAACGTCGGCAAATGTTGTTTTAGGGACATCATCGCTTTGCAATTTCGCTCTCGAGCGTCCAAAACTAAATGCTCTCGAACCACCTTGTGCTTGACTCATCATGAAGAAGAAGAGGAATCCAATAAGCAAGATTGGTGCAAAAGAGAAGAAGATTGAAACAAGAAGTGACTGCGATGCAACCTTTACCGACCATGATTTCGGTGGAGGGTTGCTCGTTAATGCATCAATCAGCGTTGGCTCTTGTCCCGTTATATATGAAGCTTCTACTTTTGTTGCGCCTTTTATAGAGGACCCAGATTTCAAAATTGCTTGTATTTTCTGACTCTTATCGATGAGCAAGACCGAATCAACTTGGCTCTTAGAAATTGCATCTAATATTTCTGAAGTTTTTACTTGCGTGTATTTATTTCCTGCACTAGAAATTTGACCGAAGAGAGTTACTCCAATAATTGCAAGGACAATCCAAAAAAGTGGTCCTCTAAGCATCCGTTGGGCACGTGTTTGCGGTGCTTTACTGGGCTTCTTCTCGGATTTCTTTTTCTTCTTTGGAATTTCCATGTAATTTTTAATCGCTTCTCTTAGGAATACTTATGTTTGGCTAGGACACCGATGAAAGGGAGGTTTCTGTATAGCTCATTGAAATCAAGTCCGTATCCGACAACAAAGTCGGAAGGAATTTCAAAACCAACATACTTGACCGGCACTTCAACTTTGGCCGCGTCTGGTTTTCTTAGGATCGCAAGAATTTCTACGCTCTTTGCGCCGCGTGATTCGAGATTAGCTTTGAGCCAAGAAAGAGTTAAGCCAGAGTCAACAATGTCTTCAACAATGAGTACTTCTCGGCCGGTAATGTCGCGGTCTAAATCTTTAAGGATTCGTACAACACCACTTGATTTCGTGCCTGATCCGTAAGATGAAACTGCCATCCAATCCATTTCAACATGGCGTTGGAGTGCGCGCGCTAAATCTGCCATTGCCATGACGGCACCTTTGAGAACTCCAACAAGTAATAGATCGCGATCGCGATAATCTTCATCAACGCGTTGTGCTAACTCTTTTACTTTTGCTTTGAGTTGCTCTTCAGTTGCGACCACTCTTTCAACATCGTTGCCAACGGCTGATAGATCCACGGTTCCTCGCGCTTCCTATTGATCGGACTGTAAGAGCGAAAGTCTGCCCGAAATTCGTCGAACCTTCACACCACCTGGCAAGCTCACCTCTCCTTGCCCGCTCCACGAGGTGACCAGCGCCTCAAGCACGCTCACTTGTTCGGCTGTAAGGGAGCCTAAAGGGGCTCCAGAGGCATATACAGCCAACCGAAGGATGCGACTGCGTACAGCCCTGGGAAGTTGCGAAATCAGATCAATATCAAGAGATTGCGCATCCAGAGTTGCAAATACCTTCTCTGCCCAATCATCAAGTGCGTCGGCATCATCTCGCAAGAGCCCAGCACTACGAGCGAGTGATGCGCTGATTCCAGGTCCAATAGTTTCCTCTAAAACAGGAAGTGCTTGCATGCGAACGCGGACTCGTTTGAATTGCGGATCACTATTGTGTGGATCAATCCAAGGTTCTAAGTTTTCTTCAGCACATGCGCTGAGCGTTTGCTCTCGAGTAATCGCAAGTAACGGACGCACATAAATTCCATTCTGCGTTGCCATTGCCGAAAGTGAACGCGTTCCTGAACCACGAGCTAAACCTAAGAGAACACTTTCTGCTTGATCATCGCGAGTATGTCCTAAAAGAATTTTCACTACGCCAAGTTTCTGTGCGATGGAATCTAACGCCTCATACCTTGCGCGCCTGGCCGATGCTTCGATTCCATCGGTGACATCAACTTGTACTGTTACAACCTCAGAATCAGAAATACCCATAGTTTCAAACTGTTTAAGAACTCTACTTGCTTGATCAGAGGAATTTGCTTGCAACTGATGATCAATCGTTACGCCAACTACTTGAAGTGCTAATTTGCTAGCCTCTTTTGCAACGGCGAAACTTAGTGCAAGTGAATCAGCACCACCGGAAGATGCAACAATTACTTTATCGCCGGCTGAACACTTTTCTAATTCAGTTCGAACTGCGGTGCGAATAGCCACCATAGAGTTATTGGTGGGTTGCGCCATAGGTAAAGACTAGACCCGACCACCAAATGGCATAAGCCCATTGATGCTGTACATGTTGGAGAAAATCAACCCTTTGCTCTTTGAGTTGGCTTCCCACATCATGCCGTTGCCAGCGTAAATTGTGATGTGATGGATAGAGCTAATTGAGCCGTTAAACGAATAGAAAAGCAGGTCTCCTGGTTGGAGTTCGGCAAAAGTTACGTGCTTGGTCGACACTGAATACAGAGCCGCATTCAGACGTCCCCACTCAGGATATCCAAGACCTGCATATAAATAAGCAGCGTAAACAAGACCTGAACAGTCAAATGAATTTGGACCTTGTGCACCCCATACATATGGCTTTCTCGCTAGGACTTGCTTCTTTGCATAAGCAACAGCTTTCAAGCGTTGGGCTTCTGTTGAACGAATAGTTGAGCGACCTTTAAAGCCTTTATCCGGCCAGACTTTTTTCTGCCCTGTTGTTTGCGCAGCCTTATTTGCATTTGCCTCTTCCAGCAAAGCTAATTGACGTTGTTGTTCCAGTGTTACACGAACTTTCTTGGCACTCAACAATTCCTTCATCAATTGATCTTGCACTTTTTGTAACTTGTTCACTTCTACCTGCTGGGCAGCTTTAGCCGCATCTGCAATTTTCTTTGCTGCTGCAACTTTTTCTGTAGCAACGACTTGGGCCGCCTTAGTGTCATCTGCTTGTTTCTTCGCCGCACGAGCAACTACCTCTGCTGCTTTAAACCGATCAAGGGCGGTTGAGTTGTGTGCACCAATGGTGCTTAATGTTGAAAGTTGATCCATAAGATCCTGGGGACCATTTGAACTGAGCAATGGCTCGAGGTCTCCTAAACCTCCGCCGAGAATGTATGCGTTGGCTGCAAGTTTTCCAATAACGCGATGTGCTTCGTCCACCGCGGCTGCCGTTTCTCTGGCATGCACCGCAGCTGCATCTGCCACTCTTGTTGCAATTGCTAATTCATTTTGTGCTTGCACATATTTGGCTCGTGCATTGTCTGCGATTGCAGTCAACCCGCGCAATGTTTGATTGGCTTTATTAAGCTTTTCCGCGGCTATATCGGCTAATTTTTTCTTGGCAGTTTCAGCCTTCTTTGCTGCCTCAATTTGCGCAAGGGTTGGTTTTGGCGTTTTCGCGAAGGCGGGAGTTGATGCGCAGACAAGACCGAGGGCTAAGACAATGGCTAGCGCGCGCGTACTTTTCATAATCTTGCTCCCTCCTGAAGCGCTAATAATAAACGCTTGAGAGATTAATCAGCTGATTATGAGCTAAGTGTCTTAATTTGAAACATCACGGCGACGAAATAGAACTGCAACAAGAATTGTTCCTGCAGCTAAGTAGACAGAGACCAATGCAATTGCATGCAAGTAAGAAGAATTGAGATCTCCACCTGATGCAATGCTTGTCATTGCTTGTCCTGGCATCCATTTACCGGAGTTCTTAACTGTTGCGGCGATGATATTTTCAACAATAAGTAACCAGGCAACTCCCAGGGAAATTGCAGGGATGGGAGATCTGAAGAGAATTCCAAGAATCATTCCCACAGTTCCATATGCAACTACTGAGATAAAAACATTAATGAAAGTTTGTATTAAAGACCATTGTGCGTCTGCTGTAGTCCATGCTGCTGTATTTACGTTTGCCTTGTCTGATAGTGCAAAAGCAAGACCCACGGCAACAACTGCGGAAACAATCACTGTTATAAGCGCAAAAGATTTCATCGCTACAAATTTTCCAAATAGCAATGTCAGCCTGCGCGGTTGGCGAACCAACAGATTTCGCAATGTGCCATAGGTATATTCCTGCGCTGTTTGTGCAGCAAAGACGCAGAGCGCAACTAGACCCAGTAAACCTGCTGCCGAACTGAACCCAATTGAAACGCCATGGGCAAGTTCCAAAGTTTGACGGGAAATCATTCGGCCTTCACGTCCGTTACCACGGGGTGAATCAAGCAAGAGAAATAGAAGCGATGTCACAAGTGCGGTGACTGCCATGACGGCTCCCATAGTTCCAAAAAACAATGTTGGCCGGCGAAGCTTGCGCCATTCGGCAAAGAAGACGCGGATCATTGATCGTCTCCCGTCATCTCGAAGAATGTTTCTTCAAGCGATGGTAGTACTGGAGAAAGTTGCGAAAGTGTTATCCCCGAATCAAAGGCCAACTTATTAAGAATGGGCGCCCAATCTGCCGCTGCAAGAATATGGGCCGCGTTGTCAATAATGGATCCTTCATGTCCTGCAGTTTTTGCAATTTCCAGTAGCTTCACATTGTCGGATGAATTGCTGCACTTGGCAATGATTATTGGTTGCTGGCGCAATAATAAGTCGTGCGTTTTTCCTGCAAATATAACTTTGCCCTGACGCAACATCACTAGGGAGTCACTAATCATTTCAATCTCTGAAAGTAGGTGAGAAGAAACAAACACTGTAGTTCCATCACTTGCAAGGGCACGCAATAGTTCGCGAATTTCTTGAATGCCGGCAGGATCAAGTCCATTTGTTGGTTCGTCCAGCATAAGTAACTGCGGATTTGGTAGAAGTGCTGCAGCAATACCAAGCCGTTGTTTCATTCCAAGTGAATAAGTTTTGTATTTAGAATTTGCACGATCGCCAAGCCCAACACGATCCAAAAGTCCTTGCACTTGATCTACCGAATATCCACCAAGTGTTGCAAGAAGTCGTAAATTCTCTGCTCCACTCAAAGCTGGATAAAAAGCTGGCCCTTCAATCATTGCTCCAACTCGATGGAGGTATCGCTCGGGGTGATTGATGTTCTCACCCAAAATTGTTCCGGTTCCGCCAGTAGGTGTGATGAGGCCAAGGAGCATGCGCATTGTTGTTGTCTTGCCCGAGCCATTAGGGCCGACGAAACCGCAGACTGTTCCTAGAGGAACTTCGAAACTTGCATGAGATACAGCGGTGCGCTCCCCGTACTTCTTGCTCAAATCTTTGACGCTAATGGCAATTGTGGTCACGGTTGCCACCTTACACTTTCCCTATGAGTAAACGCCCATGGGGTTATCAGCCCCAACCAGAGCGCCCCGATCCAACCTGGGAGTTGCATCAGGAAACTCAATCTGTGCGCGCTGGTTTGGCACGATCTGGTTTTGGCGAAACATCAGAGGCTTTGTACCTCAATAGTGGTTTCACGTATGCCTCGGCAGAGCAAGCAGTTTCATCTTTTGCTGACGAAGTTGATCACTTTGTTTATGGGCGCTTTGCGAATCCAACTATTTCAATGTTTGAAGAACGTCTTGCTGCAATTGAGGGTGCCGAGTTTTGCGTAGGGACAGGTTCTGGAATGTCAGCAATGTTTGCATCAATTGCGTGCATGGTGAAGTCCGGAGATCGCGTAGTTGCATCAGCTGCAATGTTTAGTTCTTGTTACGTAATCCTGATGGAGATATTGCCAAAGTGGGGCGTTGAAGTTGAGCTGGTAGAAACTAACGATGTTAAAGGTTGGACAAAAGCTCTATCTAAGCCCACAAAAGTTGTTTTTATTGAAACTCCTAGTAACCCAATGCTCGACATTGTTGATATCAAAATGGTCAGCGATCTTGCACATAACGTCGGTGCAACAGTTATTGTCGATAACGTCATGGCCTCACCTGTTTTGCAAAAGCCACTTGAGCTTGGTGCCGATGTTGTTATGTACTCGGCCACTAAACATATCGACGGTCAAGGTCGAGTTCTTGCCGGTGCAATTTTGGGCAAGCGGTCATACCTTGAAGAACACTTGAGTCAATTTGTTCGCCACACTGGACCATCGTTAAGTCCTTTCAATGCATGGGTGCTTGTGAAATCTTTAGAAACAATCGGTATGCGAGTTGATCGTATGAGCCAGAGTGCTCAAAAGATTGCTGAATTTCTTGAAGCTCGACCTGAAATTAAGAGCGTGCGGTATCCGGGCCTCAAATCTCATCCTGGTTATGAGATAGCCCAAAAACAGATGAGTGGTGGAGGTTCCACAATAGGAATTGAATTTAAGGCCGATCAGGCATCAGTATTTAAATTCATGAACGCACTTCGAGTGATTGATATTTCTAATAACTTAGGTGATAGCAAATCACTTATTACGCACCCTGCTTCAAGCACGCATCGTCGCTTGGCCCCCGAAGTCCGTGCAGAGATGGGTATAACTGATTCGGTTTTGCGACTTTCCGTGGGTCTTGAGCACTACTCAGATTTGTTGAAGGATTTAGAACAAGCTTTCTAAATTGTCAGTTGGGCAACAACGAGAAGTACTGAATACAAACTCAAGTAGCTAATTGACCACTGGAATATCTTTCCAGCAACTTTTGTATATTCGTTTGAATCCTCACGTAGGGCCATCATCTGCTTTGCAAAAATCAAGCCCAAGACAATAGTTATCGCTAATGACCAGAGCGGTAGCTTTGCACTCTGTATCAGAACTATTGAAGCGATGATCATTGCAATTGTATGAAACCACATTTGGCGATGTACATCTGCTTTTGTTGCAACCACTGGCAACATAGGAATTCCAGCGTTTGCATAATCGTCTTTATATTTAATTGCAAGTGCCCAAAAATGCGGTGGTGTCCAGAAAAATATCACTAAGAAAAATGCCACAGCTGGCACTGAAAGTGAATTTGTTACAGCAGCCCAGCCAATCAAAACGGGCATGCAACCTGCTGCACCGCCCCACACAATATTTTGAGCAGTTCTGCGCTTTAGAGCCATTGTGTAAACAAGTACATAAAACGCAATTGCGATAAAGGAAAGTAACGTTGCAAGTGGTGTTGTGAATACCCAAAAGATGATGAGTGAAATTGCACCGATGAGTGTGGCGAAAACTAATGCTTGTCTCTTATTGAGGACTCCGGTGACTAAAGGTCGCTTAGATGTGCGCGCCATGAGTTTGTCTAAATCACTTTCAATCACCATGTTGTATGCGTTTGCAGATCCAGCAGCTAACGTTCCGCCAATAATTGTTGCAACGGTTAAACCCAAGGGCGGAAGTCCCTTTTCCGCCAGGACCATGGCAGGGAGAGTTGAAACAAGAAGTAACTCGACCACTCGCAATTTCATGAGGTCGATATACCCACGCATTAATACGCCAAGGCTGGTGGATATGCTCATTGCGCAAGATTACTCAGCAAGCCTGTGTTGTGTTCACAGGGTGTTCCCAGACTCAAGCGTTAATTTCCTCCTCAACGAGAGGAATACGCAATGACACCTATGAAGAAACCTGACTGGTTCCAAATGGCCGAGGCCGATGGGCCACGACCAGTTCGCTCAATTAAACGGGGTGCTCGCATTGCCGCTCTTGTAGCTCCACTACTTCTTGTTGGGGTTGGTGTCGTTGTTGCACAGTCAAATGACGGCCGACCAGCATCAGCTGTCGAGACTCAATCTCCTTCAAATCAGATTACGCAAAATTCAAACTCGGCTATAACTTCTCAAACAATTCAAAATGTTGAGCAAGTGCCCGCGACATTAGTATCCGCTCCCGCAACTTCGGCGATAGCGATCAAAGCCCCTACTGGTAAAGCAGATGACGAGGATGATGCTTTGCCGATTACTCAGATTTCCACTCAAACAAAATCCTCGCCTTCGCTTGCAACAAAGCCTTCCTCTCCAATGATTCAAAAACCAGTTGGAGGCGGAGAGGATGACGAAGAAGGCGAGAGCGATCACAAGAAGAAGCGCTTTCCACGAATCACAAACGGTACCGGCTCAATTCAGCCGCCAACGGGTCGCAATAGCGATGACGAGGGCTTTGAAGGCGAAGACGACTAATTCACCTAGAATACGGCGGTGACTAACCGCTTACGTCTTGCAATTCTCATTACCGCAATCAGTGCAGTTGTTCCTTTAGCTGTTGCAGATGAAACTGTGGTCGCAACAAATACAACACCTTTAATCAAGTCAGAGTCCACAAAAATGACGTTGGTTCAAACCATCAACGGACAGATAACGCCTAAATCTGTAAGAGCATCTGGCAATGGAATTGTTAGTGCACATAACATGATGTATCGCCATTCGATAACTTTCTACGACGCCAAAACCTATGCGCTCTTAGCAACAGTCCCAGATAGCGTAGAGCTCGCAAAATTTGGATTTACTCAGTATTCAGGAAGTTACAAAGGCGCACCTGTTGAGGGTGCTTTTTCACCCGACGGAAAGTATCTGTATGTCAGCAACTATGCGATGTATGGAAAAGGTTTCAACCATGAAGGCCATGACACATGTAGCCCAGCCTCTGGTTTTGACCGGAGTTTTCTCTACAGGATTGATCTTGCGTCTTATGCCATAGATGCTGTCTATCAAGTTGGAGTTGTCCCAAAAGTAGTTGAAGTAACTCCTGATAATAAATATATTCTTGTCTCTCATTGGTGTTCTTATGATCTGCGAATAATTTCAATTGAAACTCAAAAAGTTGTAAAGACCTTAAAAATTGGGGCTTACCCGAGGGGTATCACGGTTTCGCCTGATGGTCAGACTGCTTACGTCGCACAAATGGGCGGAACAACTATTCACCAAATAAGCCTCAAGGATTTTTCCGAGAGAATTATTCAGATCGGACTCAACCCTAGGGCCATCGTGCTTTCTCCTGATGGAAAAATACTTTATGCAACCCTTAATAGTTCAGGAAAAGTTACAGCTTACGATTTGGTAAAACACAAGAAGATTGGAACCGTTACAACGGGGAAAGCAGCGCGAAGCTTGGCAATCTCAACTGATGGCACTGCGCTCTTTGTTGTTAACTTTGAGTCAGACACGATGTCTAAGGTGCGTACATCAGATATGAAAGTATTACAAACGGTAAAGGCATGCAACCAACCAATTGGTGTTACTTACGAGCCAACCACTGACCGAACCTGGGTTGCATGTTATTTAGGACAGATAAAAGTTTACGAAAATAGTTAAGCGGCGCTCATTGCTGTAGTCGTATCTTCAATGGGTACAACCGGTGCGCTCTCAATAATCGGAGAAGCTATTTTTCCTAAGGTCCTATCTAGGGTTGCTCTAGCTTTCGCGGTTCCTGCATGATTTTTTGGAATCTGATCCGCGATTACAACAAAAACATATTGGCGATCAGTTGAATCAATGTAACCTGCCAAACTCACCGTTCCGTTTAATGTGCCAGTTTTAGCACGAATGAGGCCAACTGCTTCCGGAGCGGTTTTTAAGAATCGATCCACCAGAGTCCCTGAAACACCACCTACTGGCAAGCCATCGTAGAGAGCACTAAACTTGGGATCATCTCGTAATTTGATAAGTAAATCGCCAATCATTTTGGCAGTCACACGGTTAGCCTTTGAAAGGCCGCTTCCATCATGTACTCGCAAATCGCTGTGCTCGATGCCAAATGAATCTAGCAAAGTGTGAAAAGTTGTTGATACGCCAACATCATTGAGCGGATTTCCTGCAGACTGCGAGGCCAATCTCGCTAAACGCTCGGCAAGTAAATTGTCACTCCACGTAAGGGCGAATTCGACCATCTTTGTTAGCGTTGGTGAGCGAGTAGTAACTATTTCTTCACCGGTAATCTGTCCAATCTCACCTGCAGGTACTGCAATTGCCCCAGTGATAACGCCTTTTGCACCGAAATACTTTCGCAATTCGATGACATCGCCTGCATAAAGTCCGCTGTATTTGATTGCAATCTTTTGAACGTTTTTTCCACTCTGTTCTTTAATTGCTGATATTGCTTTTCCAGCCAGGAAACCAATCCATGCACGGTGATCTGCAATAGCATCTTTACGACTAATTGCTATCCAGGGATCTAGCTCG